>Ga0164243_10010717_pt1 | contig 13146 bp, 16 predicted proteins | sample OricompcompostOP_FD_108781 | JGI IMG/M metagenome (GOLD analysis project Ga0164243, IMG submission 108781) | Organic Plus compost microbial communities from Emeryville, California, USA - Original compost - Organic plus compost (OP) | ecosystem: Engineered > Solid waste > Mixed feedstock >... | reverse complement strand
CTCCTTCTCCAGCTTCGTGCGCATCTCCGCCTCCATCTCCCTCCGTATCCGCTGAAACGCCAACTTCTCAAACCGACTGAGCGACTTCCACCAATGCTGGCCCGCCTCGTGCTCTCCTATGCGCTCGAGAAGATCTGTCGTCCACACGCGCACTTCCTTGTCCTTGTGGAAGAGCCCTAGCGCAAGGTAGAAGAGGCCCGCGTGCGATTCGGGCGCTACGGATAGGAGGAGGCAGATCTCGTCGTAGGAATGGACGTGCTTGGCGAACGCGAGGTAGATGTCTTTACTTTGTGCCGGCGTGAGTCTTTGGGTTCGGAGCCGATCGTGCATGTGGTGGAGGTCGAGGCCCTTCAGAGGCCGCACTGTATAGAGCTGCGCGAGGTCCTGAGAAGACGTTAGCTGAGAGAGTTTGTTTCGGGGGTATATATTGCCGCCCCGAATAGCTCCCGGATCAATGTTCTCACCTGAATAAAGCTATAATAGCTCCTAGTATTCCTCCACCCTTCAATACGCGTGACATTTCCCGCAAGCTCCCTCAACTTGGCCGTCTCATCAACCCACACGTAGCCATGCCCGTTAGGGGGGCCGGGAGTGACTGAACCCTCAAGATCATCGCTACCAATATAAAGGGCGCTGGCGCCGTAAACCGTTTCCTCAAACGCCGCTGCGATGCGCGTAAACTTGGTGACCCAATCCCGCCACTTGGCCCGAATGACGCGCTCGCCATGCCTCGCGTTGATACTCTTGAGAATGTCGTTTATAAACGCCGTATCGTTGGTAAGGTCGGGCGTCGAGGAACTTCCGGAGGCGTGAACTTGCACGAGCGAAGCGTAGGTAGGATTCTGCTGCTGGAAATACACCATACCCTCCGTAGCGGCCGCGGGCTCAATTCTGGAGCTGATCTTGATTCTGCCCGAGGACAAGTCGCACAGGACATCCCACCACTCGGGATGCAGTTCGAACGTCGGATTCGTCACACCTGCGATGAATCCAGGTACGTTGAGTAGGTCGTCGATCTTCGTTAGGTCGGTATACGGGAAGGCGTGTCGTGTAAATCCCCGAAGTACTCCGCCGGATGCCAGCGCGCACGCAGCTAATACAGCTTCGGCGACCTCGCCCGACGGCATGTTATGGCCCAAGAAGATGACTCGCTTCTGGGTAAGAAGAGCGTTGACGAGGACAATAATAGGATGCGTGTTGGCGCCATTGGTCGTTAGGTGAGCGTGAGGCGAATACGATAACGGTTGCTTTATGTGCGACGTTGAGAAGGTCTGAATTAACTTGATCAAGGAGAAGTCCCCCACACTTTCCGGCATGACGGCGACGGGGACCTTGATGGGGATGGGGATGCCCTTGTACATCACTTTACTCTCGAACTCGTGGGTATCGCGTGGCACCGAGTAGGCCGAGTTCCCTTCGACATGGGCTTTCGTGCCTGCGCGGGATATGCCGGGAGGCTTCGGGGGGTCGCGGCTGGCATCGAAGGGCTGGTCGGACACGTGCTCTCCGCTGTCTTCCGCTATCCGCAGCTGAATCATTCGCTCAAACTTTTCCACAAACAAATCCTTGTTGTCGCTCGCTTGAAGGAGATGTCTCTCCAGGAGACTAAGCTTCGGCATTAAAGAAAGATCCATAGCATTAACGGAATCGTAGAGCATCGCAAGAGTCTCGGGCACGGGAGACTTGAAGTACTCATCCAGCGCTAAAAGGAGTAGGGGCTAGGTTGCGGATGTAGGTTAGCAGATATTCTGTTTTTGGGAGTGGTTGGGATAGGGGGTTAGAGCTAAAAAGAAGAGAAATCGCAAGATAAGGAGTCGAACCTTGTAGATATGCAAGAACGGATGGCGTGTGCATATAGCCATTGCCTTGACAATGGCACCACGCTTCACGGTCTTGTCTTGCTTGGTATTGACGAGGTTGAGTACATATATCAGCGGTGGTCCCTCGCCACCTTCTGGCTCGCTATCGGTCGATTCGTCGTCATCCCAATCATCGGGGTCGTTGGCCTCATCCTCCTCGAGCTCCTCCTCGTCCTCTTCGCTGATTATGCCGGCGGCCCTATTTTGTTTCCGCCGGCGCCTCCGGCGCCTCTGCTCCTTCTGCCGCCGCTCCTCATCCTCTTCCTCTTGACTGGTGTCCTTATGCAAGAAAAATATAGTCCAATCCTGATTACGCACGTGCGCTTGGTCGGGGAGCATCAGCTCTGCAAGCATGTGCTCGTCGCCGGTGATAGCTACGGGATACTGGTGTTCCATCACCGGACCGCGGTCGATATCGAATGACGCGACGAGGATATACTCGACGTGGTTCTCGGTCGACCCTCGCGGGTACTGGGAGCGAAGCTTCCTTGGCGGGAAAGCATCCGGGTTGTAGCGCCGCGGGCCGGAGCCGGACAACGACGAGTGCTGGGACGAGACGCCAATGGATGGGGTTTTTGATTTGGAGCTCGGATTAGAGCTGCGGTCGGCTTCCATCAATGGCGGCGGTTGCGGCGACCTCGAAGGGCGGGAGGTATGCGACATCTGTGAGGGCGAGCGAGACGCAGGGAAAGAAGAGAGCGAGGTTCTGCGATTCGGCCAGGGCCCGTTGGCGTTCACTTGGGGAACATTTCGGGGTGCGCTTCTCGAGATCGGATCAACGGTCTGGGCGGAGGCCATCATAAGTTGCTGCTAAAGGGATTCGGGCCCCCCAGATTATGGTCGACTATTCTAATGGAGGGCACGGAGACGGGAACAGAGCGCAGTAGGGACGAGACACGAGACAGCTGCTGCTCGCATACGGCGGGTCGAAACGGCAGTGCCCTATCGGGTTCCGTGTTTAAGTTGTGTTTGCCGTGTCGCGACAGGCCGGATCGAGGTATATAGGCGACTACCCAGCTATTCCCGTGGGCATGGGTCTGGGTCTGGGGCACAAAAGAGCGGGCTCGTACGGCAAGGCTTGGCCGAATCGGGATCGGCCGTGGATCGTCAACCGAGACGAGAGGGCTAAATTATCTCAACCGAAAGACAGAAAGAACGTGCAAGGAGTTTCGTGATGCAAAGCCGAGACCAAGACGCGAGAAGGGAGGGAGGAGAAGGCGGCCCGGGGAGGCTTGGAAAGGTCTCCCAAAGGCAGCAGGGAGCGTTGCAGGGGCCAACAACTGGCACCCACACAGGGCGAAATTTAAGACAATTACAAAGTAAGCTAGGGTCGACGACCTCGAAGTAGGAAAGGCTCGGGGGCCACGCAAAGTCACTCGATCAAAACCCAGCTAACTCACGGATACCGAGACATGATCTGCTTGGACGACATTTGATACCGACTTGTCTGAGGTGGGGTCCGGGGTGTCGAAATAATTGTTAATATTACCGTCTTTATAAGGGGCAGCAGATGGACAAATGGCTCCAGATGGAGCACAGGACACAGGCGCCCCTGAACAGGGTTGTTGTCAGTTATTCGACCGGGGGGGATCGTGAGTGGCGGTGGACGCCCATGCGATTCGATGCGAGGATTGGCCCAATCCGGCTTCGGTCGACGCCGCGAACATCCCCAGTGAAGAATGCGCACGTTCTATCTCCATAATTTTGATTCTAGCCCGGCCCAATCTAGCCCTGAACCTTGACCCTTTTTGGCGCCTAGGGATCCCGGCGTGTAAAGTTTCACAGTGGCGTCACTGATGTGGCTGGCCCATTTTGTGCAGCCAACCAATAAAACACCTCCATGGCTGACCATCGATACAATGACGGAGAAGGAGGGAATACTTGTTCGTCCACAATCGAAACTGCGAAGTACGAAGTACTTCGGCCTCAAAGTCTTTGGACACTCGCTTCGCGTTGGAACAGAACACTGAAGTTGAATGCTGCATGAAATACAAGCACGTGTTCTAGTGCCGAGAGGACACTACTAATAGCGATAAGCCTATAACCTTTATAGAGTTATGAGTTATACATATGCAAAAGCAGAGCTGGACATTATCGGCGACTCCTCATGGTTCATTGTTGAGGCTGGCTGAATGACGAAGTTCGGGATTTGGGAGCTGAAGGAGATATCTTGGGCAGGGCGTGTGTTTTCGACACCAGGAAGAGGGAAGGGCATTCTAATAGCGCAGGCAAAGCAGTGGTACGCGAGGTCACAACTGGATAATGCCTAGAAAAGAAACTAAGCCTTGGTCTTAACTTTAGTAAAGTTCGGGGCTCGACAGAACGAGATTCGTCGTTCTGTTTGAAGCCTCCATCAAAGCCTATTTGTGACCGAGCTGAGCCACAGGCTAAGCTATCAGCCATAAATTCTTATGTCATAACCGGGGCTGGAGCTAATTCATTCAATTGTCGCGCAATAGAGCATGGGAAGACGTCATTGGTCCAATGCTGCAGAGCGACGTTGTCTGGGACACTGCCGCCACTGTTTACTTTCCGCCTTGTGCTGAAGCCTCCGCTAAGACTCGTCAGTCCAACCTCCATCAAGCGCGAAGCATCAACATTCAACGGCGAAACTCATACCTCCCCTCCCGGTCCACATTTGACGTCTCACATCTTTATTCACGATAATCTGCCCGGCTCTAACATATGTAGCCTTCATACCTCCCCAACCATCTCTAACCATTTAGAAGCCGATATCATCCCACTTCATTGACTTTATCCCGCGTTGTGCCCGGGCAGGCCGCCTTCCCCTCCTCATCGATCTGCAGTACTTTCTTTCCCACTTCGATCCAAATATCAATCCGGGGAGGTAGATATCTCATCAAATGGCAAGTAGTGTACAGTGTTAAATCCCTTCGGATCTCCACACTTTTCTCAACGCTTTGGCCATACAGGCGACTAACCGTCCCCCTAGGCAATGCCTTCCGGATACAAACCCTCGCCGCTTGGCTATGGGTCTCCTCGCAGTTCCCCTTTCCGTCGACCAGAACCCTCCACCTCACCGACCCCTTCCCCCTTGAGACAGAGCAACAGCACGCCCTTGGTGTCGCCATTGAAGCTCAGCAACAGCGGTAACTTTCCTAGACCTGGCAGCGAGAGCACAGCTACCGCTGGTAGCACAAGTGGAAGTTGGACGCCGAAAGCCAGACCGACGCAAGACGATACTCCAAGATCAACATATCCAGCATCTCCTACACGACAAGTACCGTTATCGAATACCATGGCTTCGCACGGGAATGCTCTGTCAAAACTACAACCCTCCCAAGTCCGCACATTGCGAGAAGGCTTTCAGATCCTCGACCGAGATAGCGACGGCGTCGTCAATAGGGATGATGTCGCCGACATGTTAAACCAGCTCGGTATGCGTCATACGTTATCTTTTATATCACCATGATATTCATGATGAGCCGCATCTTGGCTTTGATTAAGACTAACAAGCTCTTAGGACTGCCTTCTGGTCCGTCAGACGTCGCCCGGTTCTTCCCACCTTCGGCCCCACAAACAATGACAATGCCATTGTTCCTCAACTCGTTGGCTACCACTCTTGCCGCCATGTCTCCGAGCCCAGAGCTCCTCTCAGCGTTTTCGGCATTCGACGTTGATGATAGTGGTCAGATTGATCTTGCAGAACTACGCGAAGCTCTATTAAATACAGCACCTGAGCCTGGAGAACGCCCGCTGACCGAGGCCGAGGTAAACATGGTCCTCAGCGGCTTCACAGGGCGTAGGGCATTCAATCGTCACATGAACCCAGGGCGTGGTGGGCGAAACGAGGTATTCAAGTATCAGGACTTCGTCCACTCGATAATGGGATCCAATGGAGGCTCGGAGTCTGAGGAGGCAAAGGAGTGACTTTGCTTGGCACAAATGCAATGCAATCCTCTAGCTGCAAACAAACAAGGCATTTTAAGCAGAAGCACCGCGGGGCTAGAGTGCGGGGGCTGAGGGAGGTGGTTGGGCGCTGCACGCGCAGTCGTCTGCGAGCGGCATCGATTGGCTACATATGCATACGAAGTACTAGTGACGGGGCAACGGCAGTCGGCAACTGGGCAATAAGAGTTGGCGTTTCCGGGGAGTGCTTTTGGGCTTTGAGAAATGTTATTCGAGACCTCCTTACTGTTTTTTTAGCACCTCAATAGCAGTATTGAATCGTCGAGCCATACAAACTTTGCCTTCTGCAAGCACTGACGGAAGGGTTTCACTCCCATCTCCAATTCTGTCTGGGGACCCTTATTTAGCCTAAAGGCCCCAGCTTCGCTGCGCATCGAAATATTCCAGAAACCCAGACTCGTGGAATTTCTCCCCTAGTCTAGGGTCCACCTACGAATTTGGTTCCAAAGTCCCGGATGCGACTTAGATGATTTTACCAGGTTTTTGCGCCCTGGTATTGAGGGCCGCCTAGCAGTGAGGTTCATCGAATCCATGCTCTAGATACACAGCTTTAGAGCACGGGTTCTAGATTGCCATCTGGTTGTATGTTTATGTTACTATCGCCCCTCAATAGAAAATTGCCTGTTGCTAGAAGAGCTATTCTCATGCGGTGAAATGGAATGCTACTGTATCATGAAGATTTACCTCGTGAGATTAGTATTTCCACCGAGTAGATTCAAGGACGTAGAGCAAGGGTCTGGATCCCCAATCCTCTTACGAAATAGCAGATGGATATAAATACGGCGGGATCGCCAGAGAGAAAGAGAAGAAACGGTCTGTATTTCCACTGCTCATCCAGAAGGCCAACATTTCCAGTCTTCGTTGAGGCATACGCGAGAAACCAGGCTCCTAGTCCTTCTCGCCATTTCACGTAACGTCCGCCATGTTGCCCAATATGAAAAACACCCTCCTTTTACTGTCGGCACAAGCTGCTCTTGTAGCCGGGCAGTGTCCCAATCTCCACATCTTTGGGGCTCGAGAGACCACCGTGTCGCCGGGCTTCGGCTCAGCTGGACAGCTCATTAACATGATTATCAACGCCAACCCTGGAGCTACCTCTGAAGCTATCACCTATCCTGCGTGCGGTGGTCAAGCGTCGTGTGGTGGCATCGCCTATGGTGACTCAGCTAGACAGGGCACCAATGCTGTAGCGAGCCAGGTCAACAACTTCCATCAGAGATGCCCAAACGCCCAAATCGTCCTCGTCGGATACTCACAGGTGAGTATAGTAGACGAACCTTTTTGGTCATTCTAAGAATCTCACTTGCTAATCGAACAGGGCGGTCAAATTATGGACAATGCACTTTGCGGTGGTGGTGATCCCGGGGCCGGCATCACTAGCACAGCTGTTCCAATCTCGGCCAGTGCTGTCAATATGATCAAGGCGGCCATTTTCATGGGTGATCCAAGATGGCAGTACGGCCTTGCGTATCAAGTCGGCACCTGCCGTGCCGGCGGTGTAAGCCCTCCCGTCCACGTCTTCCGCATGACGGAAACCATTGTCGCTAATCCGTATTTTAGTTCGATGCTCGCCCTTCTGGATTCGTCTGCCCCAACGCGAGCAAGATCCAATCCTACTGTGACGCCGCAGACCCCTACTGCTGTACTGGCAACAGTCAAGCTACCCACCAGGGCTATGTCGGCGTCTACGGCCAACAGGCTCTTACCTTCATCAACAGCAAGCTCGGCTCCAGCAACGGCGGAGGCAACACCGGAGGAGGAAATACTGGAGGAGGCAACAATGGTGGCGGCAGCAACTGCTCGGCAAAATGGGGCCAATGCGGTGGCCAAGGATGGACTGGACCAACTTGCTGCCAATCGGGAAGTACTTGTCAAGCGCAGAACCAATGGTACTCTCAGTGCTTGTAAAGGCTCTGCTATGAAACAGATGCACTTAGCTGCAACGTTGTTGAATATTGGACAGAGTCGAGATCCAACCTGGCTTAAGAATGGAAACTCGTCGGCAGAGAATGAGTAGAGTGTATCGCTCTAGGTATTAGCCTTCCCGTTTCGGAGACTTGAAAAAGATGAACTTCGTATCCTTATTACTTTCTGTGAGCGGGAGGAGGTGGGCGCTCCTGTTCGAATATCAGGAGGTTGGCCTCTTCGTTACAACAAGTCTCAAATGTGCTGGATGTGATGGCCCATCTAGCCTGGGCATTGTCTACTCTGTCCGCTCCCACATTTGAAACTCGTACTTCGTTTGGTTCTCTTCTTGGATCCCCGCTGGCGCATCTTCCCCTACCCAAGCATCCAAGTCGGCCTTGGACTTGACAACCCACCCAGGTGCGCACTCTTCGCCCTCGGTCACCTTGAGAGGGAAGAAGGTGTCACACTCGAAGTCGGATAATATCCGAGTGATAAGGAGCCTCTTTGTTTGGGACAGTTTCAGCGCGGCGTCGTAGATTTGACCGCCGCCAATGACAAAAACCTTGCCCACCTCCTGCCCAGACTTCGATTTCAGATAATCGAGTGCTTGTTCCAATGACGCAGCCTTCACAAGATCGCCCTCAGAGTCGGCTGAGGCGTGCGCGGGAGTGGGGAAAGATCGGCTGATGACGATGTTCAACCGACTCTTCAGGGGTCGAAACTTGGCGGGGATGCTATCCCAGGTCTTGCGACCCATAATGACGGCATTGCGAGCTTCAGGGGGTACCTGCCTGGATGTGTTAACTACGTGCATTCCTTTCTCTTTTCTTTTTTCCCCCAGTTACTATTATCCTCATAGAACAGGCTTGGATTTCCGGGCCTCATCGATGAGAAAAAATGAAGGGAAAGTAGTAGGTGAGTGAGGAGGAGTGATCGACTTGGGGTGGTAGCCTTTTTGTAACACGGGCAAAGTAGGCCATTTCCTTCTTCAGCCCTGTCCAGGGAAGGGTGCCCTTTGCGCCGATACCCATATTACGGGTGGCGGCGACGACCAGAGTCAGCTCGATTGGTGGCGGCATGATTGATTGCCGAGTCTTGTTCCCGGACGTTTGGTTGCGGGATCGAGTTTGTCGAGGAAGGGATTGGCGGTTGGTCCCCGCGGGGACTGACGAAGGTGCTCGTAGAATTAGCGATAGATCAATGATATTTTATCAATTTGAAGAAAAGGGAAGAAAAAGGGAAAAGCAGAAAAAAAAAAGAAAAAAAAAAAGAGCCCCCGAGTCGCGTGTACTTGGAAAGAGTCGATCCGCACGTGTGGTTGACGGAAGGAGCAGTTCAATGGCACTTTGCGGAGGTAGACAGATGACCCGGGCTCTGCCTGTCAGTGGGTAATGTTACTCAAATTGGATCAATTGATTATTAGTGGATTGTTGCCTTGGTACTCTCACACCCGAAGCTACACGGCATTGTCCTCCAGCACTCTGGTTCTAGTTTAGGCAGTGAGGCACTAATTTTGGTGGGTTGAACGGAGCGCTGGTACCGCGGCTGGAAAGGTCATCCCGGTCAGACCTCGTCATGCCCCACCGAAGCTTCTCGAATCGCGGTTTTCTCAAACAGGGAAAAGCATGTTTAATGCAAGACCTCGTTAAAGTGAATGACTGCTTAATTGCCAGTTTTGGATTTTTAGTGGTACTCCTACCCTCTCACGACGGACCGGTCCGTCCAGTGAGACTGGAGGTTATTAAATTTACAGCGGTACATTTAAGTGTTCCAGCCGTCCTCGTAGTGGATAGCATCAAACGGCCACACCAAACGTCTTGCATTTACAATGCTGTTGGATGAAGCCTCATTTGGATGCAAGGCCTCGCCTCAATCCTTCGCCTCTTTCTGGCAGTATGGATCCAAAAGCAGCCAGTGACACTCCCGACTGCTCCTGGCCAAGGTCTAGAGCCCAGATGATGATAAACAGAATCCTCTTCATCCCCTATTCTATTGGTCCTGTAGCAATCCCCGGCTCTGTTGCTGGGCACCGTTGGACTGCTTCAAGATTGGATGTGGGGGGTGGCGGTAATGTCGTAACTACACGTATCACCTGCGAACTTTGTATTGGCTCAAATGTACATGGTACCCTGTTTCATCACCAAATCACCAGCAGCCGCCTGGCCGACCTGGCAAATTTTGTCTTTCCCCAGCCAGCAGCTTTTTTTTCTCCCCTACTCCGTCCCGCCCTCTGCCCGCTGCCCGTTTCTTCCTTTTATGACGAGGCTCCTTAGCTCCAGTCCCTTCCTTTCACAACAGCTCTCTCTCTCTAATATTTTTTCTTTCACAAATGACTTTATGCTGAGGAGGGACCAAGTTTAGGTTCCACCATCTTCGCCCATCTTCTTCTTCATCTTCTTGTCTTCGCGAACTTGTCATTTTCAATATATTTATTGTGAGAGTCTTCAGATCACAGAAGCAGTGAAACAAAAAGGTTTGTCCCTGTTCCACATCCCGCTGGTAGCATCTGTCTCACACTAACGAGCCTAATCAATGGCAGTAACCCTTTTAATCGGTTCTTCCCTTTTTGCCTTCCACCCATCGACATACACGGCATAACCTTGCAAGCGAGACACATTTGATCCTCAACATCATACCCGTCCCACCGTTAGGAAACCCCCTCCCCCGATAAGAGGGATTCTGAGTCTGCCCCAACTGCTGTCCTAAGAAAGAGAAAGATTTAAAAAAAATATTACTGAGGACCCTGCCACTATCTGGGAATGAAGTCCTTCTTCAAGAAACCATCCAAACACCCACATCCTAACGAAGACGACACCTATTACTCATCAGAGGTCTCTTCGCCGACCAAATCCCCCACCAAGAGTAGTTCACGGTCGCCTAGCAAAAATTCTACTGCACAACCATCCCCCACAAGAAAGGATCCCTCAAAGTCTCGGTCCTCATCCACCAGGGCCTTTGTGCGTCAGTCAACTGATCCAGGCCATTCGTCATCAACGCGCCGCAAGAAAACCGAGCTCAACACCCATCCCCTCAATCTCCCGGAAGAGGAGAGGAAACGTCTTTCCTCCTCCGCCCTCTCAAGCATGAGCGAACCGAGCGCCATGGATATCGACGAGCCCTCCACTGGCGCTGCCGCCTCCTCCCCTCCTACTCCTCCTCATCAGTCGCCCCCTCAGCCGCAGCCTCAGGCTTCCTTCTCCGTCCCAATTACCAATGGCACAAAAGATGTCAACGGGGACGACTCGGCTCCCCCAGTACCGCCTCCTCACCGATCCACCCCCACGAGCCCGACTCCGACAAAGGCCGAAGAAGCCGAGACCTACAAAGCGGCTGGCAACAAGTTCTTCAAGGAGAAGAATTACGCTGATGCCATAAGGCAGTACGACAAGGGTCGGTTTCATTTTCCCTTCGCGGGCAAAGTCAGCGCGGCATCTGGCCGGCATTTGATGTCGTTTCTAACACTTGTCGTCTTTTTTTAGCTATCGATCTCGTGCCGAACTCCTCCACCTACCTCAGCAACAGGGCTGCCGCTTACATGTCCAATGGCCAATACGATGCCGCACTGAAAGACTGTACCCGAGCCGCTGACTTGGACCCCCAGAATCCCAAGATTCTAATGCGTCTAGCCCGTATCTTTGTGTCTCTAGGTCTGCCCGAGGATGCCCTTGTTACCTTTAATCGAATCCACCCCTCCCCCGCAGCGAGAGACGTTGCCCCCGCCAAAGAAATGCTGCACCACATGCGCGCCGCGCAGGAAGCCCTTCGAAGCGAGTCTAAGGGATCCATGGTACTGCACGCCCTCAACCAAGCTGAGCGACTGCTGGGCGCGGGCGCATCCAAGCCTCGAAAGTGGCAGTTAATGCGAGGGGAGGCTTATCTCAAGATGGGCGATCCGACGTCGCTCGCCGAAGCTCAGAACATTGCCATGTCCCTTCTTCGGTTCAACAGCCAGGATCCGGAGGCTCTTGTTCTCCGAGGACGGATCCTCTACACTTCCGGGGAGAATGATAAGGCCATCAGCCACTTCCGAAAAGCTCTTGCTTGTGATCCCGATTTCAGAGACGCCATCAAGTACCTCCGCATCGTCCAGAAGCTTGACCGTATGAAGGACGAGGGCAACAAGGAGTACAAGGCAGGGCGGTGGCAGGAAGCCATCAGGCTGTACACTGACGCTCTGGAGATTGATCCGGCCAACCGGGGCACCAATTCTAAGCTCCTGCAGAACAGGGCCATGTGCCGGATCAAGTTAAAGGAATACGAGTCTGCCGTCGCCGACTGTGAGAGTGCAGTCAAGCTTGACCCCAAGTACATTAGGGCGCACAAGACCCTGGCTAATGCACTGGGCCTTGCCGGAAAGTGGGAGGACTCCGTCCGTCAATGGAAGGCAGTTCACGACCTTGAGCCCGAGGATAGGTCCATCTTGAAGGAGATCCGCAACGCCGAGATCGAGTTGAAGAAGAGCCAACGCAAGGATTACTACAAGATCCTGGGCGTCGAGAAGGATGCGGATGAGGCTGCTATCAAAAAGGCTTACCGAAAGCTCGCCATTGTCCACCATCCCGACAAGAACCAAGGCAACAAAGAGGCCGAGGAGAGATTCAAGGACATTTCCGAAGCCTATGATACCCTCAGCAATCCTCAGTAAGTGATACCCCGTGCCTTTTTGGCAAACATTTATCACGAACACAAGGTATTCTCCAGAGACACACCCGTGAAAGACTAACCGTGTTTTCCCTCTCTTGCAGGAAGCGTGCCCAATACGACAACGGCGACGACCTTGCTGACATGTCGGACATGTTCGGCGGAGGCGGTGGCATGGGGAACATAGACCCGGAAATCTTGTTCAGCATGATGGGCGGCGGCGGCGGCGGGTATGGGGGTGGCGGGTTTGGTGGTGGCATGGGCGGTCATGGATTTGGCGGAGGCTTCCCCCGGCAAGGCGGTGGCCACTCGTTCCACTCCTTCGGTGGAGATGGAACGGGGAGGCAACGCGGCGGCTACCCGTCGGGAAGCTTTCACTTTACGTGACTCTCAGACACGGAAGATGAAGAGGACGACGAGTTCGAGTTCGAGGATGATGATGAACATGAGGAAGAAGCAGAGGATGAAGGTGACGTAGAGGAAAATCCACATGCAGGTCGACAACAATCGCCAAGGGGTTATCAGTCCATGAGGAGCAAGCTAGACGACCACATCCGAGCACGGCAGGACGACCGGGACGCCCTCGTCGACCACCTACGGTACGTCGGCGCATGGTTCGTCGCCGCCTTCGTCCTTCTCCCTCCTCACCTCGCCGTCCTGGTAGCATTGGCTGGAGCAATCCTGTATATCTGCATCCAACGGCCCCAGCAGCCTTGGCATTAGACGATGATGACCGTTTATAACTTTTGAATCGAAGCCAAAAAGCATAGACGGAGCTCCCAGAGGGCGTTTTTATTTCTGTTTTTTT
>Ga0164243_10010715_pt1 | contig 13148 bp, 10 predicted proteins | sample OricompcompostOP_FD_108781 | JGI IMG/M metagenome (GOLD analysis project Ga0164243, IMG submission 108781) | Organic Plus compost microbial communities from Emeryville, California, USA - Original compost - Organic plus compost (OP) | ecosystem: Engineered > Solid waste > Mixed feedstock >... | reverse complement strand
CGCGGGGGCGACCCGCTCCTCCTCCTCGACGAGCACGGCGTGCTCGAGGTCGCCGCGCCGCGGCTCGAGGTCGCGGACGCCCGCGGGGCCGGGGACTCGCTCGTCGCCGGGGTCGTCGCGGGGCTCGCGCGCGGCGAGCCGATCCGAGAGGCGATCACGCTCGGCGCCGCCGCCGGCGCGCTCAACGTCACGCGGCACGGTCTCGGCAGCGGCGACCCCGAGGCGGTCGCGCGACTCCGGCGCGGGGTCATGATCCGCGAGCTCCAGCCCGTCGGCGCGAATCGAGCGGTGAGCGGCCGTGTCTCGCCGGACGGCCTCGCCTCCCTCGCGACACCAGCGGACGGGATCGACGCGATCGCCCGCGATCCCGCCGAGCCGGAGCCGCTGTCATGACGCGCGCGCTCGTCACGAACGACGACGGGATCGACGCGCCGGGACTGCACGCGCTCGCGAGGGCCGCGCTCGAGGCGGGCCTCGACGTCGTCGTCGCCGCGCCCGCCGTGCAGTCGAGCGGCTCGAGCGCGTCGATCACGGCGAGCGAGGCCGACGGCCGCATCCAGGTCGAGACGCGCGCGATCGAGGGCCTCGAGGGCGTGCCGGCCTACGCCGTGCACGGCGGCCCCGGCCTCATCGCGCTCATCGCCTCGCGCGGCGCATTCGGCGAGCCCGCCGACCTCGTGCTCTCCGGCGTCAACCATGGTGCGAACGTCGGCCGCGCGATCCTCCACTCCGGCACCGTCGGCGCCGCGCTCACCGCGGGGCTCAACGGCGCCTGGGGCGTCGCCGCCTCGCTCGACGTCGGGTTGCGTCCCGTCGAGCTGCACTGGCCGACCGCCGCGGCCGAGGTCGTCGATCTCCTGCCGTGGCTGCTCGGCCGGCCGAGGGGCACGGTCCTCAACGTCAACGTGCCGAACACCGACGCGCCCCGCGGCGTCGTCGAGGCGCGGCTCGCGCCGTTCGGCGTCGTGCAGACGACGCTCGTCGAGCACGAGGAGCAGTTCATCCGCCTCGCCGTCGAGGATCTCCCCGCGATGCCCGAACCGGGGACCGACGCCGCGTACCTCGGGGCGGGATGGGTCACGGTCACCGGACTCGTCTCGGTGAGCGACATGCGGATCGGCCTCACCGGCGTGCGGGAGGAGGGCGGCCGCCGCGGTCGTCACGCCCGGCCGCCGGAGCCCGATCTCAGCCGCGCGGGATAGCGCCGGCGCCCTGCCTGCGGGAGGATCGGGACATGGGCAGGGCAGGGAATCCGGGACGAGACGCGGCGATCGCGGCGCTCAGCCGTGTCGCGGCGTCGCTCGCGGCGCGGGCGGAGATCGGGCGGATGCGGATGTTCGGCTCGGAGGCCCTGAGCGTCAAGGGCAAGATGTTCGCCTTCGCCGCGAACAGCGGCGACCTCGTCGTCAAGCTGCCCGAGGGCCGCGTCGCCGAGCTCGGTCTCGCGCCCATGGTCATGCGCGGCCGTCCCATGCGCGAGTGGGCGAGCGTGCCGCCCGGCGACGAGGGGCGGTGGCTCGGCCTCGCCGCGGAGGCGCTCGACTACGTCGACTCCATCACGGCGAGCGCGAAGCCCGCGTAGACCGGCGCGACGCTCGCGGCGACAAGCTCGTGGAGCTCCTCGCCGGCTGAGCGCCCGAAGCGGATCCCCGCCGCGCGGACCGCGCCGTCGATCGCGTAGGCGAAGGTGACCGGCACGACGTCGAAGCGGTCCTGCCCGAGCTCGCGGGCGACGTAGTCGCGGATCGAGGCGATGCGCCGCGCCGACCAGCGCTGCGCCGCGGAGTCGAGGTCCGGCCGTTCCGCGACGATCGCGGCGTAGTCGCGGGCGGCGAGCGCCTCCTGCGGCTGGATGTCGCGGGTCACGTCGACGACGGCCCTGGCGACGACTGCGAACGGATTGCCGCCGGGTGCCGGGTGCCGCAGCCGCTCCTGGAGCCCGCGGACCTGCTCGGCGCTGCAGTGCCAGAGGATCTCGGACTTCGAGCCGAAGTAGCGGAAGAACGTGGATCGGCCGATCCCGGCCGCCGCGGCGATGTCCTCCGCCGTCGTCGCCTCGAAGCCCTGCTCCCGGAACAGCCGCAGCGCCGTCGCCGCGACCCGGTTGCTCGTCGCCCGGCGCGGCCGCCCCCGGCCCCGCGGGCCGTGATACTCACCCGTCATTCGTCGCCTCCAGGATCGATGCGGACTCGCAGTTACGGGACTCGGGTGGGCACCGGTCCCGTAATTCGCAACCCCGCGTCATCCGTGACGATCGCGGGGCGGCCCCGATCTAGTCTCGCTGGGCCGGGCAGGGTCGTGCGTCGCCGCGCGCAACACGGCGTCATGTCCCCTCCCGGCGCGCCAGCAGTGAGGAGACACAGCACATGACCCAGCGCAGCACGCGCGCCCGGCGAGCCGGCTGGCTCGCCCTCGCGACCGCCGCCGCGATCGCCCTCGCCGGCTGCAGCGGCACGGCGACCGACACCGGCACCTCCGCCCCCGTCGACGGCGGCACGATCACCGTCGGAATCGACTCCGACCCGGGCTCGCAGTTCAACATCCACGTCAGCGCCGCCGACATCTCGGCCCTCGTGCTCCGCAACGTGTTCGACTCGCTCGTCGTGCAGGACGCCGACGGCTCGTTCAAGCCGTGGCTCGCCGAGTCCTGGGAGATCAGCGACGACGGTCTCAGCTACACGTTCCACCTCAGGGACGGCGTCAAGTTCACCGACGGCGAGGTCTTCGACGCCGCCGCGGTCAAGGCGAACTTCGACCACGTCGTCGACCCCGCCACGAAGTCCCAGTACGCCGCGTCGCTCCTCGGCGGCAGCGCCTACGCCGGCACCGAGGTCGTCGACGACCACACCGTCGTCGTCAAGCTGAGCCGGCCGTTCGCGCCGCTGCTCCAGGGGCTCAGCACGACCTACCTCGGCTTCATCGCGCCGGACGTCCTCGCGACGAAGGCCGACCAGCTCGCCGCGGGCGGCCCCGGCATCACCGTCGGCACGGGCCCGTGGATCCTCAAGAACTACGTCGCCGGCCAGGAGATCGACTTCGCGAAGAACCCCGACTACGACTGGGGACCCGGGAACGCGACGCACACCGGCGCCGTCCACCCCGACGAGCTCGTCTACAAGATCCTCCCCGAGGGCTCGGTGCGGGCCGGCGCGCTGACGAGCGGCGAGATCGACGTCGCCGAGAACGTCTCCCCCGCGGATGTGCCGACGCTCCAGGGCGACGCCTCGATCACCATCTCGAGCGTCGACGCGCCGGGACTGCCGTGGTCGATCTTCCTCAACCACTCGAAGGGCCTCTTCCAGGACAAGGCCGTGCGCCAGGCGTTCCAGCGCGGCATCGACATCTCCTCCGCGGTCGGCGCCGTCTACGACGGCCTCTACGACCGCGCGTGGAGCGTGCTCAGCCCGACGACGCCGGGCGGCTACGACGCCTCGCTCGAGGGCACGTGGGAGTACGACCCCGACCTCGCGAACGAGATCCTCGACGAGGCGGGCTGGACGCAGCGCGACGCCGACGGCTACCGGACGAAGGACGGGCAGCGGCTCAGCGTCCACTGGACCGCCACCTCGACGCGCGAGGACCGCGCGACGCTCATCGCCGCGTTCCAGGCGGACCTGAAGAAGATCGGCTTCGAGCTCGTCATCGACCAGCTCGACGTCGGCGCGTACCTCGATCGCCTCATGGGCGGGAACTACGACATCGTCGACTGGAGCTTCGTGCGGCCGGACGCGGACATCCTGCGCCTTCACCTCTACTCGAAGCTCGCCCCGATCCAGAACGCGTCGTGGGTGAACGACCCGCATGTCGACGAGTGGGTCACCGAGGCGTCCGAGGAGACGGACCCCGATGCCCGCGCCGCCACCTACGAGCAGGTCCAGCAGTGGGTGATCGACGACGCGGCGATCGTCCCGGTCTACGTCCCCGGGAACATCACCGCGACCGCGGGCACCGTCGGCGGGGTGCGCGCCGACATCACCGGCTGGCCGCTGCTCTACGACGCGTGGACCACGAAGGAGTCGTGACGGGCTCGTCCGAACGCCGCAGCCGGGCAGGTGCCGCCGTGAGGCGGTACCTGCCTCGGCTCGTCGGCGCGGTGATCGTGCTGTGGGGCGCGGCGACGCTCTCCTTCCTCGTGCTCCACCTCGTGCCGGGCGACCCCGTCGCGATCATGCTCGGCGCGCAGACTCAGGCGTCCGACGAGGTCAAGGCGCGCATCCGGGCCGACCTCGGCCTCGACCAGCCGCCGCTCGAGCAGTACTTCGCCTATCTCGGCCGGATCCTCCAGCTCGACTTCGGCACCTCCTACCGGCTCCAGGAGCCGGTCGTTCGGGTCATCGGGGCCCAGCTGCCATCGACGCTCGCCCTCGCCGGGAGCGCGATCGTCATCGCGGTCGCGATCGCCCTCGCGATCGCGCTGCTCGCCCGCGGCCGCATCTCCCGGGCCGTCGCGAACGTCCTCGAGCTCCTCGTCATCTCCTCGCCGAGCTTCTGGACCGGGCTGCTGCTCCTCACACTGTTCTCGTTCCGGCTGCACTGGTTCCCCGTCTCCGGCGGGCAGGGCGTCGCCTCGCTCGTCCTCCCCGCGATCACGCTCGCGCTGCCGATCGCCGGCATCCTCAGCCAGCTGCTGCGGCACGGCCTCGACGCGGCGAACGCGCAGCCCTTCGTCGTGAGCGTCCGCGCCCGCGGCCTGACCCCGGGGCAGCTCCTCGCGCGGCACACGCTCCGGCACGCCTCGCTGCCGGCGACGACGTTCGCCGCCTACATCGTCGGCTCGCTGCTCGGCGGCGCGGTCATCGTCGAGCAGCTGTTCGGCCGCCCCGGCATCGGCCGCGTCGCGCTCGACGCGATCACGAACCGGGACCTCCCCGTCGTCATGGCGCTCGTCTTCCTCGCCGCCGCGGTGTTCGTCGTCGTCAACCTCATCGTCGACGCGCTCTACCCGGTCCTCGACCCCCGGCTGCGAGCCGTCCGATGAGCGTGCTCGGCACGGAGCTCGCCGAGGCCCCGGCCCGGCGACGCACCCCGCCGGTCGCGGCGATCATCGCCGGCGTCGTCCTTCTCCTGCTCATCGCCGCGGCGGTGCTCCCCGGCCTGTTCACCTCGATCGACCCGCTCGCGACCGACACCCGCGACGCATCGCTGCCACCGGGCCCCGGGCACCCATTCGGCACCGACAAGCTCGGCCGGGACGTCTACGCCCGCGTCGTCCACGGCGCCTCGATCTCGCTGTCGTTCGGCTTCGCGGCGACCGTCATCGCCGTCGTCCTCGGCACGATCGTCGGCATCGCCTCAGGTCTCGCGCCGCGGTGGGTCGACAACGTCATCCAGCGGGCGCTCGAGATCCTCCTCGCGCTCCCGGAGCTGCTCATCGCGCTCGTCGTCGTCGCGATCCTCGGCGCGGGGACGGTCAACCTCGTCATCGCGATCACCATCGCCGCGGTGCCCGCCTACGCGCGCATCGTCCGGGCCGGGACGCTCCAGGTGCGGCAGGCCGCGTTCGTCGAGGCGGCCGTCGCGCTCGGCCAGCGCCGCGCCGCGATCGTCGCGCGCCACGTCCTGCCGAACGTCATCGGCCCGCTCCTCGTCCTCGCGACGATCGGGATCGGCACGGCGATCATCGCCGGGTCGGGGCTCAGCTTCCTCGGGCTCGGGCCGGCCGCGCCATCGCCCGAGTGGGGCCTCATGCTCAGCGAGGGCCGCGGCTCGCTCGCGACCGCGTGGTGGGTCGCCGTGTTCCCCGGCCTCGCGATCACCGCGACGGTCATCTCGACGACCGTCGTCGGCCGCTGGCTGCAGGGCCGCTTCGAGGGGCTGCGCTCGTGACCGCGCTCGCCGACGTCGACGGGCTGACGATCCGCTTCGAGGGCCGCCCGGTCGTCGAGGACGTCTCGTTCCGGATCGAGCCGGGCGAGTGCCTCGCGCTCGTCGGCGAGTCCGGCTCGGGGAAGACGGTGACCTCCCGCGCGCTGCTCGGCCTCGTGCCCGATGGCGGGACGGTCGCCGCGCGGCGGCTCGAGACCGTCGGCCATGACGGCCTCGCGCTCGATGAGCGCGGCTGGCGCGATGTCCGCGGCCGCGAGATCGGCCTCGTCGCCCAGGACGCGCTCGTCTCGCTCGACCCGCTCCGGCGGATCGGCGCGGAGGTCGGCGAGGCGCTGCGGATCCACGCCCGGCGCGAAGGCCGCAGAATCAGCCGCGAGGAGGTCCGGCGGGCCGTGCTCGCCGAGCTCGTCCACATGGCGATCCCCGAGCCCGAGCAGCGCATCCGCCAGTACGCGCACGAGCTCTCCGGCGGCCAGCGGCAGCGCGCGCTCGTCGCGGCGGCGACGATCAACCGGCCGCGCCTCCTCGTCGCCGACGAGCCGACGACCGCGCTCGACGTCGCCGTCCAGCGCCAGGTGCTCACGCTCCTCGAGCGCCTCAAGGCCGAGGGCACCGGGCTCCTGCTCATCAGCCACGACCTCGCCGTCGTCGCCCGGATCGCCGACCGTGTCGCGGTCATGCGGCAGGGGCGCGTCGTCGAGGCGGGGCCGACCCCCGCCGTGCTCGCGGCGCCGGAGCACGAGTACACCCGCGCGCTGCTCGCGGCCGAGCCGAGCCTCCACCCGCGGGGGACGCGGCTGAGCGGCGCCGCCCGGCTCGAGCTGCGGTCCGCCGCCCCGGCGCCGGCGCGGCAGGGGGCCGTGCTCGCCGTCCACGACGTCGCGAAGCGCTTCCGCCGCCCCGACGGCCGATGGATCGCGGCGGTCGACGGCGTCTCGTTCGACCTCGACGCCGGCCGGACGCTCGGCATCGTCGGCGAATCCGGCTCCGGCAAGACGACGCTCGGCCGCATCGTCCTCGGGCTCGAGCGGCCCGACCGGGGCGAGGTCCTGCTCGACGGCGCGCCGTGGAGCGCCGCACCGGAGCGGCAGCGCCGGGAGCGGCGCGGCGCGCTCCAGGCGGTCTACCAGGACCCGCTGAGCTCCTTCGACCCGAGGGCGACCGTCGGCGCGATCCTCAGGGAGGCGCTCGCGCTCACCGGCGTCCCGCGCCGCGAGCGGCAGGACCGTGCCGCGGAGCTCGTCGGCCGCGTCGGTCTCACCCCGGACCTGCTCCGGCGCCGACCGCGGACCCTCTCCGGCGGCCAGCGCCAGCGCGTCGCGATCGCCCGGGCGCTCGCCCGCGAGCCGCGCGTGCTGGTCTGCGACGAGCCGGTCTCCGCGCTCGACGTCTCGATCCAGGCCCAGGTGCTCGACGCCCTGGCCGACGTCCAGGAGCAGCTGGGACTCTCGATGGTGTTCATCTCGCACGATCTCGGCGTCATCCAGCACATCAGCGACGACGTGCTCGTCATGCGCGGCGGCGCCGTCGTCGAGCGCGGACCGGCGGAGCGCGTGTTCCGCGACCCGCAGCACGAGTACACGCGGGACCTCCTCGCGGCCCTGCCCGCGTCCCGCCTCAGGAAGGAATCGGAATGAGCGCGACCCCCATCACCATCCCGTCGCTGCGACCCGAGGTCGACGGCACGCCGTTCCCCGGCACCGAGCTTCCGGACCTGCCGACGGCGCTCGCCGAGGTGCAGCGCTGGATCGACGCCGGCGAGGTCCGCCTCGACGAGCGTTCGAGCCGCTGGGTCGCCTGGCCCGACCGGCCGGAGTTCGAGCCCGCCTACGGCCCGGTGAGCCTGAACACCGGGGCCGCCGGCATCGCGTGGTACTCCCTCGCCGCCGCCGACGTGCTCGGCGGGCAGGAGCACCTCGGCCGAGCGCGCCGCGCGATCGCCTACGTCCTCGACCACTGGCGCGAGCACGCCGACGACCGGTTCCTCGACATCGCGGGCACCGGGAGCGGCCACTACGGCGGCCTCGCCGGCATCGGCGCGGTGCTCCTCGAGTTCGCCGAGCGCGGCGAGGCCGCCCGGGAGGACGCCGCGGCGGTCTTCGACGCGATCCTCGACCGCCAGGGCTCGGGGGGCGAGGCGGGCTGGACCGGCTCCGACGCGATGCTCGGCGACGGCGGCATCGTCGTCGACCTCCTCGCCGCGGCCGGCCGGCTCGACGAGGCGCGGTATCTCGACGCGGCGACCGCGGCCGGCGAGCTCCTCCTCGCTCGCGAGCGGCGCGGCGAGGACGGCGGCTCGACGTGGCTCGGCGTCGCCCCCGAGCTGCTCCACCTGCCCGCCGGCGTCGAGCTCGACGGCTTCGAGCTCGGCAACGTCGGCATCGCCTACGTGCTCTCGCGACTCGCGCTCGCCACCGGCGACCCGCGCTACCGGGACGCCGCCGCGCGGGCGGCCGCGGGCGTCGCACGGGCGGCGACGCTCGTCGGCGACGCGGCGGTGCTCCGCCGCATGGGCGGCGACTACTCGTTCGGCTACTGCACCGGCAGCTCCGGCGTCATCCGCGCGTTCGTCGGCGTGCACCAGTCGACCGGCGACCCGCAATGGCTCGACTGGGCGCTGCGCTTCGGCCGCGGCATCCTCCGCAGCGGCGTCCCCGGCCGCCAGACCCGCGGGAACGTCGCCGTCTTCCACCAGTGCTGCGGCTCCGCCGCGGTCCTCGAGTCGTTCGTCGGCCTCTGGGAGCTCACCGGGGACCCGCTCTGGCTCGAGGCCGCTCGGGCGCAGGGCGACGACCTGCTCATCCGCGCGGTGACCGATGCGAAGGGCCGCCGCTGGTACAGCGAGTCGCACGTCCTGCCGACCGGCACGCTCAAGGCCGAGGTCAGCCACCAGGTCGGCGCCTCGGGCATCGCGCTCTCGCTCCTGCGGCTGCACGCGGCGGATCTCGCCGCCGCCGGCCGTCCCGCGCCGCGGATCGCCCGGCTCCCGGACGACCCGTTCCCGGAGGTCGTGCGGGCCGGCTGATCGCGAGCCGCTACGCTCGTTCCCGTCCCTCCGCCCCCCGGCACCCGCGGAGCACCCCCGTGTGACGAAGGAGTCATCCATGCAGGTCGGCATCGTCGCCGAATCCGCCCCAGGCGAGACGCGCGTCGCCGGCACGCCGTCGACCGTCGCCCAGCTCCGCCGGCTCGGCTACGACGTCGTCGTCGAGCGCGGGGCCGGCGCCGGGTCGAGGCTCCCGGACGCCGCCTACGCGGAGGCGGGGGCGCGGATCGGCGGCGCGGGCGAGGCGTGGGGCTGCGACATCGTGCTCACCGTCAACGCGCCGAACGACCCCGAGCTGACCCAGATGCAGGACGGCGCCGTGCTCGTGTCCTGGCTGAGCCCCGGACTGAACCCGGCGCTCGTCGAGAAGCTCGCGACGCTGCCGATCACCGCGCTCGCCGTCGACGCCGTGCCGCGCATCTCCCGCGCGCAGTCGATGGACGTGCTCTCCTCGACCGCGAACATCGCCGGCTACCGCGCCGTCATCGAGGCGGCGAACGAGTTCGGCCGGTTCTTCACCGGCCAGGTGACCGCCGCGGGCAAGGTGCCGCCGGCGAAGGTGCTCGTCGCCGGCGCCGGTGTCGCGGGCCTCGCCGCGATCGGCGCGGCCTCCTCGCTCGGCGCGATCGTCCGGGCGACCGATCCGCGACCCGAGGTCGCCGACCAGGTGCGCTCGATCGGCGGGACGTACCTGCCGGTCGAGGTCGCGGTCGAGCAGTCGGCCGACGGCTACGCGAAGGCGACGAGCGCGGACTACGATGCGGCGGCCGCGCGGCTCTACGCCGAGCAGGCGAGGGACGTCGACATCATCATCACGACGGCGAACATCCCGGGGCGGCCCGCGCCGAAGCTCATCACCGCCGCCGACGTCGCCGCGATGAAGTCCGGCAGCGTCATCGTCGACCTCGCCGCCGGCAACGGCGGGAACGTCGAGGGCACGGTCCCCGGCGAGCGGGTCGTCACCGAGAACGGGGTGACGATCATCGGCTACACCGACCTCGCCCGCCGCCTCCCCGCCCAGGCCTCCCAGCTCTACGGCCAGAACCTCGTCAACCTCCTCAAGCTGCTCACGCCGGGCAGGGACGGCGTCCTCGTCCTCGACCTCGACGACGTCGTGCAGCGGGCGATCACCGTCGTCCGCGACGGCGAGAAGCTGTGGCCGCCGCCTCCGGTGAGCGTCTCGGCCGCGCCGCCCGCCGCGGGACCGGCAGCACCGGAGGCGCGGGTGGAGACCCAGCGGAGGCGGCCCTTCCCGCTCGCCGGGAGGATCGCGCTGACCGTCGTCGGCCTCGCCGCGCTCCTCGCCCTCGTCGCGTTCGCCCCGCCGCCGCTGCCGCAGCACTTCACGGTGCTCGTCCTCGCGATCGTCGTGGGCTTCTACGTCATCGGGAAGGTCGCGCACGCGCTGCACACGCCGCTCATGAGCGTGACGAACGCGATCAGCGGGGTCGTCGTCGTCGGCGCGATGCTCCAGCTCGGCATCGACGACCCGATCACGCTCGTGCTCGCCGGCGTCGCGGTGCTCCTCGTCTCCATCAACATCTTCGGCGGCTTCGCCGTCACCCGGCGGATGCTCCGGATGTTCAGCAAGGAGGCGGCCCGATGAGCCTCACCGTCGCGATCGCCTCCGCCGCCTACCTCGTCGCGGCGCTGCTGTTCATCCTCGCCCTCGCCGGGCTGTCCCGGCACGAGACCGCGCGCGGCGGCGTCGTCTACGGCGTCGGCGGCATGGCGGTCGCGATCCTCGCGACGCTCGCGCTCGTCATCCAGGGCGCCGTGGCCGGCGGCTCGTGGATCGGCATCGTCATCCTCGTCGCCGCGCTCGCCGTCGGCGGCGCCGTCGGCCTGTGGCGCGCGGCGCGGGTCGAGATGACCGGCATGCCGCAGTTCATCGCGCTCATGCACTCCTTCGTCGGCCTCGCCGCCGTGCTCATCGGATGGAACGGCCACCTCGAGTCCGGCGACGTCGCGCCGGGGCTCCTCGGCATCCACCGCGCGGAGATCTTCATCGGCGTGTTCATCGGCGCGGTGACGTTCACCGGCTCGATCGTCGCGTACCTCAAGCTGTCGGCGCGGATGCGGTCCGCGCCGCTCGTGCTGCCCGGTCGGAACGCGCTCAACATCGCCGCGCTCGCCGTCTTCGCCGGCCTCACCGTGTGGTTCGTCATCGATCCGCAGCTGTGGCTGCTCGTCGCGGTCACCGTCGTCGCGCTCGCCCTCGGCTGGCACCTCGTCGCCTCGATCGGCGGCGGCGACATGCCCGTCGTCATCTCGATGCTCAACTCCTACTCGGGCTGGGCGGCCGCCGCCTCCGGCTTCCTCCTCGACAACGACCTGCTCATCGTCACCGGCGCGCTCGTCGGCTCCTCCGGCGCCTACCTCAGCTACATCATGTGCAGGGCGATGAACCGCTCGTTCCTCAACGTCATTTTCGGCGGCTACGGGAACGCGGCGCCGGCCAAGCGCGGCGAGGAGGCGGAGCAGGGCGAGGTCCAGGAGATCACCGCCGAGGAGACCGCGCAGCTCCTCGCCGAGGCGAAGTCGGTCGTCATCACGCCCGGCTTCGGCATGGCCGTCGCCCAGGCGCAGTACCCGGTCGCCGAGCTCAGCCGCATCCTGCGCGAGCGCGGCGTCGACGTCCGCTTCGGCATCCACCCCGTCGCCGGCCGCCTCCCCGGGCACATGAACGTCCTGCTCGCCGAGGCGAAGGTCCCCTACGACATCGTCCTCGAGATGGACGAGATCAACGAGGACCTCCCCGAGACCGACGTCGTCCTCGTCATCGGCGCGAACGACACGGTCAACCCGGCCGCCGCGGAGGAGCCCGGCTCGCCGATCGCCGGCATGCCGGTCCTCGAGGTGTGGAAGGCCCGCGAGGTCGTCGTGTTCAAGCGCTCGATGGCCTCCGGCTACGCCGGGGTGCCCAATCCGCTGTTCACCCGCGACAACACCCGGATGCTCTTCGGCGACGCGAAGGAGCGCGTGCAGGACATCGTCCGGGCGCTCGCGGAGGTGACGACGTCGAGCTGAGCGCGGACCGCGCCGGACGATCAGGAGGATGCCGATGCCGAACGACGCGGAGTCCGATGCCGCAGCGACGAGCTCGTGGGCGGATCCGCCCGACGAGTGCGACCTCGTCCTCAAGGGCGGCGCCACCTCCGCGGTGATCTACCCGCGGGCGATCGCCGAGTTCGCCCGCTCCTACCGGCTCCGCAGCGTCGGGGGCACCTCCGCCGGGGCGATCGGGGCCGCGCTCGCCGCGGCGGCCGAGTACGGCCGGGCCTCGGGCGGATTCGCCCGGCTCGAGGGCCTGCCGGACGAGCTCCGGGACGATGCGCTCGCGGGGCTGTTCCAGCCGCAGCGGTCGACCCGGCCGCTGCTCGACGTCCTCCTCCGCATCCTCGGGCACGACCGCGCCGGCCGGACGCTCACGGGGGCCCGCAGGGTCGTTGCCGTGCTCGCGGCGATCGCGACCGGGTTCCCGCTCGGGGCATTCGGCGCGGCGGTCGGCCTGCCGTTCCTCGCGGCGGGGATCGCGGTGCTCGTCCTCGCGGGCGGCGACGCGTGGTCCACCGCCGCCGGAGCGCTGCTCCTCCTCGCCGGGCTCGTGCTCGCCCTGCTCGGCTGGGCGGGGACCGACGCGCTGCTGCTCTACCGGAGGGCGACGCGGGACCTGCCCGCCAACCTCTTCGGCATCTGCACCGGCCTCGGCGAGTCGGCCGAGCACCCCGGGCTCACCGACTGGCTCGCCCGCCGGATCGACCTCCTCGCCGGGCTGCCGGAGGGCTCGGCGCCGCTCACCTTCGGCCAGCTCCACCGCGGCCCGAGCGGGCGCCGCGCGGCCGACGGCGAGACCTTCGTCGACCTCCGGATGATCACGACCTGCCTGAGCCGCTCGCGCGCCTACGAGATGCCGTGGGACGCGAGCGGGTTCTACTACGACCCGGAGGAGTGGCGCAGACTCTTCCCCGAGTACGTCATGGCGGCGCTCGAGGCGGCCGCGCCCGCCGAGGGCGGCGAGCTCGCCGCATGGCAGGACGCGTGCGCGCGAACGCGCCCGGCGGGGGCCCGGCTGCTCCGGCTCCCCGAGACCGACCGGCTCCCGGTCATCGTCGCGGTCCGGCTCTCGCTGAGCTATCCGGTGCTCATCTCAGCGGTGCCGCTCTATGCCGTCGACCACCGCAGCGCGGCGACCCGGAGGGCGTTCGAGCGGTTCGAGGCCGGGGAGCGTACGCACACGGGGATCGAGTTCGAGCGGCTGTGGTTCACCGACGGG
>Ga0164243_10010714_pt1 | contig 13148 bp, 9 predicted proteins | sample OricompcompostOP_FD_108781 | JGI IMG/M metagenome (GOLD analysis project Ga0164243, IMG submission 108781) | Organic Plus compost microbial communities from Emeryville, California, USA - Original compost - Organic plus compost (OP) | ecosystem: Engineered > Solid waste > Mixed feedstock >... | reverse complement strand
GAGGTTGCCGGGATGGTTGCAACCTCGGAAAGCAGCGCGAAGTATCGCGTCTTGACTGCCTGTTGGCGACGCTTGCCGCCTGCTGTTGCCGGGCCTCTGGGAGGCTATCTATACAGACATCTGGGCTAAGGCATCGTGTCACCTGCACAGCCGGCACGATGCCTTGAGCGTGTATTCAAGGGTCGACATGTCTGAATGTTAGCCGGTTATAACGCGAAGCGTGCGCGCGGTTTCCTCAGAGATGTAGGCATCTTCTTCGGCAGTCCGTCGGACTAACGAGTAGCCAACGCCACGAATTGTGATGATATAGGTCGGGTTGCTCGGATCGGGTTCTATTTTTTGGCGGAGATGATGAATATGCGATTTAATCAAATAGATATCCCCATCGTTTCCATAGCCCCAGATGTGTGATACGATCTGATTGGCTGTACACACGTTGTTCGCGTTGATTGCGAGAAAATGCAGGAGTTTTCCTTCGGTCGGTGTCAGGTTGAAGGTTTTCCCGCGCACCGTGACTTGATTATGCAGAGCATCAATGCTGATCGGGCCAACCGTAATGATTGATGAGGGCTGTAACGAAAGTGTTGAGCGGACGCGGCGCGTCAGGGCGCGGATATGGGCAAGCAGTTGACCCGGGAAAAAGGGCTTGCAGAGATAGTCATCTGCGCCCGATTCCAGGCAGTAAATCTCGTCCTGCTCGCTCTTGCCACGAGTGGTCGCAAGAATCAGGGCATCATGCTTGCGCCGGAGCTCGCGGCACAGCGCCAGGGCATCCGTTTCGCCGATTATTTCCATTGTTGGCTCAAGGATGACGAGATCAGGCTGTTGCTCTTCCCATTCGCGTTTAGCGCGGTCCAGCGTATAGGCTCGGCAGACCTCATACCCCAGAGTTTTCAGCCATCCGGTAAGCATCTCAACCCAATCCCGGTCAGTGTCAACAATAAGCAATTTCATGACGATACCTTCCTGTTTTCTACTAGGTGGTCCGATTCATGCCCCCTGCTGCTGTGGAACGACTAATTCACGATAATACTGTGAGTAGGTTGGCTCTCTCTCAAGCAGGCTGATAAGGCGGCTGTACCATGCGTCCTGCTCAAGATTCTTGAGGATTGCCTGTGCCGCTTCTTGATTTTCAAAATGACCGATAAAGAGGAATTCACGCGGGATATCTGTCCTGCGCAAGAGCTCCCAGGAGAGAGAATACCCGATCCGGGTGGGTCGTCTGCGTTGCCAGTCCTCATGAAGGGCTAAAACTGCGTCTTCTTCTCCGTTTTTGGCCCGATACGCTATGGTAACAACAAACATCTTCCCTCCTTTTGCACAGTGAACCGCCGTTGGTGAGATGCCCTTTGCTCTATCCTGAGTGTGACAGGGAAAAGCATTGCAAGCGGCGGAAACAGGCGACTCCTTTCACAAAAGTGATGCATGTAAATACGCTCTTTATCTAACCATTGTAGTATAACATCGGCTTTTGCAAATTATCATCGGATAAACTGCTCAATTCTGTTACATAAGATGATGTACCTTTCTCTATTTAGGCGAGAAAAAACGTGCCTTTCCAATTGGGAGCTTGCTATCACACTTCTCAAATAGGACATTAATCAGCTATTCGCGATATAGGTATTCTTACCTATACTTCAGCTTAAAGGAAGCGAACGAGATATGCTTGCTGCGCCACTAAATTGCTAGAAAGCGTCTCATATGAATTCCTTGACGCTACAAAAGAATTGACAACGTATCTACAACGTAGAAAACAACAGGTTGACAACCATTCGGTGCTATAGTGAGAGAGAACCAGATGCGGCCTGCTGGCGTGCTTTCATCCCCCTGCAAGGCGAGCGCGAACAGGCCGGTTTTGGAACGTTATACGAGTTTATGGCGAATCGCAAAGGTGGTTGCAGCAACCCGATTCTCGCATCTGATCTTATGCAAGATATTTGAGATGTGATTGGCAACCGTACGCTCACTCAGGTTGAGGGAGCGGGCAATCTGTTTGTTGCTTCTGCCCTTTGCGACAAGCCGTAGTACTTCTTTTTCTCTTCTGGTCAGATTGGCCGGAAGAGGTGGTGATTCGGGCATATCAGTGGGCTCATCAAGCTGCTGGCGAATCCGGCTTGCGGTTGTATGCAGGGCCAGCTCTTCGCTGAGATGAAGTGCATGCTTGAGGAGCCGGTTGCTTTCGGGTTGTAGTGCTGCCTGTGCCAGGATTACCTGTATCAGTTCGGGGTGAAGGCCCTCAGAGCGTGCTGTCTGTTCGGCGCGCTGAAGATAGGCGCGTGCCTGCTCCTGTTGCTGACAGCGAAGGGCAAGCATGCCGAGGATGCGGTCAACCAGAAACCAGGCGAAGAGACCCTCAAAGCTTTTGAGGCGCGTATAGGCATAGGTAATAGTGGCCTGATCGTTGTAGGCCAGGGCCAGCAGGGCGAAAAAGACAAGCGCTGGAGCTGTCTGATGCGCGGCATCTGGAAGCACGCTGAGCCATGTTTTAAGTTCTTGCATATGCATATGTGCAGCACTGTGATTGTTTGTTGCCAGCTCTGTCAGGGCAAGGAGTCCGATCAGCGCCGGATCAGCCTGCTTGAGGCTATTTCTGCTTGCCTGTAAGGCCTGTTGCAGGAGCGTTTTCGCCTCGGCATACTCTTCACGCAGATACGCGGTGAAGCCTCGGGTAAGCAGGGCCGGATATGCATGTGATCCGGGAAGCTGTGTTAGCAGAGCGTCAGCGGTCTTCCAGTCTCCCTGCACGGTATGCAGGTAGGCCAGCCAGATATAGGTATCGCGCTGAAATAGCAGATGGCCGGAAGTGGGCATCAGGTCCAGCCGTTTTCGGCTGATTGCGCCTGCCCGTCGAATCTTGCTAGCACGACATGCGCCACGGGTCAGATACCAGTAGCCAAGCGCGGCTTCGGCTCGCAGGTTCGGGTGCTGCATCTCGGCGATAACGGCTTCTAGCGATTGCAGGTAGGGATGGAGTTCTTCGCCTGTCAGGGCCGGAAAGCGCAAGATATGATTTGCCAGCGCTTCTAGCGTCTCTTGTTTAAGCATCCGAGCCAGCGCTTCGGCTTTGCGGGCATAGAGAGCCCCTTGCTTGCTTTGGCCGAGGAAGAGGGTAAGCAACGTTGCCAGGTCAAGTTGCAGGCCAATGATCTCCGGTTCCTGGTGTCCTGCATAGAGTGATAGAGCGTATTCCAGCGTGCTCTGTGCGAGATGGATATTGCGCTGCGCCCAGTAGATGCGGCCCAGACAATGAGCGGCACGAGCTGCATTCAGGGGATCCTCGTTATGGATGAACCAGTGAAGTGCGGTCTCAAAGGTGGCGATCGCCTCAGCCTCTCGATGCTGCGAGCTGGTAAGCTCACCGATTTTCAGCAGAAGTTGACCGCGTTGCGGATCGCGTGCATCGAGAAGATCGAGGATGCGGCGGTAATGATGTAGCGCTTCCTCGATTGCCTCATTTTGTTGGGCGGCTTCGGCTGCGTAGCGCGAGTAGGTAATGATCTTTTCCCGGTTCGTGCTGTGGATAAAGTGAAAGGTCAGTTCTGCGAGTCGTTGCAGGCTATTTCGCTCCTGGGAGGTGTAGCGCTGTTCGAGCGTCTGTCCGATCTGTTCATGCAGGCGTCTCCGTCGTGAGGAGCTGACTTCCAGATAGAGCGTGGCTCGAATGGTGTCATGCGTAAAGCGATAGGTTTCCGGTTGTGCAGATGTAACCAGGTGGGCCTGCTCGGCGGCAAGCAAACGATCCTCTATGATCTCGCTTTCCAGGCCAGTGATAGCCGTGAGCAGTGAAAGATCAAACGAACGGCCAATGGTGGCTGCAATACGCAGGATATCGATAGTGTTAGATGGAAGGCGTTGAAAACGCTGACGTAACGTGCCGACAATGCTTGGTGGGAGCTGTTGTGGAAGCGGCGTCTCCGGGGCGATCTCCCATTGATGTTCATTTTTTACCAGCAGGTTGGTTTCAAGCCAGTTCTGAAGCAACTCTTCTGTAAAGAACGGGTTGCCCTCGCTTTGCTCATAAAGGAAGCGGCAGGTCCGCTCTTCGATGGACGAGCCCAGATAGTTTTCACTCAGAATGGCGATCTGCTCGAATGAGAGTGGCTGTAGTGTCAGCATGGTCAGGGTGCGCTGCCGGATCAGGTTGTTTAAGGTGTGGTCCAATGAGCGATTCTGAGTTTCTCCGCCCGAGAGAAACGCGCCAACGATCAAGATGCGAGCGTCACGCTGGTGGCGCACAATATGGCTGAGCAAGGTAAAGCTTGCGCTATCGCACCAGTGCAGGTCATCCAGCAGCAAGAGAAGCGGCTGTGTCCGGCTGATCGCGGTCAGAAAATAGCCAACGGCTTCATAGAGGCGAAGCTGTGACTGTTCCGGTGGCGAGGGATACGCCGGGGTGGGAAGCTCGCCCAATCGGAGGGCCAGTTCCGGGAAAATCCTGAGCAGCGAATGCGTCAAACCAGTGCATTGCTCTTTCAGGATGGCAAGTGGTGCCTGTCGAATGTAGCCGCCAAGTGCCTCAAGGAAGGGAAGAAAGGGCGGCATCCCTTCGGAGTCGGACGCATTACCGTGGAGGGGAAGCGCTCCTGCTTGCTGCGCCCGGGCGGCGAATTCATGGAGCAGCCGGGTTTTACCAATGCCCTGATCCCCTATCAGGAACACGACACGTGTGGTACCCTGTAAGACTGCCTGATACTGCTCTTGAAGCAGTGTGAGCTCTTTTTGTCGCCCTACAAAGGCGGTGGATGGCGTGCAAATAGAGTGTTTAAAAATGGCCAGATCCGATGTTTGATCTCCCATAGACAGTTTTCCCCCTGCTTGTGTGCTGTTTCTCGATAGAGAAAAGAAAAAGATGCTTGTCTCTGCTCCGCTGCTTGCATGAAATAGCGGCTATTTCTGCAAAACAGGGTGCGTCTCTATTCCCCCTTTGTTGGCATGCTATGAATGCAGAGAATCAGGCAGGTCATATACAAGAGAGAAAACGCGGTTTACATGTAATCTCAAGCTGTAAACGGTGGAAGACGACATTTTTGACGCTTATGTGTTTGCAGCTTATGGAAACTGTGCATTTTCCGAAGAAAAGAAAAAGATGTTAGCATCGGTCCTGCTCCTCGAATCACCGTTACAATGTTTCACAATTTGAAACATATGGAGAGTAGAGAACAGAAAGTGAAAGAGAAAAGAAAAGATCTATAAGTATTACAGTATAACATATCATGATGAATTGTTTCAGGGAAAAAGTGGTGAGCATGCCGGGAGGGAACAAGCGATAAAAGCGGAAAAGCAGAGAGGAGGTAGTGCGGGGAAGGCCAAAAAACTCAGACTGCTTGCGGAGGTACTTGAGATGCGTATCCAAACGAGGCAGGCTGGAATTACTTCTACAGAAGAGCAAGAAAGCGATGCGTTCGGGATGGATCCTGAGGATAAAAGAAAGCCGTACAGGGTGGCTATCACTGAAGAAAAAAAGACTCAAGTGGCTTATTGCGCCTCATGAGTCCTTGATTTGCGAAGTAGTGGTGCCGGTGGAGAGATTCGAACCCTCAACCCTTGCGGGATCTGTTTTTGAGACAGACGCGTATACCGTTCCGCCACACCGGCAAGTTGTCCGTGATGCTTGCGCATCCTTTGCGATGCATATATTAGCGCATCTACGGACAATTGTCAAGAGGTTATGCCTGGATGGGCGAGGTTTCCTGTGCAGGAGCGCTCTCAAAGTGCCCGATATTTCGATATTTTTGATAGCGCTGCTCAAGGAGCTCGTCCAGCGGAATACGTTTCAGTTCTTCCAGGTGTTGCAGGAGAGCCTGTTTCAGGGACTCAGCCGCCAGGCGATGATTGCGGTGTGCGCCGCCGAGAGGTTCGGCGATGAGTCCATCGATGATCCCAAGCTCAAGCATATCTCTGGCTCGAATGCGTTGTCCTTCTGCGGCCAGTGGAGCCTGTGCGCGATCACGCCAGAGGATGTCGGCGGCGGCTTCAGGGGCGGCGATCGTGTAGTAGCTGTGCTCAAGCATCAGGATGCGATCGGCTACACTGATCGCCAGAGCGCCACCACTGCCACCTTCACCGATCACAATGGAGATGGTCGGAATGCGCAGGCGGGGCATCAAATAGAGACATGAAGCGATTGCCTCAGCCTGTCCACGCTCTTCATCAACCAGCGCCGGAGAAGCGCCGGACGCATCAACAAGGGTCACTACAGGGATGTGAAACTTCGCGGCATGGCGCATCAAGCGTTGTGCTTTGCGATATCCTTCGGGGTGAGGCATGCCGAGATTGCGGTACTGCATCTCTTTCATATCCCGCCCCTTCTGGTGTCCGATGAGCATCAGGGTTTGTCCGTCGATTGTTGCCAGTCCGCCAACAATAGCATGATCATCGCCGAAGGTCCGATCGCCGTGAAGCTCAAAGAAATCGTCGCAAATAAGCTTGATATAGTCCAGAGTATAAGGGCGGTTTTTGTGACGAGCGACCTGCACGGTCTGCCATGCGTTGAGATTGCTGTAAATCTCTTCAGTGCGCTTGAGCAGCTCGCTCTCCAGAAGCTGTAACTGTGTAAATTCTTCTGGCTTTAGCCGGTCACCCTTGCGCTGGAGAGAATGGATCTTCTTTTCGAGCTCTGCCAGCGGTTTTTCGAATTCCAGGTCATAAGCCATATTGTCTTTTCCTCTAAGCCGTTTCCTCTTTTTTCGTCGAACCGGAGTACATCTGAAGCAGACGGGAAAGTGTCTGCCGCAAGTCTCGTCTGTGGACGACAGCATCAATCATACCATGTTGCAGGGCAAATTCCGAGTTAATTGTACCCTCTGGTACCTTAATATGCATGAAGCCTTCAATGACGCGGGGGCCTGTGAAGCAGACAAGCGCGCCGGGCTCGGCAAGGATGATATCGCCGAGGAAGGCAAAGCTAGCGGAGACGCCACCGGTTGTCGGGTCTGTCAGCAGACTGATGTAGGGTAGGCCTGCCTCACCAAGTTTTGCGAGAGCGGCCGAAGTTTTTGCCATCTGCATCAAAGAGAAGATACCTTCCTGCATTCGTGCGCCGCCGGAGGTCGACGAAATGAGGACAGGAATGGAGCGTTCAAGCGCCAGTTCAATGGTGCGGGTGATCTTCTCGCCAACCACGGAGCCCATAGAGCCCGCCATAAACTGGAAGTCCATAATTGCGAGGGCAAGCGGCTGTGCATCGATTGTGGCATATCCACTGATGACCGCCTCATTCTGGCCCTTCTTCTGACGTTCTTCCTCAAGTTTGGCGGCATAGGGGGGCTTTTTGGCATCTCCCGGAGGTGAAGCGACAAAGTGCAGTGGATCAGCCGGGAGCATGTCCGCGTCAATTTCAACGAAGCTACCGGGATCAACAAGCAGATTGATACGCTCTCTGGCCGAGATACGCCCGTGGTGGTTGCAGCGAGGACAGACCTTCAGATTCTTTTCCCAGTCCCGGTTATAGTGAATTTCTTTACATTTGGGACATTTGACGGCAATATTGCCAACTGTTGAGAGAGAAGAGGCTTGATCGGCAGAGAAGTTTTGCCGAGTAGTAGGGGTAGCCGCTTCTTTTGCCATGTGTGATCCTCCTCGTTATTCTTCTGCAAAGAGCGCTGACACAAAGCTCTTTGGATCAAAGGGAATCAGGTCTCCGACCTTTTCGCCTGTGCCGATGAATTTAATCGGTACCCCTAGATCATCTGCGACAGCGAATGCAAACCCACCTTTTGCGGTACTATCTATCTTGGTGATGACGACGCCGGTCAGGCCGATGTGCTCCGCGAACTTGCGGGCCTGAAGCAGGGCGTTCTGCCCGGTTGTGGCATCAATCACCATCAGCAACTCATGCGGACCATCGGGGACAAATTTCTGAATGATTTTATTGATCTTTCTCAGCTCTTCCATCAAGTTGTACTTGGTATGGAGACGCCCGGCAGTATCGACGATTAACACATCACTGCCACGGTTTTGGGCGGCCTGTAAGGCATCATAAACCACCGCTCCGGGATCGGAATTCGGGCTCTGGCTGATAACGGGGACGTTAATCCGCTCTCCCCACTCTTTCAACTGATCGATGGCTGCTGCTCGGAACGTATCGCCTGCTGCCAGAATAACTTTATGGCCTTCATTTGTCAATCGATTGGCCATCTTGGCAATGCTGGTCGTTTTACCGGAGCCATTGACGCCGATGACGAGAATAACGGTCAGAGGGGATGTCTGGGAAAAATGGAGAGGGGTTGGTTTTCCAAGTAGTGCGGTCAGCTCCTCGCGCAACGCCTGCTGCACCTGGGAACCGGTCTGCATGTGTTCCTCTTCAACTCTCTGATGCAGGCGCTTGAGCAGCCAGCTTGTGGTATTGGGGCCGATGTCCGCCGCCAACATCAGATCTTCCAACTCTTCCCACATCTCGTCTGTAATCTGGTCGGATTCCTGAATCGTTGCACCCAGGCGGCTAAACCACTGCTTGGTACGACTTAAAAAAGAAAAGCGTTGCTCTGAAGCGGGCTTTGTCCCGGCCTGTTCCTGAGCAGCACCCTGATTCTTTTTTCCGTCGTCCTGTGGTTTCTGCCCAAAGAAGCGATTGAGCACGACTGTATAGACTCCTTTATGTATAGATGTATCTGTGCGTTGCCTCCAACACACTCATCGGACAATTGTCTCCGTCTTGGTTGCATTTCTCTTTGCAAACTCGAAGAAGAGGGCACTGAACCACTCCATCATACACCATACACATTATACGAAATACCGAAATACCGGGATACCAGAATACTGGAATAGCGAAATACCGGAATTTCCTACGCACAATGTACAATGCAGTGATCGTCCCTCTATGCAAGTCAGGCATAAGGGGGCAAAAAAGTCACTGCGTGACCCTCGCCCTCCTCCTGAAATACCACGCCTTTGAGTGGTTGCGGCCACTCAAGGACGTGCTTTTGACAGATCTGCTCTCCACTCTTACTGACGACTGCGATAGGAGTGGAGCGATCCGTCACTGATCGGTTCGTTAATGATGATGTCACCGTTACGGATTTTGATGTTGTACAGGCAGGACGGGTTCGTACAAACCCACGCCTTGTACTCGATGGAAGCTCCCTGGCTACCGAAATCCGAAAGCGGAACCAGATCACCTTCACTACATTTGCGACACCGAGGAAATGCGTTTTCCACGAAATCGCCTCCTTCCTTCTTTCTGGAGGATTAATCGCTTACCTGTTGTCCAGGTCAGGCATCAAGCGAGGCTTAGCGAGTAAGTAAGCCGAGGGGGGAGCCTCCGCCGCTGCATCCGCATCCCCACAGCAAGTCTAATCCATGCCTCTTTCATATTACCACAACTCCTCTTCTCTGTCAGCAGGTATATGAAGAAAAATTCATCTTTTTTTGCCGCAAAAAGAATGACTTCTCCTTCTCCCCCTCTGCATTGAAGAGGCGTGAGAAATGTAGAAACGGCAGCTCGAGCACCCCGACCCGCGCTGCTTTCCTCTCCGTTGCAGCCCGGTCAAGCGTGCGCTGTCGTCCTATTGCACTTACTTTCAGAATAACAGGACTTACAACTCTAGTCAAGCATTCATATCTTTTGAATCTCCACTCCCTCAAAAATGAAGAACGGTCTGTGGAAATTTCCCCACACATGGAAAACTCTTCATACATTGGAGAACAATGTTTTAAGCTCTGCCGTCCACGAATTTTTTTCCTTTTCAGAAATTTTCATTCTTTTCCCCTTCAGAGGCCCGGGTGCACGGTCGATTACTATAGTGTTACCTATGCCCTTGAACGTGCGGGCTCCAGTATGCTGAAACGGTAATACGGTTTTGGCACGGTTCTTGCAATAAGAGTTTGTGGGAGAGCAGTTATACGAGATTGGTCCAGAAACGGCCTTCTCTGTACTTCTTTCATCGTGTGTGTTGGTCCTATGATTCTAGTCAAGTAGAAGGAGTATCCGTCGTGGGAGCAAGAGGACAGAAAGCAACCCGTACTGTGGATACCGATGCGGTGGTTTCATTCGGGCGGAAACGGACGTCTAAGGACCTCATGGATGAGATGAGTATTCTGGATAATGAAAAAGAATTCATCTGTGAGGGTGACGAGGATCTTGAGGGTGACGAGGATCAGCGCAGTGCCGTTGATGATTCAGTCAAGCAGTACCTGAAGGAAATCGGGATGTATCCCCTCCTCACGGCTGAGCAAGAACTTCGCCTCGCCGAACGTGTCGCGCGCGGCGATCAGCAGGCGCGTCAGAAGTTAATCGAAGCCAATCTGCGCCTTGTTGTGAGCATTGCCAAGCGCTATTCTAATCAAGGCTTACCTCTTTTAGACCTCATCCAGGAAGGCAATATCGGCCTGATGCGTGCTACACAGAAGTTCGATTATAAGCGCGGCTTCCGCTTCAGTACCTACGCAACCTGGTGGATTCGGCAGGCTATCAGCCGCGCAATCGCTGAACATTCACGCAGTATTCATATTCCCGTTCACGTCGTCGAGCTTATTTACAAGATTAAGCGCGTCGCTCGTCGTCTGTATCAGGAGCAGGGCATTGAGCCGCTGCCCGAGCAGATTGCCGATGAGCTTGGTCTACCGCGCGAACGGGTGGTTGAGCTCTTAAACGTCTCGGAGCAGCCTATTTCTCTTGATGCTCCGATGGCCGATGATGAGGAATATCACCTCGCTGATATGCTTGAGGATACCAGTATGATGCCTGTTGGCGATCAGGCTGCCTTACAAGCACAGCGAGACAACATCGAACAGGCGATGGCTATCCTGAACCCACGTGAACGCACGATCATTGAAATGCGCTACGGACTCAAAGACGGTCATTCTCTCTCGCTTGATGAGGTCAGCGTGCTGTTCCATCTTACACGCGAGCGTATTCGCCAGATTGAGGTGAAGGCGCTGCGCAAGTTACGCTATCCCGAACGCTACGATGGGATGCGCGATCTGGCTCGGGCCTGAGTAGAGAACAAAAAGAGAGCCTGGAAGGAATGACGACATTCCTCATCAGGCTCCTTTTTTTGTTCTGGAAAGGTTGAAAAGCTGACTATGAGCTCACATGCGCTCAGGCAGGCGAGCTTTCAAGGCCAGATGCCTTTTCTTGCAGGTAGGCATGAATAAAGGGATCGATGTCTCCCGCAAGGTAGCCGCTGGTATCGCTCGTCTCGTAGCCGGTGCGATGGTCTTTGACAATATTGTATGGGTGGACGATCACCGAGCGAATCTGCGTGCCGAAATCTGCCTCGACATGCGCTCCTTTCAGGCGTGCGGTCTCTTCCTCACGCTTTTTCAGCTCCAACTCATAGAGACGTGCTCGGAGCAGTTTCAGCGCCACTTCGCGGTTTTGAATCTGCGAGCGTTCGTTCTGACAGGTGACGACGATCCCTGTCGGAATGTGGCGCATGCGTACCGCTGAGTCCGTTTTATTGACGTGTTGACCGCCGGCACCAGTTGAGCGGAAGGTGTCTACCTCAAGATCCTCCGGTCGAATCACGATCTCGATGGCATCTTCGATATCGGGCATGACCTCGACCTTCGCGAAAGAGGTATGACGACGGTGGGCCGCGTCAAAGGGCGAGAGTCGGATCAAACGATGTGTGCCCGCCTCGGAACGCAGATAGCCATAGGCATAGCGCCCCTCGATCTCGACGGTGACGCTCTTCACGCCCGCCTCTTCACCTTCGCTGTAGTCGTAGACCTGCGTGCGGAAGTGATGTTTCTCTGCCCACCGCAAGTACATGCGCAGGAGCATCTCGGCCCAGTCCTGTGCATCGACGCCGCCAGAACCCGCGTGAATACTGAGGATGGCGTTTTTCTCGTCGTGCTCTCCGCTAAGCATCAGCGCGAATTCCAGTTGTTCTATCTGCTGCTCAAGCGCGTTCAGTGACTGCTCGACCTCTGTGCGAACCTCGTCGTCTGGCTCTTCTTCCAGCAACTCAGCCAGCCCCTGAAGGTCCTGAAGTTGGGTCGCGATCCCCTCCCACGTGTTCACTTCTTCACGCAGGGCATTGAGGCGCTGCATATGGGTTTGCGCCTTGCGGTTATCGGACCAGAAGTCGGAGGCCAGACTTTCTTCTTCTAGTTTTTGTACCTGTTGCGCCTTTTCGGCCAGGTCAAAGACGCACCATAGTTTTCTCGACGCGTCTCTGTAAGCGTTCGATTTGATGGGTTAACTCACTCATAGGGCCATTGTATCATACGTTGTTCCTTTACGAAAGGGGAGACGGGTGATGAATGGGGCATCTGCGCCCTCTGCCCGGAGAACGCGAACATCGCTTGCCTGTGGAGCCCACCTGTGTCAGGTTCCTTCAGATGGAGAGACGGGCAACCGGGACCCGACGAGATGCCCTCGTCAAATGCTTCGGCCTGCCGCGATGCGGTGTCATGCGGCGGAAGCTCTCACATAAGTCGGCGCTGGTTTGTGCTGCTTTTTCGGTTTGCCTGCACAATTGCCCGCAGCTCTTCAACCGAGAGCGGCTCTTTGCGGTTGTGGTGAAGCATGCGGTGGCAGTTCGGGCAGAGCACGGCCATATCTGTCGCGGGGTTGACGACCACTTCACCGGTGTAGCCCGCAACCGGGTTCTTGTGATGGACTTCAATATAGTCCCCGGCGAGCGGCCCATAGAGCTCAGCAAGCGCGAGATCACAGACCTGACAGCGGGTGCCGTGAATGTGAATCGCGGCTTTGCGCAGGGCACGGTTCCGTTCATGGCGGGTGGTGAGGCCCTGAATCAACCTGCCCTCTCTGTAATATGGCGTCTCCTGTGTGGGATCTGCCGGGCGGGGTGAGTAGCTTTCTGGCTCTTCTCGTACCTGTCGTGGGGCTCGCTGCGTAGCACCAGGGATATGTTGCAGGACGAAATGCGCGGGGTGTGCGCCGCGATGCGAGATATAGCGAAAGCGGCCCTCATAGCGAAAGCCAGAGCCGGGATGCTCTTGTTGGCTTTTGCGATAGAAGACAAGCAGCTCGATGCCGTTCGCCTCGTGCTCGATGATCTTGCGGTCGGTCTTCCCGGCCTTCTGCCCGTCCCAGTAGAGAATTCCGTCATCCAGCAGATCTACATACTGGGTGCGATCCTTTGGCTTGTTCTCGGTCACAAAGAGCAGGATTGAGTCATAGCCTTTCAAGGGGAAGACCCCATTTTTGATAGTTGCATCGTTTGTCTGAAAGAGCT
>Ga0164243_10010713_pt1 | contig 13150 bp, 11 predicted proteins | sample OricompcompostOP_FD_108781 | JGI IMG/M metagenome (GOLD analysis project Ga0164243, IMG submission 108781) | Organic Plus compost microbial communities from Emeryville, California, USA - Original compost - Organic plus compost (OP) | ecosystem: Engineered > Solid waste > Mixed feedstock >... | reverse complement strand
GCGTTGGCCCGGTGAGCGCACCCCGTTCAGATACGCCCGGATGGTCTTGCGGTCATGCCCGGTATGGCGGGCGATCGCCGAGATCGACCACCCCCGTTTGCGTAGTGCGTGTACTTCCACATCATCCTCCCATGTCAACATGAGAAAGCGGGCCTCCCTTGAGCTGGTGAGTGGTCAGAGACCATCAGCATCTCGGGAGGCCCGCCTTCGCTGGCGGAGCCACACGGGTGGGGAACTTAGGTGAGCATCACTGGGGAACTTCGATGAGCGCCGTCAGAGGGGCTGTCCTGTCCTTCCACCATCCGTTTCGAAGGTGGAAGGACAGGGTCGTGAGCGCGCGCTCAGTCGGCCTGCGACATCTCGGCGCCGCCGACGCTGAGCACGACGCGTGCGCCGTGCGGGACCGACTCGACGAGGCGCAGCTGCGCGAGCGCCGGATGGGCATCGAGCAGACGACCTGCGTTGGCGAGTGCGCGCAGGGACGCCGTCTCGGCGCGGGCTGCCTCGAGTTTCGCCAGGCCGCGCGTCTTCGCGGTGACCAGTTCGAGTGCGGCGCTGCGGACCTCGGCCGGCAGGATGACGTCGCGGATCACGACGCCGAGCACGACGAGGCCGAGGCGGGCGCCGACATCGGCGGCCGCCGATTGGATCGCCTCGACGTCGAGCGTGTCGCCGCGGCGGATCAGGTCGTCGGCGGTGACGGACGCGCACGTCTCGCGCAGTGCGAGCTGAGCCGCCAGATAGACCGAGGCGACCGGGTCCTCGGCCCGGTCGACGAATGCGACCGGGTCGGTGACGCGGATGCGCAACGACATCGAGACACGGACCGACATCGCGTCGGCCGTGAGCACCTCCTGAGCCGCGACCGGGACGAGTCGCTCACGCATGTCGATGCTCCGTGCCGAATGCGGGGTGCGGACGAGGTGACGGCCCGGCTCCAGGGTCGTCACCGTGTCACCGCGATAGGCCAGCACGACGTGTCCCGGCAGGACCGTGATCGTGGTGAAGAACAGCATCGCGATCCTCCTTCCCATTGCGCCGCAATGCCTGTCGTCAGGTGATCCCGGGGCTCATGGCACGGCGGCGCCGCTCGCGGGCGGCCCGGCCGGTGGGGTCGATCGTCGCGGTCACGAGGACCGGGGGCGTCGACCGCAGGACCGACCGCGCCCGGGTGTCCCGGGAGCGGCGCCGGTCAGGACTCGAACCTGGGGGCCGTGGCCCTTACCATGTGTGAACCATTGGGAGACACGAGTTTCCGACGCGCAGAAACGCCGTGCGGTAGCCCGCTCGGGCCTGCTTGTCTCGTGCCGAGCGAGAACTATGCCACCGGAACGACACCGCGGGCAATCGATTATCGGCGGCCGGTCTCCCCGCCCGATGCTCGAGTGCACATCAGGAGACCCCGCAGGGTGGTGGAGCGTGGCGTCCGACCCGGCGTCTCCGCACCCGCCCGCGGGCACCTGCCGTTGGGCCGGGCGTCGACACCCGCAGTCGCAGCGCGGAACTCAGCGTGTGAGGAACGAGGTGACCGCCGCCTCGAAGGCGTCCTTGGCCTCGATCATCACCCAGTGCCCGCACTTGGGGAAGATGTGCAACTCGGCGTCGGGGATGAGGCGCATCGGGACCAGCGCCATGTCCGGCGGGCTCACGCGGTCGTCGCGGCCCCAGGTGAGCATCGTCGGGCACGCGACCTTGTGCATGCTCGCCCAGTACGGCGGGGTGTCGGAGGCGGCCATGAACTTCTGTTGCATCTCGAAAGCCGCGGAGCCGTACATCATCTGGGCGGTCTTCTGGGCGTCGGGGTTGATCGCCGCCTGCCATCGCTCCTCGATGAGCTCGTCGGTGATCAGCGACCGGTCGTAGACCATCGAGTTCAGCCACCGGACGAGCTTGTCCTTGTCGGGGGCGTCGGTGAACTCCTGCAGGAGACGCAGGCCCTCACTCGGGCTGGGGCTGAACAGGTTCGGCCCGACGCCGCCGATGGTGACGAGCTTCTCCACACGGTCGGGCTTCTTGATGGCGAGGTTGACGCCGACGACGCCGCCCATCGAGTTTCCGATCATGGCGGCCTTGTCGATGCCGAGGGCGTCCATGAAACGGATGACCGAGCCGCCCGCGGTCAGGACCGGATGCCCTTCCACGGGGTCGCTCACGCCGAAGCCGGGGAACTCGAGGACGTAGCAGTGGTGGGTCTGCGCGAAGTGACCGAGGTTGCCGCGGTAGTTCCGCCAGCCGGTGACGCCCGGGCCCGAACCGTGCAGCAGGATCAGCGGCGGCGCGTCGGCGTCGCCCGCCTCGTGGTAGCGCAGGGTTCCCTGGTCGGTCGGTAGTTCCCGTTTGGTCGCTTCGTAGCTCACATCCACGCGAACAGAGTAGAACGTGTTCTAATCCGTTGTCACGGGTGTGCGTGATCGTGTCCCTGACCTCGGGTGATGTGCCCGACGCCGATGATGTCGTGGAGGATGCGGTGCACGATGGCGTCGCCGACGACCTCGTAGTGGACCCGGCGGCCGACCTTCTCCGACCGCACCCAACCCTGGTCGCGAAGGGCGCGGATCGACTGGGACGCCGCGTTCTCGGTGATGCCGATGGCCGAGGCCAGCTCGGCCACCGTCGATCCCGGGTGCGCATGCATCTCGGCCACGATCCTCAGTCGGGTCGGGTCGCTGAGCAGGGTGAAACGCGCAGCCCACGAGTCCGCGTCGAAGGAGTCCGCGTCGAAGTCGGCCGCGGCGTGCCTCTCTGCGTGTCCCACCCTCTCGATATACACCAGCGGGCGGTCGCATCGGTGGTGGAGTGGCGGCGGACGTGTGTCTGCGCGAACATGTGTCTGTGACGACACGTATTGGCCGCCGGTCCGACCGCCGCGGACGGCGGGTGCTCGTCGCCGCGCTCGCCGCCGCCGTCGCCCTCGTCGGTCTCGCCGCCTGTTCGGGAGACGTCGGCCCCGGCCGCGGGCCAACGGATCGGATCGTCCTCGCCGAGACGCAGGCGCCGGGCGAGTTCAATCCGCTGCTCGGCTACGGCCGACTGGGGGTGTCGCCGATCTACGAGGGGCTCCTGACACCCGGCGCCGACTCCGACGAGCGCTTGCCCGACCTCGTGCCGGCACTGGCGGCGTCGAGGCCGGAACGCATCGCACCCCGGGTGTGGCGGGTCCCGCTGAAGACCGGAGTGACCTTCTCCGACGGCACGCCGTTCGACTCCGCCGACGTGGTCGCCACCTATCGTGCGGCCGTCGACCCGGCGGTCGCGTCGGCGGTCTCCACCTATCTCGCCCCGATCGTCGAGATGAAAGCCGATGGGCCGCAATCGGTCACGGTGACCATGGCCACCGATGCCGACCCGTCTCCGTATCTGCTCCTGGGTATCGTCCCCGCCGAGCGCGTGGAGCGGATCCCCGCCGCACAGTGGGCGCTCAACACCGACCCGGTCGGAACCGGGCCGTACCGCCTGGACTCGCTCGATCCCGACCAGGCGATCCTCGTCGCTCGCGAAGACCATCGCGACGGGACGCCGGCGATGCGACGCGTCGTGTACACGCATGTGCCCGACGACAACAGCCGGGCGCAGCTCCTGCAGACCGGGGAGGTCGACGGGGCGAGCCTGCCGCCGCGCCTCGCCGCCGGCTTCGAGGGACGCGACGACCTGGACGTCGTGGACGTGGCCTCTGCCGACTGGCGAGGCGTCTCGCTGCCGGCCCGCAACGACTTCACCGCCGATCCGGCGGCACGCCGCGCGATGAACCTGGGGATCGACCGAAAGGCGTTGGTGGAAGACGTGCTCGACGGCGACGGGGAACCGGCGAGCACACCGATCTCCCGCGCATACGGGGACGCCTACGACGAATCGGCGCAGTTCCCGTACGACCGGGATGCCGCACAGCGCGTCCTGGACGCGGCCGGCTGGCGGCCCGGTGAGGACGGAATCCGGGTCCGCAACGGGGTCCGCGCCTCGTTTCCGTTGCTGTACAACGCCGGCGACACGCTCCGCCGCGACCTCGCGGTGGCCTTCGCCGCGGCGATGAAGAAGATCGGCGTCGAGGTGCTGACCCGCGGCACCAGCTGGGACGAGATCGAGACGAAGCTGGCAACCGCCGGTGCCCTGCTCGGCGGCGGCGAAACGCCGTACAGCATCGACTCACAGGTCTACGACGCCCTCCACACCCGGGTGCCCGGCTCCTCGCCGTACTCCAACCCCGGTGACTTCACCGCCCCCGGACTCGACGAGGTGCTCGACGCCGCACGGGAATCCGCTCCCGGACCGCGAAACGACGAACGCTATCGCCGCATCCAGCAGATCTACTCCGCAGAGCCGTCCCAGGTCTTCCTCGCCTTCGTCCATCACACCTACGTCGCCCGCAGTGCCGGCTGGACGCATGACGCGCCGATCCTCGAGCCCCACTCGCACGGGGTGATCTGGGGGCCGTGGTGGAACCTCCCGTCCTGGTCGCCGGAGGCCTGACGTGACCACGCAGCTGGCCCCGAACACGCAATCGCCTGGCGAAGAGGTTGCAGCGCAGTGTTGTTCGTCGGATCCCGGGAGCGTCCCCCGCCGCACGCGGGGGCGACGCGTCGTCGGACTCCTGGGGCGTCGGCTGCTGATGATGATCCCGACCGTCGTGCTGGTCTCTCTCGGGGTGTTCGCGGTCGCGGCCGCGTCGCCGTTCGACCCGTTGACCGAGCACCTCGGCGACGACTACCAGTCGGCGACGGCGTCGCAGCGTGAGGCGGTGACGCAGGCCCACGGTCTCGATGGCCACTGGTTCGGCGCGTGGTGGCGGTGGTGGGGCGACGTCTTCTCCGGCGACGCCGGATGGTCGTCCACGCAGAGCCGACCGGTGACGGACGTGATCGTCGACCGTCTGCCGTTCACACTGGGGATGTCGTTGCTCGCGCTGCTGTTCGCCACGGTGATCGCGATCGTTGTCGGCGCTCTCACCGGCATGCGACGTGGCGGCCTGCTCGACCGGGTGTGCACGGGTGTGGCCGCGATGCTCGCCGCCACACCGCCGTTCGTCGTCTCGCTGGTGCTCGTGAGCGTCTTCGCGGTGGGGCTCGGATGGCTCCCCGCAGCGGGCGCCCGGCGCCCGGGCGACGCGTACACCGTGGCGGGGCTGTTCACCCACGGGGTGCTGCCCTGTCTGGCGCTGACCATCTCGATGATCCCGTGGCTGTTGCTGACGATGCGGGCCGCCGTCGTCGACGCCGCGGCCTCCGAGGCCGTGCGGGGGGCCCGCGCCCGCGGGATCGGCGGTTGGGCGCTGCTGCGGGGGCACGTGGTCCCGGTCTCGGTGCTGCCCACCCTGGCCCTCCTGGGAACGCGGCTGCCCGAACTCGTCGCCGGTGCGGCGATCGTGGAGAGCGTGTTCGGCTGGCCCGGTCTCGCCGAGGCGCTCGTGGATTCGGCGGTGGCGCTGGACTTCTCGTTGCTCGCCCCGCTCGCGGTCGGCTCGGCGGTCCTGGTCCTGATCGGGTCGGCGGTCTCGGATGCCGCGGCGGTGTGGATCGACCCGCGGATCGGACTGCGCGCGTGACCGCGACGATCGGCGCGGCCGGCGGCACCGGGGCGGCCTTCGGGCGGGCCGGACGGTTGCTGCCGTGGGCGGTGCTGGTGGTCGTGGCGGCCGTCGCGCTCGGCTGGCCGATGCTCGCGGGCGAGCAGGCCGCCGACTTCGGCCGGGCCCTGCGGGCTCCCGGCGCGGGCACCCTGCTGGGAACCGACCACTCCGGCTACGACCTGGGGGTCCGCACGGCGGAGGGCCTGCGGATCTCCCTGCTGATCGCCCTCGCATGCGCGGTCCTGGCGACCGTTCTCGGCGTGGTCGTCGGCGTCGCATCGGTGACGGCCGGCGGATGGGTGGACGCCGTCGTGATGCGCGTCGTGGACGGGGTCAACGCCCTGCCGCATCTCGTCGTCGGGGTGGTCATCGCCGCGATGTGGCGCGGCGAGCCGGTCGCGATCATCGCGTCGATCGCGCTCACGCATTGGCCCGCCGTCGCCCGGGTGGTGCGGGCGGAACTGCTCGAGGCGCGCACCGCCGGCTGGGTGGAAGCGGCGCGCCTGGCCGGGGCGTCGCGCACCTTCATCGCGACCCGCCACCTGGGGCCGGCCGTCGGCGGGCAGGTCCTGGTGGCCATGACCGTGCTGCTGCCGCACGCGGTGTGGCACGAGACGACGCTGTCCTTCCTCGGCGTCGGCCTGTCCCCGGACGAGGCGAGCCTGGGGACGCTGCTCGGACAGGCGCGCGGCGATGTGCTCACCGGCGCGTGGTGGACCCTGGTCGTGCCGGGTGCGGCGCTGATGGTCACGGCGCTCGCATGCGCGGCCGCCGCCTCCTCGCTGCGCCGGGCGTCGGCCCCGCCGGCCGGGGAGGTGTGGCGGTGAGCGCCCGGCTGGACGGGGTGAGCGTCGACATCGCGATCGGACGGGGCCGGCGTGCTCCGCGGGCGCGTGTCCTCGACGACGTGACGCTCGACGTGCCCGCCGGCGCGGTGTCGGTGCTGATCGGGGAGTCGGGGTGCGGAAAATCGATGCTCGCGGCCGCGTTGTGCGGGTTGCTACCCGCCGGGGCGGCGGTGACCGGCCGGTTGTGGCTGGACGGCGAGCAGCTGGATGGCGAGCAGATCGCCGGGCGGGACCCGCGGTGGCGGGGACTGCGCGGGAAGCGCGTCGGGCTGGTGCCGCAGTCGGCAGCCACGTCGTTCACCCCCGTCCGGACGATCGGAGCGCAGCTCGAGGAGGTGATCGGCGTGCTCGGCGGAACACGCGACGCGGTGGAGCTGTGCCGGACCGTGCACCTGGACCCGGCCGCGCTGCAGCTGTATCCGCACGAGCTGTCCGGTGGGATGGCCCAGCGGGCCGCGATCGCCGCAGCGCTGGCCGGCGACCCGCTCGTACTGGTGGCCGACGAACCGACCTCGGCTCTCGATCCCGAGCTCGGCTCGTCGATCTGGGCTCTGCTCGCCGACACCGCGAGTCGCGGTGTGGCCGTCCTCGTGATCACCCACGACATCGACGCGCTGACCGGTGGTTGTGACTCGATCGCCGTCATGCGGGCCGGACGGATCGTCGACCGGGGGCCGGTCGCCGCGCTCAGGGATTCCGGCGACGAGTACACCGGCGCCTTCTTCGAGCCGGTCGCATGAGGGTCGCGCTCGCCGGACGGGGACTCGCCGCACGCCACGGGGACACCGAGGTGTTCTCCGGCGTGGACATCCGCGTCGACGCCGGGACCGTCGTCGGCGTGGTCGGCCGGTCCGGGAGCGGCAAGACCACGCTGCTGCGCATCCTCGCCGGACTCGCCGCACCGGCGGCGGGCAGGGTCGAGCATGTGGGTTTCGGGTATCGGCCCGGTGACATCGGCCTGCTGTCCCAGCATCCCCGGCTGGTGACCAACCCGCGGTGGACGCTGCGGCGCATCGTCGGTGAACCCGCGGCGATCGCCGGCGCCGGCTGCGACGTCGAGGCGATCGCCGATCGCGTCGGCCTCGATCCCGCGCTGCTCGACCGTCGGCCGTCGCAGGTGTCCGACGGTCAGCTGCAGCGCGCCTGCCTGGGACGACTGCTGGTGCAGAAGCCGCGATTCGTCCTCGCCGACGAGCCGACCGCGATGCTCGACCCGATCTCGACGCGTGCGGTGATCGCGCTGCTGCAGCAACTCGTCGACGACGGCGCCGGGATGGTGCTGGTCAGCCACCAGCGCCGGATCGTCGAAGCGCGCAGCGACCGGGTGGTGGAGCTGGACGGGCGGTGACCGATCCGACCCGCCGGAGGTCTCGCTCCTACGTCTGCAGCCGGACGGCGTCGTCCTCGCCCATGGCGTCCTCGAGGACCTCAGGCGAGTAGTCGACGTCGATCTCGGCGACCGAGCGGCCGCGCGCGGACTCGATCGCCGAGACGCGACGCTGGGCCCGGTCGGCGGCGTACTCCAGGAACTCGTTGTTGTCGAGCCCGAACGGCTGCTCGTCGAACTGCTCGTTGACCCAGTCGATCATGCCCAGGGCCAGCGGCAGCAGCTCGTTCATCCGCTCGCCCACGGTCTCCCACAGGGAGTCGTCGGCGGCGACGTGGCGACGGCACGTGAAGGTGCCCCACGCCATGTGCCGCCGCTCGTCGTCGCTGATGAAGCGGATCAGCGTCTGCATCCCCGGGAAGATGCCGAAGCGGGAGCAGACCTTCTGCCAGGCGTGGTAGCCGGTGAGGGCGAGGCTGCCCTCGATCACGTGGTTGTAGGTGACGCTCGCACGGATCTGGTTGCGCGGCGACGGGTCGTGGTCGAGGGCGTGGAGCGACTCGGGCAGCTCCTCGTAGAAGAGGCGTCGGTAGTAGGGGTTGTCGGCGACGAAGGACTGCAGGTCCCCGGTGAGCCCCACGGTGTCCATCCATATGCGGAACACCTGCGTGTGCTTGGCCTCTTCGAAACAGAACTGCGACAGGTACATCTCGTCGCCGAAGCGTCCCTCGGCCGCCATCGCCTTCATGAAGGGTTGGATGTCCTGGGTCACCGCCTCCTCGCCGGCGATGAACTGGCTGACGAGATACGTTGCGCTGCGGCGCTGCTCGTCGTTGAGTTCCTCCCAGTCCTGGGCGTCGCGCGAGAAGTCGATCGCTATCGGATCCCAGAAGCGAGAGTTGCCTTTGATGAAGAGACGCAACGGAAATGAGTCCCAGTTGAGACCTCCCCGCCGCAACGACGAGAAGTCCTCGCGGTGAGACTCCTTGTGCTCGATCAGGGTCATTTGATCACCAGCCAACCGACGAAGAGATGGGAATACCCGACGCTAACGCTTTCCCGCCGCGCGGGCATCAACTTCGCTGAATATTCTCTTGGCGGAACTGAACTTGTGGCACGGGATCGAGGGCCGGGCCGATCAGGCCGCCGACGAATCGGCGGTGGCGTCGTCCTTCTTCGCGAGCGCACTCGGCCACCAGATCCTGGGTCCGATGTCGAGGGTGAGGGCGGGGACCAGCAACGTGCGCACGATGAGCGTGTCGATGAGGACGCCGAAGGCGACGAGGAAGGCCACCTGCACCAGGAACATCAGCGGGATCACGGCCAGGGCCGCGAACGTCGCCGCCAGCACGACGCCGGCGGAGGTGATGACGCCGCCGGTCGCGGTGAGACCGCGGATCATGCCGATCCGCGTGCCGCTGCGCAGCGCCTCCTCCCGCACGCGCGTCATGAGGAAGATGTTGTAGTCGATGCCCAGCGCGACGAGGAACACGAATGCGAACAGCGGGACCACCGGGTCGGCGCCCGGGAAGCCGAACGGGCCGTTGAACAGCAGCGCCGCCACGCCCAGGGTCGTGGCGAAGGACAGCACCGTCGACGCCAGCAGGATCAGGGGCGCGACGATGCTGCGCAGCAGGGCCACCAGCACGACGAACACGACGATCAGGACGATCGGGATGATCAGGTTCCGGTCGTGGATCGCGGTCTCGCGGGTGTCGAGGTCGATGGCGCTCGTGCCGCCGACCAGTGCGTCCGCGCCCGGGATGTCGTGGACCGCGGAGCGGATGTCGGCGACGGTGTCCTGGGCGGCCAGCGACTCGGCGTTGTCGGTCAGGGTCGCCGAGATCGCGACCTTGCCGTCGCGCACCATCGGCGCCCCGTTCTCCTCCATGAACTGCGCCGACGCCACGCCGTCGGTGGCGCGGACGGCGTCGAGAACGGCGGTGCCGGCGCCCTGGTCGGCGATGACGTAGGTCGGGGTGCCGCTGCCGGCGTCGAAGTGCCTCGCCTGGATCTCCGCACCCTCGACCGACTCCACGGTGCCCATGAAGAAGTCGCTCGACGCGATGCCGTCGGCCTTGAACGCCGGGGCGAACGCGGCGCCGATGAGCAACACCACGAGGGTGCCGACCCAGATGACGCGCGGCTTGGACGCGACCACGTCGGCGATCCGCTTCCACAGGCGATGGGCGGTGCCGGTGTCCGGATCGGTGTCGGGCGCGTACGCCGGACGCAGCGGCCAGAACGCGGTGCGGCCGAGCAGGGTGAGCGCCGCCGGCAGGAAGGTCATCGACGCCAGGAAGGAGGCGACGATGCCGATGGCCGCGATCGGACCGAGGCTCTTGTTGGAGTTCAGGTCACTGAGCAGCAGACACAGGACACCGGCGATCACGGTGCCGGCCGACGCCGCGATCGGCTCGATCGTCGCGCGCCAGGCCTGCCGGATCGCCGCGTACTTGTCCTCGGTGGTGAGCAGCTCCTCCCGGAAGCGGGAGACCAGCAGCAACGCGTAGTCGGTGGCGGCGCCGAAGACGAGGATGAACAGGATGCCCTGGCTCTGGCCGTTGAGGTCGAGGACGCCCTGCTTGGTGAGGAAGTAGACCAGGCCCGACGCGAGACCGAGCGCGAACACCGCGGAGATGATGACGACGAACGGCAGGATCGGGCTGCGGTAGACGACGATCAGGATGAGGATGACCACCGCGCCCGCGACGAGTAGCAGCAGGCCGTCGATGCCGGCGAAGGCCTCGCCCAGGTCGGCCACCTGCCCGGCCGGACCGGTGACCTTGACGGTCAGGCCGTCCGGGGCGTTCGCGAGCTTGTCCCGCAGGGTCTCCACGGTCTCGGCCGGGTCGTCGGAGGAGGACACCGGGACGAAGACCTCGGCGGCCTGACGGTCGGCCGACGGGATCGGGGGCGAGACCGCGTCCCCGAATCCGGGGGTCCCGGCCAGCCCGGAGGTCGTGGACTGTAGGAACTGCAGGTCGCCGGGCGTGATCCCGCTCGGCCGCTCGGCGATCACGATGGCGGGGATCTCGTCGGTGTCCTGGAAGTCGGCGAGCAGCTTCTGCACCTGCGTCGACTCCGCCGACGCGGGGAGGAACGTGCTGTTGTCGTTGCTCGAGACGCCCGCGAGCTTGCCGGCGAACGGGCCGGTGACGCCGCCGATGATCAGCCACCCCAGCAGCAGGAGTGCCGGGACCAGCCAGCGCAGCTTCGGGGTGGGGCGGGGCCGCGAAACGGTCTTGTCCGACATGGGGTCATCGTTCCACGTCGTCGCACCGGAATCCGTGGAAGGGCTCGAGGACGGTCGCATGCACCGGATTCGGCGCCCGTGGCGGGGCGGATGGGATCGGGTCGATCACGTGAGACGGATCGCGTGAATCGCCTGCGAACGACATCGTCGGTGGGCCAGCATGTGACGTACGTCGCATAAGCAGTCGGCGATATCTGACGCACGTTCCAGGGCGCACGAGCAAGGAGCACATGTGAAGACCAAGGGTGCAATTCTCCGGAATCCGGGTGAGGAATGGAAGATCGAGGAGTTCGAACTCGGCGATCCGGTACCCGGCGAGGTCCAGGTGAGGCTGGTCAGTTCGGGTCTGTGCCACAGCGACCATCACCTTCGCACCGGCGACAGCCCCGCACCCATGCCGGTGCTCGGCGGTCACGAGGGGGCGGGCGTCGTGACCAAGGTCGGTCCGGGCGTCACCCGCCTGAAGGAGGGTGACCACGTCGTCACCGCGTTCATCCCGGCCTGCGGCACCTGCGAACCCTGCTCGCGGGGCCAGCAGAACATCTGCGACGAGGGTGCCAGACTCCTCACCGGACTCTCGATCGCCGACGACACCCACCGGGCGCACACCCACGACGGTCTGCCCCTCGTGCAGATGTGCATGCTCGGGACGTTCGCTCCGTACATCACCGTCAACCAGGCCTCGCTGGTGAAGATCGAGGACGACATCCCGCTGCAGACCGCGGCGCTGCTCGGCTGCGGCGTCGCGACCGGCTGGGGCTCGGCGGTCGAGATCGGCGGGACGCATGCCGGCGACACCGTGGTCGTGGTCGGCATCGGCGGCGTCGGCATCAACGCGGTCCAGGGTGCCGCGGCGGCCGGTGCCCGCCACGTCATCGCCGTCGATCCAGTGCCCTTCAAGCTGCAGATGGCCGAGAAGATGGGCGCGACGCACACCTTCTCCTCGATGGAGGAGGCGCTCGAGGCGCTCGGCGACATCACGTGGGGGCGGATGGCCAACACGACGATCCTCACCGTCGGCGAGATCGACGGGTCGATGATCGCCCCGGCGCTCGCCCTCACCGGCAAGGGCGGCCAGGTCGTCGTCGTGGGCATGGGCAACTTCGCGGCGATGGACGCGCAGATGAACCTCTTCGACCTGACTCTCATGCAGAAGCGGGTCCAGGGCGCGATCTTCGGCGGCGCGAGCCCGCGCACGCAGGTGCCCGCGCTGCTCAACGAATACCGCGCGGGCAAGCTGAACCTCGACGATCTGGTCACCAAGACCTACCGGCTCGACCAGATCAACGAGGCATACGACGACATGCTGGCGGGCAACAACATCCGCGGCATGGTCGTCTACGGGGACGACGACTACTGATGAGATGCCGATGAGCGACGGACCATGACCACCGGGGTCCGGCCGGGTGCAACACCCGGAGCAGGGCCGGACCCTGTGGTCTCTCGGCGACGCCAGGTCACCCGCGGGTGGCCTGGCGTCGCTGGTTGATCAGCAGGTTGAGGAACCTCAGCCCCAGCCCGACCAGCACCAGCGTGCTCCCCATCTGCAGCGACACGGCGACCCGCGCGCCCTGCGAGACAGCGGCGATGTCGCCGAAACCGGTCGTGGTGAAGACCGTGAGACAGAAGTAGAGTGCGTCGACCCGGGTGAGCCGCTCGTTGAAGCTGCCCGGGGCGTACTCGGAGAACAGGAAGTACGTCGTCGCGAAGGCGACGATGTAGAACGACGCCAGGGCCACCAGCATCTCCATCGCGGCCGCGACGGGATGCACGGAGCGGGTGAACTTGCGCACCTCCCACACGCAGAACGACCCCAGCAGGATCGCGCCGAGGACGAGCCCGACCGCGTTGAGGCTGCTCGCCTTGTCGATCGGCAGCAGGAAGTAGCAGGCGAGCAACACGATCGCGATGCCGATCGGGCGCAGCAGCGCGACGGTCAGGTCCCGGCGGCCGACCGCCGCCGGCGGGGTGCGCGGATCCCGCTGCCGCTCGGGACCCGGCCGTGGTGCCGGGGTCCGCGTTGCGGGGGTCTGTGTTATGGGGGTCTTCTGGGCCGTGGGGGCCTGGGCCGGAGACTCCGGCGCCGGGGCGTCGTCTGCCGACCCGCCGGCGCCGGTCGTCCCGTTCACCAGATCCGGACCCGCTGGTCCTCGTCGAGG
>Ga0164243_10010712_pt1 | contig 13150 bp, 13 predicted proteins | sample OricompcompostOP_FD_108781 | JGI IMG/M metagenome (GOLD analysis project Ga0164243, IMG submission 108781) | Organic Plus compost microbial communities from Emeryville, California, USA - Original compost - Organic plus compost (OP) | ecosystem: Engineered > Solid waste > Mixed feedstock >... | reverse complement strand
CGAGGCTCATCAGCGACATTTCAGCCAATCGCGAAGGTCGGCGTTCTGCTGAGGCGCCTCCATCGTCCTCAACCTCGAAGCAAAGCGGAGAGTGTCGGGGACCCAGGTCTCGGCGGCAGATGACGCGTGCCAGCGGCGGGACGGAGCCACTATTCGCAATCCGCCCATCGCCTCGCGCGCTGCAAATGGTTCAAATGTCCATGCACTGTCGGTCGCATATCGGCGGCGGGCAGCCCGGACGCCAGCCTGCAGAATCATCCTCCGCTGTCACCCTGCGCCTGTTCTTCGCCTTTGAGGGCGCGGATGATGTCGCCCATCAGGGCATGCAGGTTGTCGCGATGGCCGGAGCGCGCGGAAGGGTTGGCTTCGTCGGAAGTCATGACGACGGTGAGTTCGAGAGCCGGCGCGATATAGAGCATCTGGCCGCCATAGCCCCAGGCATAGCGCACCTCATGCCCGGCGATCTGCCGGAGGAACCAGCCATAGCCGTAACCATCGCCATTGAAGACCGAATTGGTCCTCCGCTGCCACGAGGCTTCGATCCATTCGGGCGAAAGCACCTGTTCGCCGCCTGCCCTGCCCTCGTTGCGGTAAAGTTCTCCGAAGGCAAGCAGCGAGCGCGGCGACATGGCCATCTGGTTGCCGCCGAAATAGATGCCTTGCGGATCGCGATCCCAATTGGCGATGGAGAAGCCCTCGACCGGGCCGAGCCAGTCGCGCGCAAGCTCCAGCGTCGAGCGGCCGGTCGTTCTGGTCAGGATGGCCGAAAGCAGATGCGTCGAGCCGGTGGAATAGAGCATGCCGCCGCCGGGATCGTCCGCAAAAGGCCGCGACAGCACGAAGCGCACCCAGTTGCCGCTCTGCACCCAGCGGCCGTAATTCGGCCCCGAGGTGCGTTCCAGACCGGCCTGCATGGAAAGCAGGTTGCCGATCGTGATCTCATGGATGCGCGGATCGGGATCGTGCGGCAGATCGGGCTCGAGCAATGGCGCGATCTTCTGGTCCGGCCCTTCCAGCACGCCCTTGTCGATGGCGATGCCGACCAGAGCGGAGATGACAGATTTGGAGGCCGATTTGATATTGGTCGGCGTGGTGACCGAATGGCCGCGATAGCCGCGCTGGCCGATCACTTCGCCGTCCTTGGCGACGATGACCGTCTGCAGCGGCTTCAGCCGCTCCGCTTCGTCCAGAAGATCGGCAATCTTCCGGTCCGTTTGCTCCTGCGCGACGGCTGGAGCCGGGGGCATTGCGCAAGACAGGAAGGCAAGAAGCGCAAGGGCGGAAAAGCGGCGTCGGTCCATGCGCCCTCGCTTAAGCACCGGCCATGGCGAATGAAAGACAGGGTGTGGGCAAACTCCGCCCCTCACGTCAAGTTGAAGTCACTCACTCGGGCGGAAGCCCGGCACCGGGACGGAGGAACCGGAAGTCGGCGTGCTCCCGGCAAAGGCCATGGAGGCCGTCTCGGCCGGCGCGATGGCCGCTGCCGCCTGCACCGGCGCACTTACTCCGGGCGGTGTCTGTTTTGCGGCGGCGACCGTCTGCTCCGGCTTGGTCTCCTGTTTCACGGAAGCCACCGCCGTAGCGGTCTCTGGATTTTTCTTGCCGGGCCGCAGGCCGGTTTCCTCCAGCAATCCCTTGCGCTTGGCATCGTAATAATAGCCGCGGGCATAGAGCCGCACCGCCTGGTCGTGATTGCCATCGGCCACGATATAGGCTCCGCGCAGATATTTGACGGCATATTTGAGATTGGTCTCGGCATCGAAGAGGCCGGACGGCTTGCCCTTGTAGCCCATGCCCTGGGCCGTCTTGTAACGGATCTGCATCAGGCCGTAATTACCGGAATTGTAAGCCTTCGGATTGTAGCTGCTCTCGCGCTTCACGACACGATGCACCAGGGATTCGGGCACCTGATAGGCGGCCGCGTAATGGGAGATCATGCCATCGAGCCCGCTGCCGGAACTGATCTCGGGCCGCGAGGAAGGGGTGATGTCCATGACATCGGGCAGCGAGACTCCCGCCGAGGTGCAACCCGACAGTGCAGCAGCAGCCAGCGCGGCACAAAGCCAGCCGTGTGAAATTTTCATACGCCCTCTCCGCGCGCCGTCCCCGCCGATATGGGCCAAACGCACTCTCGAATTTGGCGGCAATGAGGCAAAGGCAGAAATCGGGTTGCTTCAGGCGCTATGTTCCTGATTTGTACATGGAGCAGAATCTGTTATTCAAGGATGGTGGACGGAGCAGCGGATATGAACGTCAAGTCCTCCCCGATCGAATATATGCTGGTCGATACCGCTATCGGGCCCATCGGCATCGCCTGGAATGCCGTCGGCCTTGTGCGCGTGCAGCTTCCCGAGCGCGACGCCGAAAAGACCGAGAAGGCGCTGACGGCCAGACTTGGCCATGTCATCCGCCATGATGAGGCCACTTCCCCGCTTCCGCCGATGATCGCCAGTCTGGTGGGGCTCCTGCGCCGTTACGCGGAAGGCGAGGCCGTGGATTTCTCCGCGGTTCCGGTGGATTTCGACGGCGTGGACCCTTTCCGCAAGGCCATCTACCGCACCGCGCGCAAGCTCGGCTTTGGCGAAACGACCACCTATGGCGCACTGGCGGCGGAAGCGGGCTTTCCGAATGCCGCGCGCGACACCGGCACCGCACTCGGCCGCAATCCGGTTCCGATCGTGGTCCCGTGCCACCGCATTCTTGCCGCGGGCGGAAAGCTTGGCGGCTTCTCGGCACCCGGCGGCACCACGACCAAGCAGAAGCTCCTGATGATGGAGAATGCCCGCACCGACCCGCCGGATTCCCCGCAAGGCTCATTTGCCTTCTGAATTTGGCGCCTGCTGAATTGGCGTCTTTCTGCACAATGGTCTTTCCGAAGCGGCCCCTCGGGGCTATCTTGATTGGGCGCAATCGGGTGCTCGTCCGGATTGCAATGCGGATTGCGCAGCGCATAATGAGATGCTGGCGATTCGCATCGCCTTCGCTTTTGAGCGAAAGCCATTCCGTATCAAGTCCTGTTGTCAGCCGCGTATCCGGCCCTGGTTACGGTAAGCGTCGATTCCGCATTCCTGAAGCGCAAGCAGGCAGGGGACCATCATGCGCCGACCAAAGGACGACTGCATCAAACATCGCCTGACAGACCGTTCGCAAATGCTCGTCGCCGTCAAATATCTGCTCTCCCATGGCATTCCCGAGGACCGCATCGCCATAGAGCTTTCGCGGATCTTCTATGTCGATATCGACGAGCTCAACCTGGTGCTCGACGCCGTGCATATACCGGTGAAGCAACCGGCGGCCGGGACCGGCTGGGGCGCCGTCGCATAGCGGACCGGAGAGGGGTCGGGGCGAAAGACAGGCTATTCGCCGGTCCAGTGCAAAGGCACATGGCCGGGGTCGGTCTGCATTCGCTCCAGCCAGCGCGTCACTGCGGGAAATGCCCCGAGGTCGAAGCCGCCTGCATCGGCGTCATGGGTATAGGCGTAGAGCGCGATATCGGCCACCGTCACTGCATTGCCGGCAATGAACGGCGTTTGCGCCAACTGCCTATCCATCACGCCGAGCGCCTGCGTGCCGCCGGCCAAAGTCGCATGGAGCCGTTCGGGGGTCGCCATGGCGGCGCGCTCGGGATATTTCACGAGCGAACGGCGCACGGCTATGTTCGGCTCGTGGCTGTACTGCTCGAAGAAGAGCCATTGATGGACGATCGCCCTGTCATAGCGGCCTTCCGGAAGGAACCGGCTCCCCTCGGCCAGATAGAGCAGGATGGCGTTGGATTCCGCGATGAAACGGCCATCATCCAGCTCCAGCAGCGGAACCTTGCCATTCGGGTTCTTGGCAAGGAAATCAGCCTTTCGCGTCGTCCCGTCACGCGAGCTGGTTTCGACATGGACGAAAGGCTGCCCGAGCTTCGCCAGCAGCAGGCGCGGCTTGTAGCAATTGCCGCTGTCGGTCATGCCATAGAGCTTCATCGGTCATCTTCCCGGTTACGCGGCCGGGATTATGCCCGGCGCCGTCATCAGCGACCATCGATTTGTTCTTGGCCTTCCATCAACGAAATTGATCCGTCTCCGGAGCATGATCTTTTCCAAAAACCGAAGATCCTCGTCAGCGAAAACCGGTTTCCACTTTTGGGGATCGTGCTATAGAGACCCGCGCAAATTCGCACCACGCCAAAACATCACTGGAGACCAACGTCATGGCTTTTCTTGCCGACGCCCTTTCACGCGTGAAGCCCTCCGCCACCATCGCGGTGACCCAGAAGGCTCGTGAACTGAAAGCACAGGGTCGTGACGTGATCGGGCTTGGCGCGGGCGAACCAGATTTCGATACGCCGGACAACATCAAGAAAGCAGCCATCGAGGCGATCAATCGAGGCGAGACGAAATATCCGCCCGTCTCCGGCATCCAGCCGCTGCGCGAGGCGATCGCCGCCAAGTTCAAGCGCGAGAACAATCTCGACTATGACTGGAAGCAGACGATCGTCGGCACCGGCGGCAAGCAGATCCTGTTCAACGCGTTGATGGCGACCCTCAATCCCGGCGACGAGGTCGTCATCCCGGCGCCCTATTGGGTCAGCTATCCGGAAATGGTGGCGCTTTGCGGCGGCACGCCCGTCTTCGCCGAAACGACCATCGACAACGGCTTCAAGCTTACCCCGGCCGCGCTCGACAAGGCGATCACGCCGAAGACCAAGTGGCTTATCTTCAACTCGCCTTCAAACCCCTCCGGCGCGGCTTATACGGAAACCGAATTGAAGGCGGTCGCCGAAGTGCTCCTGAAGCACCCGCATGTCTGGGTGCTGACGGACGACATGTATGAGCACCTGACCTATGGCGATTTCACCTTCCGCACCATTGCGGAGGTGGAGCCACGGCTATACGAACGCACCCTGACCATGAACGGCGTGTCCAAGGCCTACGCCATGACCGGCTGGCGCATCGGCTATGCTGCGGGACCCGTCGAGCTCATTAAGGCCATGGATGTGATCCAGGGGCAGCAGACTTCCGGAGCCTGCACGATTGCCCAATGGGCTTCCGTCGAGGCCCTCACCGGCCCGCAGGACTTCATCGCCCGGAACAAGGAAATCTTCCAGGGCCGGCGTGATCTGGTCGTGTCCATGCTGAACCAGGCCAACGGCATCACCTGTCCGACGCCCGAGGGCGCCTTCTATGTCTACCCGTCCTGCGCCGGAGCAATCGGCCGCAAGGCACCCAGCGGCAAGGTGATCGAGACCGACGAGGACTTCGTCTCGGAGCTTCTGGAGGCAGAAGGCGTGGCGGTGGTGCATGGCTCCGCCTTCGGGCTCGGTCCCAATTTCCGCATCTCCTATGCGACATCGGAGGCGCTGCTCGAGGAAGCCTGCGCACGCATCCAGCGCTTTACCGGCAATCTCAGCTAAGACATCTGCTCCTTGCGGGGCGGACGCGACCTGCGTCCGCCTCGGATTTTGTCAGCATTGATCGCCCCTTCGGCTTGCAACGGACAAGCGGAATTGTTTCTGTCGCGTGAGCGCTGACATGAGGGAGCCGACATGGAACGATATTATCCGGTAGCTGTCGTAACGCTGCTGTGTTGCCTTCTCCTCTTCGGAATGGCGCTCACGGTCGCGAGAACCCATTCGAAAACCGGCATACTTGCTCCCGCCATGACCGGCGATCCGCTGCTTGAACGGGCGGTCCGGGCCCATACCAATTCGCTCGAGTGGCTGCCCGTCTTTCTTCCGTCGATGTGGCTCTTCGCGATCTACTGGAGCGCGTGGTGGGCAGCCGCCTTTGGTGCTCTATGGATCATCGGCCGGATCGTCTATTTCGTCGGCTATCTGGAGGCTCCGACGAAGCGCTATCCGGGCTTCCTGATCCAGGTGGTGGCGACCTTTGCCCTTCTGCTCGGCGCTCTCGGAAGGATCGTCTATCTCTGGCTGACAGGATGAGCCATAGGCTTTCGGCTCCCTGACGTCTCGGGATCATTCCCCATCGTCGGGTATCTTAAGCTTATGGCCGCAGGCCTTGCAGAAGACGGCGTCAACGTCGTGCCGCTGGAGACCGCATTCCGGACAGGGGAAGAAAACCTTGGCCGGTCTGAAGATCGATTGCGCCAGTTTGACGAAGAGCGATATGCCCACGATCATTGTGACGATCGCGGTAAGCTTGCCCCAGGTGCCAGGCAGCACGATGTCCCCGAAGCCGGTGGTGGTGACTGTCGCCACCGTCACGTAAAGCGCGTCTATATAGCCTTCGATCCCCCCCGTCCCGCGGAAGAAGCTCGTGTAAACGAAGCCGGTCACCACGAAGAGGAAGGTGAGAAGGTTCATCACCGCATGGATGGGTTCGCGCCATTCGCCATAACCGTGCCGCTCCAGCGGTCGCCAGAGCGTGCCGCTGCGCGACAGCGACCAGAGCCGCAGAATGCGCAGGAAGCCCAGATTGAATAGCGTGTAGGGAAAAAGCAGCGTGATCAGGATGAATATGTCGACCAGCACCGTCGGCTGGCGCAGCCAGCGCGGTATGTTGGTTGAAGCCAGCGCCCGTGCCGTGATGTCGATGCCCAACAGCGCCGCCACGGAATAATCCAGCCACAGGAATGACGGCCAGTCGCGCAGGGCCGGCGCCAGGATGAAGAAGGCGATGGCGGCGAGATCGACAACGATGATGGCGAGCTGAAAGCGAAGCGCGGCCTTTGTCTGGCCGTGATAGAGCCGGCGCAGGAGGTCGCGCAGGGCGTCGAAGCCGGAGATCGGTTCGGAAACGGTCTTTTCGCTGCTCATCCGGTTCCGGTTCCTCCGTTTCAGATCGTTCTGCTCGACCCTCGCCGTACCGAGACGGCCCTTGCCGAAAGTTCAAAGCCGTGTGACGATAGTTTCGGGATGGGGGTGCCGCAAGAAGCACCCGCCGCGCGACGGCCGCCAAAGGATCACCTGGGGCCGGCCGCCGCTCATGGCGAGATACGTGAGAGGAGGTCGGTAATCATGGGTAAACGCGCCGGAGAAAGATGCACGGGACCGAAATGCATCGCCATTGTCGGTCCCTTCGCCAGCGGCAAGACCACGCTCCTGGAAGCCATTCTCGCCCGCGCGGGGGCAATTCCGAAGCAGAATCCGGTCGGCTCCGGCAACAGCGTAGGGGACCACTCGGCCGAGGCCATGGCTCACGCCATGAGCGTCGAGGCCACCTTCGCCACCACGGATTTCATGGGAGAGAGCCTGACCTTCGTGGACTGTCCCGGCTCGGTTGAATTCGCCTTCGAGATGGAGCCGGTGCTGGCTGCCTGCGATCTGGCCGTGGTGGTGGCGGAGGCCGATGAGAAGAAGATCCCGGCTCTGCAGCTCGTCATGCGGCGGCTCGATGAATTGAGCATTCCGCGCATGCTTTTCCTCAACAAGATCGACAAGGCGAATACCGGCGTGCGTGACACCCTCAAGATGCTGCAGCCGGCAAGCCGTACCCCACTTCTCCTGCGCCAGATCCCCCTGCGCAAGGAGGGGATCGTGATTGGCTCGATCGATCTGGCTCTGGAACGCGCCTACATCTATCGCGAACACGCGCCGAGCGAGATCGACGAGATTCCCGATGACGAAAAGGCCCGCGAAGTGGAGGCTCGGTTCTCCATGCTGGAGACCCTGGCCGACCACGACGACCAGCTGATGGAACAATTGCTGGAAGAGATCGAGCCGCCGCGCGATGCCGTCTTCGACGATCTGTCGGCCGATCTGCGCGAAGGCATTGTCACGCCGGTCCTCATTGGCTCGGCCGAAAAGGGCAATGGCGTCTTCCGGCTTCTGAAGGCGATCCGCCACGACGCACCCGACATATCGGCAACGCGCGGGCGGCTTGGGTTGGAGCCGGCGGGAGATACGATCCTCCAGGTCATGAAGACGATTCACACCTCGCATGGCGGCAAGCTGTCGGTCGCGCGCGTGCTCGCCGGCAGCATTGCCGATGGAGCCGAAGTGCGCAGCGCCAGGGCGAGCGGCAAGGTTTCAGGCATGGCGACCCTGCTCGGCAAGGACCAGACGAAGGTGACCTCGGCTCGTGAAGGCCAGACGGTGGCGCTCGGCAAGCTCGATGATGTCGAGACCGGAGACACGTTGACGACCGGCCGCGGTCCTGCCGCCCAACTGGCCAGGCCGGAGCCGCCGCAGCCGGTATTCGCTATTGCGCTGCGCTCGCGCGAGCGCAAGGACGACGTGAAGCTCTCCGCAGCCCTGCAGAAACTGGTTCAGGAAGATCCGTCGCTCAAGCTGGAGCAGAACCAGGAGAGCGGCGAGACGATCCTTTCCGGCCATGGCGAAATGCATCTGCGCGTGGTCATCGAAAGGCTCGAAGGAAAATACCAGATTCCTGTCGCCTCGCATCCGCCGACGGTTCCCTATTGCGAGACCATCCGCAGCGGAACCACCCAGCGTGGACGCCACAAGAAACAGTCGGGCGGACACGGGCAATTCGGCGATGTCGTGCTCGATATCAAGCCGCTTCCGCGCGGCAGCGGATTCGAATTCACCGACACGATCAGCGGCGGCGTGGTACCGAAGCAGTATATCCCCTCGGTCGAGGCGGGCGTTCGCGATTTCCTCAGGAGCGGCCCGCTCGGCTTCCCGCTGATCGACCTCAAGGTCAATCTGGCGGACGGCTCTTATCATTCGGTCGATTCGTCCGACATGGCTTTCCAGATGGCGGCAAAGCTCGCCATGAAGGAAGGCGTGGCCGCCTGCAATCCGGTGCTTCTGGAACCTATCCTGAAGGTGGAAGTCTACACCCCTTCCGACGCCACCGCCAAGGTGACCGCCATCATCTCCCAGAGGCGCGGCCAGATCCTCGGCTTCGATGCACGGCCGGGCTGGGACGGCTGGGACGTGGTGGAGGCGATGATGCCGCAGGCCGAGATCGGCGACCTCATCATCGAATTGCGATCGGCAACGGCGGGCGTCGCCAGCTACCGCGCAAGCTTCGACCACATGTCCGAACTGACCGGACGCCTCGCCGACGAGGCAACGCATGGCCGCAGCCGCACCAAGGCGGCATAGCGATTGCTCCTGACCTTAGATAACTTGATTGTAAAAAAAGAGCCGGATCAAAGGATCCGGCTCGAAGTGTGGAAGTGCCTATAAGGCGAAACCTCCAGAGGGGAACACTCGCGGGGGCTAATGGGAGGAGAACGCGCCCCGTGAGTGATTTCGATATGGGCGCTCCGTGCTCAAATAACAAGCACTCTAATTTGCAAAGCTCCCATGCAAAAATGCATAAGCCGGTCGGAATACTCCTCCTGTGCCGGCTCAATAGGACCAAGTGCGCGACTTGGAAATCAAAAAGTCCCGAAAAACCTGTAGCTTAGCCTGATTTTTCATCGCATCCGGATAACAGAAATAGGTGTCGAATGACGGCACTTCCGTCTCTGGAAGCAATTGTACCAGATCGTCTTCTTTGCTGACCATATAATCAGGAAGCATGGCGATACCCGCTCCGCGCTTCACCGCGAGCTTGATCGACATGACGTTATTGATCTGTAAAGCAGCGATTCGCTTCGATCCGTCCGGCCTTCCAGCCGTTTCGATCCAGTTCATGTCAGCCAGATGCGAGGGCACCGCTTCGCCGAAGGAGATGATGCGGTGGCGGTCGAGATCGGCCATCGAAGAAGGGCGGCCGTGACGGTTCACGTAGGAGGGCGCCGCATAGAGATGCAGGTGGACGGTAAACAGCCGCCGCTGGATCAGGTCCGGCTCCTGCGGCTGGCGCAGCCTGATGGCGCAATCAGCCTGCCGCATGGTAAGGTCCAGTTCCTCATTGGCGAGAATGAGCTGGATCTGAATATCCGGATAGAGCTCGATGAATTCCGGCAGCCGTTCCGTCAGCCAGCCGGTGCCCAGCCCCACCGTCGTCGTCACCTTGAGAAGGCCGGAGGGCCGGTTCTTGGTCTCCGTCAGCCTGACCTTGACGTTTTCCAGCTTCATCAACACGTCGTGGGCGGTACGATAAAGCAGTTCCCCCTGTTCCGTCAGCACGAGTCCACGCGCATGCCGATGGAACAAAGGCACGCCTACTTCCTGCTCGAGCGCGCTTACCTGGCGCGAGATGGCCGATTGCGAAAGATGCAGAAATTCCGCCGCATGGGTAAAGGAACCCGCCTCCGCCGCGGCGTGGAATACACGTAGCTTGTCCCAGTCGAACGCCATGATCCCCTCGTATCGGCGTATGACCGCATTCTTTGGCGGCCTGTTATTCCGCGGCTTCGCGGTGCGTTTCGAGCCCGGCCAGGTATCTTTCCGCTTCAAGCGCGGCCATGCAGCCTAGCCCGGCGGCCGTTACAGCCTGCCGGTAAACCTCATCCGTCACATCGCCGGCCGCGAAGATACCTGGCACATCGGTCTGCGTCGAATCCGGCGCGGTCCACAGATAGCCGCTCGGCTTCTGTTTCAACTTTCCGACGAAAAGGTCAACCGCAGGAGCATGGCCTATGGCCACGAACACGCCGTCTATGGGCATTTCCGATTTCTGCCCCGTCTTGACATTCTGCAGCCTGATCCCGGTCACCGAAGGCGGCATGGGCGGCTTGCCGGGAGCGCCGATGATCTCATCCACCACCGTGTCCCACAGCACCTTGATATTGTCCTTCTGCCGCAACCGTTCCTGCAGGATGCGCTCGGCGCGGAACTCAGCACGGCGATGGATGACGGTGACGCTCTTGGCGAGGTTCGCAAGATAGAGGGCTTCTTCGACGGCGGTGTTGCCCCCTCCGATGACGACGACATCCTTGCCGCGATAGAAAAAACCGTCACAGGTGGCACAGGCCGAGACACCGAAGCCCATGAAGGTCTGCTCCGACGGCAGGCCCAGCCACTTCGCCTTGGCACCGGTAGCGATGATGAGCGCGTCGCAGCTGTATTCCGTCCCGGAATCGCCCTTGAGCCGGAATGGCCGGCTCTCCGTATCGACTTCCACGATCACGTCATTGACGATCTCCGTGCCCACATGCTCGGCCTGCAGACGCATCTGTTCCATGAGCCACGGCCCCTGGATGACATCGGCGAAACCGGGATAGTTCTCGACATCCGTCGTGATCATCAACTGGCCGCCCTGCTCCAGCCCGGATATGAGCATCGGCTTCAGCATGGCGCGCGCCGCATAGATCGCCGCGGTATAACCGGCGGGACCCGACCCGATGATGAGCACCGGCGCGTGGCGACTGGTCATGGCATGCGATCCTTTCAGATTTCGCGCCGCCCCGGGCAATCCGCCGGAACGCAAATAAAATTTCCGTACCGATCTAAGTATTCCATACCCACTTCTGCAACCTGTATGCCGGTTTTCCAACAACTAGGATTGCGCTACTCCGCCGGCATTGGAACCTGAGGGCAAACTCCAGGCAACGCTTCAAGTCAGGACCCTGCTTGGCGAGCCCCTCCTCTTAGCCTAGTTTCGCAACCCAGGCGCGACAGATTCGTGCACGAAATTCCGAATAGAGGGAAGAATATGCCTCTGAAAGCCGAGTTGGACGCGATAGACTGGAAGATCCTTCGCGAGCTTCAGGATGATGGCCGCATCACCAATGTGGAGCTCTCGCGCCGCGTCGGCATATCTGCCCCGCCCTGCCTGCGCCGGGTCAAGCGGCTGGAGGATGCGGGCATCATCCGCGGCTATCGCGCGCTGCTCAACACACCCGTGCTGGGTTACGACGTGGTGGCCTTCTGCCTCGTCGGCCTGCATCATCAATCCGACGCCGAATTGAAGATCTTCGCCGAGCGATCCAGGAACTGGCCCATCGTGCGGCGCGCCTGGATGGTCTCGGGCGATTCAGACTTCCTGCTCCACTGCGTGGCAACCGATCTCGGCAGCTTTCAGAGCTTTGTTATCGAGGAACTCACCTCCACCCCGAATGTCGATACCGTCCGGACGGCGCTGACCATCCGGCAGGTCAAGGATGAGGGGCTGGTGGCGATCAACGAATAGAAGGGGCGAGCGATCGACGCTTCGCGCAAGGAACGGGCAGGCGCTGCCGTCATACTTTTTCCTGCCAATTTCGGCGAATAATTGCCAAAATCGTGCGGCGTCCATTCTTCGGTGTAGCGTTGATCAGCAAAACAAACAGGCCGATCGGCAGATATCTCGTGAAGCTCTGTTTCGATCTTCTTGCAGGTCGAAAGCATTCTCACGAGCAGGATTGGTGGCCGGGCGTCCGCTTGGCCTTTCCCGAGGGCAATCGTCCGGGAGAGATCGTCTACAAGGGCCGAACGATCGCCGCCCTCTCCCCTTTCGACATCCTTGCTGCTCCAAGGGACGAGATAACGATCATCGGGCCGGGACCATCGATTTCCGGCCAGGACTTCTCCCGGCTTCCCGACCATTCGGCAATCCTGCTGAACGGTGCCATCCACCTGCTCGACGACAGGCTGCGCAATCCGCTTGCCGTCATCGTGGAAGACGAACGGTTCGTCTGGCGTCATTTCAGCAATATGGTGAAATTCATCAAGCCGCAGACCCCGTGCCTTTTCTCGACCGGCACCTTGCGCGCCATCTGCGAAATCGATGCTTCGTGGCTTGCCACCCAGCAGGTGATCCATATCGATTTTCTGCAGAAACCCTATGCGCGTCCACGCCCGTCGAGCGCCGAGCTCGCAGCCATGTCCTTCCTGCGCTGGTCGGCGGATCACTCCAATGCGATCTCCCTGATGCCGCAGCGCGGTATCTTCGCAGGAGGATCGGTGGCAGTGACGGCAGTTCAGATCGCCTTATATCTAAAACCGGCAGTGCTGGGACTGGCCGGGATCGACCTTTTGAACGCAGGCGAGCCGAGATTCTACGAGACCAGCGGGGATTCGGCGAAATCACGCATCCTGCGCGCGCAGGGAAAGATCCTCGACATCTATACGGTTGTACTGAGGGAATGCGAGCCTCGAAACATAAAGCTGGTGAACTACTCGCCGGTCTCTTCCCTGTCGAAAATCGGCGTGCCTTATGACGACCGACTCTGCCGCCAATCCGATACGGACGTGTAGCTAGGGTGACGGCAACGGCGCGCGCCACAGATGCTCATAGACGGCGATCAGATCAGCCGCCTCGCGCTCAAGCGGAAAATTTTCGCGCACATGGATAAGAGCCGCGCGGACTGCCGAGAGGCGCGCCGGCTCGTCCACAAGATAGGTTTCGATCGCGTCCGTCAT
>Ga0164243_10010709_pt1 | contig 13152 bp, 10 predicted proteins | sample OricompcompostOP_FD_108781 | JGI IMG/M metagenome (GOLD analysis project Ga0164243, IMG submission 108781) | Organic Plus compost microbial communities from Emeryville, California, USA - Original compost - Organic plus compost (OP) | ecosystem: Engineered > Solid waste > Mixed feedstock >... | reverse complement strand
GGGATTCCGTGTATCACGTCGGTCGATACGGCGCGGACGATGATCGCGGCGATGGAGAAGGCGAGCTCGGTTTATACCGTCGAGCCGCTGCCGTCGTACCGGGATCATTACATCGGGTACTAGCCGGGAGGTCTGAGCCGCACGGGTTTCCTTGCTTGGCTCCAACGGAAGAGCCATCGTTGCATGTCATCCTGACCGTCGCTCAGGATGACATGCCGTATTGGGTGACGGGCGAACTCGTCGAATGCAGCCCATGGCGGCCACCGGTCGCGGCTGCAAGGACGGTCACTTCGCGCAGCGGCGGCATTTCGGCGGACACGAAGATGAGACGGACGAACGGCACGCAGCACGAACAGGCGGTGACATGACGACAGCGACGCCCTCCACCGAACAGGTTCCGGCTCCCAGGGGCGCGTCCCGTCTCTTCACCGGGACGGTCACGGCGACGACGCCCATCATGGGCGATTCGTCGCTCATCACCTTCACGGCGCCACAGAATCTGGTGGTTGGTGCGCGTCCCGGCCAGTTCGTGAGCATCCTCTGCCGCAACGAGGGCGCCTACGATCCGCTGCTGCGCCGTCCGATCTCGATCTACCGCGCCGATCCGGAGGCCGGGGAACTGACGATCCTCGTGCGGCCCTTTGGCCGGGGCAGCGCGTGGCTTGCCTCCCGGCCGGAAGGGGAGTCGCTCGATGTCCTGGGGCCGCTCGGGAACCAGTTCGAGATCTCCCCGCGTTCCATGAACCTGCTGATGGTCGCGGGCGGCGTCGGGGCGGCGCCGTTGCTGATGCTCGCCGAGGAGGCGGTGCAGAAGGGGCTCTCTGTCACGTACCTGATGGGTTCCGCAACCGAGGAAGGGCTGCTGCCATCCTCTGCCTTCCGGGGAGAGATCGAATACGTCGTCGCCACCGATGATGGCAGCCGGGGCCATCACGGCTTCGTGACCGATCTCATCCCCGAATACCTGCAATGGGCCGACCAGATCTTCACGTGTGGCCCGACGCCCATGTTCCCCGCCTTGCGGAATGTCGTCCTGAAGCACCGGATGGGCAAGAAGCCGCCCGTCCAGCTCTCCGTCGAGCGGACAATGGCCTGCGCGCTCGGGGCATGCCTCGGGTGCGTGGTGGAGACGAAGCGCGGGATGGTGACATCCTGCGTGGATGGGCCGGTCTTCGATATGGACGAGGTGGTGTGGTCGTGAACGAGTATTCTCCAAGCGATATCGTCCAAGGCATCGTGCCCGACCTCAGCGTCGACCTGGCGCCCCGCAACCCTCGCGAACTCGTCCTCAAGAACCCGGTGATCCCGGCGTCCGGCTGCTTTGGCTATGGCACGGAATACAGCAGCTTCGTCGATGTCGAGCGGCTCGGCGCGTTCGTGTGCAAGGGCATCACGCCGCACCCGCGCTCCGGAAACCCGATGCCGCGTATCGCGGAAACCCCGGCGGGCATGCTGAATGCGATCGGACTGCAGAACCCGGGATTGCGCGGATTCATCCGCAAATACCCGCCGATCTGGGAGCGGTGGGATGTCCCCGCGATTGTGAACGTCTCGGCAGAGAGCATCGAGGACTTCGCGCACATGGCGCGGGAGCTCGACGAGGTGCCCGGGATCGCGGCGCTGGAAATCAACATCTCCTGCCCGAATATCAACGCGGGCGGGTTCTGCTTCGGCTGGGATGCTGAAATGTCCGCCGAGGTGACGCGGGCGGTTCGCCAGGCCACGACGTTGCCGGTGATCGTGAAGCTCAGCCCGGGCGCGCTGGATATCGTCAGCATCGCGCAGGCCGTGGAAGCGGCCGGCGCGGATGCCGTCTCGCTCATCAACACGCTGGTGGGGATGCAGGTCGACGTGCGGCGCCGGAGGCCGGTACTGGCGAACCTCACTGGCGGCCTCTCGGGTCCGGCGGTGAAGCCGGTCGCGGTGCGGATGGTCTACCAGGTCGCGGCGGCGGTGAATATCCCGGTGATCGGGCTGGGCGGTATCGCGACGCTGAGCGATGCGCTGGAGTTCTTCATGGCCGGGGCATCGGCGATCGAGGTGGGGACCGCGATCTTCACCGATCCGACCGTCCTGACGCGGCTGGTGGACGATCTGGCAGAATGGATGGCGGCGAACGGGGTTCCGTCGTTGCGGGAGCTGGTCGGGGTGGCCAACGACCGCTTCACGCATCCGCAAGGTGTGTCTCCGGCCGATGCGTTCGACCTGCTGGTGGAACTGGGGGAGTGACGGGATGCGGTTCCTCTACCTGCTGCTGATTCTCGTTCCGATTACGTTGGGCATGGAGATCGCAGGGGTGGGGAATCACCCGACGATGTTCATCCTCTCGGCGCTCTCGCTGATCCCGCTCGCGGCGGTCCTCGGAAATGCGACCGAAGAGGTGGCGATCTTCACCGGGCAGAAGATCGGCGGCCTGCTGAACGCCACGCTCGGCAACGCGGCGGAGCTCATCATCACGATCGTCGCCCTGCGTGAGGGACTGGTCAACGTCGTGAAGGCGAGCATCGCCGGCTCCGTCATCGGCAACATCCTCGTCGTGCTGGGCGCGGCGGTCCTGCTTGGCGGGCTCAAGAACGGCGAGCAGTCGTTCGATGCGAAGGTCGCCTCCACGAACGCGAGCATGATGTCGCTGGCCGTGATCGTCATGATGATCCCGGCGGTGTTCTATCTGGCGCCGGCCGACGCCGCGATGAGCCACGACGACCTGATCCGGCTGAGCGATGGCTCGGCGATCGTCCTGATCGTTCTCTACGTCCTCTATCTCGTCTACACCATCTTCACGAAGTCCGGGCAGGCGGAATCGCCCCATTTCGAAGCGGAAGACGTGCCGCATGACCGCAAGGTGCTCTACCGGGCCCTTGGCCTGCTGCTGGTCTCGACGCTCGCGATCGTCTTCATGAGTGAGATCCTCGTCGGAGCGCTGGAGCCGACGGCTGAGCAGTGGGGCCTGAGCGATCTCTTCGTCGGCGTGATGCTGGTGCCGTTGGTCGGGAATATTGCGGAGCACCTGGTTGCGGTCCAGACCGCGCTCAAGAACAAGATGGATCTCACGATCGGGATCGCGGTCGGGTCGGGTATCCAGATCGCGCTGTTCGTGGCGCCGGTCCTGGTGCTGGTCAGCCGGTTCGTCGGCCCCCAGCCGATGTCGCTGGTCTTCAACAACTACGAGCTGGCGGCGCTGGTCGGCGCGGTGCTGATTGCCACGCTCGTATCGGTCGATGGACGGACGAACTGGCTGGAAGGGGCGCAGCTTCTCGCGCTCTACGTGGTGGTGGCGCTGGCGTTCTACTACGTGCCATAGCCCTCCGGCCTGGATGCCGCAGCCGGAACGAGGGCCACGATCGCGCGATCGTGGCCCTCGTCGTCATTCTGCGATGGAGCGCGGTTCGCTACGGTCGAGGGTGGAGCGCCCGGTCTCGATCGCATAGTCCCATGCAGAGAAGTCGGGAGGCTGGATGCCCTGCACGGAGAGCTGCGTGCAGACGTGGGACCGATGCAGGTTCGCGTGGTGGAAGATCTGTGTGATGAAGACGCCGGCCGGGACGGAGAAGACTTCCCCACGGTCGCCCCGCGCTTCTCCACGTCGCTCGAGATCGAGGCCGGTTGCCAGGTAGGCCGCGAAGGCATCGCCGAGGATGCCGGTGCGCTCCAAGAGCATGTCCAGATTGACCGGCTCGCCCGCCTGCCAGGGGTGTTTCCCCCATGCACCCGTGAGGCGGAAGAGGTAGGACATCTCCGAGTCGATCATGTGACGGAGCGTCGCCATGACCGAGCCGTACGTGCCGGGCACAGGCGTGTCGAGGATCTCCCGATCGATATCCATGCAGAAGCGGATCATGCTGGCCGTAGCCCAGGTATTGTGTCGCGCGAGGTCGTCGAGGGCATGCGTCACGGAAGCGTCCTTTCGCCCGACGGTTCTGCCTGGAGAACCATGAGGCCATCTGTCGAATTGCATCTGCCATGCTAAAGCCCCGCCAGCCCAGAGGCGAGGCATGGCGAGCCAAACGGCGGCTCGTCGAATCTCGACCGTTCAGGTAGGATTTATGCGGGACGCCGGTACCGGGCGTCTTCCTCCGCCGATCGAATGTCGCACACTCTGGAGCCCTGCCATGACCGCGCTCAATCGCCGTCGTTTTGTTCTCACCACGTTGTCCGCTGGAGCCGGGATCGCCCTTGCGCAGGGCGCGGCGGCCCAGGTGACGCCGGGCGCCTCCCCAGCGGCGTCCCCAGTTGCGACCGATGCGTTTCCGGTGATCCTCTCGCATGTGTATGGGGAGACGACGATCGAGGCTGCTCCGCAGCGCGTGGTGACGATCGGCTGGTCGACGCAGGATGCGGTGATCGCCCTGGGTGTGGACCCGGTCGGGATTCCGGCCAACACCTGGGGCGGCGATGCCGACGGCTTCTTGCCGTGGACGCGCACGGCGCTGGAGGGGCGGACACTGCCGAAGGTGATGGACATGTCCTCCGAGATCCCGTTCGAGGACATCGCCGGGCTGAAGCCGGATGTCATCCTCGCACCCTACTCCGGTATCACGCAGGATGAGTACACCACGCTGAGCCAGATCGCGCCGACCGTCGCCTATGCGGATGTGGCCTGGGGAACGTCGTGGCAGGACGATCAACTCATCACGGGCAAGGCCCTCGGGATGAGCGCGGGCGCCGCGAAGCTGGTTTCCGATACTGAGGCGCTGATTGCCTCCCAGACGGATCAGTATCCCCAGCTCGCGGGCAAGACCTTTGCCTACGGCAACATGGGCGACGGGACGGCGTTCAACTTCTACACCACCACGGACGCCCGCTCGCTCTTCCTCACGGCGATCGGACTGGAGCCGAGCGAATTCACGAAGAGCCTCGATGCGAAGGCGGGTGAAGACGCCTACTTCGTGCAGGTGAGCCTGGAGCTGGCGAACACGATCGAGGCGGACATCGTCGTGATGTGGTTCGGCTCCGAGGACGAATACTCCAAGGCGCAGGAGAGTGCTGCATTCCAGGCAATCCCGGCGGTGAAGGAAGGACGGTTTGCGGCGGTCGTCGGTGAGTCGCTGGTGATGGCGAGCTCGGCGTTCTCCGTGCTCTCGATCCCCTACATGCTCGATCAGTTCATTCCGACGCTCGCGGCGGCGGCGGACAACGTCAAGTAACGATTCCCCGTCAGCGCATGCCCCCGGTGTCCTCCCGGATGCTTGCATGTGGATGCTTGTATCTGGATACCGGGGGTGCGCCGTGTCATGATGAATCGGTTGCTTCCGGGGAGCGGCCGCAGGCTGCCCGATTCACCACGACAGGAGTTGTCCGCCCGCATGACCACGATCGACGTGCTTGAGCTGCTGAAGTCCACCGGCGCGCTGAAGGAGGGGCATTTTCTGCTCTCCTCCGGGCGGCACAGCGCCCTCTACATCGAGAAGTTCGACTTGCTGCGCAATCCGGTCGCGACGTCCGAGGTCTGCACCGGCTTCGCGGAGTGGGCGAGGGACAAAGCGATCGATGTGGTCGTCGGGCCGACGACGGGCGGCATCCTGCTCGCCTTCGAGACCGCCCGGCAGCTTGGCGTCGCGGCGGCCTACGCCGAGCGGGCGGAGGGCGGCTCCACGGCGCGGGAACTCCGGCGAGGGACGGTCCTCCCCGAGGGAGCGCGGGTGCTGGTGGTGGATGACATCCTGACAACCGGCGGCAGCGTCCGCGAGACCCTGGATGCGCTGGCCCCACACAAGGTCGAGGTCGTCGGTATCGGACTGCTGGCGGATCGCAGCGCCGGCAAGGTCGCGTTCGGGAAAATCCCGGTCTTCTCGCTGGCGAGTCTCGAGGTGGAGTCGTGGGCGCCGGACGAGGTGCCCGACTGGCTGGCCGCGATTCCGGTGACAAAGCCGGGCACGACAGCGGTCAAGGGGCAGTGAGGGCGGCCCAGATGTCGAGGGAGGATCGGTCGGAGTGAGCACCGCGACAGCTGCCTCTGTCGATTGCAGTGTCCAGCAGGCAGGTCCGTGTGGATCGCCAGGCAGCGGCTCCGGTTGACGATCGTCCGTATGAGATCGAGAAAGGGGAATGTGTGGACGACGCACTTGTCACCCGATCGATTGGTTTGCGGGCGCTTGAGCAACGGGATATCGAGACGGCGGCGCGGTGGGGATTGGATGATGTATTCTGCAGGGCCGCGGAATGGAACCCCGATCAAACGCTTGAAGACCATCATCGGCGGTGGACAGGCATTGTCACAGCTCCGTCCGATGAACTAATTCGGCTCGGTGTCGTGCTCGCGGACGACCGTCTCGTGGGATACGTCGATCTCTATGGGGATGAGCCATCCCGGCGGGAGCTCGGGTTCGTAATAGGAGATCGCACAGTATGGGGAAAGGGGATCGGCACGATCGCGGCCTCGTTGATGCTTGACCACGGATTCGATGATCTCCGCCTTGCCACGATCACCGCACAAGCATGGAATGCGAATGAGCGATCGGTTGGCATTCTTCGACGTTTGGGGATGCGAGAAACCGGGCGCGGAGACACCGGGGAGTATTGCGGAACGCGCACCTACTATCGCCAGTTCGAGATCACGGCCTCGGGATGGCACGGGATGTCCCGCAAGCGGGGTACATCCGAGTACCCGAATCAGGGATAGCAAGCGATCCCCATGGCTCGGAGCATGTGTGGTTGGCAGCAATCATCGTTTGATTGCACTATTGCGGCGTCCGTCGTTCAGGAGCGTTCGGCCTGCTTCGCCATCTTGTGCTGGAGTTCGGTGCGGAGCTCGATCAGCTCGCTCAGCCTCCGCTCGATCTGCTGCAGGGTATCCTCGCGCGGGCGATTGGCGTACTCATCCCGCAGCTCGATCAGCATCTGGGCGATGCGGCCGATGGTCCGCACCGTCTGGGTCGGATCGTCGTCTCGCGACGTCAACGTATAGCCGGACATCGGGCTCTCCTGGCTGGGGTGGCGTACCGGTATCGTGCCCGCACCAGCCAGGATGGGCCGGACCGGCGCGCGTTGAACACAGCGTAGCATGCGAACCGCGGAAATCGCTGGGAGCGGACGGCGGATTCGTTCCGAACGTCACAGGTCGTCAGGACTGCAGCGCCTCCGGCAGCGTTCCGGCAAGCAGCAGGTGGAGATCGTCCTCATCGAGCACGGGAACCTTGAGCGCGATGGCTTTTTCCGCCTTGCTCCCTGCATCGGCCCCGGCGATCACGGCTGAGGTCTTTTTCGACACCGAGCTGGTGACGTTCGCCCCGGCCTGGCGGAGGCGCTCTTCTGCCTCCGGGCGGGACATTGTGTCCAGACGACCGGTGAGGACGAGCGTCAGGCCCTCCAGCGGCCGGTTCTCCGCATGCTCATCCCGCTCGTCGGCGACACGGACGCCAGCGGCCGCGAGCCGGGCGATCAGCGCCTGGTTGACTGGCTCCTGCGCGAAATCGTAGACGCTCTGGGCGACGATGCCGCCGATCCCGGCGATCCCGGTGATCTCCTCGACGGGAGCGGCGAAGAGGGCCGCGAACGAGCCGAAGCGGTCCGCGATCAGGGTGGCGGTGCGCTCGCCGACGTGACGGATGCCGAGGCCATGCAGGAGCCGCCAGATCGGTTGGTCCTTGCTCGCCTCGATGCTGCCTTTCAGGTTCTTCGCGCTCTTTTCACCGAGGCCATCAAGGGCGGCAACCTGGTCCCAGTCGAGGTGGTAGATGTCGCTGGCGTCGTGCAGCCAGCCGAGGTCCACGAAGCGGTCCACCAGCTTCGCGCCGAGCCCCTCGATGTCCATCGCGGAACGGCTGACGAAGTGGTGCAGCCGCTCCTTCAACTGGGCGGGACACGAGGCGTTCGTGCAGTAGCGCATGGCGACGCCCGGTTCGCGGTGGACCGGCGTGCCGCAGACCGGGCAGGCGTCCGGGAAGTGGTAGGGGACCTCGGCGCCGGTGCGGCGTTCCTCCACCACCTTCACGATCTGGGGGATGACATCGCCCGCGCGCTGGACCACCACGGTATCGCCGATACGAATGTCCTTCCGCGCGATCTCGTCCTCGTTGTGGAGCGTCGCGCGGCTGACGGTGACGCCGCCGATGTTGACCGGTTCCAGCACGGCGAGTGGATTCAGCGTGCCGGTGCGGCCGACGTTGATCTGGATATCGAGCACCCTCGTCGTCTGCTGGATGGCTGGGAACTTATAGGCGGTGGCCCAGCGCGGATCGCGGGCGACGTAGCCGATCTCCTCCTGCAACGCCAGGTTATCGACCTTGACCACCATGCCGTCGATCTCGAAGTCGAGCTCTTCACGCCGGCTCAGCCACCATTGGCTGCGTTCCCATACCTCGTAGATGGTGTCCAGGCGGATGGCGTCCTGCGAGGTCGTGAAGCCGAGCTCGCGCAGGAGGGCGAGCGAATCCCAGTGCGTGCGCGGCCATTCGCCCGCGCCAAGGATGTAACCAACCTGGTAGGTGAACAGGCGAAGGGGGCGCCGGGCTGTGACACGGGGATCCTTCTGGCGGATCGATCCGGCGGCGGCGTTGCGCGGATTCATGAAGAGCTTGCCGCCATCCCCCTCCATCCGGGCATTCAGCGCGGCGAATTCCGATTTCCGCATGTAGATCTCGCCGCGCACCTCGATCGTCTGCGGCATCGGCCAGGACGCGGGGCGCTGGAGGCGGACGGGAATCGACTTCACGGCGCGGATGTTCGGGGTGATGTCGTCGCCGACCACGCCATTCCCGCGCGTCGCGCCATGATCCAGCACCCCATCGATGTAGGTGAGGGCGACGGCCAGGCCATCGATCTTCGGCTCGGTGACGAACTGATAGTTGCTGGTGCCGGCAAACCGCTCGACCCGCTGGTTCCAGGCACGCATCTCCTCCTCGTTGAAGACGTTGGAGAGGGAGAGGAGGGGCCGCGGATGAACGACGGACGGGAAGTCCGACTCGGCGAAGGCGCCGACGCGCTGGGTGGGGGACTCCGGGGTGACGAGCTCCGGGTGCTCCGCCTCGATTGTGCGGAGCGACTGCATGAGCGCGTCGTACTCGGCATCGGTGGCGCTGGGGGCGTCGAGCACGAAGTACTCGTAGGCGTAGCGGTCGAGCGTCTGCCGGAGTTCGTTGACGTGTCGTTGCAGATTCTCGTCAGGTGGATGTGGCTCCATCGGCCTGCCGCTCCTTCGCGCCGCGTCGCGATGGGGTTGACGCGGTGGCTATGCTATACAAACATCTGTTCGTTCCGGAGGTGTCCGTACACGTCCGGATTGTAGCACCTCCGTTCTGATGTCCCGGCTCCCGGGGAGGGCCCCGCCTGGAATCGGATATGCCGATGCCCGTTGCTGCCCCTGCTCCGCCGTGTCCGCCATCGTCCCGCAGTCAGGTCATTGCCCATGTCGACTGTCTCGCCGTCCCACGAACGCAGCCGGGACCATGACGGGAACGAATCCGCCGCCGAATCGCCGCGCTATAGCGCCCTCTGCGAGCGGGCGGTGGCCTTTGTCGTCCAACGTGGCGGGGCCGTGCCGGAGGACCTGCTCGTCGGGCATGTCTTCGGGAATGCTGGCTCGCTCGACATGTGGAGGCCATTGCTGCGAAGTGTGCTCCAGGTCGATGACCGGGTGACGTTCCGCGCCGATGGGACATGGGCGGTGCGCGGAGCCGGGGCACTGGATACGCTGCCGGGCCTGTTGCTGGACGAGTTCGTCGCGATCGATGTGGAGACGACTGGCCTCAAGCCGCGCCAGCAGCGGGTGATCGAGGTCGCGCTGATTCGCTACAAGGGTGGGCGGGAGGTCGAGCGGTTCGAATCGCTGCTCAACCCGGACCGCGAGATCCCGATCTACATCGCCAATCTGACGACCATCACGAACGCGCATGTCGAGGACGCGCCACGGTTCCACGAGGTCGCGGACCGGGTTCTGGAGTTCATCGACACGTCGTTGCTGGTGGGGCATAACATCGCGTTTGACATCTCGTTCGTGAACGCCGAGCTGGAACGCTGCGAGCGCGCGAAGCTCATCAACGAGCGGATCGACACGATGGGCATCGCGCGGCGATTTCTGCCAAGCCTGCGCAAGGCCAGCCTGGATAGTGTGGCCCGGCAAGTGGGGCTGCAGCCGCGCAAGATCCACCGGGCGGGCGGCGACGCACAGCTCACCGCCGAGGTCGCGATCCGGTTGGTGGGGGAGGCGGTGCGCCAGGGCGTGACCTCTGTCGACCAGCTGAAGAGCGTGTCGGCGCTGATCGAGCGGAAGCCGCGCGACGACATAGGCCGTGGCCGGGCGGTGATGGACAAGGCGTGGCTGAAGGAGATCCCGCGCAAGCCCGGCGTCTACCTGATGCACGACCAGTTCGGGAACATCATCTATGTGGGCAAGGCGAAGAGCCTGCGCGAGCGCGTCTCCTCCTACTATTCCCAGCCGCTCGGATACACGCGGAAGATGGACGGCCTGCTCGAGTCGATGGTGAAGATCGATACCCACGTCGTCGGCAGCGAGATCGAGGCACTGCTGCTGGAGGCGCAGCTGATCCGCCGCTATCAGCCGCGCTACAACACGGCGATGCGGTCGTTCGAGCACTACCCGTACATCCGCGTCGATACGTCGAATCCGTGGCCGCGCGTCTCGCTCTCGAAGCAGCGCAAGGACGACGGCGCGGCCTATTTCGGGCCGTATCGCAGTTCCAGCAGTGCGCGGCGGACGGTCGACGTCATCAATGGGGTGCTGCCGCTGCGGACGTGTACGCGATCGTTCAGGAATGCCCGGAGTTACGGACATCCGTGCATTCTGCTCGACATGGGGAAATGCCTGGGGCCATGTACCGGCAAGGCTGACCGCGACGAGTACCTGCGGATCGTCCATGACGTGACGCAGTTGCTCGATGGACGCGACCAGGCGCTGATGGAGCGCCTGTGGGGTGAACTTGAACGGGCGGCGGAGACGCTCGATTTCGAGAAGGCGGCATCGCTGCGCAAGGATCTGCGCTCGGTGCTCGGGCTGGTGGAGCATCAGCAGAAACTGCGCGAGGCCGAGGTGACGCACACCATGCTGCTCGTGCTGCCCGCCGCCGATCCCGCATACCGCGATCTCTCGCTGATCTATGGTGGGCGGATCTGGGCACGGTTCCAGCTTCCGCGCAACCGGGATACAGAGGATGGCGCGTCGGACTCGTTCATGCCGACCGACGATGCCGTGCTGGACATGACGCCGGTGCAGGGCCAGTCCGCCTCGGCCGACGACGTGGTGGTCGGCGGCGACCTTGCGCCGCTGGTAGAGCTGGCGCGGCGGATTGCGCGAGCGGATGCGCGGCATGCAGCGGCTGGCGATGCGCTGCTCGACCATCATATGGTCGACGAGCACGCGATCCTTAATCGGTGGCTGATGCGGCATCACGGGCATCCGGCGCTGATTCCGCTGCCCGCCGGGCGCGATGACGCAATCTGGCTTCGTCTGCTCCGGCAGGCGCAGCACCTCTCCGACGAGGATCTCGTCTTCCGCGAGCAGAAGGGCACAGAAGGCGAGGGTGCCGATAGCGATGAGAAGACCGCTGGAACGGGGGAAGCGCCGGGGCTAGACGTTCCGGCGACCGTGGATGCGGAACTGGCAGAATCCCCCGCCGCTCGCTGACTTCGGCATGTTGCAGACCGTCCGGCCATGCTCGCTCGTTCGGTGGGCTTTCGGGCAGCCTGCCCATGGGTACAATGGGAGCCAGGCGGAAACCACATCGTCTCGATAGACGCCACATTGCCCAGGGGAGGAACCGATGCTCGATAGACGGACGTTGATGAAGCGGACGGGTGCAGCCGGCGCGGGGCTCGCGCTTGGGGGGACGGCGTTTGGAGCGCTGCCGGGTGCTCCCGTAGCCGCACAGGATACCGAACTGGTCTTCTGGGACACGCTGAATGACAAGACCCGCAGCAAGGTCATGGAAGACCTCGGCAACAGCTTCGGGAAGGCGAAGGGCATCACCGTCACCCACCGGGGCTGGACGCTCGAAGAGCTGCAGGATACGTTGCCCCGCGCCGTCGAGGGCAAGCAGGGACCGGATGTCGCGCAGGTGAACAATGGCGAGTCGCTCGCCGGTCCGATGGCGCGCGCCGGGCAGATCCTCGACCTCAAGGACTACGACGCGCAGTACAAGTGGAGCGACCGGTTCGCGCCTTCCCTGCTCGCCCGAAACCGCTACTCGGCCGATGGCAAGACCTTCGGCGAGGGCGATCTCTGGGGCATTTCCGCTGAGTCGGAGATCGTGGGGTTCTTCTATAACAAACAGATCTTCGCGGATCAGGGGCTGGAAGTTCCGAAGACCGTTGCCGACCTCGAAACGATCTTCAAGACCCTCCGCGAGCAGGGCACCGAGCCGTTGATCTGGGGCAATCTCGACAAATGGCAGGCGATCCACCTCTATGGCGAGCTGCAGGGTGTCCGCACCACCCGCGACTTTCTCGATGACCTGATCTTCCGGCGGAAGCAGGGCGCGTCGTTCACCGACCCATCGTTCGTGGACGCGGCGACCCAGCTCGTCGAGTGGAACACGGCCGGGTACTTCCTCCAGGGCTTCGAGGGCGTCACCGGTGACGATGCGACGGCGCTCTTCGCGGCTGGCGGCGGTGGATTGCTGCTCCAGGGCAGCTGGGCGACCGGAACTGTCCGCGATGGGTTGGGTGAGAACGCCGGGTTCTTCCTGATGCCGCCGCTGGAAGCAGGCAAGACCGTGCTCAGCGTCGGCGGCGTGGGCATCCCCTACAGCATCACCAGCAATGCCGGGGACCCGGATACCTGCGCGGCGTTCATCGATAGCCTGGTCTCGCCGGAAGCGACGGACGCCTTCCTGGGAGTTGGCTCGCTGCCGGCCGGCTCGATCCCTGCCGACAAGATCGATGAGGCGACCGTCGATGGCCAGCTCTACGCGGCCTGGAATGCGACGGTGGAGGCTGATGCGGTCGGACACTATCTCGACTGGGCCGCGCCGGGTTTCTACGATGTGTTGACCGGCGCGCTGCAGGAGTTGCTCGGCGGGAAGCTGGAGCCGGCGGCGTTCACCCAGAAGCTGCAGGACTTCTATGCAGCCTCCTTCTCCTAGCACGTCGTCCGCCATCCAGGCGAAGCCGGTCCCCGCACGGGGCACCGGCTTCGCACTCCCTGCCGGAACCCGGCGCACTGGCCCACGTTGGGAGCCGTACCTCTACCTGCTTCCGGCC
>Ga0164243_10010707_pt1 | contig 13153 bp, 10 predicted proteins | sample OricompcompostOP_FD_108781 | JGI IMG/M metagenome (GOLD analysis project Ga0164243, IMG submission 108781) | Organic Plus compost microbial communities from Emeryville, California, USA - Original compost - Organic plus compost (OP) | ecosystem: Engineered > Solid waste > Mixed feedstock >... | reverse complement strand
GCGATCCCTTACTTCATCTATGCCGGCGAGTTGATGGGGCGGGGCAGCGTCGCGCAACGCCTCGTTGACTTCGTGCAGGGCGGCGTCGGCTCGGTGCGCGGCAGTCTTGGCGTCACGACAGTCGGAACGGCAACGATCTTTGGCGCCATTTCCGGCGTCAGTGCCGCGGCGGTGGCGACTATCGGTAAGGTGATGTATCCGTCGATGGTGCGGGCCGGCTATCCGAAGCCATTTTCCGCAGGTCTGATCACCGCCGTCGGCGCGATCGACATCATCATCCCGCCCAGCATTCCGATGATCGTCTATGGCGCGGCGGCGCAGGAATCGGTGCCACGCCTTTATGCGGCGGGCATTCTGCCGGGCCTGCTGATCGCCTTTCTGATCGCCGGCTATGTCATCATCCGCGCCTGGGCCGGCAATTTCGGCGCCGGCCAGCCGTTCAACTTTGCCCATTTCCGGCATTCGACGATGCGCGGCCTCTGGGCGCTCGGCGCGCCGGTGATTATTTTGGGCGGCATCTATGGCGGCATCTTCTCCCCGACCGAAGCGGCCGCGGTAGCCTGCATCTATGCGGCGTTCGTAACGCGCGTGATCTTCCGGGAATTGTCGGCGCGCGACATTCTGGAAGCGGCGGCCGCAACGGTACGTTTCACCGCCCAGATCCTGATCATTGTCGCTTGCGCCGGCGTGTTCTCCTGGCTCCTGACGGTCAATCAGGTGCCGGCGGCTCTGGTGGCCTGGATCCAGCATTTTAATGTCTCGGCCTGGTCTTTCCTGCTGGTCGTCAATGTGGTGCTGCTGATCGTCGGCTGTTTTCTCGATCCGCTGTCGTCGATCCTGTTGCTGACGCCACTGCTCATTCCGGTGGTGAAGGCGCTGGGCATCGACACCGTGCATTTCGGCATCGTGATGATGGTCAATCTGGCGATCGGCTTGTTTCACCCGCCCTTCGGCATCAACATCTTTGTCGCACAATCGGTGCTGGGGATCGGGCTGAACACGATCTATCGCGGAATCATTCCATTCGTGATCCTGTATCTGATCGCGCTGGCGTTGATTACCTATGTGCCGGCGATTTCGCTGGCGGGAGTCTGGGTGCTGCTGAACTGAACGTCGAAAATATAATGCCGGGAGGAAATCTGCCATGCTGACACGTCGGACTATGGTTTGTAGCATATTCGCCGGCGTTGTAGCGGCAGGCGCTGGCCTGATGGCCTCCGCGCAGGCGGATAGCGCAAAAAAGAACGTGCGGGTGATTGTGGGCTTTCCGGCGGGTGGCAGCACCGACATGCTCGCGCGCATCCTGTCCGAGAAGCTCAAGGACGATTATGCCTCCTCCAGCATTGTCGAGAACCGCACCGGCGGCGCCAGCCGCATTGCCGTCGATTACCTGAAAGCTGCGGAAGCCGATGGCAGCGTGATGCTGTTCACGCCGGATTTTCCGCTGACGGTTTATTCTTTCAGCTTTCGTTCGCTGAGCTACGATCCGCTCAAGGACTTCACCGCTGTGGCGCCGGCCGCCAGGTCGGCGTTGGCCTTCGCTATTGGTCCGGCCGTGCCGGCCGAGGTGAAGACACTGGCGGATTTCCTCACATGGGCGAAGGCCAATCCCGATAAGGCCAATTACGCGACGACGGCTGCCGGTGGCACGCCGCATTTCACCGGGCTGATGCTGTCTCAGGAATCGAAAGTGCCGATGTCTCCGGTTCATTACAAAGGCGGTGCGCCGGCCCTGCAGGATCTGATCGGTGGGCATGTCTCGTCGAGTGTCAATCCGGTTGGCGAGACGCTGCCCTTTGCGAAGGCCGGATCCGTGCGCGTGCTGGCGGTGACGAGTGCGGAGCGATCAAAATTTCTTCCCGACGTGCCGACCATGAAAGAGGCCGGCTATAACGTCGTGATCGAGCCGTGGCTCGGCGTGTTCGTGCCGGCCAAGACACCGGCTGATGTCGTGGCCAAGCTCAATCTCGCGGTGAAGCAGACCTTCAGTTCGCCGGAGGTGGTCGAGAAGCTGGCGGTGCTTGGTAACGAGCCGGCCTATCAGACGCCGGATGAATTCGCCGCCACCATTCGCGCCGATCTGAAACGCTGGGAGCCGATCGTCAAGGAATCCGGCTTCGTCGCCGATTAAATCGGCTACTTGCCGGACGCCAGCAACTTGATGCGGCGGTTCTTCATCATCCGCAGGAGCGATGCCCGCAGCTGCTCATATTCTTCGGCGCTGAAGCCCTTGGTGGCGGCCCGATATTCGCTGACGGCGAGCGGTAGCATCTTGTTGTAGACGCTGCGGCCTTTTGCAGTGATGTGCAAATGAACGACGCGGGAATCCGTCGCGGCGTTCTGCCGTTCGATATAGCCGCGGCGCGCGAGATTGGCGACGAGGCGGCTGACGCTTGGCTGCGGGATGACGGTGGCTTCCGCCAGCTCGGTGAGATTTGCGCCTTCATGCGCCGCGAGCACGGCCAGCACCCGCCAATCCTGAAACGTGAATCCGCGCTCGCGCAGTGCTTCCGCCAGATTCTGATTCATCTGGGCGGTCAGCCGGTTCATCAGATAGGGCAGAAGATCGTCCAGATTGGGCTTGGCCGGATCGGCGCTCTTTTTGCGCGTGCGAGGCATGATCAATTCAGCAGGCTCGGCAGCCAGGTCGCAAGCGGCGGGAACACGACAATGGCAGCGAGGACCAGGAAGCCGAACAGCACATAGGGCATGGCCGCCACATAGATCTGGTTCATCCTGATCGATTTCGGCGCCACGCCCTTCATGGTGTAGAGCAGAAGCCCGAAGGGCGGCGTCAGCAAGCCCAGCTGCATGCAGATCAGAAAGATGATGCCGAACCAGATCGGATCGATATTCAGTTTGAGCACCAGCGGCATGAAGAAGGGCAGCGTGATCAGCATCATCGAGACCTGATCAACGAAGCAGCCCAGGAACAGCAGGATCAGAATCATGCCGATCAGAACAGTGGTGGCCGACAGGTCCTGCCCGGTGATCAGGCCGATGATGCCGTTCACGACGCCGGAGAAGCTCAGCACCTGCGAGAAGGTGGTGGCGCCGACGATGATGAAAAGAATGGTGCCGGAAATCGCGACGGTTCCGAGCAGCGCCTTCATCAGGTTTTCGATCGTCAACCCGCGATAGACGATAGCGGCAATGATTGTCCCTGCAGCGCCGAGGGCGGCGGCTTCGGTCGGCGTCGCCCAGCCGGCCGACATCGCACCGACCACGAGGCCGAAGATCGACAGCAGCGGGAGCACATAGATCAGGAACGGCCCCCAGCGCTCCCACGCGCCAAGCGTGGTGTCGACATCATCGACCGGGGCGAGTGCCGGGTTGAGGCTCGCGCGCAGGATGATGTAGCCCACGAACAGCGCGCTCAGCATCAGGCCTGGCACGATACCGCCGATCAAAAGGCCGGAGATGGAAATGCCGGCAAGGCTGCCGAGCAGAACCGTCAGCGCCGAGGGCGGGATCAGCATGTCAACGCCGCCGATGCCCATGATCGGCCCCATGGCCATGTTGGGGTGATAGCCGCGCGCCAGCATCGTCGGTAGCATCAGGCTGCCGAGGAGGGCAGTGGTGGCGATGGTGGAGCCGGAAATCGCCGAAAACACTGTGCCCGCGACAATGGCGATCACGGACAGACGCCCGGGCACCCGGCGGATCAATTGCGCGAAGGCGTCGATCGCCTTCATCGCCACACCGCTCTGGAACAGCACTTCGCCCATCAGCACGAAAAATGGAATCGGCGTCAGCGCGAAGGATGTCACCGATTGCACGGCATTGCGGTTGAACTGGATCAGTCCGGACTCACCGCCAAGAAAGATCCAGGCGCCGACAAGGTTGATCGCGAGAAAGCCCAGCGCCACCGGCAGGCCCAGCGCCATCAGGAAACACAGGCCGCCGAAAAGGATTACGGTCGCTTCGATCCAGTTCATGCATCAAGCGACAGATGTCGCCTCCTGGCGGATGCTCCGCGTCAGCACAAGGCGATGGAAGCGAAAGATGAATTCAATGGCCAGCAAAACAAAGCAGGTCGGGAGCGGCGCCAGCATCCACCATTCGGGGAAGATGAGGTTCTTGATGGTGATCGAACCGAGACGATAGGCCTCGTAGGTCATCAGCCAGGCATAGCGGACCATGATGAGACAGACGGCGAAGCCGATAATGTCGCCGGCAGCCTCCATGAGCCAGGCCACCCGCCGCGGCACCGCTGACAGGACGAGGTCAAGACGGACATGCTGGCCACGCCGCAACAGCCAGGGGGCTGTCAGCAGCGTGATCAGATAGAGCGCGTATTCCGACACTTCGTTCGACCAGACGAAGCCGGTGACGAACAGGTTGCGCAACAGGATATCGGCGGTGACGACAATCACCATCCCAAGGAGAAGGGTGGCGGCAGCCCCGGCCAAAACATCGAGCAACCGCCCGTAGATATCGGAGAGTTTTTGCACGTCCCGTCGTCACCCTTGCGGACGCCGGAAGAGCTTCCGGCGTCCTTTGTCGCAGAAGATCAATTCCCCGCCAGAGCGCGCAGCTTCTTGCCGCTCTCGGGCACCTTGGCAATCACCGAGTCCCAGGCCACGTCATAGGCCTTCTTCAGGAAGGCCTTGGACGCTGCCTCGTCGAACTTGATTTCCTGAATGCCGGCCTTGGCCTGGCGCTCGCGCTCGGCCTTGACCAGTTCGGGGCTTTCGGTGGTGTCGAGGCCCTCGAGCCACAAAGCCGCATCAGTCAGCACCTTGCGCTGGGCGTCATTCAGTCCTTTCCAGGCATCCTGATTGACCAGCACATTCACCTCGACGCTGTAGAACGGCGGCTCCATCCGGAACTTGGTCACCTTGTCCCAGCCAAGGTCGAAAATGCCAAGGATCGGCCAGCCATAGCCATCGGCCACGCCACGCTCCAGCGCGGTGTAGACTTCGCCCGGCGCGGTTGTCACCGGCGTTCCGCCGAGCGCCTGCACGATATCGCGATAGACCGGTGTGACGCGGATCTTCAGGCCGGAAAAGTCCGGTTTGTCGATCTTCTTGTTCAGATAGATGTGGAACGGCACCGAGACGAACTGGCGCGCCAGATAATAGGAATTGAGCTTCTGGTTATGCAGCTCGTTGATATAAGCCCAGGTGCCGTTCTGGCGCTGTTCGGCCGTCGGCTTGTTGATGAGCTTGAGGGCGTCCGCCTCCGGCATCAGGTTGGTATAGAAAGCGCCGGTGACATTGGCGATATCGACCACCTTCGAGCGCACGGCATTGCCGACCTCGAAGGGCGGGACCGCGCGCGGACCACCGATATAGTTGATCTGGATGACGCCCTTGCCATCCTTGTTCACCTTTTCGATGAAGCGCTCGAAATTCTTGGAAAACTGGGTGCCCTCGGCAAAAGAGGACACCGCCCGCAAAGTCACTTCCTGTGCCTGCGCGGACGTCATCGTGCCAGCCAGCACGACAGCGGAAATGACTGAAACCAATCGACGATTCATAGATAACCTCCCAGACGCCTATGAATTATATTCTTTCGAATATATTCCCGGCTTGCTTGGGGAAGTCAAATTGCAAGTTGCCTCGCAATTTGACTGCGTTTTTACGCCGCGCGCCAGTGCTGCTTTCGGCGGCAGCTGCGTGATCAATCGCCGCTCAGGGCCCGGAGCTTTTTGCCAAACTCTGGCGTTCGGGCGATAACGGCGTCCCATGCCAGCGTGTTTGCCTTTTGCACGAATTCCTGCGAGATGGCCGGTCCCAGATCGATCGTCTGCACGCCGGCCTTGGTCTGGCGTTCGGTTTCGGCCTTGACCAAGGCCGCATTCTCGCTGGCGTCGAGGGCCTCAAGCCACGTGGCGGCGTCAGTCAGCACTTTGCGCTGCGCGTCGCTCAGACCTTTCCAGGTGTCTTGGTTGACCAGCACGCCGACATCGACGCTGTAGAAGCCCGGATCCAGCCGGAATTTGGTGACCTTTTCCCAACCCAGGTCGAAGATGCCGAGGATCGGCCAGCCATAGCCGTCAACCACCCCGCGCTCGAGAGCTGTATAAACCTCACCCGGCGGCGTGGTGATCGGCGTGCCGCCAAGATTCTGCACCAGATCACGATAGACCGGGGTGACACGGACCTTCAGGCCTGAAAAGTCGAGCTTGTCGACCTTCTTGTTGAGATAGATGTGGTAGGGGACCGAGACGAACAGCCGTGCAAGATAATGCGAGTTCAATTTCTGCCGGTGGACCTCGCTTAGGAGATCCCAAGTTCCATTCTTGCGCTGTTCGGCGACTGGCTTGTTCAGCAGCTTGATGGCGTCAGCCTCAGGCATCAGGTTGGTGTAAAATGCCGCAGCGACGTTGGCGATATCGACCACCTTCGAGCGCACGGCATTGCCGACTTCGAACGGCGGCATGGCGCGCGGGCCACCGATATAATTGATCTGAATAACGCCCTTGCCCTCCTTGTTGACCTTTTCGACGAAGCGCTCAAATGGCGCAGAAATCTGGCTGCCTTCGTTGAAGGACGACACCGCCCGCAAGGTGACTTCCTGCGCCGACGCAATTGATGCGCTGCACAAAATAACAGCCGACAATGCCGCAATTGAATTCATACGCATGACACGATCCCCTTTCAGTCGGAGCGGTTTCGAATTATATTCTTTTGAATATAATTGACCCGCTGTAATATGGGCTAGAGCCTCAGCGGAGGCAAATGCAACATTCCGGCCAATCTGGAGCGCGTGATGGCTGAGCGATCGTTCAAGGAAGAAGTCAAACAGCTCGCGCTCGGCGACGGCGAGGAGTTCAAGGGCGAGGCCATTCTCGCGGTCACCAAGGCGCTGCTGCAATCGGGGGTGTCTTACGTTTCCGGCTATCAGGGCGCGCCGATCTCGCATCTGATCGATGTGCTGAACGACGCCAACGAGATGCTGCAGGAGCTGGGCGTCCGTTTCGAATCGAGCGCCAATGAGGCGGCCGCCGCTGCCTCGCTCGCCGTCTCGGTGAATTATCCGCTGCGCGGCGCTTGCACCTTCAAGGCGCCGGTCGGCACCAATGTCGCCTCCGATGCGCTGGCCAATCTGTCGTCGGGCGGCGTCAAGGGCGGCGCGCTCATCATCGTCGGTGAGGATTACGGCGAGGGCTCCTCGATCATGCAGGAGCGCAGCCACGCCTTCGCGATGAAGTCGCAGATGTGGCTGCTCGACCCGCGACCGAATGTGCAGACCATCGTCGACATGGTGGAAAAGGGTTTCCAGCTGTCGGAAGTCAGCAACACCGCGGTGATGCTGCAGCTGCGCATCCGAGCCTGTCACGTCTATGGCAGCTTCATCGCCAAGGATAACAAGCGTTCGGAATTCTCCCGTCTCGATGCTTTGAATAATCCGGTGCGCGACATCACCCGCTACGCGTTGCCGCCCTTCACCTATCAGCATGAGCACGAGAAGATCGAACAGCGCTGGCCGGCGGCCGTGCAGTTCATCAAAGACAACAAGATCAACGAGTTCTTCGACGGCGAAGCCAGCGACATCGGCATCGTCATGCAGGGCGGCATGTATAACGGCGTGCTGCGCGCGATGGAGATTATGGGGCTGGCCGATGTGTATGGTAACAGCCGCATCCCGCTTTATGTGCTGAACTGCACCTATCCGCTGGTCGATGAGGAGTTCGTGCAATTCTGCGCCGGCAAGAAGGCGATCATGGTGGTGGAGGAGGGCCAGCCCGAATTCATCGAACAGGCCATCAACACCATTCTGCGCCGCCGCGATATTCAGACCAAGGTGGAAGGTAAGTCGGTGCTGCCGATGGCCGGCGAATATACCGGCACGGTGCTGAAAGCCGGGCTGCAGAAATTCTGCACCGCCTATCATCCGGACATTCTGGCACCGGACACGCCGCCGCAGACCAACAAGAGCCTGCCGGCAGCGCTGGAAACGCTTGGCAACAATGTGCAGGGGCGTCCGCCGTCCTTCTGCACCGGCTGCCCCGAACGTCCGATCTTCTCGGCAATGAAGCTCGTGCAGCGCGAGGTTGGCCCGCTGCATGTCAGCGCCGATATCGGCTGTCACACCTTTGCGTCGCTGCAGCCGTTCAATATCGGCCAGACCACGATGGGCTACGGCCTTGGCGGCGCCGGTGCGTCGCCGTTGTCGGGGCAGGGCGGCAAACGTCCGGTCGCAGTCGTTGGCGATGGCGGCTTCTGGCATAACGGTCTTGTGTCGAGCGTCGGCCATCAGGTTTTCAACAAGACCGACGGCGTGGTGCTGATCGTCGACAACGGTTACGCCGCCGCGACCGGCGGGCAGGACATCCTGTCTTCTGCTGGCAATGTGCCGACGCGCTCGACCCAGCATCCGATCGAGAAGGCGGTGCGTGGGGTCGGCGTTGAATGGGTGCGACACATCACGCGCACCTATGACGTTGCCAAGATGCGTGACACCTTCCGCGAGGCTTTGACCACGGAAGTCAAAGGTCCAAAGGTCATCATCGCATCCTCCGAATGCATGCTGAACAAACAGCGCCGGGTGAAGCCGCTGCTGCGTGCGGCGGTGAAGCGCGGCGAACGGGTGACGCGCGAACGCTTCGGCGTCGACCCGGATACCTGCACGGGCGATCATTCCTGCATCCGCCTGTCGGGCTGTCCGTCGCTGACGATCGCACCCAATCCCGATCCGTTGCGGCGTGACCCAATCACCAAGGTGATCAATTCCTGCGTCGGCTGCGGCAATTGCGGCGAGGTCGCCCATGCCGCGGTGCTGTGCCCGTCCTTCTTCCGGGCTGGCATCATCGACAATCCGACCAAATGGGACCTGTTCAAGCAGCGGCTGCGCGACCGTGTGATCGGCTTCTTCCAGCGCCGGCTTGAGCGCAAGATGGTGACGGCATGAACACGCCTCTCGTCGATACACGCGGTGCAACCCGCGTCCGCCCGATCAGCATCGCCATTCTTGCCATGGGCGGCGAGGGCGGTGGTGTGCTGGCCGACTGGGTGATCGATCTGGCCGAACATGGCGGCTACATCGCGCAGAAGACCTCGGTGCCCGGCGTCGCGCAGCGCACCGGCGCGACTGTTTATTATGTCGAACTGTTTCCGAAAGCCGCCGCACGCGAACAGAAGCCGGTGCTGGCGCTGATGCCGGTGCCGGGCGACGTCGATATCGTGCTGGCCTCCGAATTCATGGAAGCTGGCCGCGCCATTTCGCGTGGCCTCGTCACGCCCGATCGCACCACGCTCATCACCTCCACCCATCGCGTCTACACGATGCAGGAGCGCATCGCGCTCGCCGATGATCGCACCGACAGCAACGCCTTCCTGAAATCGAGCGAGGAAGCCGCCAAGCGCCTGCATGCCTTCGACATGGCGAGCATCGCCGATGCCACCGGCAGCCTTGTCAGCGCCGTGCTGTTCGGCGCGCTTGCGGGCTCGGGCGCGCTGCCGTTCCAGCGCATGGCGTTCGAAGCCACCATCCGCCGCGGCGGTGTCGGCGTCGAGCCGAGCGTGCGCGCGTTCAACGCCGGCTTTGAAGCCGCGGCCTCCGGCAACACGCCGCAGGTGAAAACGGAGCGGCCATTCGATCCGCAAGCGCGCGATGCGTCGGTGCAGGCGCTGGTGGCGCCGATCGACGAGCAATTGTCGATCGTGTCGCGGCCGATCGTTAGTGCCGGTGTCGTGCGGTTGACCGATTACCAGAACGAAGACTACGCCAAACTCTACCTGAAGCGGCTGGAGCCGGTGCTGGCGATCGAGAAGGGGCGGCCGGGCAAGACTGACGAACTTCTCACCGAAGTCGCCCGCCAGCTGGCATTGGCGATGGCCTATGAAGATACGATCCGCGTCGCCGAATTGAAGATCCGCGCCTCGCGTTTCGAGCGTGTGCGCGAGGAAGCGCAGGTCCGCAAGGGCCAGCTGCTCGAGATCGTCGAATTCATGCATCCGCGCACGCAGGAAATTGCCGAGACCATGCCGGCCGGCCTGGGGCGCTGGCTGCTGCGCACCAAATGGGCGCGCGGCATTGTCGATGCCATGACCAGCAAGGGCCGCAAGATTAAGACCTCGTCGATCCGCGGATTCATGCTGCTGTACATCGTCGCCAGCTTCAAACCGATGCGGCCGCGATCCTTGCGCTGGATCGATGAGCAAAAGCGCCAGGAAGAATGGCTCGCCAAGGTGCTCGAAATCGCCCGCGACGATTATCCGCTGGCGGTGGAAGTCGCTCACCTGATCGGCCTCGTTAAAGGCTATGGCGACACCCATGAACGCGGCCGCGAGAAATACGAAGCGCTGATGGCGCTGCTGCCGAAGCTGCGCGAGCGCGGCGAGGCGGCGCGTGAACTTGCAGGGCTTCGCAAGGCAGGGATGGCCGATGAATCCGGCGAGGCGTTGAAGCGCGCGCTGGCGGCGATCACTTCTTCAAACTGAAATTCACCGGCACGGTGAAGCTGGTCTCGCGGCCCGATGGCGGCGGCGGGAATGGCGAGGCGCGCCGCACGAGATCGAGCGTCTCGGCATCGAGGCTCGGCACGCCCGACGATTGCACCAGTTGCGCATGCAGGAAATTGCCGCCGGCATCGATCGCGAAGCTGACGGTGGTGACGCCGGTGCTGCCGCTGGCGCTGGCTTCGCTCGGGAAACGTTTATGCTTGGCGAGCAACGCCGCGACGAGGCCGAGATAATTGCTGTCGATGCTGGAGCGGCCCTGGCCGATGCCGCTCGATGAGGCCGTCGCCGGCGCCGCGCTGTCCGACGGCTTGGCATCGGGCACGATATTGGCTTGCCGTTTCACCTGAGGCTTTTGCGGCTTCGGTTTCCTGACGGGCTTTTCCGGCTTCAACGCTTCGGCCTGCGGGACCGGCGGCGTGTCGGGTGTTTCTTCGGCGACCTCGGGCTCGGCCGGCGCGGGTTCGGCGGCGGCTTCGGAGGCCTGACTTTCCGTGTCGCTCGGCGATGAGGCAAGGCCGGCGGCGGTCTGGGCGCCCAGCACGATTTCGACCGACACGGACTCGACGCCGACACTCGCATGCGGCTTCTGGCTACGGTTCATGAAGGCCAGCACCACGGCGGAATGCAGCACCAGCACCGCGCCGAACACGCCGCCCCAATACAACGCATTACGCCAGCGTGAGACCTGCGGCGCTGCGCGCTTGTCGCCCGGCGCGATGTGCAGATGGCCGGGTCGCCGCTGCATCAGCATGATGACATTGTCAGCGGACGCCACGCGCTCGCGGCCGGGCTGAGCCGGCACTGCGTCCGTCGCACTGGGTTTCGGAGATGTCATCACGCTGTTCACGGGATGACCCTAGAGGCGGTTTGATGGTGCATGCAAGATGAGTCTGATGCTCCGACAAAGATTGGAAATGCTGCAAACAAGCGGGTTTCGTAATGAGGATGATCGGGGTGTTCGGTCATGGCCGGGCTTGACCCGGCCATCCATCCTCTTCGAAAGAGCCCTTTCGTGATGGATGCGCGGGTCAAGCCCGCGCATGACAGCGGACGTGCGAAAGCCGCCCTGTTATTTGGCCGGCGCGGGCGCGCCCGTCGTCTCTCCGTCCCTTGCCCTTGAAGGGCGCGCGGAACGCCGGGCTTTCAGCTAAGCCCGCAGCCCCATGCGCAAAGTGTAAAAGCGCATGAGATTAGTCAGCACCACGAACCGCCGAAAACGTCGGCGTTCCGCGCGCGGTGTGTGACGGTCTGCTCCTTCGTCCCCGGTGGACAATCCTCCACCGTATTTCCTGCCGGGCGGCCACGCCCGACGGAACGAAGGCTTGAACCGGCTGGAATGCGGGTTACGTCCGCCCGCCCTCCAGCCACCGCATCCCGCCCCGCGTCCTGTGACGCTTGATCAGACGCCCCTTCAACGGGACGGGATAAAGAGACTATATTCCTATGCATGTGGGAATGTCAAGCTGGTATTTCGCGCCCGGTCATGGCCGGGCTTGACCCGGCCATCCATCTTCTTCGCAAGAGTCCTTGCATGATGGATGCGCGGATCAAGTCCGCGCATGACACCGACTGTGTTACGGCACGCCAACCCCACAATCCGCTCATCCTTACGTGAAGCCCTCATCCTGAGGAGCGGACGAAGTCCGCGTCTCGAAGGACGAGGGCGGATGGGGGCGGCCCGATCCTTCGAGACGCATTGCTTCGCAATGCTCCTCAGGATGAGGCCGAGAGGCAGCGGTGCCAGCCATACATTTCGGTCGTCCCCGCGAATGCGGGGACCCATAACCACGATGTTCGTTGTTGAAACGCGAACTGAATGTTTTTGAAAGTTCACGGCGTATGGTCCCGCCCGCGCGGGGACGATTGTGAGGGAGTGGTGCGCAACCACATACTCCGCTCATCCCCGCGAAAGCGGGGATCCAGAGTCTGCACACCGAACTTTCGGCGACATTCCTGGGTCCCGCTTTTTTTGCGTAACGACGCGCTTCGCGCTTTTGCGCGGGGACGAACGGAGTAGAGAGTGGTGCGCAAGTTAATTTGCGCCGTCATGGCCGGGGCATCAGCCGTCGAAGACGGCGTCTCGACGCCTTACGTCCCGGCCATCCACGTCTTGGCTTCAACGACAAGAAAAGACGTGGATGCCCGGCACAAGGCCGGGCATGACAGGCTACTTCATGTGACAGCAGACACCCACTCCGCACTCCGCTCATCCCGGCGCAGGCCGGGATCCAGGAATGTTTCCGCGAGAATAGTGCTTGTGGCTCTAGGTCCCGGCCTTCGCCGGGACGAACGGGTGAGGGGAGGACTACCGCGAGCCAACTAACTTGCAATCTCATCAAACAGGTCGCGCCACGTCGGATTAGCGGCCTCAATCTCCCGCAACTTCCACGCCCTTTTCCAGTCCTTCATCTGCCGCTCGCGTGCAAAGGCAGATGCGCGCGTGTCATGCTGCTCGTACCAGACCAAGGTCTTGATGTTGTATCGGCTGGTGAAGCCTTCGACGGCGCCTTCGCGATGCATCCATACGCGGCGGACGAGATCGTCCGTCATGCCGATATACAGCGTGCCGTTGCGCGCACTTGCCAGAATGTAAACGTAAAAGGCCATGCCTGCGTATGTCTTTTGGTTTCTCGACTTATTCTCACACACCGCTCATTCCTGCGAAAGCGGGAAACCAGTTCTTTCCGAGACATGTGCTTGTGACTCTGGATCCCGGCCTTCGCCGGGATGAGCGGGGAGAG
>Ga0164243_10010706_pt1 | contig 13153 bp, 15 predicted proteins | sample OricompcompostOP_FD_108781 | JGI IMG/M metagenome (GOLD analysis project Ga0164243, IMG submission 108781) | Organic Plus compost microbial communities from Emeryville, California, USA - Original compost - Organic plus compost (OP) | ecosystem: Engineered > Solid waste > Mixed feedstock >... | reverse complement strand
CGACTGGATCGACGCGCCGGACGGCGTCCGCTACACCGTCTACGCGCTGATCTACGTGGCCTGGGCGGCGGCCGTCGCGTACTCGGTGCGCCAGCACCGCGCCGCCAGCCGGGCCGCGGCGGCGCCGGCGGTGGTGCAGGAGGAGCCGGCCCCGGCCGAGGCCCGCTGAGGCTACCGGGGCGGCCCGCCCAGCGCGCCGGCCACCAGCCGGAGCAGGTCCGCCAGGCGCTCGGTCTCCTCGTTCCCGATTGCGAGCCCGTCCCAGACGGCGCGGACGGCGCGGCTGACGCGCTCGTGGGTCGCGCGGCCCCGCGGGGTGATGTAGGCCCGGATGCGCCGCCGGTCCAGCGGGTCGATCCGGCGGTAGACCAGGTTCTCGTCCACCAACTGGTCGACGAGCTTGGTCAGCGTGCCGGGCGGCAGGGCGGCGAGGTCGGCGACCTCGGTCATCGGGTGGCCGGCGCCGTCGGCGAGGATCGCGAGCACCCGCCACTCGTCGGCCGAGCGGCCGTGCGCGTCGAGCACCTCGCGCAGCCGCCGGGCCAGCAGCCGGTCGACGCGGGTCAGCAGGAGGGCGACGTCCTCGGCGGCGAGGGTGCGGGAGTGCGCGGGCGGCACCGGCATCGGCCCATGCTACAGATCGGCCGCAGCTGCCCGCATGCGCTGGAGTTGCCGCGGGGTGGCCGCAATCATGGCCGCATGTCGATTGTCGACCGCGCGGCGGTGAACGTCGCGCTGGTCTACCCGATGCAGGGGCCGGCGGGCATCTTCGGGCCGACCTGCGAGCTGTGCGCCAGGCTGGCCGCCGAAGAGGTCAACGAGGCCGGCGGGGTGCTCGGCCGCGAGCTGCGGCTGGTGCCGGTCGACGGCGGCGCGCCGCCCGCCCGGGTCGCGGCCGAGGTGGCGGCGCTGGTGCGGGCCGGCGCGGTCGACGGTGTGACCGGCTGGCACATCTCGTCGGTGCGGCAGGCCCTGGCCCCGCGGATCGCCCACCTGGTGCCGTACGTCTACACCGCGCTCTACGAGGGCGGCGAGCGCACCGAGGGCGTCTTCCTGACCAGCGAGACGCCCGTGGACCAGCTGCTGCCGGCGATGCGTCTGCTGGCCCGGGAACGCCGCGTCCGCCGGTGGTACGTGGTGGGCAACGACTACGTGTGGCCCCGCCGCACGGCCCGGGCGGCCCGGCGGTACGCGGTGGAGTGTGGCGGGCGGGTCACCGGCGAGACGTACCTGCCGCTGGGCACCCACGACTACCGCGACGTGCTGCGCCGGATCGAGCGCGACGACGCCGACGCGGTGGTCATGCTGCTGGTGGGCAACGACGCGGTGCGGTTCAACCGCGCCTTCGCGCGGTCCCATCTGGACGCCCGCTGCCTGCGCCTGTCGACGCTCATGGACGAGAACATGCTGCTCGCCAGCGGCCCACGCGCCACCAGCGGCCTCTACAGCACGGCCGGGTTCTTCGCGGGCCTGGTCACGCAGGAGAACCTCGACTTCCACGGCCGGTACGCCAGACGCTTCGGCGTGGAGGCGCCGCCGCTGGGGAGCCTGGGCGAGTCCTGCTACGAGGGCGTGCGGCTGCTGGCCGCGCTGATCGGCCGGGCCGGCACGCTCGACGTGCGCGCGATCGGGGCGTGCGCCGGGTCCGTGTCGTACGAGGGCCCGCGCGGCCGGATCTGGCTGCGCGACCGGCACGTGCGCCAGCGCATCTACCTCGCCGAGGCGGACGCGCTCGACTTCACCGTGGTGGCCGAGCTCACCTCTTGACACTGTGGACGGCCGCCGAGATACTTCCAGTGGGAAGTATCGCCAATAGGAATAGCCTGCGCGAAGGTCGGGGAGACCTTTGTGCGGGCATTTATTTTTGCCCTCGGTCGTTAGGAAGGGGCCCTTCCTAACAGGGGAAATCCGCCGCAATTTCGGAAACAGTTTCTTAAGCGCCGGGACATTCCTCCGCAACGAGCCGGCCCGAGCCTGGCGGTGCCATTCCCCTCGTGCGGAGGTTTTTGCGATGTTGAATTTGAGCGGGCGTTGGAAAGCCGCCCTGCTGCCGGTCGCGGCACTGCTGGTTCTGTCCGCCTGCGGCAGCCGGACGGGCGAGAACGAGGTCACCACCGGCGCGGTCGCCGACACCTCCGGCGACACGGTCAAGGTCGGCCTGCTCAACTCGCTCTCCGGCACGATGGCGATCAGCGAGGTCACCGTCCGGGACGCCGTGAGGCTGGCGGTGGAGGAGATCAACGCGGCCGGCGGCGTGCTCGGCAAGAAGATCGAGCCGATCAGCGAGGACGGCGCCTCGGACTGGCCCACGTTCGCCGAGAAGGCGGAGAAGCTCATCCGCGAGGACAAGGTCGCGGCGGTGTTCGGCTGCTGGACGTCGGCCAGCCGCAAGGCGGTCAAGCCGGTCTTCGAGGAGAACAAGGCGCTGCTGTTCTACCCGGTGCAGTACGAGGGCCTGGAGCAGTCGCCGTACATCTTCTACACCGGCGCCACCACCAACCAGCAGATCGTGCCGGGGCTCGACTACCTCAAGTCACAGGGCAAGACCTCGGTCTATCTGGTGGGCAGCGACTACGTGTTCCCGCGTACCGCGAACAAGATCATCAAGGCGTACGCCGCGGCGAACGGGATCACAGTTCTGGGCGAGGACTACGCGCCGCTCGGGTCGACCGAGTTCGGCACGATCGTCAACAAGGTCAAGGCGTCCAAGGCGTCAGCCGTCTTCAATACCTTGAACGGCGACAGCAACGTGGCCTTCTTCAAGGAGTACAAGTCGGCCGGGCTGACCGCGGCCGCCATGCCGGTGGTCTCCGTGTCGATCGCCGAGGAGGAGGTCAAGAGCATCGGCACGCAGTACCTCGACGGCCAGCTCACCGCGTGGAACTACTACCAGACCACGCCGGGGGCGGCGAACGAGAAGTTCGTCAAGGCGTACAAGGCGAAGTACGGGCAGGACAAGCCGACCAGCGACCCGATGGAGGCCGCGTACGTGTCGGTGTACCTGTGGAAGGCCATGGTCGAGAAGGCCGGCTCCTTCGAGGTGGAGAAGGTGAAGGCCGCGGCCGACGGCGTGACGTTCGAGGCTCCCGAGGGACTGGTCACCGTCGACGGCGCCACGCAGCACATCCACAAGACCGCGCGGATCGGCAAGGTCGGCTCCGACGGCCTGATCACCGAGGTGTGGAACTCCGGCCAGCCGATCAAGCCGGACCCGTACCTCAAGGGCTACCCCTGGGCCACGGGCCTGGCCTGACATGACGGTCATCGTCAGCCAGCTCTTCACCGGCGTCAGCATCGGCGCGGTGCTGCTGCTCATCGCGCTCGGCCTGGCGCTCACGTTCGGCCAGATGGGTGTGATCAACATGGCGCACGGCGAGTTCATCATGGCCGGCGCGTACACGGTGTACGTCCTGCAGGACGTCGTCACCGGCGCCGGCTGGTCGCTGCTCGTGGCGCTGCCGCTGGCGTTCCTGGTCGCCGGCCTGATGGGCGTGCTCCTGGAGGTGCTGCTCATCCGCCGCCTCTACGCGCGGCCGCTGGACACGCTGCTGGTCACCTGGGGTGTCTCGCTGATCCTCCAGCAGCTCGCCCGGGACATCTTCGGCGCGCCGAACGTGCAGACCCGCGCGCCGGAGGTGCTCACCGGCAACGTCCGGATCACCGACGACCTGGTGCTCAGCAACAACCGCCTGTTCATCCTCGCCCTCGCCGGGCTCGCCGTGGTGGCGCTGACGGTGGCCCTGCGCTTCACGTCCCTGGGCCGGCGGATCCGCGCCGTCGTGCAGAACCGCGACCTCGCCGCGGTCTCCGGCATCCCGACCGGCCGGGTCGACCGGGTCACGTTCTTCATCGGATCCGGGCTCGCCGGCGTGGCCGGCGTGGCACTCACGCTGCTCGGCCCGATCGGCCCGACCATGGGCACCAACGTCATCATCGACGCGTTCCTGGTCGTCGTCGCCGGCGGCATCGGGCACCTCAAGGGCAGCGTGATCGTCGCGTTCGCCCTCGGCACGCTCCAGTCCCTCGTCGAGTACTCCACCACGGTCAGCGTCGCGAAGGTGGCCGTCTTCGTGGCGATCGTGGCCTTCCTCCAGTGGCGGCCGCAGGGGCTGTTCACGTTGCGTACCCGGAGCCTGGCATGATCGCGCGGTTCTCCTGGCGGGCGGGGGCCGGCTTCGCGGCGGGAGCGGTGCTGCTCTTCGCCGTGGCCCCCGTCGCCCTCTCCGACTTCCGGCTCAGCCTGCTGGCCAAGTACCTGTGCCTGGCCATGGTCGCCGTCGGCATCGGGCTCGCCTGGGGCCGCGGCGGGCTGCTCACCCTCGGGCAGGGCGTGTTCTTCGGGCTCGGCGGCTACGCGATGGCCATGCACATGAAGCTCGCCGACGCGGGTCCCGGCCAGATGCCCGACTTCATGCAGCTGTACGGGCAGCTCGACGCGCTGCCGTGGTGGTGGCGGCCGTTCGCCAGCCCGTGGTTCGCGCTGCCGGCCACCGTGCTGCTGCCGATGCTGGTGGCGTTCCTGCTCGGGTCGCTGGTCTTCCGGCGGCGCGTGCGCGGCGCGTACTTCGCGATCCTCAGCCAGGCCCTCGCCGCCGCCATGGCGATCCTCCTCATCGGAGCGCAGGGCACCACCGGCGGCACCAACGGGCTGACCGACTTCGAGGGCTTCTTCGGATACGACCTCGACGACCCGGTCAACCAGCGGATGGTCTACTTCGTCGTGGCCGGCGCGCTCCTCCTGCTGCTGGCCATCGCGCGGCAGCTCATCCGGTCGCGGTACGGCGAGCTGCTGGTGGCGGTGCGCGACAGCGAGGAGCGGGTCCGGTTCCTCGGCTACGACCCGGCGAACGTCAAGCTGGTCGCCTACGTCACGGCGGCCGGCATGGCCGGGCTGGCCGGCGCGCTGTTCGTGCCCGCGGTCGGCATCATCAACCCCGCGCTGATCGGCATCGTGCCGTCGATCGAGTTCGTGATCGGGGTCGCGGTCGGCGGCCGGGCAACGCTGCTCGGGCCGGTGCTCGGCGCGGTGGCGGTGGCGTGGGCGAAGACGACGCTCTCCGAGGAGTTCCCGGCCGCGTGGACGTACCTCCAGGGGTTGCTGTTCGTGCTGGTGGTGGCGTTCCTGCCGGGCGGCCTGGCGTCGGTGGCGGGCCTGGTCCGCCGCCGACGGCGCCGGCCGCCGCCGGACCCGGCGCCGGTCTCCCCGGCCCCCGCGGTCCCCGAGGAGGTGCCGGCATGAGCGGCGGCCTGGCGGTACGCGGCCTGCGCGTGGTCTTCGACGGGTTCGCGGCCGTGGACGGCGTGGACCTCGACGTGGCACCCGGCGACATCCGGTTCCTCATCGGACCCAACGGCGCCGGCAAGACCACGCTCGTGGACGCGGTGACCGGCCTGGTGCGCGCGAGCGGTTCGGTGCGCTTCGGCGACCAGGAGCTGCTGGGCCGGCCCGTGCACCGGATCGCGCGGATGGGTGTCGGCCGGACGTTCCAGACGGCGACGGTCTTCGAGGAGCTGACCGTGCTGCAGAACCTTGACATCGCCGCCGGCGCCGGCCGGAGCCCGTGGACGCTGGCGCGGCGCCGGCGGGAGGTGCCGGCGGCGGTGAGCGCGGCGCTGGAGACGATCGGCCTCACCGCCGAACGCGACCGGCCCGCCGGCACGCTCGCGCACGGACAGAAGCAGTGGCTGGAGATCGGCATGCTGCTCGTCCAGGACGTCCGGCTGCTGCTGCTCGACGAGCCGGTCGCCGGCATGAGCCACGACGAGCGGGACGCCACCGGCGAACTGCTCCGGGTGGTCAGCGCCGACCGCACGGTGGTGGTGATCGAGCACGACATGGACTTCATGCGGGCCTTCGCCAACACGGTGACGGTGCTGCACGCCGGCAAGGTGCTCAGCGAGGGTCCGGTCGCGCAGGTGCAGGCGGACCCGGCCGTCCAGCAGGTCTACCTGGGGGTGTCCTGATGTTGGAGATCGAGGGGATCGAGGCCGGGTACGGCCGCAGCCCCGTCCTGCACGGCGTGTCGCTGTCGGTGCCGCCGGACGGCGTCGCGGCGGTGATGGGCCACAACGGCGCGGGCAAGAGCACGCTGCTGCGGACGGTGATCGGACTGCTCCGCCCCCGCACCGGCCGGGTCGTCTTCGCCGGCGAGGACGTCACCCGGCTGGCGCCGCACGAGCGGGTGGCGCGCGGCATGGCGTACGTGCCGCAGGGCCAGCAGAGCTTCCCGCACCTCACGACGGCGGAGAACCTCCAGCTCATCGCCGACTCCCGCCCCGACGGCAAGGCGGCGACGGCCCGGGTGCTGGACCTGTTCCCGGCGCTGCGGGGCCTGCTGGGCCGCCGGGCCGGCCTGCTGTCCGGCGGGCAACGGCAGCAGCTGGCGATCGCCCGCGCGCTGATCACGTCGCCGCGGCTGCTGCTGCTCGACGAGCCCACCGAGGGCATCCAGCCCTCGGTGGTCGCCGAGATCCAGGAAACGATCCTGTCCCTCACCCGCGCCGGCGACCTGTCGGTGCTGCTGGTGGAGCAGCACGTGGGCTTCGCCCTCCGGGCGGCGGAGCGCTACTACGTCCTGGAATCGGGCCGCGTCACGTCGTCGGGCACCGGCGGCCAGGACGCGGAGCACGACGTACGCCAGGCCCTCGCGGTCTAGCTGTTCTGCCGGAGAGGTTGGGTACGCGGCTGGCGGGTGGGTGGCCGCCCCGTGGCTTCGGATGTGACGGTGGCCGCGGGTGGCCGCGCGGACCGGGCAGGGGGTGCCTCGGGTGTTCGCGGTGTCGATGTCTGTCGACACAAACAGATCATCGACACCCTTCCCCGTGTCCGCGACTCAGGCGTAATGAGGAACTGCCGGCCTAGTAGACGGCGGTGGTGCTGGCGCTGCCGAAGCCGGGTGCCGTAATGGTGAGCTTCGTGGCGTTGGCCGGGCGGCCGATCGGTGCCGGCAGCGACACGCGGCCGGTGCCGGCGTGCGCCGGGAGGTCGTACGTCGCGGTCCGGGGGCTCGCGATCTGCTGGCTGCTGCCGGGGATCGTCTGCAGGACGTAGTAGTCCCAGCGGACCTCGAAGCCGGTCTCGCCGAGGACGTTGTCGTCGAACGCGATCATCCACCGGCCGTCGGTATACGAGGACCGGATGGTCGACGCCACCGGGACGTCGTACGCCTTGCAGCCGAGCTGCCGGTTGGGCAGCGGGACGCTACCGGCCGGCGCCACGTTGATCGCCCACGCGCAGACGGTGTGCGCGCCGTGCCGCGACGGCACGAAGGCGTCGTAGCCTCGGTAGGCGCCGAAGTGGGGGTAGACGGCGGCGACGTCGGGCCGGTAGCCGCCGGCGGTCAGCGTCTGGGCGAACGCGCCGTCGACGTAGATGTCGACCAGCAGCGGCGCGCCGCTGTCGACGTCGGCGGCCCAGCCGGTGACCCGCACGCCGTTTCCTACGAAGGTCACGGTGTCGAGCGCGCCGCGGGGTGCGGTGTCAGGGTTGTCCTCTCCCTCGCCGCCACCGCCGCCGGGGCAGCTGGGCGGCGGCTCGGGCCGGTCGCACAGGGACACGGCCTGTGCCGCCGCGGCGGGTGCCACGACGGCCCCCGCCAGGGCCAGCAGGACGGCGACACCGGTGCGGGCGAGCGTTCTCTTCATGCGGCATGCACTCCTCGATGGACGGTTGATGGGAAGGGCCCCTTCCTATCGGCAGGCCGATAGGAAGGGGCCCTTCCCATCGATTCACACGGCGAGTACACCGGCGCGCCGTCCCAGGCGACCAGGGACGTGGTCCCGGCCGGCCGGGAACGCACCGTCGCGATCCGCCGGGCCGTCCGGGCCCTGTCCCGGTCGACGGCACCACGGCCTGTCGAGAGACGCGCGCCAGCTTCGCCGTACCCGTGGAAGAGTGGGAAAGGGGGAGGGTGACATGTCCGATCTTCGTACCCTCGTGTCCGGTGTCGTGCTCGGTGAGTCGCCGCGGTGGCGGGATGGGCGGCTCTGGTTCTCCGACTGGGGTGCCGGCGAGGTGCTCGCGGTCCGGCCCGGCGGCGGCGTCGAGGTCGTCGCCCGGGTCGACGGCCTGCCGTTCTGCCTGGAGTGGCTGCCGGACGGGCGGCTCCTGATCGTCGCCAGCCAGGCCGGCGCGCTGCTGCGCCGGGAGCCCGACGGCCGGCTCGTGCGGCACGCCGAGCTCGGGCCCGGGCACTGGAACGACGTCGCCGTCGACCGGTCGGGCACCATCTTCGTCAACGACATCGGGTTCGACTTCCCGGGTGGGGAGTTCGTCCCCGGGTCCGTCTCCGTCGTGACGCCGGCCGGGGCCGTGCGCCGGGTCGCCGACGGGTTGGCGTCCCCAACGGGATGGCGGTCCGCGGCGACACGCTGATCGTCGCCGAGTCGTACGCCGGGAACCTCAGCGCCTTCGACATCGGCCCCGACGGCGCGCTGTCCGGGCGGCGGGTCTGGGCCCACGTCGAGGGTTCGGCGCCGGACGGGATCTGCCTCGAAACCGACGGCACCGTCTGGTACGCCGACGTGCCGAACAAGCGCTGCGTCCGGGTCGCCGAGGGCGGCGCCGTGCTCGACACCGTCGAGGCCGACCGCGGCTGCTTCGCGTGTGCGCGCGGCGGGCCGGACGGCCGCACGCTCTTCATCACGGCCGCCGAGTGGGGGCCGGAGGCCGGGGAGCGCACCGGTGTCGTCTACGCGGTCGACCTCAGCGTACGGGCGAGCACGTCCAACGCGGCCGGATAGGTGCTCGGGCCCGGTGTCCCGTACCCGACGATGAGCCCTTGTGGACGGTCGCCGGGGGTGTGCCAGTGGCTGGCGAGGTCGCCCAGCGCCAGACCCTGCCGGGCGGCGGCCGCGAGCACCGCCGCTTCGCTCGGCCCGTCCGGCGGGAGGGTGACCAGGGCGTGCAGGCCGGCGGCGATCCCGCCGACCCGGTGCGCGCCGCCGCCGAGCCGGGCCAGCAGCAGGTCGCGCCGGCGCCGGTAGCGGGCCCGGGAGGCGCGGACGTGCCGGTCGTACGCGTGGCTGGTGATCATATCGGCGAGGGTGAGCTGGCCCAGCGTGCCCGTGTGCGCGTCGGCCAGCCGCTTCGCCTCGGTGACCGGCTCGACCAGCCGCGCGGGCAGCACCACCCAGCCCAGCCGCAGCGCCGGGCCCAGCGTCTTCGCGGTCGTGCCGACGTAGGCCACGTGCTCCGGGGCCATGCCCTGCACCGCGCCGACCGGCTGCCGGTCGTAGCGGAACTCGCCGTCGTAGTCGTCCTCGATCACCAGCCCGCCGGTGCGCCGTGCCCACTCGGTGACCGCGACCCGCCGGGCGGGGGCGAGCGTGACGCCGGTCGGGTACTGGTGCGCCGGGGTCAGCACGACGGCGTCCTCATCGGACAGTGTGTCGGTCCGCGCGCCGTCACCGTCCACAGTGATCGGGACGGCGCGCGCGCCGGCGTGGCGGGCCACGTCGCGGTGGTACGCGAGCCCCGGGTCCTCCATCGCGACCACCCGGTGCAGCCGGGCGAGAAGCGCGAGGGCCTGCACGTAGCCGGCGGTGACGACGATCCGGTCGGGATGGGCGAGCACGCCGCGGGCCCGGCCGAGGTAGGCCGCCAGCGCCGTCCGCAGCTCGACCGCGCCGCGCGGGTCGCCGTAGTCGAACGTCCGGGCCGGCGCGGCCCCCAACGCGCGGCGCGCGGCCCGCAGCCACGCCGCCGTCGGGAACGCGGTCACGTCGGGGCTGCCGGGCCGCAGGTCGTACCGGGGAAGCTCGGGCTGCGCCGCGACCGGCCCGGCGGCGGCCGGCACGCGCGGCACCGCCGCCACCGTCGTGCCCGAACCCGTCCGGGCGGTCAGGAACCCCTCGGCCACCAGCTGGTCGTACGCGGCGGCGACGGTGTTGCGGGCCAGCCCCAGCTCGGCGGCGAGCGTGCGGGTGGCCGGCAGCCGGCTGCCGGGCGGAAGCCGCCCGGACCGGACCGCCTCGCGCAGCGCGCGCTCCAGCGCGGCCCGCCGGCCCGCCGCACCCCGGCCGCCGGGCGGCAGGTCGAGGTGGAGGTCGATCCCGAAATCGGCCCAATCCATCGGCACGATATTGGACCTTAGCCGAGGGCCAATCCGGCTCTAGCGTGGTGCCCATGACAACGACCGCGATCCGCCTGGCGGCCGACACGCTCGTGCCGCACGTCAACAGGGCCATGAACGCCCTCGACGCCGCCGCCCGCAAGACCTCCCTCGAGGCGCCGCTGCTGGAGCTGGTCCGCATCCGCGCCTCGCAGCTCAACGGCTGCGCGTACTGCGTCGACCTGCACACCGCCGACGCGCGTACCGCCGGCGAGAGCGAACGCCGGCTGCACGCGCTCGCCGTCTGGGCCGCGACGCCGTTCTTCACGCCGCGCGAGCGGGCCGCGCTGGCGCTCACCGAGGCGATGACCCGGCTCACCGACGGCCCCGTGCCGGACGAGGTCTTCGAGGCGGCCCGCGCCGAGTTCGGCGACGCGCAGCTGGCCGAGCTGGTCTGGGCGATCACGGTCATCAACGCCTGGAACCGGGTCGGCGCCACCACGCACGCCTGGCCGCTGTCATGACACCGCCGATGGGTGACTGGGCTCCGCCGGCGCAGGCGGGGCCCACGGCCGCGGCGCTGCGGGCCCTGCACCGGCCCGGCGAGCCCGTGGTGCTGGCCAACGCGTGGGACGCGGCGTCGGCCCGGGCGGTGGCGACGGCCGGGTTCCGCGCCGTCGCCACGAGCAGCGCCGCGGTGGCGAAGAGCCTCGGCTACGCCGACGGCGAGCGGACCCCGGTCGACGAGATGCTCGACGCGGTCGCCCGCATCGCCCGGTCCGTCCCCGTGCCGGTCACCGCCGACATCGAGCGCGGGTACGGGCTGCGGCCGGCCGAGCTGGTCGAGCGCCTGCTCGCCACCGGCGCCGTCGGCTGCAACCTGGAGGACTCCTCGCCCCGCGACCGGACGCTGGTCGACGTGGACCGGCAGGCCGGATTCCTGGCCGAGGTCCGCGCCGCCGCCGGGCCGGAGCTGGTGGTCAACGCGCGGGTCGACCCGTACATCCGGGGTGTCGCGGACCCGTTGCCGGTCGCGGTCGACCGCTGCCGGCGGTACCTGGCGGCCGGCGCCGACAGCGTCTACCCGATCGGCGCGGCGACCGCGGACGACATCGCCGCGCTGGTCGAGGGGGCCGGCGGGCCGGTCAACGTCCTCGCCACCCCGCAGACGCCGCCGCTCGCCACGCTGGCCCGGCTCGGCGTCGCGCGGATCAGCTACGGCGAGGGCCTCTTCGACGACGTGTACGCCACCCATGCCCGCATGCTCGCCCGGATCGCCGCCGACGGCTGGTCGTGAGCCTATGTTGGCCGTATGACCGACGACGTGCCCGAGCCCCGGCACACCCTGGCCGACCCGAAGGAGCTGCTGCTCGACCACCTCGACCGCTACCGCGCGGTGGTCGCCCGCAAGGTCGCCGGTCTGCCGCCGGAGGAGCTGCGGCGCAGCCGCCTGCCGTCCGGGTGGGCACCGCTGGAGCTGCTCAAGCACCTCGTCTACATGGAGGAGCGGTGGCTGCGGTGGGGTTTCGCGGCGGAGCCCGTGCCCGACCCGTGGGGCGACCGCGGGCCGGACGGCCGGTGGCGCGTCCGCCCGGAGGAGACGCTCGACGCGCTGCTCGCGGCCATGGACCTGGCGGGAGCCCGTACCCGCGAGATCGCCGGCCGGGCCGCCCTCGGCGACCGGGCGGCGGTCGGCGGGCGGTTCGGCACCGCGGCCGACTGCCCGACCCTCGGGTGGATCCTCTTCCACGTGCTCCAGGAGTACGCGCGGCACGCCGGCCACCTCGACATCGCGCGCGAGCTGGCCGACGGCACGATCGGCGAGTAACCCGCCCGGGGTCGCACGCCTGACAGCGCGGGCCCGCCGCGGGCCGTAGCGTCACCCGGCGTGACACTTCGGCTGGCGACGTTCAACGTCGAGAACCTGTTCGCCCGCGCCAAGGCGCTGGAGTCCGCGTCGCCGGCGGAGGGCGGCCCGGCGCTGGCGGCGTTCGAGACGTTCAACCGCGTCGCCGCCGCGCCGGTCTACAGCGACGCCGACAAGGCCACGATGATCGAGGCCCTGACCACGCTGCGCGTGCTGGTGCCCACGCCGCGCGGGCTGCGGCTCAACCGCAACCAGTTCGACGACGCGTGGGCCCTGCTCCGCGAGAACCGCGGCGACTTCCTGGCCGCGCCGGACGACGCCGAGCCGCGGATCGTGGCCCGCGGCCGGGGCGACTGGCTCGGCTGGGTGGAGCTGACGGTGGAGCCGGTCGACGAGACCTCCACCCGGATGACGGCGCGGGTCATCGCGGACCTCGCCCCCGACATGCTCTGCGTGGTCGAGGCGGAGAACCGCCCGGCCCTGGCCCGTTTCAACGACGAACTGCTCGGCGGCCGCTACGGGCACTGCATGCTGGTCGACGGCAACGACCCGCGCGGCATCGACGTGGGGCTGCTCTGCACGTCCGCGATCCAGGTGCGCTGGGTCCGCAGCCACGTCGACACGCCGGACCCGGCGCGGGCCGGCAAACGCCTGTTCAGCCGCGACTGCCCGGTCTACCAGCTCCGCCTCCCCGGCGGCCAGGACCTGTTCCTGCTGCTCAACCACCTCAAGAGCCAGTCGTTCAGCGGCGGCGACCCGGACCCGCTGCGCACGCGCCAGGCGGACGAGGTCCGCGCGGTGTACGACGGCCTGCGGGCCGAGGGCGCTGACCTGGTCGCCGTCCTGGGCGACCTCAACAAGGGCCCGGACGGCGACCGCCACCCGACGCTGGAGGCGCTGCTGGGCCCGGACTCGCCGCTGGTCGACGCGTACGGCCATCCCCGGTTCAGCCAGCTCTGGGGCGACAAGGACGTCGACCGGGAACGCCCGGGCAGCTTCCAGTCGTGCACGCTGCGGAACCGCCTGGACTACATCCTGATGTCGCCGGAACTGGCCGCCACGGTGGTGGACGGCGGCGTGTTCCGCACCGGCCTGTGGGGCACACCGAGCAACGTCAACCCGCCAAAATTCTGGTCCATCTACCCGGAAATCACCCACGCCCGCCACGGCGCCTCCGACCACGGCGCCGTCTGGGTCGACCTCGACCTCTGACCCGGCGACACGGCCGCCGCAT
>Ga0164243_10010704_pt1 | contig 13154 bp, 10 predicted proteins | sample OricompcompostOP_FD_108781 | JGI IMG/M metagenome (GOLD analysis project Ga0164243, IMG submission 108781) | Organic Plus compost microbial communities from Emeryville, California, USA - Original compost - Organic plus compost (OP) | ecosystem: Engineered > Solid waste > Mixed feedstock >... | reverse complement strand
TCAGACCCTTCTTGTCACCCTTGGCGCTGAGCTGATTGGCCTCGATCAGGATCTTGCGCAGCTTGTCGTTGACCGCGAGCGGGGCATCGGACGTGGTGTCGGTGCCGCCGGCGATGCCGGTCTCGATCTTGCCCAGCGCGATCTTGTTGGCCACCTGCATCGCGGCCTGCAGGCCCGTGCCACACGCTTGCTGGATGTCGGTCGCGGGAGTGTCGGGCGACAGCTTCGAGCCGAGCACCGTCTCGCGGGTCAGGTTGAAGTCACGGCTGTGCTTGAGCACGGCGCCGGCGACGACCTCACCGACACGCTCGCCCTCCAGGCCGAAACGCTCGACCAGACCGTCGAGCGCGGCGGTCAGCATGTCCTGATTCGAGACGTTGGTGTACACCGTGTTGCTGCGTGCGAAGGGGATGCGGTTGCCGCCGATGACCGCGACACGGCGGATCGACTGCTGTCCGGCGGGGGCCGCCTTCTTCGCGGCGGTCTTCTTGGCAGGCGCCTTCTTCGCCGCGGCCTTCTTGGCGGGCGTGGTCTCTGCGGCCATGATGGTGTGCTCCTGGTTCGACGCGTGAAACTCTGGGATGGAACTGTGACGATGAGACGTGACGTATGCCTCGTCGTGGTCCGGTGGACCGGACGCTCATGACGAGGCTACAGTCATCAACAGATTTCAGATACCGATGGTATGCGAGAGTTAGGACACACCGTGTCGGACAACTACCAGTCCTTCGCCCACAACCCGATCGGCAAGTTCCTGGTCAAGAACCTGGGCCTGCCCAACCCTCCGTACCTGGAGCGGTACACCGCAGGTGATCCCCTGGTGAAGGGCACCGTGCTCGTCGGCGCAGCCCAGGGCAGCACGCTGGGCAAGAAGGTCACCGACGCCCTGAAGAAGTCAGGCATCGAGTCGACTACGGTCGTCGCCCCGACCAAGAAGTACAAGGGCCTCGTCTTCGACGCCACCGGTATCTCCAGCGCCGCCGAGCTGGTCGAACTGCAGGCGTTCTTCACCCCCGTCCTGCGCCAGCTGTCCGGCTGCGGTCGCGTGGTCGTGATCGGCGCTGCAGTCGACGAGGCCAAGGACGAGAGCGCCAAGATCGGCCAGCGCGCTCTGGAGGGCTTCACCCGCTCGTTGGGCAAGGAGGTCGGCAACGGGTCGACCGTCAACCTGGTCTACGTGTCCAAGGGCGCCGAGACCACGCTCGCCTCCACCCTGGGATTCTACCTCTCCCCCAAGTCCGCCTACGTCTCGGCACAGGTCGTGCGCATCGGCGCCACCGGCATCGACAAGGCCCCGGCGGTCAAGGACCTCACCAAGCCGCTGGCCGGCAAGGTCGCGCTGGTCACCGGCGCGTCGCGCGGACTCGGCGAAGCCGACATGCGCACGCTCGCTCGCGACGGCGCCACCGTCATCGGCCTCGACGTCCCACCGCTGGCCGATGACTTGAAGAAGCTGGCCGAGGAGCTCGGCGGCGGCTACATCGTCGGCGACATCACGTCGGCCGAAGCCCCGGCCGAGATCGCCGACTACATCAAGAAGAACCACGGTGCGGTCGACATCGTGGTGCACAACGCCGGCATCACCCGCGACAAGCGCCTACGCAACATGAAGGCCGAGAACTGGAATCTGGTCGTCGACATCTCCGTCGGCGCGCCACAGCGCATCACCGATTACCTGCTGGACAAGGGCCTGATCAACGAGGGCGGCCTGGTGGTCGGCATCGCGTCCATCGCCGGTATCGCGGGCAACAACGGTCAGACCAACTACGCCTCGGCCAAGGCCGGTGTCATCGGATGGATCCAGTCGCTGGCCGACCGCGCCGCCGCCCAGGGCATCCGCGCGAACGTCATCGCTCCGGGCTTCATGGAGACCGAGATGGTCAAGACCATCCCGCTGGGCATCCGCGAGGCCGGTCGGCGCATGAACTCGATGTCGCAGGGTGGTCAGCCCGTCGACGTCGCCGAGGCCATCGCCTGGCTCGCCAACCCCGGCTCGGCCGCCGTCAGCGGCAACGTGGTCGGCGTGAACGGCCAGATGCTGCTGGGTGCCAGCTGATGACGGAGACACGCGCATTCGAGAAGGCGCCTGCGACGCTGCCGTTGATGGTCAAGGCGGCGCTTCCGGCGCTGCCGGTCATCGGCAGCCTTCCCGGCGTCAAGCACCAGAAGGGCGGCGTGCCCGATCTGGTGCTGAGCCGCGATGGCGTCACGATCGACCCCGAGCACCTCGACGCCTACCGCGAGGTGTGCGGCTTCCCGCGTGCGGACGCCCTACCCGCCACCTATCCGCACATGCCGGCGTTCGGTCTGCACATGTCACTGATGACCGATACGGCCTTCCCCTTCACTCCGATGGGCCTGGTGCACCTGCGCAATTCCATCACGCAGCACCGTCCCATCAGCGCCGATGAGGCATTGGACGTCACGGTGCGCGCCGCTGACCTGCGGCCCCATCCCAAGGGCAAGCTGATCGACGTCCTGACCGATGTGTCCGCTGATGGCGACGTCGTCTGGACCGAGACCATGACGCTGTTCGCGCGCGGTCGAGGGGGCGAACCCGAGACGACACAGGCACCTCTCGACGGCGTGGACGTCCCGGACGGCGTCGTGCACTGGAAGCTGGACGGTGGGCTCGGCCGCCGGTACGGCGCCGTCTCGGGCGATCGCAATCCGATCCACCTGTATCCCCTCACAGCCAAGGCATTCGGCTTCCCCAGCAATATCGCGCACGGCATGTGGACCAAGGCCCGCTGCCTGGCGGCGCTGCAGAACAAGCTGCCCGATGCCTTCACGGTCGAGGTCGAGTTCCGCAAGCCGATCCTGCTGCCCGGAACCGTCGTGTTCGGCTCGGAGGGCACCGGCAAGGTCATCACCTTCGGGGTCAAGGGCGCCAAGAAGCCGTCGACCCATCTGGTCGGCAGAGTCACCGCGCTCTGACGTGTAACTCCGAGTGACGCGGCTCGTTGAGATAGCAGGACTCTGGAGGGAGACCCGATCCATGCCTCGTCTCATCATGGCCCGCTTCATCGCGTCGGCGGCAGTTGCCGCTCTGGCGGTCACCGGCCTCTCATCGCCCGCAACCGCGTCAGTCGCGGCACCGGAACAGGCATGGTCCACGGCGACCGCGCAGCCGTGGACGGCTCGCGGCGAGGACTATCCGAACACGGTTCTCGAGCGGGACCTGAAGATTCCCATGTCGGACGGGACGGTGCTGCGCGGCGACCTGTTGCGGCCCGCTGACGCCGATGGGAACGCGGTCACCGAGAAGCTTCCCGTCGTCGTGACCATCACGGCCTACAACAAGAGCGTGCAGGGCGCGGCCGGCGGCCTGGCGGGCGGCGATCCGTCCTTCCTGGTCAAGCGCGGCTATCTGCAACTGACGGTCGACGCCCGCGGCACCGGCAGTTCGGACGGAACCTGGTGTGCGTTCTGCTCGCGTGAGGATCAGGACTTCGGCGAGGTCATGTCGTGGGCCCACGAACAGCCGTGGACCGACGGGAACACGGCGATGAGCGGGCCGTCGTACATGGGCATCGCCCAGTTGTTCGCCGCCTCGGCGCGTCCTGAAGGCCTCAAAGCGATCTTCCCGCAGGTGCCGGCCGCCGACGTCTACCGCGACGTGGTGGCCTCAGGCGGTGCGCTCGACATCGGGTTCATCCCGCTGTGGATCGGCCTGGTCAATGGCACGGCCATCATTCCGCCGTTCTTCACCGGCACCGATCCGGTGGGCGGCCTCGGCACGTTGGTGACGCATCTGCTCGGCAACGGCACCTTCAGCGCGAATCTGCTGTTGTCGGCCCTCGGTGGTGGCGAGCCGGCGTACGACGGCGCCTTCTACAGCCAGCGCTCCCCCATCAACGTGGCCTCGAACATCGACGTCCCGACCTTCCTGGTCGGCGGTGAGTACGACCTGTTCCAACGCGGCACGCCGCTGATCTACGAGAACCTCCAGCAGCGCGGCGTCCCGGTCAAGGCCATCATCGGCCCGTGGGATCACCTGCAAGGCTCAGGCGGCACAGGACTCGACGACGCCGGCTACGGCACACTCAGCGAGTTGCAGCTGCGCTGGTTCGACCACTACGTCAAGGGACTGCCCGGCCAGCAGCTCGATCAGATCGCCGGCCTGTCCTACTACGAGCAGGGCAGCGGCGACTGGGTCCGAGGCACCGCATGGATGCCCGACTCGCTGCGGGCCACCACGTACAACCTGAGCGGCCGCGCCACGACAGCGGGCAAGCCCGGTGCGCTGACGACCGATGCGCCGGCGGCCGGCAAGACCATCGTTCCGGGCATCCCGGTCCAGGGCCTGTGCACCCGATCGACCAACCAGTGGACCGCCGGCATCCCCGGTCTGCTCCTGGCCGACAATCCGTGCTTCACGAACAATGCGTTCAACGACGCGCTCGGCCCGGTCTTCCAGACCGCGCCGGCGACCGAACCCATCGTGATCCACGGGCCGGCCAACGTCCGCCTCTACACGTCGACGCCAGCAGGCAACGGCATGTACTCGGTGACCGTGTCAGACGTCGCGCCCGACGGCACCGTGTCCCGGCTGACCGGCGGCTGGCAGATCGTGTCCGCCCGGCAACTCGACGAGTCCGAGTCGCGCTACATCGGGGACACGCTGGTGCAGCCGTACCATCCGTTCACGAAGGACTCACAGAAGAAGCTGGGCTCGGGCAAGGTCGAACCGGTCGACGTCGAGATGTTCCCGACACGGGCGCGGATCGCCGAGGGCCACAAGCTCCGTGTCTCGATCCAGGGCTTCGACGTTCCTCACCTGATCCCGACGCTCGGCGATCTGCTGGGCACCCTGGTGCCGCTGACGATTCACACCGGGCCCAGCACGCCGTCCTCGATCTCCTTCGGCTCGCCGTCCTGAGGAACGTCAGTCCGGCGTGACGCGGCGGATCAGGCCCTCCTGGGCCACGCTGGCCACCAGCGTTCCGTCCTGCGTGAAGACCCGCGCGCTGCTCAGGCCGCGCGCCCCCGATGCCGACGGCGAGGCCTGGTCGTACAGCAGCCACTGATCGGCCTGGATCGGGCGGTGGAACCAGATGACGTGGTCCAGTGACGCCGGCTTGACCTCAGGCGAGCCGATGTACACGCCGTGGGGCACCAGGCTCGCGCCCAGCAGGCTCAGATCACTGATGTAGGTGAACGCGGCGTTGTGGATGCGTCGCGAGTCCGGGAGCGATCCGTTGGCACGGAACCACAGCCGCTGGACCGCCGGCTCCAGATGGCGTTGGGGGTCGTCGTCGGCTCGGTTGTCGCCGATGTACCGCATGTCGAACGAGGACCACTCCCGCTTCCAATGCTCGGCGGCCTCCGGCCCACGCATGCTGATGACCTCCAACAGCGGGACGCAGTCGTCGGGTGCCGGGACGTCGGGCATCGCATCCTGGTGGTCCCACCCCGGTTCATCGATCTGGAACGAGGCGGTCATGTAGAAGATGATCTCGCCGTGCTGACGTGCCGCCACACGACGTGTCGTGAACGATCGACCGTCGCGGACGTTCTCGACGTCGTACACGATCGGGATGCTGGGATCACCGCCCAGGATGAAGTAGACGTGCAGCGAGTGCACGAAACGGTCATCCGGCACGGTCTCCTGGGCCGCCATCAATGACTGCGCGGCGACCTGGCCGCCGAACACCCGAACCACTTGTGAGTTCTCGGGCTGTTTGCCACGGAACAGATTCTCCTCGAGCTTCTCCAGTTCGAGCAGGCCGACGACTTCGTCCAACGATGCAGGCACGAGAACAGACTAGCGAGCCCAGCACCTCACCAGCGCCTACCCGCTCCTTCGTCGCTGGCGACCGGGAGAAAGTCGCCACCATCAGTCGCCAGCGGCCGGTTCCGCGGGAAGGCGTGCGTCACTGTGCAGGCTCGCTCAGCCGTGGTCGTCCTTGCGCTGACGCGCCAGGAACTGTTCGAACTGGTCGGCCAGCTCATCACCGCTGGGCAGCTCCTCGTCGTGTGCCAGCAGCGACTGGGCGGCACCACGGGCGAACGCGTCGTACTGCTGCTCCAGCCCGTGCAGGACGTCGACGCCGCCCTGGTCAACGATCTGAGCCTCGATCTCGGCGCGCGTCTCCTGCTGGCTGGCCTGCAGAGCTGTGGTGTCGAGCAACAGGCCAGTGCGGTCGCCGACCGCCTCCAGCAGGGCGAGCGCGGCGTCCGGGAACTCGATCTGAGCCAGGTAGTGGGGCACGTGGACGACGTAGCCGGCGGCGTCGTAGTCGTGCTGACCCAGGCGGTACTCCAGCATCGACTGTGCCGACGACGGGACTGTCACCTCGGCGGACCAGATGTTCTGCCGATCCACCAGCTCGGGTTTGGTGCCGTGCGCCGTGATCATGGGCGGGCGCGTGTGCGGAACCCCCATCGGGACGGCGCCCAGACCCAGCACCAGACCGATGCCGAGGCGGTCGATCTGCTCCTTGGTCTCGGTGAAGAACTGCTCCCACCGGAAATCCGGCTCCGGGCCGGACAGCAGGTAGAACTCCGTGCCGTTCAGGTCGATCTCACGCCGGATGTCCAGGCGCGGCGTGTCGTAGTCCTGGTAGGTGTTCTCCCGGAAGGCCACGGTCGGCCGACGGGCCCGGTAGTCGAACATCGCGTCGATGTCGTACTCGTGCACGACGTCACCACCGGAGCGCAGTTGCTGGGCGGCCAATCGGGTGGCCGAGCCGGCACCGAGGAAGCCGTCGAGGGCATGGATCAGCACCGGCCGCTCGGCCGGTGGTTGCTCGTCGCGTGAACCGCGGTTGGACCAGATCATCATTCATTCCAACGTGACATGACATGCACCTATTCCAGAAGCGCGGCCAGCGTGGCCTCGGCCACCGCCGCGGGCGTCAGGCCGAGACGCTCGAGGATCGCATCGCGCTTGGCGTGGTCCAAGAACTCCTGGGTCACGCCGCGCACGAGCACCGGGACGTCGTGACCGGCGGCACGGATCGCGGCCGTGACAGCTGACCCCACGCCGCCGTGCACACCGTTGTCCTCGACCGTCACGACCAGACGGTGCCGGGCTGCGAGATCGACCAGCGCAGGATCGAGCGGCTTGACCCAGCGGGGATCGACGACCGTGACGCCGTACCCCGCCGCGCGGATCAACTCGGCAGCCTGAACCCCCAGGTGGCCGAACGCACCGACCGCGACGATCAGCACGTCCGACGACTCGTCGCGGACCAGGACGTCGGTGGTGCCGACGCGTTCGATGGCCGGCAGATCGGGGCACACAGCGCCCTTGGCGAAGCGCACGACGCTCGGCGCATCGTCGATGTCGACCGCCTCGCGCAGCAGCTCCCGCAGCTGTGTGCCGTCGCGAGGTGCGGCGAGATGCAGTCCGGGCACCATCTGCAACAAAGACAGATCCCACATGCCGTTGTGACTGGCACCGTCGTCACCGGTGACCCCGGCCCGGTCGAGCACGAACGTGACACCGCACCGGTGCAGCGCGACATCGAGCAGCACCTGGTCGAAGGCTCGATTCAGGAACGTCGCATACACCGCGACGACCGGATGCAGACCGGCCATCGCCATGCCGGCGGCGCTGGTGACGGCGTGTTGTTCGGCGATGCCGACATCGAACACGCGATCGGGGAACTTGTCGGCGAAGGCATCCAGGCCGACCGGATACAGCATCGCCGCCGTGATGCCCACGACATCGGGCCGTTCATCGGCGATGCGCACGATCTCGTCTCGGAACACCGAGGTCCACCCGGCCGGTGCACTGCTCAGCGCGTCGCCGGTCTCGGGGTCGAACGGGACGGACTGGTGCATCTGGTCGTTCTCGTTCTCGACCGCGATGTCGTAGCCCTGGCCCTTGGTGGTGAGGACGTGCACCAGGACCGGTCCCCCGAACCGCTTGGCCTGCTGCAGCGCGTGCTCGAGGGTCTCGCGATCGTGCCCGTCGACCGGGCCGATGTACTTGAGCCCCAGGTCCTCGAACATGCCTTGGGGCGCGAAGACGTCCTTGATGCCCTTCTTGATGGCATGCAGGGCATCGTAGGTGGCCGGTCCGACCCGGCCACCGCGGTTGAGTCGCTCCTTGATCGCGTTGAGCGCCGGCTCGTACTTGGGATTGGTCCGGATCTCGGTCAGCCGGTTGGCCAAGCCGCCGACCGTGGGGGTGTACGACCTGCCGTTGTCGTTGACCACGACGACCAGACGGCGTTCGTCGTCGCCGGCAATGTTGTTGATGGCTTCCCAGGCCATACCGCCGGTCATGGCCCCGTCGCCGATCACAGCGACGACGTGATCATCTCGGCCCAGCAGCTGATTGGCCTTGGCCATGCCATCGGCGTACGACAGGCTCGTGGAAGCGTGTGAGTTCTCGACCCAATCGTGTTCGGACTCGGCCTGGCTGGGATAGCCCGACAGACCGCCCTCGGTGCGCAGATCGGTGAACTGCGCGGCGCGGCCCGTGAGCATCTTGTGGACGTAGGCCTGGTGCCCCGTGTCCCACACGAGGCGATCGGACGGCGAGTCGAAGACCCGGTGCAGGGCGATGCCCAACTCGACGACGCCCAGATTCGGCCCCAGATGCCCGCCCCGGGTCGCGACCGCGGCGATCAGCGCCGCGCGGATCTGCTCGGCGAGACGATCCAGATCGGGACCCTCGAGTGCTTTGACGTCGGCCGGTCCGGCGATCGTCGCCAGGACGTCGCGCGGGTCGTCGCGCACATCGTCCTGGGAACCAGCCATAGCGGTCAGTCTAACGACGGTTCCTGATCAGCCGCTGAGGTCCTCGGGGAGGTCGAGATAGCGGCCACGCAGGTGCACCAGCGGGTCGACCGTGCCCAGTTCGACGTGCTCGATGACGCCCTCAGCCAGGACACGCCAGCCGACGTCTCGCGGCTCGCCGTCGAGGCGGACGCCCAGCCACCCGGCCGCGCCGGTGAGCGCCGGTCCCCAGCTGGTCTCGGTCCATTCGGCCAGCGTGAAGGGCCCACCCGGTGCGGGCGCGGTACCGGCGAAAGCATCGGCGAGAAAACGATGCTGACCGGCCAGGACGTTGACGACGACTGTGTCGGGACCGGACTCCCACAGAGCCGAGTCGGCGTCGATCAACCCGATCAGCCGGGCGGGCTCGCCATCGGCGATCAGGACCGACGAGACGGTCAGTCCCGCGCGTGCCGCACCGGATCCGCTGGTCCAGACCGTCACCGGTGCCGCGAGCCGTCCGCGCAGACGCCGTAGCGGATCCTTCTGATCGTCGGAAGGCACGAACGGATGGTCCGAATGGATCGTCACCCGGCCAGCGTACGCAATCGGAGCGACGCACCTGATTGCCTTTTGTTCAATACTCGTACAAACTGGGCGACATGGCAGGTGCGGATCTGGTGCTGGGCATCGACTCGTCGACCCAATCGACGAAAGCGCTGCTGATCGACGCCACCGACGGATCACTGGTCGCCACCGGCTCGGCACCTCACCCGGCCGGTACGGCGGTCGATCCCCGTGCCTGGCTGACCGCGGTCGATACCGCCACACACGAGCTGCTGGACCGGGCGTCCGCAGCGGCGGTGGGTGGACAGCAGCACGGGATGGTGGCTCTCGATGCCGCCGGCGATCCGGTCCACGACGCGCTGCTCTGGAACGACACCCGGTCCGCACCACAGGCCACCGCATTGATCGAGGAGCTCGGCGGCCCCGACGCATGCGCGCGCACGATCGGCAGCGTCCTGGTCGCGTCCTTCACCTCCACGAAGCTGCGCTGGCTGCGCGATCATGAATCGGACGCCGCTGCACGGACGACCCAGGTGCTGCTCCCCCACGACTACGTCTCACGTCATCTCAGTGGCGGCGAGGTCTTCACCGACCGCGGTGACGCTTCGGGCACCGGCTACTGGTCGACCGCCGACGACCGTTGGCTTCCCGCACTGGCTGAGCAGGCGATCGGGCACGACATCGCGCTTCCGCGGATCGTGGCGTCCTCACAGATCGCGGCCACCGCACCGTCCGGCCTGATACTCGGCGCCGGCACAGGTGACAACGCGGCAGCCGCGCTGGGGCTCGATCTGCAGCCTGGCGACGTCGTGATCTCGATCGGCACGTCGGGTGTCGCGTCCGCCATCTCCACCGTCCCCGTCGCCGATGGCACCGGCAGCGTGACCGGATTCGCCGACGCCACGACCCACTTCCTGCCACTGGTCGCCACCATTAACGCGGCACGCATCCTGGAGCTTCAGTGCCGCCTCCTCGGGGTGGACCATGACGAACTGGCGCGCCTCGCCCTGGCCGCTCCCGCCGGAGCCAACGGGCTGACGATCCTGCCGTACTACGACGGCGAGCGGACACCCAACCGTCCCGATGCCACGGGCACCTGGTCGGGGCTGACCACGTCCACGACCCGCGAGGACCTGGCACGGGCCGCCGTCGAGGCCCTTCTGTGCTCCTTGGCCGATGCCGTCGACCATCTGACGGCCGCCACCGGCGCCGCTCCCCGCCGGCTGCTCATGATCGGTGGCGCGGCTCGCAACGAGGCGGTCCGCACGATCGCGCCGGCTGTGCTCGGCCGCCCGGTCACGATCCCCGAGTCCGGCGAATACGTGGCGCGCGGTGCCGCCCGCCAAGCGGCGTGGGCGCTGTCCGGCACCGCCGCTCCCCCGTCATGGCCCGAGCTCCCCAGCCGGACGTTCCAGGCCGAACCGACACCCGATGTACGCGAGGCGTACGCACGTCTACGAGAGGACACAGCATGACGATCCCGACCCCGACGCCCGAGGACAAGTTCTCTTTCGGCCTGTGGACCGTGGCCTACCCCGGCCGCGATCCGTTCGGCGATCCCACCCGTGACGCCATGGATCCGGTGCACGCGCTGGAGAAGCTGGCCGAGCTGGGTGCTTACGGCGTGAACTTCCACGACGACGACCTGATTCCCTTCGGATCCGACGACACCGAGCGCCAGCGCATCATCGACCGGTGGAAGCAGGGCCTGGCCGACACCGGACTGGTCGTCACGACCGCCACCACGAACCTGTTCACGCACCCGGTCTTCAAGGACGGCGGATTCACCTCCAACGACCGCGAGGTACGACGCTTCGCGATCCGCAAGGTCATGCGCAACATCGACCTGGCCGCCGAGCTGGGCGCCAAGGTCTACGTCGCCTGGGGCGGTCGCGAGGGTGCCGAATCCGGTGCGGCCAAGGATGTCGCGGCGGCGCTGGACCGCTATCGCGAGGCGTTCAACGTGCTCGGCCAGTTCGTGACCGACCGCGGCTACGACCTCCGGTTCGCGATCGAGCCCAAGCCGAACGAGCCACGCGGCGACATCCTGCTGCCGACCATCGGTCACGCCTTGGCGTTCATCGAGACGCTCGACCAGCCCGAGCTGGTGGGCGTGAACCCGGAGATCGGCCACGAGGAGATGGCCGGCCTCAACGCCGCCCACGGCTACGCCCAGGCGATGTGGCAGGGCAAGTTGTTCCACATCGACCTGAACGGCCAGAGCGGTCCCCGCTACGACCAGGACTTCCGGTTCGGTGCGGGCAACGCGCGCGGTGCGTTCTGGGTCGTCGACACGCTGTTGGCCGGCGGGTACGACGGTCCCGTGCACTTCGATTTCAAGACACCGCGCACCGAGGACGAGGCGGGCGTGTGGGTCGCCGCGGCAGCGTGCATGACCAACTACCTGATCCTGCGAGACAAGGCTCAGGCCTTTCGCGCCGACCCCGAGGTCCAGGCAGCGCTGGAGGCCGCTCGGTTGCCCGAGCTGGCCGTACCGACACTCGCCGATGGCGAAGGCTGGGCCGATCTGGAGTCCGCTCCCCTGCCGGACGTCGACGCCCTCGGTGCTCGCGGCGCGGCGTTCGAGCGACTGGACCAACTGGCCCTGGAGCACCTGTACGGAGTGCGCTGAACCATGAACGCCCCCGGCCAGGTCGAGCACGTGCGACGACGCAATGTCGCGCTCGTGCTCGGCGCATTGCGGACCGATGGTCCCGTCACTCGCACCGAGTTGGCGCGGCGGACCGGCCTGGCCAAGGCGACCGTCGGGTCGATCGTGGGCGATCTGGAGTCGGCGGGACTCGCTGCCGAGACCGGTGAGCTGACGGGTGCGCGGGGTCGCCCGGGCCGTGCGGTCGCACTGACCGGCGAGGACGTGGTCGGACTGGGGCTGGAGGTCAACGTCGACTTCGTCTCCACCGTGTCCCTCGACGTCGCGGGCACCGTCCAGCACGCCGAGACGGTGCCGGTCGGCTCGCGCTCCCCACGCGACGTGGTGGCCGATGTCGCCCGACGGCGCCTCAAGGAACTCCGCGCGGACGGTAGCCGGGTGGCCGGCATGACGGTCGCGGTCCCAGGCCTGGTCGGTGCGGATCGCCGAACCGTGCGCTGGGCGCCCAATCTGGACTGGCACGAGGTCGATCTGGGCACCGAGCTCGACGCCGCCACCGGCTTGAGCGGGACGACCGTCGACAACGACGCGAACTGCGCAGCGATCGGCGAGGCCCACCATGGCGCGGCGGCCGGGGCGGGCAGTGCGTTGTATGTGACCGGAACCGTCGGCATCGGCGCCGGCTGGGTCGTCGACGGCACGCTGATGCGCGGCGCCGCCGGATTCGCCGGCGAGGTCGGACACCTGCCGTTCGGGGCCCCTGATGCCGAGTGCGCCTGTGGTCGCCACGGCTGCTGGGAGGCATCGGTCGGCCTGCGCGCCATGCTCGCGGAGGTCGATATCGAGGCCGGCGGAACACCCTGGCAGACCGCCGAACAGGTCGCCGCTCGTGCTGCCGCCGACCCTGCCGTGGCCGATCATCTGGGCATGATCGGTCAGCGTCTCGGGCACGGGCTCGCGGCGCTGTCGGGTGTCGTGGACCCCGAAGTCATTGTGCTGGGCGGCTACTTCGTACCGCTCGCGGACTGGTTGCTGGCGTCGGCTGAGTCGGCGATCGACGACCGGCTGATCTTCGCCGATCTGCACCGGCCCGAACTGCGCCTCAGCCCCCTGGACCTCCAGTCAGCCGCCCTCGGCGCCGCCGAGGAATCCCTCACCACCGTGTTGACCGGCGGACTCGACTAGAGCGTGTCTCTCAAATCCGCGTGAGCGGAGTGGGCGGCATCCGCGCCCGTCCAGCGAGGCGGAGGGCCGAAGCCATACCGGTGTTGTCTCGCAAGGACCGACAACGCTGCTGGGCGGG
>Ga0164243_10010703_pt1 | contig 13155 bp, 10 predicted proteins | sample OricompcompostOP_FD_108781 | JGI IMG/M metagenome (GOLD analysis project Ga0164243, IMG submission 108781) | Organic Plus compost microbial communities from Emeryville, California, USA - Original compost - Organic plus compost (OP) | ecosystem: Engineered > Solid waste > Mixed feedstock >... | reverse complement strand
TGCCGGCCCTCGAAGTTGCGGTTGCTCGTCGAGGCGCAACGTTCGCCCGGCTTCAGCTGGTCGGGGTTCATGCCGAGCCACATCGAGCATCCGGCGCTCCGCCACTCGAAGCCCGCCTGCTCGAAGATCCGGTCCAGCCCCTCGCGCTCGGCCTGCGCCTTCACGCGCATCGATCCCGGCACGACCATGCCGCGCACCGACGATGCGATGCGCCGCCCCTCGATGATCTTCGCGGCCTCGCGCAGGTCCTCGATCCGGCTGTTCGTGCAGGAGCCGATAAAGACCGTATCCACCCGGATATCCCGCATCGGCGTTCCAGGATCGAGATTCATGTACTTCAATGCGCGCTGGGCCGCATCGCGATCCAGTTGCGACGTGAATTGCGACGGATCGGGCACGACCGAGTCGATGGAGGTCACCTGGCCCGGATTCGTGCCCCACGAGACGTGTGGCCGGATCGCGTTTCCGTCGAGGACCACCTCGGACCCGAACTCCGCGCCGTCATCCGTCGGCAGCGAACGCCAGTAATCGAGCGCCTGCTCCCAGAGCACCCCCTTCGGCGCGAACGGCCGACCCTCGATATAAGCGAAGGTCGTGTCGTCCGGCGCGATCATCCCGGCCTTCGCGCCACCCTCGATGGACATGTTGCAGACCGTCATCCGGCCCTCCATCGAGAGGTTGCGGAAGACCTCGCCACGGTACTCGACGATGTTGCCCGCGCCGCCGCCGGTGCCGATCCGCCCGATGATCGCGAGGATCACATCCTTCGCGGTCACACCCGCCTGCAACGCGCCATCGACGGTGATCGCCATCGTGTTCGGACGCTTCTGCGGCAGCGTCTGCGTGGCAAGCACGTGCTCCACCTCGGACGTACCGATGCCGAACGCCAGCGCCCCGAACGCCCCATGTGTGGAGGTGTGGCTGTCGCCGCAGACGATGGTCATCCCCGGCTGGGTCACACCCATCTCGGGGCCGATCACATGGACGATGCCCTGGCCGGGGTCGCCCATCGGATGCAGGCGGATGCCGTACTCCGCGCAATTCTCGGAGAGCTTCCGCACCTGCGTCGCGGAGATCGGGTCGGCGATCGGGAGACCGATGCCGATCGTCGGCACGTTGTGGTCCGCCGTCGCCACGGTCAGGTCCGTGCGGCGCACGCCCCGGTTGTTCAAACGCAGGCCGTCGAACGCCTGCGGCGATGTGACCTCATGGACCAGATGGAGGTCGATATAGAGCAGATCCGGCTCTCCCGCGGCGGACCGCACAATATGCTGATTCCAAACCTTCTCTGCCAGCGTCTGTGGCTGCGACACGGCCTTGCCTCCGATAGGTGCCATATCCGGTCCGGCCTTCATTCAGCCGGCAAACGATCCTCGATTTCGATCAGGATGGACGTCTCCCCGTCAACACCGCGAGCTCGAGCAGCTTGAAGACACAGTCGACATCCGCGAACCCGCTCGACCGCAGCCAGTCCAGTTGCGTTTCAACCGGCGACAGGATGTTCACGTCCTTGTCCTGCCGCGCCTTGTAGGAGGCCACGATCGCGTCGCGCGACTGCTCGCCCTCCGACTGCCGGACGATGCCCTCGATCATCAGGCGATCGAACGCCTCATGCAAGACGGGTGATCCGGATTTCACATGTTCGATGTTGATAAACACCCCGCCCGGACGCAGGAACCGGAAGACTTGGGCGTAGAGCTTCTCCTTCGCCTCGTCCGGGATGTGATGAATGGCGAACCGCGAGATCACAAGATCGAACGGACCACTCCGTTCGACGTCTGCCCACCAGGAGTCGTCGCGCAGATCGGCGTCGATGAACTCAACCGGAAACGGGGCGTCCTGGAAGTGGCTCTTTGCCTCATCCAGCATCGGCCGTGAGAAATCCACGAGGACCAGATGGTCGAGCGCATACCTGTCGGCGATGCTCGCCGCCGCAAAGCCGTCGCCTGCCCCGAGATCGAGCACCCGCTCGACCGTCAGTTCGTGAACCTCCAGCACGCGGTAGACGACATCGAGCTGCTGCGCCGCCAGGGGAATTGCCCGTCGTGAGCCGTGGTTGAAGCCGCGGACCACGCTTTCACGCTTCCACACATCCAGCTGGCCCTCGTCCGGCGCGGCAACCGGGAAGGGCGTCACGTTCGAGGGGATGACCATTCTGCCCTAGCTCCAGCGAGAGGTCGACGGCCCCATCAGCACGGTGTCCGGCTGCGCGGCGACCACCTGGCTGAGCGCAGCGAGATAGGCCCGCCCACTCGCCTCGACGATGTCCGTCGCTAACCCATGACCGCTGAACAGGTCATCATTGACACGGATGCGCACGTGGACCTGCCCCTGCGCATCCTCGCCGGGCGTCACTGCCCCGACGTTGAAGTAGACAAGCTCGTTCTCGATCCCGACGGCAGCATCGATCGCCTTCAGCAAGGCATCCACCGGACCGTTCCCTTCGGCGTCGCCTGCGTTCTCGATTCCGTCCCGCTCGATCACGGCGCTGGCCGTTGCCGCTCCGCCGCTCCCGATGCTCGCGTTCCAGCGCGCAAGGTGGAACGGAATGCCCTCGGCCTGGACCTCATCCGCAACCAGCGCGGCAAGATCGGCGCCCGTGATGTGCTTCTTGCGGTCGGCCAGTTCCAGGAACCGCTTGTAGACCTCCTGGAGTTGATCGTCTTCCAGCTTGAAGCCCAGCTTGAGCAGGGCATCGCGGAATCCCGCGCGGCCGGAATGCTTGCCGATCACCAGCTTCGCGCCGTCCCACCCCACATCGGCGGGGTCCATGATCTCGTAGGTCGAGCGCTCCTTCAGCACGCCGTCCTGATGGATGCCCGCCTCATGCGCGAAGGCGTTGGCCCCCACGATCGCCTTGTTCGCCTGGACGGCCAGCCCGGTCAGGGAACTGACCAGGCGACTCACCGGCACCAGGCGCTGGGTGTTGATTCGCGTCGAGACATCGCCGAACTGGCCGCCGCGCGTCTGCAGGGCCATGACGACCTCCTCCAGCGCGGTATTGCCGGCCCGCTCGCCGAGACCATTCATCGTCACCTCGACCTGTCGCGCCCCGGCGCCAACCGCCGCCAGGGTGTTGGCAGTCGCCATGCCCAGATCGTCGTGGCAATGGACGGAGATGATCGCCTTGTCGATGCCCTCCACATGCTCCCGCAGGTAGGAGATCAGCCTCACATACTCAGCCGGCGTGGTGTAACCCACCGTGTCCGGCACGTTGATCGTCGTCGCGCCCGCCTCGATCGCCACCTGGAAGACCTGCACCAGGAAATCCGGGTCGGAGCGCGTGGCATCCTCACAGGAGAACTCGACATCGCCGAGGAAGCTCTTGGCGTAGCGAACGCTCTCGTCAACCCGCGCCAGCACCTGCTCGCGGGTCATCCGCAGCTTGTGCTTGAGGTGGATGTCCGATGTCGCGATGAAGGTGTGGATGCGGGGCTGCTCCGCCCCGCGCACCGCCTGGGCGACCCGTTCGATGTCGCCCGGCACGGCCCGCGCCAACCCTGCCACGGTCACGCCCTTCGCCCGCTCGGCGATGGCCTTCACCGCCTCGAAGTCACCAGGGGACGCCGCCGGGAACCCCGCCTCGATCACATCCACGTTGAGATCCACAAGGGCGTCGGCCACTTCCAGCTTCTCGTCGGCCGTAAGCGTGGCGCCCGGCGACTGCTCGCCGTCGCGCAGCGTGGTATCGAAGACGATGACACGATCGGATACGTGGGATTCCCGGGAGGTCATGGTGTGCTCTACTTTCGTGCTTTGGTCGAAGACGTGCCTGGCGCCGCTTCCGGATTGGATTGAACGGGTGGACTTCATGTCCACCCCTACAAACGAACGAGGCAGACGGCTTCGACCGTGGCGAGGCTTGCGTCCCGTCGCCTATTGGGCCTGGGCGGCCTTCGCCGCATCGCGCGCGGCCTTGCCCGTCTTCAGGAACGGCATCATGCCGCGCAGCTGGGCGCCGACGCGCTCGATCTCGTGGTCATTGGCCGCCTTGCGCATGTTCAGGAAGTTCGGGCGGCCGTTCTCGTTCTCGGCGATCCATTCGCGGGCGAAATCGCCATCCTGAATGCGCTTGAGCAGCTCCTTCATCGCCTTCTTGGTCTCGGCCGTGATGATCTGCTTGCCGGCGTAGTAGTCGCCGTACTCGGCGGTGTCGGAGATCACCTCGCGCATCAGCGTCAGGCCACCCTCGTAGATGAGGTCGACGATCAGCTTCATCTCGTGGAGGCACTCGAAGTACGCGCTCTCCGGCTCGTAGCCCGCCTCGACCAGCGTCTCGAAGCCGGCAGTGATGAGGGCGGAAACACCGCCGCAAAGGACGGCCTGCTCGCCGAAGAGGTCCGTCTCGGTCTCCTCGCGGAAGGTGGTCTCCAGCACACCGGCGCTGAGGGAGCCGATGCCGCGCGCATAGGCGAGCGCCTTCTCCTTCGCCTGGCCGGTCGCGTCCTGGTGCACCGCGATCAGGGCCGGGACGCCGATGCCTTCCTCATAGAGTTCGCGGACGCGGGAACCCGGCGACTTCGGCGCGATCATCGTCACATCGACGTCTGCCGGCGGCACGATGGCGCCGAAGTGGATGGCGAAGCCGTGCGCGAACATCAGCATCTTGCCGGCCGTCAGATGCGGCTCGATCGACTCGGCGTAGATCGCCTTCTGCAGGTGATCCGGCACAAGGACCATGATCACATCGGCCTGCGCGGCGGCTTCGGCAACGCTCGCGACGTTCAGGCCCGCAGCGGCCGCCTTCTCGCGGCTCCGGCTGCCCTCATGCAGGCCAACGACCACGTTCAGGCCGGAATCGCGGAGGTTGAGCGCGTGCGCATGGCCCTGCGCGCCGTAGCCGATGATGGCGATCGTCTTGTCCTGAAGCGGGGCAAGGGTCGCATCGTTCTCGTAATAGATAACCGCCGGCATTGAAGGTCCTCCTGCGGCGACTGGTGTCGCCTGTCCTGATCGCCCATGCACGTCATGGGTGTTTGCCCGCTGCGGGGCCGAATCGTTACGAAACGAAGAGGGAGCCTGCGCTCCCCCTGAATCGTCGGAAGTTGGTCAGTCCGCCACCGCGAAGCGCTCATCACTGATACGCTCGATCCGCCCCTGCGGCTTCGGTGCCGAGGCGCGCGCCATGGCGATCTTGCCGGCACGCACCATCTCACGAATCCCGAAAATGCGCATCATGCCCAGGAAGGATTCAATCTGCTCCTCGGAGCCGGTCGCCTCGATCATCAGCGAGGACGGCGTCGCATCCAGGATGCGCGCGCCGTAGACCTCGGCGATCTGCATGATCTCGCTCCGCTGGCCGTTCTTTGCCGCCACCTTCACCAGCACCATCTCGCGGGTGATTGCCTGATCCTGGGCGAGGTCGGTCACCTTGATGACCTCCAGCAGCTTGTAGAGCTGCTTGACCGCCTGCTCCACCTCGTTGTCCTCACCCGTGACCATCAGCGTCATCCGGGAGAACCCCGCCTGCTCGCTGTGGCCGACCGCGATCGAATCGATGTTGAAGTTACGGCGCCGGATCAACGACACGACGCGGTTCAGGACGCCAGGCTGATCCTCGACCAGCACGACGAGGGTATGCGTGCGTTGCATGGCTAGTTCGCCTCCGCCTGGTTATTCGGGTGATGGATCATCTCGGAGTTGCTGGCGCCCGGAGCGACCATCGGATAGACGTTCGCCTCCGGCTCCACCACGAACTCGATCAGCACTGGACCATCGATCGACCGTGCCTTTGCGACAGCGGGCTCGATCTCGTCGTTCGAGGACACCCGGATGCCGGTGACGCCATACGACTCCGCCAGCTTCACGAAGTCCGGCGAGCTGATCCGCGTCTCCGAGTAGTTGTGGTTGTGGAAGAGGTCCTGCCACTGGCGGACCATGCCGAGGTAGCCGTTGTTGATGATGGCGATGTTGATGTCCAGGTTCTCCTGCACCGCCGTCGCCAGCTCGTTCAGGGACATCTGGAACCCGCCGTCGCCGATGATCGTCCAGACTTCGAGGTCGGGCCGCCCCATCTTCGCGCCGATCGCCGAGGGGAGGCCGAAGCCCATCGTCCCCAGGCCACCGGAGGTCACCCAGCGCGTGCCATGCCGGACGCCGATGTGCTGGGCCGCCCACATCTGGTGCTGCCCGACGTCCGTGGTGACGATCGCCTCGTGGTCGGTGGCTTTTGCGATGGCCTTGATAATCGCATACGGCTCCGGCCACTCCGGACGATCCTCCAGCGCGGCGGCCAGCACGCGGTCCTTCTGACTGTCGATCCACCGCCGCCACTCGGGGTATTTCCGCTCCTCGACTGCATCGATCAGGAGCTTCAGCGCCTCACGCGCGTCGCCCACCACCGGCACATGGGTGGTGACGTTCTTGCCGATCTCGGCGGGATCGACATCGACGTGGATGATGCGGGCGTTCGGCGCGAATCCGTCCAGGCGTCCGGTCGCCCGGTCGTCGAAACGGGCGCCGATGTTGACCAGGAGATCGCATTCCTCGAGCGCGCGGTTCACGTGCTTGTGGCCATGCATGCCCATCATGCCGAGCGAGAGCGGATGTGCCTCGTCCATCGCGCCGAGCCCGAGCAGCGTATAGATCACCGGAATGCCGGTCTTCTCGGCAAATGCCTGGAACTCGCCCTCGCCCTTGGCGAGGATGATGCCGTGTCCGGCCATGATCAGCGGTTTGCGCGCCTTCGCGATCTCGTCCGCCGCCAGCCGCACCTGCCGCATGTTCGGCACGACGCTCGGCTGGTAGCTCCGCCGGCCGGTGGTCTCCGGCCAGACGAACGGTGCCCGTGCGTTGAAGACATCCTTCGGGATATCGACCAGCACCGGCCCCGGCCGCCCGGTCCGCGCCAGGTAGAACGCCTCCTTGATCGTCGGAGCGATATCCTCGATCCGGCGCACGAGGTAGTTGTGCTTGGTCACCGGCAGCGTGATGCCGGTGATGTCCACCTCCTGGAACCCGTCGCGGCCGATGAGCGGCTGCACCACCTGTCCGGTGATCGCGACCATCGGGATCGAGTCGAGGAAGGCGTCGGCCAGCGCCGTGACGATGTTCGTCGCGCCGGGACCGGAGGTCGCGATGCAGACGCCCACCTCCCCGGTCACCCGGGCGTACGCCTGGGCTTCGAGGGCCGCCCACTGCTCGAACCGGGAGAGCACATGGTGAAAGCTGGCATTGGCCAGGGCGTCGTAGAGGGGAATCACCGCGCCGCCGGGGTAGCCGAAGACGGTCGTTACGCCCTCCGCCTCCAGGCTCCGGCAGGCGATCTCCGCACCGGAGAGGATCTCGGGCTTCGGGGAGATCGTGCCGACGTCGACGGGCATGAGATGCGCATCCTCGGCGTAGTCGGTCCTGGTTCGCGGTTGTGCAACGACCATGGCGTACTCCGTTTCCATCCTGTCTCATACCCGCGCATGAGAACGGTGTCGTCACTGAATCAGGCGACATGCGACCGCACGAGCCCTGTTCAGCGGTTCCGGCGATCGTTGCCGGGTGCTCCCTGCTACGGTGAAGGGATGGAGACGATGTCCCCGGATCTGGCCGGGGAATCGCGGCGCGCCAGCGGGCCGCAAAGGATCGGGCAGATCGCAACAAAAAAGCCTCCCGTGTAGGAGGCCAGCATCAGATTCGATCCTCGTCCTGGTTCGCTTACCAGCTTTGCTGCCCGCCCACGCGCCATTGGCCCCCTACCGGGAGCTCAATAAGTACGAGGCTAATAATGGCGATGCTGGTGTGAGACAGCGACATTGACGATCCTCGATTGATCGGCGTCGGGAACATCCTTCAGCCGCGGTCATAGTACGACTGACCTCACAAGGTTGTCAACCTCGGGAAACCGCTCCGCCCGGCAATACATCCGGGGTCAGGCGAAGAACTCGTCCGAATCCAGCGACAGTGGGAGATGGCCGTTCTGCTCGGGACAGACGTGGTGCGTACCCGGGTCGTAGAGCTCCCCGCACATCGGGCATCGCGGCCGCCCCGCCGCAACCACCATCGCTGCGTCCGTGCTGAGCTCCAACGCCTGGGACCGCGAAATCCGCACCGAGAGGGACGGCATGCCCTCGTCCGTCTGCAGATCGTGGGCGGAGATCACGATCCGGTTGACGACGGGATCGTATCCCAATTCCATGCGGCCGACCCGGAACTGGCTGCGGGAGCCATCGTCGAATGGCAGAGGCAATGAGTCGCTGCCGTCGATGACGCTGCCATCCGGGAGCTGCTCCAGCATCTGTTCGACCGCCAGTCCAAGCGCCTGAAGCTGCTGCTTCTCCATCCAGACGATGAATGTCTCTCCATCGATGATGGCGCTGAACCGGAACCGGCGATTCCCCGGCTCCCCGAGAGCGTCGACTCGCACGCGCTGGGCATCTCCACCGGGCACTGATTGGCGAAATTCATCGGCCATGGTTTGCGATCCACACGAACGGAAAAGGCGGGGAAGGGGCATGCGGCGGAACGGCACGCGAGGCTGGATTATCCGCCGGTCTGGTGGCAAATCATAGCACGCACGCCGAACGGCTCCCCGAGGTTTGGGGAGCCGTTCGGCCAGTCGCTTCACCCGGTCATGCGGGCAGGCAGAACGTTCAGTCGTCGCCCGTGGCGCCTGCGGTCTCCCGCTCGGCAGTAGCCTGCGAGGTGGCCTCCGCAGCGTCGACCGGCTCCGCCTTGACGCGCGGTGTCGCCGGCTCGTTTCGCTCCGGCGACCGCGCCGGCACGATCTCCCGCGAGCCGTTCGCCCCGGCCGCCGAGTGGTTCCGGCTCCCGGCGTCGTCCGCGATGCCGCCTCCAGGGACATGCTGCAACAGGTCCTGGATCCGGATGCCGGTCAGCGATTCGACCAATGCCGGAACCTGCGCCACCAGCGTCGACACATCACTCGTCACCCGGTTGACACCGGTCCCGCCGGCATCGCCGCCTGTGGAGACGACGGTGATCTTGTCCACCTTGTTGAGCGGTGCCGCTGCGGCAGCCACCACGGCAGGCAGCTCGGACAGCAGCCTATCGAGGACGGCCGCCTGGTTGTACGCCTGGTAGGCGCTCGCCTTGATCTGCATGGCGTTGGCCTCGGCCTGGCCCTTCGCCTCGATAATCTCTGCCTCGGCCAGACCGCGCACCCGGACGATCTCCGCCTGCGCCTCGCCTTCGGCTCGGGTGGTCTCGGCCTGGGCCTGGGCATGCAGGATTGCCCGCTGCTTGTCGGCAGCTGCCAGCGTCTCGATTCGCTGGCGCTCGACCTCCGCGGCCTTGAGCACCGTGGCGATCAGCTCCTTCTCGCGGCGCTGAATCTCCGCCTCCTGGACGGCGATCTCACCTTCCTTGCGGACGCGCTCGACGCGCACCAGCTCCTCGACGATGCGCTGCTGCTGCACATTCGCCTGAATCTCGTAGGCCTTGTCCGCCTGGGCCCGCTGTTCCTGGACCGAGCGGTCGTATTCTGCCCGCTTGAGCTCCAGGTCGCGGACCGCCTCCGCCTGGCGGGTCTGGCTCATCGATTCCGCCGTCACCTTCTCCTGCTCGGCGGCGGCCTCCGCGATCTTCGCCTCACGCATGGCTTGCGCACGCCGGATCGCCGTATCGCGCTCGGCCTCGGCTGTGGCGATGTCCGCCTGGCGTCGCACGAGGGCGATATCCGGCTTGCCCATGTTCAGGATGTACTCGTTGTTGTCCCGCACCTCGCGAATCGTGAACGAGACGACTTCCAGCCCCATCTTGGACATGTCGTCGGCGACGTTGGACCGCATCCGGTCCGCCACCATCTCCGGCTCCTTCACGATCTGCTCGACCGTGAGCTGGCCGACGATCCCCCGCAGATGCCCCTCCATCACCAGGCGGATCAGGCTCTCGCGGTTCTGCTGGTCCTTGGACAGGAACTGCTCCGAGGCGGTGAGAATGCTCACCGGATCGGACTTCACCTTGATCTGGGCAACCGCCTCGACGTTCACCGCCACGCCCTGGCTCGTGTAGAGATCCTGCGTCGGCGCGACATCGAAGCTCATCAGCTCGAGGGAGAGCTCGCGGCTCTGCTGGACCATCGGCCATACGACGCGCCCGCTGCCCTTCACGACCTTCGTCCCGCCAAAGCCGTAGACGATCATCGCCTGGTTCGGCCCGACCTTGCGATAGAGCCGCGCCGACAGGATGAAGATCAGCAGCACGACGAGGACGAGTACAACGACAATCACGATCAGCGACGTCAATCCCATCGATCGGTCCCTTCATGATGGCTGGCTGCATCCGACGCCCCCGTCGAATGCGCTGGCCGGGTGGGCGGAATGCCCACGCTCGACCCGCAGCGTTGCGCTCCAGCCCTGGCGAATCCTTTCAGGAACAACGTCTCCCCTCGACCGAGGTTCCCTCGTCTGATTATGTCATGAATCGGGGTATCGGTCTTCAAGCAGGTGAGCAACCGTGTCGACTTCGGCAATTCCCCGCGTCACCCGGAGCACCGCCACCTCCGTCCCCCGCGGGATGGCCTCGCCGCCCACCGAGCGGGCGGCGCTCACCTGCCGCGTCCCGCCCATCTCGTAGACAATCTCTCCGGTCCCTCCTTCCCGAATCGAGGATGTCACACGGCCGATTGCGCCAATCGTCTGATAGTCCTTCGGATCGAGCTCCTTGCCCGCTGGCCGCAGCACCTTGACCAGGAACCAGCCCACCACCAGCGCGGCAGCTGCCCCACCCACAATCCCGATGACGATCGCCACCGGGGCGACCCAGCCAAAACCATTGCGCACCAGGTATCCGATACCCCCGAACCAGGTGACGAATGCCAGGATGCCGGAGACGCTGAGTGCCCCGCCGATCAACTCCCCCAATGCGCTGTCGCCGTGGGCATCGAACCCATGATCGCCATGACCGGCGCCATCGCCGTGACCGCCGATGTCCACGAAGCCGAGCAACAGTGAGAGGATGGTGAACAGCAGCCCGAAGAAGAACATGCCCAGGAGGATGGCATCGAGCAGGTCATTCAGCGGAAACATGAGGAACTCCCTCTCTCGGTCGCACCCGGACGCCCCTTTCGCATCAGGCCAGCATCGATGATTGTGGAAAGTCTATCCTGTTCCCGCGAGAAGAGGTCGTGCCGGTCAGCCCGCCGTTCGCGCCGGCGCCATCAGGAGAGCCCCCAATGTCCGACACAGCCGGTTCTGGCGAGGAACCGAAATATGGCACGACGAATATCGAACCCGGCGACGAGATCGCCCCGGTCGACCAGGGCGAGCGACATTCCAGCGTGCGCCCCGAGGTCATCCGCGACGACCCGGAGGTCCGGGCACTGATCACGGCCGCCAACCGCAACCTTGGCGTCCTCGGATTCACCGAGCATGGTTTCCGGCACATCGGGCTGGTGGCGCACATCGCCCGCAACGTCCTCCAACGGCTCGGCTACGACCGCCGCCACCTCGACCTCGCGGAGATCGCCGGGTATCTGCACGACATCGGCAATGTCGTCTCCCGGCACGGCCACGCCACCACCGGCGCCCTGCTGGCGCACACGATCCTGACGCGGCTCGGCCTTGAACCCGGTGAGACGGCCATCGTCATGGCGGCGATCGGCTCCCACGGCGACGACCACGATCATCTGGGCGAGCCTGTCGACGCTGTCTCTGCCGCCCTGATCCTTGCGGACAAGTCAGATGTCCATCGTTCCCGGGTACGCGTCACCGATCCCGCCGCGTTCGACGATCACGACCGCGTCAACTACGCCAACACGTCGTCCTTCGTCCGCGTCGATCGGGAGGCGCGCACGATCACCCTCGAGCTGGAGATCGACACGGACATCGCCAGCCCGATGCAGTATTTCGAGCTCTTCCTGCCCCGCATGCTGATGTGCAAGCGCGCCGCCCAGGTCCTCGACTGCACCTTCCGTATCACGATGAACCACATCACGATGCTGTAGCTGTCCCCATATCGGCACAGCCGCCGTCACACGTCGGAGCGGTCCCAGCTCCGGCCCAGGCGGTGTGGCATCATGACATTGACGCGACCCTGCGTCCCCTTCGCTTCCCCTCGCGGCATCCTTCGGGCTGGCCGCGACCATGCTCCTCAAAGGGATTCTCATGATCCTCGCCCGTCACCAGCGGATGACCGTGCATGCGCCGAGCGCATCGCGGGATCGCTGGCGCGATTTCGACCTAATGATGTTCGTGACGATGATGGTGCTGATCGGCTTCGGCGTCGTCGCGATCTGGAGCGCCGTGGGGCTCCCGCCGCTGGCGTCGGACAATTCCGGCACCCGCCAGGCAGCGTTCAGCATCATTGGGCTCGCCCTGATGGTCATCGCGGCGTCGATCGACTATCGCTACCTCGAATCCGCTGCCTGGATCCTGTATGCCGCCGGTATCGGCATCCTGTTGGTCGTGCTCAGCCCGCTCGGGTACGCGGTCGACAACACCGGTGCCCAGAACTGGCTCAATCTCGGGTTCACGACCATCCAGCCCTCGGAGTTCACCAAGATCACCACCATCATCGCGCTCGCGGCCTTCATCTCGTCACGCGGCGAGGAGATGCGCTACTTCTCGAACTTCGTCATCGCGGGGCTGATCGTGGCTCTGCCGACCGGCCTCATCCTGCTAGGGCCGGACCTTGGCCAGGCAATGGTCTACATCGTGCTCTGGGCATCCAGCCTCTTCGTGATGCGCACGCACAAGCGGTATCTGGTCGGGATCGTCGTGGCGCTCCCGGCGTTGATTCTCTTCGCCTGGCGGTTCGTCCTCCAGGATTACCAGCGCGACCGCATTTTGCTCTCCTACAATCCGCAGGACGCGCCCACCACAGGCGGCTACCAGATCATCCAGGCGCGGATCAGCATCGGTGCCGGTGGCCTGTTCGGAGCCGGGCTGAAGGGCGGCACCCAGAGCACGCTGAACCTGCTTGGCGTGCGTGAGTCGGACTTCATCTTCGCCCACGCCAGCGGCATGTTCGGCTTCGTCGGCATGATCGCGCTCTTCGTCTGCATCGTGATCTTCATCTGGCGCTGTTTGAAGGTCGCGGAGATCGCCCGCGATACCTTCGGCCAGACGATCGCCGTCTGCACCGCCGGCGTCTTCTTCTTCCAGGCGTTCCTGAACATCGGGATGAACGTCGGCATCATGCCGGTCGCCGGAATCACCCTTCCGTTCGTCAGCGCCGGCGTCTCGTCGTTGTGGACGTTCATGA
>Ga0164243_10010702_pt1 | contig 13156 bp, 16 predicted proteins | sample OricompcompostOP_FD_108781 | JGI IMG/M metagenome (GOLD analysis project Ga0164243, IMG submission 108781) | Organic Plus compost microbial communities from Emeryville, California, USA - Original compost - Organic plus compost (OP) | ecosystem: Engineered > Solid waste > Mixed feedstock >... | reverse complement strand
GCGGATGATCGACGGCGGCGCCTTCGTCGCCGCGGTGGCCACCAAGGGCACCGAGATCGCCAAGGTCGTCCACCTCGGCCGCACACCCACCGTCTTGCAACGCACGGCGTTGGAGTTCATGACCGCCGGCACCTGCGTCATCCGTGGCTGTGACTCCACCGCACGCATCGAGATCGACCACGTCACCGACTGGGCAACGAGCAAGCGCACCGAACTGAGCGAGCTCGCCGCCCCATGCGGCTACCACCACGACCTCAAGACCCACCACGGCTACCGCTTCGGCCCCCTCGGACCCGACAACAAACGCACCCTCATCCCACCGGAGGAACCGGGTTCAGCGGAGCCAGCGGGACCGCAGGAGGCCACCGGACCGCCCGACCTCGCCGTCGTCGAAGGCCACGACCCACTCGCCCCAGCCACGGCGTCCACCGAACAACCCGGCCTCTTCGACACCGGCTGAAGGAGACGCGGTCGGGACGCGCTCGGTCGACGGTCTCGATGGCGGCTGCCGAGCGGAGGCGGGAGACCAGTCGGTGCGTTCGTTGGGCGGGCTGGTCCCAGCGCGGGCGGGTAGGGGACCTGCCATGACCAGCGCAGCGAACGATCCGAACGTCGATCCCGGGCCCGCGGCCTCGCGCCCGGCGGACGGCGCGGAGAACGGCGGCGAGGTCCCGAGCGACGAGCGGTGGGTCGGGTCGCTCACGCCGGGAACCTCGAGTGAGGAGGGCCTCAGCACGGTGCCGCTTTCCGCCGAGGACCTGGTGCCCGACGATGACCTTGGCGCCGACCCGTCGACCAGCTGACCCCGTCGATGAGGTAGGGAAGCGCCGAGGACCTGGTGCCCGACGACGACCTGCTCGAGGGCACACGGCTCGACGGCGATCCCGGCGCCGACTCGTCGACCAGCTCACCCCCCTTCGGTGCGAGAGGGCGAACGGCGCGGTGCCCCACGTCCGCCCGTGCGATGGGACCCCGGCCTCGTCGAGGCACCAGCGACCGGGGATGGTCAGCCGTCGGTGCGCTCCAGTGCGGCGTAGGCGAACTGGAGGGCGTCGGAGCCGGCGTGCACCACGAACGTGGCCGCCACCGCTCGCGTCGCTCTCGGCGCGAACACCCCACCGAAGACGAAGCCCGTCCCGATCCACTGGCCGAGGCAGAACGGGCAGGTGAGCAGTTCGCCGACGGCGCGCCGCCAGCCCCGACCGACGACCTCCTCGTGCAGCTCCGCCGGCCCGCTCGCCCCCTCCATCTCGGTGAAGGGAGCGCGAAGCGGGCTGGTCACGGGCGCCTTCGCCACGATGCGGGCCAGCTTGTGGGTGGCCACGGCGTACAGCGCCAGGTCGGCGACCGAGGTGTGCGTCGGCAGCCGACGGGTCCGCACCGCCAGCGCGGTGAGCCCCGTGAGCGAGACGGCGTAGGTGGCGACGAGCCCGGCGAACGCGGGCAGCGGCTGCTCCGGGGCGTAGCGGTCGTTGACGTCCCGGATGCGGTCGCGCCAGCTCGTCTCGTGGGGTTCGGCCATGTCCCGCCCGTACCCGCTGGGCCCCGACCGAGAACCCCGATCGAGCACCCCGGACAGGGATCCTCGTCCCCGCGTCGTCCGAGCGGCGCCGTCGCGCCGGGTGCGGGTCGGAGCACGGGCCACCGATGGCGAGTCCCGCGCCCCGGGGTCAGCGCGGGTCGAAGCGCTCCCGGCGGACGTTCACCCGGCGGCCCCGGATGGTGGCGCCCTTCATGGCGCCGATGACCTCGTCGACGGCGGCGGCCGGCACCTCGACCAGCGAGAACTTCTCGGTGATCTCGATGGCGCCGATGTCCCGGCCCTGGAGGCTGGTCTCGCCGGTGATGGCACCGACGAGATCGCCGGGGCCGATCCGGGCGGCACGACCGACGGGGAAGAAGAGCCGCACCACGTCGCCGCCGCCCCGGGCCCCGCCCTTGCGTGGCCCCTTCGGACCCCGGTCGTCGCGGCCCCGACCGCGGTCGTAGCCACCGTCGCGGGGACCGCCCCCGTCGCGGCCACGGTCGTCGCGTGGCCGTCGCAGCTTCGCCTCGGGGATCTCCTCCTCGTCGGCGTCGGCCGGGTTGGCCTGCTCGTGCACGAGCTTCACCGCGGCGAGGGCCACCTCGATCGGGTCGGCCTCGTCGGTGAGGGTCTCCACGATGGTCCGGTAGCGGTCGAGGTCGTCGGGGTCACCGAGCAGCGCCTCCCGCACCAGGCTGAGGGTGAGCTCCATCCGCCGGTTCCGCAGGTCGGTGATGGTGGGCACCTTCTCGACCGCGATCTCCTGGCCGGTGACCCGCTGGATGTTCTCGAGCAGCCGGTGCTCCCGGGGCTCGGCCAGGGTGATGGCGACACCCTCGCGCCCGGCGCGACCCACCCGTCCGATGCGGTGCACGTAGGCCTCGGGGGCCGAGGGCACGTCGTAGTTCACGACGTGGCTGAGCAGATCGATGTCGAGACCCCGGGCGGCGACGTCGGTGGCCACGAGCAGGTCCGAGGTGCCGGCCCGGACCCGGCCCATCACCCGGTCGCGCCCCTCCTGGTTGAGGCCACCGTGGAGGGCCTCGGCCCGGTAGCCGCGGCCGTTCAGGGTCTCGGTGAGCTGGTCGACCTCGTGGCGGGTGCGGCAGAAGACGATCGCCGCGGTGGGCACCTCGACGTCGAGGATGCGGCCCAGGGCCGCGGCCTTGTGGGAGCGCGGCACCACGTACGCGGTCTGGCGGACCCGGGGGGCCTCGCCCTGCGTCGCGGCGGGCGGGGCGATGGTGATGGTCACCGGGTCGGTCATGCGCCGGCGGGCCAGGCGCTCGATCCGCGGCGGCATGGTGGCCGAGAACAGCACGGTCTGGGCCGTGTCCGGCAGGGCGTCGAGGATGGCGTCGAGATCGTCGGCGAAGCCCATGTCGAGCATCTCGTCGGCCTCGTCGAGCACCACGACCTCGACGGAGGCCAGGTCGAGGCTGCCCCGCTGGAGGTGGTCGACGGCCCGACCGGGGGTGGCGACGACCACGTCGACCCCCCGGTGCAGGGCATGGAGCTGGCGGCCGATGGGCTGGCCGCCGTAGATCGGCAGCACCCGGGCGCCCAGGCCCCGGCCGTAGCGGTGCACGGCCTCGGAGACCTGCATCGCCAGCTCGCGGGTGGGCACCAGCACCAGCGCCGTCGGGGCGGTGCCCCGGTCTCCGGGCGCGAGCCGCTCGAGGATCGGCAGGGCGAACGCCGCCGTCTTGCCGGTGCCGGTGGCGGCCTGGCCGAGCACGTCGCGCCCAGTCAGCAGCGCGGGCACGGCCTCGGCCTGGATCGGGGTGGGTTCCTCGTAGCCGAGCGCGGCGAGCGCGTCGGTCAGCTCGGCCCTGAGGCCGAGGGAGGTGAAGGTGGCGTCGTCGGTCTCGGGGGTCATGCGCATTCCTCAATCTCGAGCGCGAACGCCCGGTTCCACGGTCCCACGCCCAGGCGGTCGACACCACTCCCGGGCCGGGTTCGCCTCCCGCGACGATGGGGGGTCGGTCGGCGTGACGCGCCGAACGATCGCCGAAGGGGCCGACCGACCCTATCGACCTCGAGCCCGGACTCCTACGGTGACTCTGCACCAGCCACAGCCACACCGCCTCCGGCGGCGCCGCGATGTGACAGCACCTCGCACCGGGCGACCGGGTCGTCATCGTGCCGCCGGGGTGGATGGGCATGGCGGACGGCTACGCCTTCACCGCCGCGGAGGTGGAGCCCCCGCACCACCTGGTGCTGCGCCAGGCGCCGCCCGAGCACCCCTGGGACTCGGTGTGGACCTTCACCGTCGAGCCGGACGGTCCGGGGCGGAGCCGGCTCGTCTCCCGCACCCGGGCCCGGCGCCAGTCCGGCGCCGCCGGCCGGGTGGCCGCTCTGGCGGGCCTGGCGATGGAGCCGGTCATCGTGCTGATGACCCGTCGCATGCTGCTGGGCATCCGGGAGCGGGCCGAGCGGGGACTGCGGGAGGCCGCCGACGCGACGGCCTGACCCGACCCGCTCGTCGGTCGGGTCCGCCGGGCACCACCGTTCGTCGGCTCAGGGGTGTAGCGGCGGCACGTCGACGTCGCCGAGGGCGGCGAGCACCAGCCACCACGACGCCAGGCCGTGCTCGCACCAGGCGTCCGGCGCCACCAGGCACTCGTCCGGGCAGCGGCACACGCCGTCGGCCACCCACTCCTCGAGCGTCTCCTCGTCGGGCGGAGCCCAGCCGCTGTGGTGCCCGAACCACTCGTGGGTGAGCGCGACCGCTTCGGCGGCATCGGACGGCGCCCCGTCGGCCGGGGCGCTCACCGGTTGCGCGACCGCCACGCCTCGATCTGCCGGCGGTCGCGCTTGGTCGGTCGCCCGGCCCCGCGGTCTCGCTCGCTGAACGCGACGAGGTCGTCGCGTGCCGGAGGCGGAGGGGAGTGGTCGACGTAGCACTCGACGGCGATCGGCGCCCCCACCCGGTTCTCGATGAGCCGCACCACCTCCACGATCCGCTGGCGCCCGTGGAGGCGTGCCTCGATCCGGTCACCGACGGCGACGGTGTGGGCGGGCTTGGCGGGTCGGCCGTTGAGCCGCACGTGGCCGGCCCGGCAGGCGTCGGTGGCCTCGGAGCGGCTCTTGGTGAGCCGCACCGACCAGAGCCAGCGGTCGAGGCGAGCGCCGTCGGCCATCAGACCGCGGCGGTGCCCGGCACCCGGAAGGTGAGGCAGTCGGCGTCCTCGTCGGCGCACAGCCCGGCGAGCTGCTCGAGGCGGGCCCGCTGGCCCCGCAGCTCGCCGATCTCGCCATCCACCGCCACGATCCTCGACCGGGCGGCGGCCACCAGGTCACCGGTGGCGCCAGCGGCGGCGGCGTCGAGGAGGGCGGCGATCTCGGCGAGGGTGAACCCGAGCGCCTTCGCCCGCCGGATCTGGCGGAGCCGCTCCAGGTCGGACTCGGGGTACCGCCGGTGGCCGGCGCCGGGATCGGGGCGGTCGGGCTGGCGCAGCAGGCCTCGCCGCTCGTAGAAGCGGACGGTCTCCACGTTCACGCCCGCGGCCGAGGCGAGCTCACCGATGCGGTAGGTGCGCACCCGGGGAAGGCTACGGCCCGTACCCCGGTACGGGCGCAACCCTTCCCGCCTCGTCCCGGTGGCGTCACCGCTCGGGACGCTCCTCCCGGCTCACCGCCCCTCCTGAGTGGCGGACCACGCCACGCAGGCGATCGAGGTAGCCGGCTCCCGGTCGGTGGGGGGGATGGGGAGAGGGCTTGACTCCGGACCGGGGTACGGCCCGTACGTTCGCCGCCCGGGCCGGATCGGCCGGCCCGAGGACCGGGAGGTGCCCGATGCCGGTGCTGGTGGTGGACGAGCAGACCTACGACGAGGTGGTGGGCACCGCCCAGGTGCCGGTGCTGGTGGACGTCACCGCCCGGTGGTGCCCGCCGTGCCGGGCCATGGAGCCGGTGCTCGAGGAGCTCGCCGCCGAGGTGGCGGGGGCCCTGCTGGTGGTGTCGGCGGACGCCGACGACGCCCCTGACGTGGCCCTCCGTCTGGGGGTGATGTCGTTCCCGACCCTCGTCGTGCTGGTGGCGGGGGAGGAGCGGGCCCGGTTCGTGGGCGCTCGTGGTCCGGGGCGGCTGCGGGAGGACCTGCGGCCGTTCCTGCCCACGCCCTCGCAGACGACCACGACCACGGTGGCGACGACCGTGGCGTCGTCGTCGGCTGCGGCCCGTCCCTGGACCGACGGGGGTGTCCCGGGGTGACCGTGGTCGCTGCGCGATGATCGGCCGCCATGGACCTGACCCCCTTCGCCTCCCTGACCCTCACCACCGGCTCCGAGGGCCTGCACATGCTCGGCTCCACCCCGGCCGGCACCCGCATCATCCAGGAGATCCAGGGCGCCGAGCTCGTCGGTGACCGGATCAAGGCCTCGCTGCTCGGCACGGCCAACGCCGACTGGCTGGCGATCACCGAGGGCGGCGTCGCCATCTTCGACATCCGCCTCACCCTCAAGACCGACGACGACGCCGTCATCTACCTGGCCTACGCCGGCCGGGCCGACTGGTCGGAGGGCCTCGGGCGGGGCCCGATCTACGTGGGGGCCGAGTTCGAGGCGGGCGACGAGCGCTACCGCTGGCTCAACGCCCTCCACCTCTTCGGCAAGGGCGGCGTCGCCGACGGCGGCGTGCGCTACGACTTCTTCCAGGGCTCCTGAGCCGGTCGCACCCGGGTGGCGTGCACCCGGGTGCGACACGTGGCACACTCTGCCCCGATGTAAGGGGGGCTATTAGAACCCTGACGGGTGGCTGACCCACGCGGTCGGCCGCCCCGGACGGGCACGAACCTCCGCGTCACCGAGGCCTCGCCTCAGCCGGCAGCGCGCCCCGCGGCCGCCGCCGACCGATCCACCGACCGCAGCACGTTCACCCGAGACCACCACACCGGAGGCAGTCCCCACATGGAGTTCGCGATCTTCCTGAACGGGTACATCCCCGGCCCGAACGCGCACGACACGAACATGCAGCACCTGTCGTACCAGCGCGAGGCCGAGTACGCGATCTTCGCCGACAAGCACAACTGGAAGTACGTCTGGTTCGGCGAACACCACGCCCTCACCGAGTACTCCCAGCTGTCGGCGCCCGAGGTGGCGATCGGCTACATCGCCGCCCAGACCGACTACATCCACCTGGGCACGGCCATCAACAGCCTCTCGCCCCGCAAGGAGCACCCGGTCCGGTACGCCGAGCGCGCCGCCACCATGGACCACTACACGAACAACCGGTTCGAGTGGGGCACCGGCCGCGGCGCCGGCTCCCACGAGATGAAGTCCTTCAACATCATGGACAAGGACTCGACCAAGCCGGAGTGGGCCGAGGTCGTCCGGGAGATCCCGCGCATGTGGGAGCAGGAGGACTACGAGTTCCACGGCGAGACGTTCACCGTCCCGACTCCGCACAACATCCTGCCGAAGCCCTACGGCAAGGGCCACCCGCCGATCTGGGTCGCCTGCGGCAACCCGCCGACGTTCACCACCGCGGGCCAGCTCGGCATCGGCGCCATCGCCTTCAACTTCGAGCCGATCTACGCCCTCCGCGGCCGCATCGAGGCCTACAAGGAGGGCATCGCCAACTGCACCGAGCCCCTCGGCCAGTTCAAGAACGACAACGTCATGATCACCAACTCGGTGATCTGCTGCGAGACCCGTGAGGAGGCCCGGGAGATCGCCCTCCGCAAGGGCCGGGGCTACCTCGTGTCGATGGTGAACCTGTACCACGACACCATGCCCAAGTCGCAGGACGCCATCACCTGGCCGAGCAAGCCGATGTCGCTCTACGACATCGTGCAGTCCGGCGTCGACGGCGACGAGCTGCTCGACGGCATCATCGAGGGCGGCCACATGCTGTGCGGCACCCCGGACGAGGTGTGCGAGCAGATCGCCAACTGGGGCGACGTCGGCATGGACCAGCTCGCCTTCGGCCTGCCCATCGAGGGCATGCACCACGAGGAGATCCTCGCCACCCTCGAGCTGTTCGGCGACAAGGTGATCCCCGAGTTCGACAAGGACCGTAAGCACTCCACCGACTACTACCGCGAGCAGGCCGTCCCGAAGTACGGGCGCTTCGCCAACCCGCTCCCGGCCGACGTCGAGTGGCCCACCGTGCTGCCCACCAACAACCTCACCGGCACGCCGGACTGATCGGCCGCCGTCCCTTCGACCCGGAGAGCCCGTGCCCCGCGATGCCACCGCAACCCGTGAAGCGCTCCTGCGCCAGGCGGAGCGGCTGTTCGCGAGGCGCGGGCTCTACCAGGTCCAGGTCCGTGAGATCGTCGAGGCCGCGGGCCAGCGCAACGTCTCCGCGCTGAACTACCACTTCGGCTCCCGTGAGGGGGTCATCGAGGCGATCCTCACCCGCTACGGCGAGCCCACCGACGTGGCCCGGGGCGAGCTGCTCGCCCTCGTCGGCCGTGACGCCCCCACCCGCGACCTCGTCGCCGCCCTGGTGGTGCCCTACACGGCGCACCTGCGTACGCCGGAGGGGCGTGACTACCTGCGGATCGTGGCACAGATGTCGGCCACGTTCTCCAACTGGCGGGTGCTGGGGCCCGGCACCGGGCCCCGCCTCATCGAGATCCTGAGCCTGCTCGAGCAGCGGCCGTCCCACCTGCCCGACGCGGTGCGGGGGGAGCGGGTCATCGAGCTCATCATGCTGATGACCGTCGCCGCCGGGGAGCGGGCCCGCGTGCTCGAGCGCCACCCCGACCAGGAGCTCGACCACGACACGTTCGCGGCCAACCTCACCGACGTGCTCGTCGGGGTGCTCGAAGCGCCGCTGCGGGGGCCGCTGCCGGCCCTCGAGGTCGACACCGAAGCCGGCTGAGGGCGAGCGGCGGGGTCGTCCCGCCTCGCCGACCGGGCCCGCTGACGATCGGCTCAGCGGCGCCGGAGAGCGAGGAGCTGCTGGAGCGGGGAGCGCTCGTCGGCCCCCGGCCCGGGCACCAGGCGCAGGTCGCGCTGCTCGAGCACCTCGCCGCACTCGCTGCAGCGCAGCTCCACGTCGATGACGTGGCCGCAGGGCCGGTGCACCAGATCGGCCGGCGGGCCGGCCGCGGGGACCTCCCACCGGTCGCCCCACCGGCGCATGGCGTCGAGGACCTCCCAGAGGTCGCGGCCCTTCTCGGTGAGGCGGTAGTCGTAGCGGGGCGGGTGGTCCTGGTAGCGGACCTTCTCGAGGACCCCCTGGTCGACCAGGCGGGCCAGGCGGTCGTTGAGCACGTTGCGGGAGATGCCCAGGTGGCGCTGGAAGTCGTCGAACCGGGAGACCCCGAGCAGCGCGTCGCGCACGATGAGCAGCGACCACCACTCGCCCACGACCTCGAGGGTCTGGGCGACCGAGCAGTTCATGTCGCGGAAGCTCACCCGTTGCACGGCCCCAGGGTAGAGGGTTGCGTCACGAGATGCTGTCCCGACGCGGGCGGCGCTACCGTGCCCGCCATGGCTTCCCTCCCCACCGCCCCCGTCGTCGCCACCGGACTGGTGGGTGGCTACCTCGTCGCCCGCGAGACCGGCATCCGCCCGCTCGGGGGCGCGGTCCTCGGTGCGGCCGGCCTCCTCGCCGGTCGCCGCTGGCTGCGCACCGCGGGCCCGGCCACCACCGCCGTGCTCTCCGCCGTCTACCTCGGCGGCTTCGGCGCCAGCCACCCGCTGGCCAAGAAGATCGGCCCGTGGCCGGCCGTGCTCAGCGTCGCCGGTACCTCTGCGGCCGCCTCCTGGCTGCTCAGCGACCGCAAGGCGGTCACGGCGTGAGCGACGACCAGGGCGGTCAGCCCGAGGGCCTCGACCTCGCCGCCACGGCCACCCCGTTCATGGCCGCGGCCGGCCTCGTGCTCGACGAGGTGTCGGCCGACCGGGTTGTCGGCCACATCGACCTCAGCGCCGACCACCACCAGCCGTTCGGCATCGTGCACGGCGGCGTGTACGCCACCGCGGTGGAGACGGCGGCGAGCATCGGCGCGTCCGTCTCGGCGATGGAGCAGGGACTCAACGTGGTGGGCGTGAACAACAACACCCATTTCGTGGCGGCCGTGTCGGAGGGTCGGGTCGACGTGGTGGCAACTCCCATCGTGCAGGGCCGCACCCAGCAGCTCTGGAACGTCGACATCACCCGGGCGTCCGACGGCCGCCTGGTGGCCACCGGGCAGCTCCGACTCCAGAACGTCGCGCCCCGCACCTGAGCCGCCTGTCACACGCCACCCCCTCCGGGGTGCGAGGCTCCGGGGATGTTCGACAACCGCATCACCCGTCTGATCGGGTGCGAGATCCCGATCCTCCAGGCGCCCATGGGCTACATCTCCCGCTCCCAGCTGGCGAGCGCGGTCGCCAACGCCGGCGCCATCGGCATGATCGAGACGTCTTCGGGCGAGCTCGACGCCGTGCGTGAGGAGATCGTGAAGATGCGGGAGCTGGCCCCGGGCAAGCCCTTCGCGGTGAACATCGCCCAGGCCTTCGTCCGGGACCCCTCGATCGTCGACTTCGTGGTGGAGCAGGGGGTCCGGTTCGTCACCACCTCGGCCGGTGACCCGACGAAGTACACGGCTCGGTTGAAGGAAGCCGGGCTCACCGTGTTCCACGTGGTGCCGAGCCTGCGGGCCGCCCTGAAGGCGGTCGACGCCGGGGTCGACGGGCTCGTGGTGGAGGGCTCCGAGGGCGGCGGGTTCAAGAACCCGCGCGACGTCTCCACCATGGTGCTGCTGCCCCTCGTGGCGTCACGGGTCGACGTGCCCATCATCGCCGCGGGCGGCTTCGTCGACGGGCCCACCATGGCGGCGGCGTTCGCGCTGGGAGCCGAAGGCGTGCAGATGGGCACCCGCATGGTGGCCAGCGCCGAGTCGCCCATCCACGACAACTGGAAGCAGGCCATCGTGGCCGCCCCGGAGACGGGGACGGTGCTGCTCAACCGCCACGCCGCTCCCGCCGTGAGGGTGCTGCGCACCGAGGTGAGCGAGACCTTCGAGTTCGAGACCGGCCGCAACGCCATGGAGGCCATGCGGGACCACAAGGCCGTCTACTTCGAAGGCGACCTGTCCGCCGGGCTGGCCTTCAGCGGCCAGGTCGCCGGGCGCATCGACTCGGTCCGCCCGGTGGCGGAGGTGTTGCGGGAGTGCGCCGAGGGCTGCCTCGAGGTCATCGCCGACCTGGCGCGGCGCTACCCGACGACGGGCTGAGCCGGAGGCGAGGCCGCGGGCGGGCCGACCGGGGTGGGCCGGCGGCCCGAGCCGTCCGGTCGCCCGACCCGTGGATCAGTCGATCGGGAGGCGGGCCATGAGGTCGGCCTTGCGCTCCTCGAACTCCTCGAAGGTGATGGCCTCGTCGGCCAGCTGCTTGTGGATCAGCTCGATCTGCTGGAGCAGCTCGGCGGCGCTGAGCTCGCCGCCCTCGCTGAGCACCGGCGTGGGCTCGTCCTCGCTGCGGTCGGTGGTGACGCCGGACTGGCGGCGCTCCCGCTTGAGCGCCTGCTTGGCCTTCTTGGCCCGATCGCGCTGGAGCTTCTCGAAGCTGGTTCGTTGCGCACCCATGTGCGCCTCCTTCCGGGGGGCGGCCGGCCGGGTTCGGCGGGGCCGACCGGCGGTGCCGGCGCGGGCCAGGACCGGGGGCGGGGCCGGGAGGTCCGGTCCTGCGCGGGCCGCTCCGAGGGGGAGCGGCACCGTGGTCCACCGTGCCCGTCGGTCAGGACGGGGCCGCCGGCGACGACTGAGGGCACCACCGTACCGGCATCCGAGCCGCCTGACGCGTCATCGGGGCGGGGGCCCGGGTGCCGACGGTCCTCCGCCACCAGGGGCGACGCGCTCTAGCCTCACGCCCCGTGACCAGGGTGATCGGCGTCTGGCGGCTGGTGGGGATGGCCGTGACCGCCGTGGTGGCGACGCTCGCCGCGGTGCTCGTGATCGGCCCGTGGGGCTGGTCGGGGGGCATCGAGGTCCGGAACGGCCCCACCCTCACCGGCCCGGTGCCCGAGCCGACGGTGGAGCCCGGCGTGCTCTACGAGTCGCCCGACGGGTCGATCCGCATCCCGGACCCCACGGCCTACGGCGAGGACATCACCCTCCGCTTCGACGTCACGGCCCAGGCGCAGCCGGACCACAGCGTGATCGTGACCGAGGACATCACCCAGGACTTCGCCACCCGCCGCCACGGCATCGAGCGGACCATCCCCCTCGTCGACCACGCCGGCGAGCACGCCATGCGGTGGATCGAGGTGTCGACGGACGCCGGCACGCCGAACCAGGTGCAGGTCTCGGACATCTCGCTGCTGGGCGGCGACGGCGTGCGGGTGCGCATCGGGGACCCGGACAGGACGATCACCGGGGTCCACCGCTACCGCCTGACCTACGCCCTGGAGGACATGGTCGTCGACCCCGCCGCGGTGCCGACCGTAGCGACCGCCGCACCGCTCGGCGACGTCCTCGTCGGAGAGGTCGGCAGCGACACCCCGACCGTCGTCACCACCACCACGCTGGCGCCGGGCACGGTGGAGCGGGTGGCCCTCGACGCGTACAGCGACTGGGCCCACCGGGTGTACGGCACCACGGTGGTGCTGACCGGACCCGCCGGTCCCCTCGACGCCACCTGTGCACAGGGCTCGCGGACGTTCCGCCAGGCGTGCGCCTCGACCACGCTCGGTCCCGACGGCGCCGTGTTCGAGGCGGCCGCCCCCGTCTCCGCCTACAACGACGTCACCGTGCAGGTCGACTGGCCGGCCGGCAGCTTCGGTCCGGCGGTGATCGACGGACCCGCCCGGGGCACCTGGCCGGTGCGCCTCGTCGCCGTGGCGCTCTCGCTGGTCGGCGTGCTCGTCACCATGGTGTCGGCCGCCACGGCGCGCGGACGCCTCTGGGCCCGCACCCGCAAGGGCGTGGCGGCCACGTTCGGGGGCGACCCGACAGGGGGTGCGGACCTGGTGCCCCGCTCGCCCTTCACCGACCCCCCGCTCGAGTTCGTGCCGCCGATGGGCCTGCGGCCGGCCGAGATGCTCCGCCTCCAGGAGGGCACCGAGGCGGAGGCCTCGCGCCTCATCGCCTCCACGGTGATCGACCTCGCCGCCGCCGGTGAGCTCGAGCTGGAGGCGGCGAAGAACGACGACGACTGGGTCGTGCGCCGCCGGGAGGGCGGATCCGGGCGGCCGTTGCGGACCTACGAGGGCCGCCTCCTGTCGGCCCTCATCCCGGCCGACGGTGGGGCCGTGCGGTTCGGCGACCGGGCCAAGGCCATGAGCACCGCCCGCGACCAGATCCTCGCCCAGCTCGACGACGACCTCCGCCACGCCGGGCTCCTCGAGCGGCGCCTCCGGGGCACCGGGGCCGGCCTCGGCGCCCGGATCATCGCCGCTCTGGTGCTGTTCGCCGTCACGGTCGGGTTCGCGGCGTTCGCCGGTGGCTTCCTCCGGGCCCTGCCGTGGCGCACCGCCATGGTGCTCGCCGGTGGAGGGGTCGGCCTCGTCGTCGGGGTCTGGGGGCTGACCCGGGTGCGGCGCGCCGGGCGGGGCCGCACCACCAAGGGGCTCGGCGCCGCGTACCGGGCGGCCGGGTTCCGCCGGTTCTTCGACGCCAGCGAGGAGATGCACGCCCGCGCCGCGGCCGATGCCGGCCTGCTGCGGCAGTACCTCGGCTACGCAGTGGCGTTC
>Ga0164243_10010701_pt1 | contig 13157 bp, 29 predicted proteins | sample OricompcompostOP_FD_108781 | JGI IMG/M metagenome (GOLD analysis project Ga0164243, IMG submission 108781) | Organic Plus compost microbial communities from Emeryville, California, USA - Original compost - Organic plus compost (OP) | ecosystem: Engineered > Solid waste > Mixed feedstock >... | reverse complement strand
AGTAAAGAAGGGTCCGGGGAGGGCAACCAGTCGGGACAGACGCGTTGCCGTGTAAAAAAGCGCACCCCCGGACCCCCTACAGATCAGGCGGCTACATCTTCCCGGGCCTCCTCTCCCAACTCGCGGTCTAGCCAGTCGAACAGCGCCGAACACGCATCCTTCACAATGGAAGCCGTCTCGCGAAGACGGTCTGCGTCCCAAACGGCGATGTACTGCACGCTAGCCAGCGTGGTGTCGATACCGAACTCGCCGCAGACCACATACGCGATGCTCTCCGCGACGGCTTCACCAAAGGAGTAGTCGTAGGGCTTGCCGCCCTCGGTCAGTGTCTTGTAGGTGGCCGCGTGGCCCAACTCGTGAACCAGCACCCGGGCTTGCTCCACGGGGTCGTAGGGCTGCAACCAGATCGAGTTGTCCGCCGGGGTGTAGGAGCCGCCCGCGCTGGTTTTCTTCGCCTCGATCACCACGGGGATTCCCTGCGCGGCGGTGTAGGCGAAGAGAGAGTCCAGCAGCCGTTGCGCGGCCTCCGGGTCTCCGGTGACTGGCTGTCGAACGGGCGGCTCCCACGGGTTCTCGAAGCCCTCAATCGGCTCCGTGTCCTCGTAGGCGAACACCGGAATGGCGCGGAACGCGATCTTCTTTTCCTCGGTCCCGTCCTCGCGTTCCTTGGTGTAGGGCCGGGGAGCCAGAATCCAGATCGCTTCGCTGCCCTTCACCACCTGTCGGCCAAGGTCTTGCCACGCTCGGTAGCCCTTGACCCAATGGGTGTCCTCGCGCTGAACGGCGATCAACCACTGGTTGTTCAGGCTGTACTTGTGGAAGGAACGCATGCCCTTCAAGAACTGCTGCCAGTTCTCGGTCTGGCTGAACTTCTCAACGGCCTCTTCCAGCATCTTGCGTGCGTTCTCGGTTCGGTCCACTCCACTCCCCTTCGCCACCGTGCTACTCCTTCCTGCTACTACCTGAACATACGTACATGGTAACACGCGGCGTGTTAGGTCGCAAGGGGATGGGGAGACTATTCTGGCGTTGGTGTTCCATCAACCACACGCGACCGCACGAGTTCAACGTCCTTTGCGGCCTTATCGAGCACGCGTTTGGACACCGCTTGATATCCATGAAGCCTCGTCGCAATGTTGAAACACAGTCCGGCCTTGTGGGAGTCTCCAGCCGCCTTGTGCTCCTTCCCGCGCTCGGTAAATGCGTCACTCAGCGTCAGGCAAACATTCTTCCCGTTATCAAGGCGCTCGACCGCTGTTCCCCAAAGCGCCTGATCGAACTCCCAGTCTTTCACGGTGTCTCCTATTCTGGTGTTGCGGCGATCATCTGCCGCAGTTTGTTGCGTAGTGCCCAGAACTCGCAGCCCTCAACCTCTGCATCACTATGTCCGGCATTTTGCATGGTGAGGATCATGTTTTCCGTCAACATTTCGAGTGTGCAGAGTTCTTGCAGGGTGAGCGGGTCCGGGAAGTCCGGCTCGTAGGCGAACTCAAAGACGCTGGTCTTCTCGGTGAAGATCATGCCGGAGTCGGTGACGCACACGTAGTCGTCTGGTCCGATCTGGATGGTGTCGCCATTGTCGGTCGTCACCTCGATGGTGAGGCCCCAGCCGCCCCGCGTCCTACCCGTAGCCGTTGTCTCCTGTTCCAGCCAGTCCTTGATCTGGAACGCCACTCCCAGATTCTCCGCTTTCAGGCACCGGCACCGAATGTTCCCCTTGCCCCGAAAGTACCCCGGAGTCGGCATACCACTGCTCATGTGCGGCTCCCATCTTCCTGTACGCGCTCTTGGAGAACTCAATGCGCTGCCTGATCTGCTCGTCGTGCTTCCCGTTGCGCCCGTACCACTCCTCCTCGGTATTCTTGAAGTCGATGAGCCCCAACTGGATGACGTGGATTTCATCGACGGTCAACTCGACCGGAATGGTCCGGCTGCGATCATTCGGGTCCGGCCGAACCGGAACTGCGGAAGGCATTTCGGGTGACATGCCCACTCCCCATCATCTTCACGTCGTACGGGAGCAACCGATTCTGCTCCTGCTTGCCCTTGTTGTATGCCTGCACAATCTCCTTCGTGACCGCCACATCGGGCTTGCACTGGTCGACGCGCTTTCGGGCCTCGGCTGAACTCAGGAGGCCGTGGTAGGTCATCTTCTGGAGCAGCGCCAACAACGCCCGCTTGTTGTACGGCTGATCGAGCCGGTACAGAAAGATGAAGTGCGTCACGCCGTGGATCAGGGCGTTTGGCGGTGGGCCGTCCGGGTTCATGTCCCGGATCATCTCCAAGGCGTCCAAGAGCGGGACGCGCCCGTATTTCAGGTACGACTGCTCCAGAGCGCCAATCGCCCGGAGACAGCCGCTCGTTTTCGGTCCACAGTTCGGGTCGATGTGCCAGCCGGTTGAGGTGGCGCACTGTTCGACCGCCAAGGCCACTTCGTCCTTCGCCTGCAGGCGTGCGGACCAGCGGTCATTGGGGTTCAGGCGGCGGCGATACAGGTCCTCGGCATAGAACACGGTGGCTTCTTCTTCGTGGTTGAGGCCGATAAAGACCATGCACGGAGCCTTCGCGTCCTGGCCGAACATCTCCTGAATGGCCGCGCGGCGATGTTGGCCGCGGATCACGTAGAGTTCGCCGTCATCCCGCATGTTGACCGCGATCGGGTCGAAGAGCGCGGGCTGGTAGTTCTTGACGATCTTCAAGACCGACGACCGCTTCAACGGGCGTTGGTACGACGTGTCAATGTGCAGCGTGTTCATCGGCAGCGACAGGAGGTCGTAGGGGAAGTCAGTGCTGCGCCTGTGCTGCTCGCCAATCGGTGTCAACGCGTCCTCCTAGTCGACGATGATGTTCAGCGACCCCCGCGAGAAGCAGGGTTCGATCCCCTGCATGATGTGAATGCGCCCGTGCTGGTTGATGTGAATCTTGCTGCCAAACGTGAACGGCGAGTCCTCCAGCGGGATTACCCGGGCGTACCGGGGTTCCAGCCAACCGTTGTCTCGCTCCGGCTTCCCGAAGCACAGGGCTTCATTGTTGTAGATCAGCGGCTTCCCCTTGTGGTCCAACCGGCCATAGAAGAGGATCGGCGTCGCCCGGTGATACCCAGCGCCCTCGATTTCGTCTCCCCACATATCCAGCAGGGCAATCTCCTTGATGCCCAGCCGTTCGGCCGTGAACAGGTAGCCAATGTCATCGCGCACGATCAGTCCTCCGGCTCCCAGTTGAACTCGAACGGGAAGATGCACACAGTCTGAAACCGATCCGGATAGAGCAGACGCGGCAAGGGAATCAATGTGCGCTTTCGAGCCACAAACGGGCCGAACTGGATGCCCTCTTCCTGCACTAACGGCCTTACGTTGAGGAAGGCCACGATCCCCCACTCGTTTTCCTCCTTCGGCGTGCCAAACACCAGCGGGTGCTTGTTCGCGGCCATGAGCCGGCCTTGGTACTCCACCATTTGCATCTTGACCAGCCTCACGGGTGAGTAGGTCTCAGCGGCAATCTCCTGCATCCACGGCGTGTACAGGTGAATGGTCTCGATGCCGACCTCGGAGGCCCACACCTCATCTCCGACTTTCAAGGACTTTCTCCCTCCAGTCCACCATCGCGATCAGGGCTGAGTTCCGGGTGGGGAAGCCCCCCTTCGGAACGGCGGCGAACGGCAAGTAGGCGCTCACCGCGCTCCAACTCTGATCGTAGAACTCGCGGATCGAGCCAATATGCTCGTCGTCGTAGTAGACGTTCGAGCGGAGGTCCGCGTCTCCCCCTTCGTTGTGATGGAGCGTGAACCGAACCTGCTCATAGGTTCCTGGCCGATAGACAATGACCTCTTCCATGCGACTGTTTGCCACGCGCAACGCCCGCCTTTCAGCCTCCCAAAGATCGGGGTTGAGGGCTATCACATAGGGCCGAAGCACAACCTCCGGCCCGACTAATCTACGCGGGAACGTGCGGGGCGCTTTCCTCAACAGGTGCCGGGATAACGCCATACTGCTCACAGAACTCCTCGAACGTGAGGGCCTCCATCTCATTGATGGCCTTTGGCCCAAAGGAGGTACCCCACGAGTAGCGCCCGTGGTTCAGGAGGGCGACACGCCCCACCACAGGCCGAGGAACCGTTACGGGCCGGGCCCAGTATTTGCCGAAGGTCTCGTGTTCGTCCTCGATCAGCACGTACACGCGCTTACCGTCATCATCGAACACGGGAGCGTTCTCGACGAAGGTGGCGTCGAGGGTGATGTGTTCAACCGTCTTTCGGCCAATGTACTTCTGGTCGTTGGCGCGGGAGGTCTCGCTGGGGTAGGGAACCCCGCCAAACGCCGGGGTGGTGTCGCGGGCGATAATGGTCCCCGGAACGGCCACGGTGTACGCGCGGGCTCGGTACGGGGCATTGGAACGGTCGGCCTCGTGCATTTGGTAGATGCCGGGCTCGAGTTCGACATTCTCGTACCACGCGGCGTAGGAGAACGTGCGCTGCACCGTCGCCCCTTCGGGAACGACGAGGAAGTACCCATCCCGTGTCCGAAGAACCTTGCGACCCATGACCTGTTCCTTTCCGTGATGGTGGGTGTGACTGAACCGTTTTCAGTACGTAGGTACTATAACACTACCCGTGTTACGGCAACAAGAGAAAAGAGGGACCAGTTTGTCTGAGTCCCTCGGTTAGTTCCGCTCGAAGTCGCCAGAGATCATGAACAGGTCAACGGGCTTCACGCCGAGCGCCTTGGCGATCTTCTTGCGTGTCGCGGTGTTCGCCGGGCGCTCTCCAATCTCGATCATGGAGATGGTGGTCTGCGCCACGTTTGCCGCCCGCGCCAAGTCGCCTTGGGTCATGCCCAATTGGACACGCCGCGTCCGCACGTAGTCTCCCAGTGGAGACACGCCTCGTGGCACCGTCGCGTCAGACGGAAAGCCCTTGTTCTCTCGTACCCGGCGAATGTCGTGTCGTGTGCTCATGGTCTCCAAGTGTAACACTTTACGTGTTGTTCATGCGAGGATACGTTCGATTTCATCCCGGTCCTCCGGCCTCCACACGTAGGTCGGGATGCCGTAACTCGCTATCGCGTTCAGCCATTCCCACTGCTCCGGGCGGGGATTCCCGGCCTTACTCGTGGGGCTACCAATCTTGAACTCAGCCACCACGAGTTTGCCGTTCCGCATGAACACGCAATCGGGCCAACCAGTTTCCGGCCATTGGCGGCCTCCCCGCCGTGCTCGTTTCAGGGAGGCCATTGCCAGACGGAACGCCCAACCGGGGAAGAAAAAGACCTTCCAGCCTTTGAGCCGCGCATAGTCGACGGCCCACGCCTGTAACTGGTCCTCGGTCGGCGTCCAGAAGTTTAGATTCCCTTTGAGGGACTTCGTTGCTCTCACCATGCGGTGAGGCTAGTCCCGGTACACCTCCACGGTCAAGCCGGTCAGGGTGAGGAGCATATCGGTAACAGTACCGGTGTTCAGGTCGGAGTTCTGGTAGGCATTGACGCGGAAGCCGACCGGGTGAATGTCCGTAACGGTGCCCACCGGGTTGAAGAAGACGTCCACAGTCAGGGAGACGCCTCGGCCAAGGTCCACGTCCCACTGGACGGAGCCGCCGCCCTTCTTGTCGGCCTGGTCCAATCCACGAGCCATGAACGCCTTGGCGATGTTCTCCTGAATCATGCTCATGACAAACTCGTAGGCTTCGGGCTCGATGGGCGGTCGACCGGCCTTGACGTTCTCCTCCACCTCGGCGTTGATCTTTTCGGTGATCCCTTCGGCACGCTGAATGAGCGCCGCCGCACGCGCCTTCTCCTCGGCATCCTCCAAGAGCAGATGCGGATAGGGCGTCGGGTCTCCGCGCTCATTGGCCTGCCAGTTCATCTGCCACATGTAGGCTTCGCTTGGAGCGAAGGTCCCATTTGCCAACTGCTGTGCGTTCATGGTCATCGTGCTGATTGCGTGGCGCACCTGACCCTCGCCGGGGTTGTGTTCCGGGTCATGGGAGCGACGGTCGTCATCGTCAAATGCCATCGTTGTCACGTCCTCCGCTGCTGAGTTCCATTGGCTTCGCTGAGTTCAACTCGTAGGCCCACCGCACCTGCGGCATGGCCTCCTCGAACACTGTGCGGCCGGACGGCAGCACGATGTACGGGAAGAACTCCTGCTCCACCGTGGAGATGCCATCGTCCACAAGGGCCAACTTCGCCTTGACCCCGTTCGCCAGTGAGCGCCACCGCTGGTTGATCGCCTGTTCCCAGTCCTTATCGATGGCGGAATCAGGACGCGCCTTCCCGGTGGGGCTCACCTCGAAGTCTTCTCGCGGCGGGAGGGGCATTACCATCTTGACGCGAAGCCCGTCCCGCTCGAACACGATCACCACCACGCCGAGGTCGAAGTCGGTCTGGAAGCCGAACTTCCCGGCCCCGAACCGGCGCAGGGTGCGTTCAATTTCGTCACGACTCGCGCTGGAGGTGACCTTGGTGTTCTTGGCATAGGTGCCAGCCATCTCCTAGATTCCTCCGGGCCGCTGAATGATGCCCAGCGCGGAGTAGAGGACCGCGACCTGTTGCATCTTGGTCGGGCCCTGGCCCATGAGTGGGTTCCCGGGCACCGTCACTTCCTGTGGTGCCGCCGCCATCTGGTACTGCCACGACTCGATGTACTTCCCCTTGGCGGCGCAGGCGTCCTCGATGAAGGACATGGCCGTAGTGAGTTCGGTGCCGCTCCCGGACTGAATGTGGATGAAGCGGTCGGCCTGTTCCGCGAGACGCGCGGCGTCCAGCCGCAACTGCGCTTCACCGGGATTGAGTTCCGGCTTCGGGTGTTCCTTGCTCTGCTTCTTGTCGCTCACATCGACTCCAATGCGGTCTGCAGGGCGTTCATGCGCCCGCGCTTCTGCTGAATCACGAGGGAGAGTTCGCCAAGAACCTGCCGGGCGGCGGACTCCTCCCCTTCGAGCGCCAGAAGATCGCGCTCCAGTTCCCGGACCTCCGCTTCCATTGCCGCCCGGAGGTCATCGGTATTCCGCGGCTGAATCGTGTCGCTCACTTGTTCGCCTTCACCGGAGGCCGCATCTGGAGGTCCATGTTTCGCTGGGCAACCCCGTCCTCCCCCTGTTGCCGAAGGCGGCTCTGCATGTTCTGAATGGCCTGATCGACCATACCCTGTTCTTCGGAGGTCAGGATGTGATCGCTCTCCACCACGATTTCAACCGTCGCCTCGTAGTCGAACCCGCGCGTGGTTGTGGCGTAGTTGAGCCGAGCCCTCGTGGTAATCGGCTTGCTACTTCTTGTGGCCGTGATTTCGTTTGCCACGCTTCTTGCTCCGATCGTACTTCCGGTAGGCCCAGTTCATGAGCATCGTGTCGAAGATGGGTCCGGTTCGCATGTCCGTCTCCACCGCGATCCACTGGACCATCTGCCGCATACCCGACTGGATGCGATGCAGGAATTGCGGGTCCTCCGGCGCGTTGAACAGATCGTCCAGCGCGTCGTTGCTGAGTTCCACGCGAGACTTCGAGATGACGTGCTGCTTGCTGGTCGCCCACCCCTGCCAGATCGCTCTGGGTTCCCGCACGCCGTTGTAGGAGCAGATGTAGACCATTCCGCGCTTCTTCGGGTAGTCGCAACAGAACCCGCTGCGCTGCGGAACCAGCCGGAACGTGGGCGCACCCTTCGGTTTGATCGTCTCGTACTCCGCGAACGCATCCTCGATGAAGGGAATCCACTCCGGGCGAACGGCCAACCTCACCTCCACCACGTCCTCACGCCACACGGAGGCGTGCATGGGAACCTTCGGAATGTCCTTGGCGGCACCGGTAAATGGGGTAAGTGCCATCCCCATCAATCCTTGAAGCATGATTCGTCGGTTCATCAGCCTACGGCCTCCTGCATTCTGCGACTCTTCTCCTGTCGCTCCGCTTCGTCACGGAAGCGCCGGCACTGGTCCTCAACCTCCTTCGGGACCTTGGACAGCGCCGGAGGGATCGAGCGAAAGTTCTCGGTCAGGTTGTCTACCGTCTCGCACATGTCCTGCATTTCGGCCTTGTGCGATTTCAGCCGGTCCTCGGCCTGACGCGCTTCATACTGGGCCTCTCGCGTGGCCTGTTCGATGTTCTTGGTGCGCTTCGTCAGGGCGGCGAGTTGGGTCAGGGCGACATCCAGCACTTTCAGTCTGGACTCACTCACGCCAGACTCCCCACGAAGCGTTGGAACTCGGCCCGGAGTTCCGTGAGTTGCCGTTCCAGATCGAGTGTCCGTGCCAGCAACCTTGCGGAAGCAGCGTTGGAGGCCGACAACTCGGCCTCCAACTCACGGACGCGGTCGATCAGGTACTTGGTCTCCTGCACCTTCGGCTCGAAGGTGGGGCGTTCCGCGTCAGTCATCGCTGTAGTCGCTTACCTCCCGTTGACAGCGCCCGTTCGCCTTGCAGCGCGCGTGCGCTTCGTAGAACTCGTGTCCATCGGGGTCACTCACGAACCCCAGCGCAACCGCTGTGTGCCAGATGATCGTGAACAGGTCAGACTGAATGCTGAACCGTTCGCGCTGAATCCACAACGACTCCGCGTAGTCGGCCTTGTCTCCGTGGCGCTGGGAGGCCGCAAACCCATCGCAAAGCCATTCGAGGATCGACAACAGGTCCATCGCGGCCAGTGTCGGTTCCCCGGTCTCAGGGTTGGAGAAATGCTCCGGGTGGTGATCGTTGACCCGGTAGTGTTCGAGGATCACCGTCTTGTACCGGGCAAGGTTTTCGCGGTACTCCGGCGATCCGTAAGCGTGGTCAGAGAGTTTCATCGCCTCGGCCAGTTGAATGAAGCCGGACAGTTCCGGCTCCACCAACTTCGAGGCGTCGTGTTTCTCGGCCCGCTCTTCTAACTTCGGTATGACGTTGTAGAGCAGTTCACGGCGAACGTCGTCAATGTGCTTCTCGGTGTCCGCGATGTACTGCTCAACCTGCTGCGGCGTCGGTACGAACCCGTCCATGATGAAGCGGAACCTTTCGTCCTGCTTCACAGACGAGATTCCCGAAGCGGTTGGTCTTGCAGGAAATGTAGCGACGATTGTCTGTGACGCTCCTGCGAAACCTCAGAACTAACCCCGCCTTGGTAATCTTCGATCTGTGAATCTCGGCTTCCTCAGCACGGGGTAGGAGTTTCGCCTTCACGGGAATCTACGCTCCTCTGGTATTCGGTCGTCGTTGACCGGCTTCCCTCACAACCATGCGCTCATCTTCGTTCAGGAAGATGGCCTTGGAGTGGAGGCCCACCTTTTGGGCCTCCGTCACGGCGTCGTGAATCCTTAGTCCCAAGTCACGGTAGCCATCCTCCATGAGTACAGCGGCGATCCGCTTCCAATCGGTCAACGGCAACTGAACGGGCTTACCACTCGTCATCGCCATAGAAGCGACCATTCTCGTCTTCGAGCGCCGAGCGACGGTAGATTGCATCCCGTTCCCGCCTCCAGTCCTCCGGGGTCTGAAACCCCTCCGGGCAGCCGCAGAGGGCGTGTTCCGAGCGGTGCGTTCCACAGACGCACACCGGGTCATCGTCCACGTAGGGCTCGACCGTGGTGGTTTCCAGAACACCCATAATCTCATCGAGAGTGAGCCCGTTGGCTTCGAGCAACAGTTGCCACTCTCGGTAGGCGGCTTCTTCGTTCTCGGCCCAGATGAGTTCAGACCGGCCGTCCTCACTCTCGACCGAATACTGAATCTTCTCAACGGTGTGACTCACGGAGTCCTCCTCCTAGCAGGGAGAGGGGACCCTTGCCCCTCCGTTCCCCTTTAGGGAAGTGTAACACAACCCGTGTTATGTCTCAACAGGACATGGAGATGAGATTGGCTCGTCGTCCTGTTCCAGTGCGACCAGTGCCGCGTCAAAGGCGTCCAGCGCGTTCTGCGCCGCCGCCAAATCGTCTTCCATCTGACTCCGGTAGGCCAGAACCATGTGGTTGATGGCCTCCTGCATGTCCACGTCGTAGAAGGAGAGCCGGGTGTGTTCGTAGCCATTCCCGCAATCGGTGAGCGTGAAAAACAGTTGGGCGTACCACTCGCGCTCCACGCCCCGCTTGCGGCGAAGAATGCCGATTTGCGTGTCTCCCCAGCCCGGTACGCCGGGGAGAACCACGTCCCACGCGAGGTAGTCTCTGGGTCGTTTATGTGCCTTCGCCAACAATCGCGCCATCACACATGTCCTCGTGCGGCTGGTAACGGTTGCCCTTCGGAGCCACCTCCGGGGGGACAATGACGCCTTCCCGCATATTCGGCGTGAGGTCAATGTCACCCCACGGGACCGGTTCGGGGTCAATGGGGCGCAAGACGCCCTCCATCTCCACCCACAGGACCGGCTTCTGGCAACGGAAACACCGTGCCACTCTCGGCGTGGGGCGCGATGCGGGTTCGGCAAAGAGGGTGAGGATCGAGGCCATCAGAACAATGCTCCTTGGGTTGCGGACGGTGAAAGACCCAACAGCAGCCGCAGGAGGTCAAAGTCCGTACTCAGATCGCGGAAGGGCATCAACTGGTAGTCGTGCTGATACCCGCCGCTTCGTGTGGTCCCGGTGAAAATCGGACGCTCTCGCATGTCCGTGCCCAGGCACCACCCCATCAATTCACCCTTGGTCTTGGTAATGCGGAAGCCCACGTAAATGTCGGCGTAGTGTGAGCGCGGGATGTTCTTCCGGTGGGGCACCTTCACGGAGATGCCCTCACCCGTTCTCCCCACGCCCGCCACCTTGACCGTGCGATCATTCAGCCGGAACTGGTAGCCGGTATTCGGCTTCCGGTTCGCGGTCTCCTCCCACACGATCTGCGCCCATTGCGCGAAGCAGCGTTCGGCAACGATCCCTTGGAGGTGGCCTTCCTTGATGAGCGTCCGCTGGTAGGAGTAGGTCTCCATCCCCTCGCGGTAACGCACCTCGGCCGGCGCTTCGTCCCAGTACCGCTTCACCTCGAAAATCACAGGAGCGCCCCCTGTGTCGCGTCCACCTTGGCCCTCTTCGGCTTCCCCTCCTTCCGATGCTCCGATGCGTGCGGACAGGTGACGAAGTGGCTGAGATACCGCTTCTTCCCTTCGGGACAGTCGCCCTGACAGTACGTGGCGTACCCGCCGTCGCTCAGGTAGATGTTGCCGTTCTCGGCAGGCTTGCGGTCAATGGGCATCCGGCGCCCACTTTGCGTGACCACCCAATCCACCTCGGCGTGACAGGTGGCGCAGAGTGGAGCCCGGGCGTGGCGCAGTTCGTCCTGAAAGTAGCGCCAGTGGAGGTCTTCCATGTTCTTGCGTGGAATCGCCAGCATCACACAGACCTGGCCCTTCAACGCAAATACGTCGATCACCTTCCCCACGTGACCGTCGAACATGTCCTTGGCGTACTCGCCAATCTTGAACTTGATTTCACCATCAGTGGTTGGCATCGAAGGACCACCCTCTCGGCTTCGGTCGCCCGAAGAAACAGCCAGCGTGAATTGCGACGTCGTAGGTTGGCTCCCCATCCGGGCCATCCTCGTCGGGATCAATCGTTACCCGGTAGATGTGCCAGTCGGTGGGAACCGCCTGCTGCACGAACGTTGCGATCCGTTGTCCAAGTGCGGCCACCGGCTCCGCGCAGCGTCGTGCCCGGAACTCGAAGTCGTAGTAACCGCCGCGAACCGTGTCCGCGCTATGGTTGATGAAGCGCATCGACCACCCTTCGATGGCGACGCTCTGCTGATCACGATACGGAACCTCTGGGTTCTCCACTCTCGCCCTCCTCGTCGTCAATGGCCCGAACGGCCACCAACGTAATATCCCATGCCTCGGTAAATCTCTCGTGAAGGTCTGTCCAAATCACCTTCACGTCTTGCAGGGCCTCGTCGGGAGGGAGATGCCGAATCATGTCTCGAACGTGGAGCCACATATGCTCCTCGGTCCAGTTCACGGTGGCCTCATAGATCACCTCCTGTATCCGACCGGGACGCGACCCGCCCCGATGGCGCACCACGCCGGGTCGCGTGGTGACGCCTGCCATTTCCGCTGTGATCATCTATTCCCTCCGGTAGATGTGTTCGCCGGGAATCCCGGGCGAGGTCCGCGTGGGTGGAAGTCGCCATACGGCCTGAATCGGAATGTACACCGCATCCTTCCCGCGCTCACCCAACCCACGACCGATCAGGATACCCTCCTGCGCCAGTTCCCTAGCGTCGTACATCCAGTTCTGGTCCGACTCCACGAAGTTCGGGTCTGCGCGAAGTCGGGCATCGAAGAGCCGCATCAGCATCGCGCGCTCCTCGGTTCCCACGGCGGTATGGTTGATCGCGATCCAGCCGTCTCGAGGTGTGCACATCGACAGGGTGGCGCTGAGTGGAACGCGGCCCGCCTCCCACTCCATCACCGTGTCAAGACACTGTTCGAGGATTTCCAGATTCTCCCCCGTGGCCTCCCGAACCTTCTTCCAGTCCTGACCGAACGGAGTCTCCGGGTTCTGTGGTGCGTCCAATGCCGTCCTCCATCTTCTGCTTGATGACACGCATCTCGTCAATGGTCGCGTCGACCAAGTTGGCAAACTCCACGAGGCCGCGTTCTCGTGACTGTTTCCCCACGCCCTCGTCGTTGTCGATGGCGTCGATGATCGCGGTCTTGATGAGGAACATTTCCTTCGGCGTCAGGGGAACGTAGAGGGCTATGACTCCACGACAGGCTGGAGGTTGCTGCTCTCCGCGGTCAAAGCGAGGTGGGTCATCGCTGGCAACTCGTGGGCTCTCCCCGACACCACCATCGAGATGTTCTCCAGTACCGCCGCCTGCGCCTCCTTCTCGACCTCCTTCCAGACCTCCTGAAACGCCTTCTCGAAGGCGAAGTCGCTCAGGGTCCGCACCTGTCGCGGGCGTCCCATCTTGTCCAGTGCGTGCTGAATGATCTTCGGGCATCGTCCGACTTCCCCATTCTTGACGAACGCCTTGGCCTGGGCGAGTGCGCTTCCCGGCGTCGGCAACTGGTACACGGCCTTGGCGGTTTCGGTCCGCAACTGCGCGATGGAGGGTGGGCGTTCTTCGTTCTGGATCCACGTCTGCAGAACCTTGCTGACCACGGGGAAGGGCAAGTCACCGATCCCCATGCGCCAGAGGGGCAACACCTCCTCCATCATCGTTTCCCACGCCTTGGTGGCCCACGGGTAGGCGATGTGAATGCCCCGGAGAATGCGCTT
>Ga0164243_10010700_pt1 | contig 13158 bp, 6 predicted proteins | sample OricompcompostOP_FD_108781 | JGI IMG/M metagenome (GOLD analysis project Ga0164243, IMG submission 108781) | Organic Plus compost microbial communities from Emeryville, California, USA - Original compost - Organic plus compost (OP) | ecosystem: Engineered > Solid waste > Mixed feedstock >... | reverse complement strand
GGATCGGAGGTGGGCATGCTGGGCTCCCAGGTACGGATATAGTTGATGGCGGTATTGGTATAGGCGCCCGGAGGTGCGACGGCGGTAGCTGCCGGGCGGGCGCTGGTATTGGGGGTTTGGGCGGATACATTTAAAACAGCACCGGACAGTATACCTAACAGCAATACCTGGTAAAGCAGGGAATTGTTATATCGTATCACTTTCATTTAATTTTATTAGCAAAGTATCAATTATCACTACAGGGCACAGTGCTATACTCAACTACCGTTTCTGCCGGTCCATAGCTATATGTAACCCGATAAGTGCATTCATACCTATGCGTAGTTTGCATTTCTGACCTGATCAAAGTTCTTGTCCCGGTTTCGCATACATTACTTACCGGGCGTCCGCTGGTACAGGTTGGAGGTAAGGGACAGGTTGCAGACGCTCCAGTATTTACCCATCTACTTGAATTATAGGTAGAGCTATAGGGATTCATATCTTTCTGCTCGGCTTCGCCCTGTCCGGTATTATTATTCCAGGCATCTACCACGCATCTCGTAATGCCCGTTGTTTGCCAGTCCGCTACTACTGCGCAGGAGGTACTTGTACCGTTATCCACCCACCTGGTAGTATTATAGGTAGGGCTGCCGGGATTATTATCCTTTTGTTCAGCTTCCTGTCTTCCTGTAATGTAACCACCTGTTCCTACCTGGCAACGCACATTGCCTGTGGCTTGCCATAAAGGAGTAGAGGTAGTTGCAGCCCGATATTTATAATCATATTGCTTAACAATTTTCCTGTTCTGGTCTCTGATAAGCCTCGGGCGGTTAAAGTCATCATACTCATAATAACGGATCCGGTTCTTTACATCACATTGACTATTTACTCCTACCAACGGCAAATATGTGTAAGTTTCCATTTGTGCGCCTTCGGGGTATAGCCTTAACTCATCAATCAAGCCGGTACCGCTGATGGTAACTGTACTTTGACCGGATATCCTATGTTCAAAGTATGTCCAGCCATTAACAGTTCCTCCTTTAACAGGATAACCGGCTTTTGTACCGGCCAGTGTATATGGCGACGCATTCCTGGTCCAATAAGAAATAACATAGGTTTTGGCGCTGGTCAGTCCTGACCTGCTGATGCTACCGCCGGACTGACCGAGATTGTAGCACTTTCCACCAGTTGGAGAGGTAGCATCCGCAGTGGTCCCCCCGGCAAAGGACCAGTTCCCTTTTCCATCGGCCTCAAAGCTGCAATAAGCTATATCGGACTGACCTGCATTTACTACCCTGGCCGTTATATACTGCCTATTAACATCCCACAGGTAGGCAAACTGGTTGCCTCTTTGCTCCGCCTGGGCTATGTTATACCTGGCATCGTACTTGCCAATGCTTGTTTCCAGCGCATAACGGCTATCCTTGGCCAGGTTGGAACCAGACAAGTATGCCGGTACAAAATTACTGACCGGCACCGCCGTTTCCATTCTATACTGCTTATCCAGTAAAGTCACCTTGCCCCAGCTACTGGCGCTGCTTGTGTATTGATTATAAATACCTGCGACGGTAGTGGAAGTTGTGGTACCAGGCGCAACCTGCTGGGTGTATTGTTCTACCACATCATACATGTGTTTATCCTGCATATCCTTTATTGCAGCCAAATCCGCAGGAAGCGTTCCTGTGGGAATAGAAAAATCTGCAGTATATTTAAAGTATTCTGTTGATACTGTGCCATCCGATAAATTGGATACTACTCTTGTCAGCTGTTTATGCTGAGTGTTATCATAATAAAATGCTTTCGTATTGCTTAAAAAGCCGGCGTCTGCCCCGGAGGTATATATCTTTTCTTCGGTAACGTCCCTATACTGCCATTCTGAAGGAAAGCTATATGTTTTCAGCTGTACATATACAGGATATGTCGGGTTATATGATGTAGTGCCAGCACATTGGTGCACGGCATAAGAAGTTATTTGCCGGCCTTCAAACCTGGCATTCCCTCTGCCATCCAGCTTATAATGATGTGTTACCTCCCGGAGCACTTTGCCTGCGTTATTATAGTCCGTTTGGGAAAGCAACAAACCCCTTTTCCAGCTAGCATCAAATTCGCCGAACAGGCCCGTCCAGCCGTTTGTAAACCTGTAGAGGGTTGAACCATTCTCTCCATTTTCCCCATGAATTTCCTTCACATATGAATAGCCGACGTGGCTGCCAGCCCCCAGGTTAAAGATACTGTTTGACATTAACCTGGTTCCATAAACAATATCCTGGAAGCATGGGTTTTGCGGGTTTGATACTGCGTCCTCGAACCTGACTATACTTAGCTCATATTGGGGGTTGCCAGAAAACTCTCCGCTGGAAAAGTCCGGGTTATCGGGTTGCCTGTATTCATACTTTGTAACTTGGTCTGTATTTGACAGGGGATCATGAAATACCATTCTTTTTAACCTGCATCCACCAATCGTTCTATTACCATTTGTTATTGTTTCGGGGAGCTTAATATTAAGCTCGCCAGATACATTAAAGTATGGTCCCCTGGTTTCAACGTATACATAGTAAGTTTGCCCCGCCTCCAGCTCCATTGAGGCTACCCTATCATAATCGCCTGTATTTGAATACGGGAATGTAAAAGTTTCTACCGGTGTAGAGCTGCCTTTTTTTCTCAGCTCTACTTTAGTAGCGGCGTGGGTAATTTGTGCCGCATCATCAACATATTCCGGAGGTACTCCCTGCCCACCGACAAGTACCGCGCAAACATTGCCCACTCCCACCGGAACAGTATATTCATAGGATGAGTCTTTTGCAAAAGTACTGCTGAAGCTGGCATTCTGCACAGCGGCCGGCATGAAGATGTCATTTACCTTAATGGATGTTGGCGTAGCCGGAGGAATATCATGCGGCTCATACTCAAAAGTAGTATAACCTCCTGTTGGATAGGTTATTTTTTCCAGCATTCCTGCTTTTACATACCGGGCATCGGGCTCCCTGTCAGCACCGTTGTACGTGAAGGCATACGGGTTTATAAGACAAAGCGAGCAATTCTCAAAATCATCATGGCAGTTTGTCCATGAGGGTATTAAAGTGCCATTGCCGGCACCATTATAGTACCCCCAATGATCCTGTGCCAAAGAGCCTCTTGAAGGAAGTGGCGTAGGATTATATGAAAATGAGTACTTTTCCGCCCTTTCGGTGTCCGTTGTTCCTGCCGGATAAATGAATACATCTGTCAACTTAAGCCGTTTGCTTTGAGGGTCTGTCTTATCATTATTGAAATAATCCTGTTTAAACGATATTGACTTTATTATCTTCCCCTCTTTATTACGTACCGTCATTCCCCGTACTAATGGAGCGCCCAGGTCTTGCCTAGCGTTCAGGACAACGTCGAAATCTACGCTCCCTCCATTGAATTCAATCCTCGATAATTGTTTCCCCTCTATTACTCTCGACACATAGGTGGTGTGGGAAGATCCACCATGTTCAATATGGCCGGATTCCCCCTGCCAGAAATCTATTGAAAAATTAGCTCCTATCTCTACTTCATAAGAAGCGCTGACATATGTGAATACAATAGAGTCATTCCGGTTAGGGGCCAGTATCTTTGTGAGATACCAGGCGGAAGTACTGGAAGATGCGCTAGTGCCGCTTTTGTTCTGGCTTATTTCCCGTGCAGCAAAAGTATATATAGTGCCGTTCTCCACAACTATTGTCCATTCACTGTTATTGGCTCCCTTAGTAATGCTGACATTTTCCTGCGGCAGTTGCCTTATCTGGTCTGCCTCTATAAAACGCCCGTTATATCCATTAAAATTATACATATAGAGGTCTGGTACGCCATCAACTGTGTTCTGGTATAAAGTAGGGATCAACTGGTAATCGTCCGGATCATTCAAATCGAACCCGTCATTTATCCAGTCCAGTCCTCCAATATCCTGGTAACTGCCATCATCGGGCATGCCCAGCACCGACCTTGTAATAGCCCCACCCGCATTTATTACCCAACCAAGGCCTACACTACCGGCATTTTCATTTACCCTTATCCCTGATGCATGGTAGCTTAAAGTAACCGGAAGCGTCAAAAACCCCGTATTGATCTCATACAACGGAACAGATATATCGGGGGTCCCGGTATACAGGCTCACCGGGATATCTGTGTACTTCGCTAATTCCGCCGATGCAGGTGCAGGAACAACCAGCCTGGATAAAATATTAGGGCTTGTTTGCTGGGAGAAGGCCTGTTTCATAGGGAAGCTCATTGAAACCGCCATACTTATAAGAACGGGAAGGCGCCCAGCCAGTTTTCTCTTCATAGGTCTCATTACATTACTTTTTCAGCATATTGCTTAAAGTGCTTAGCTGCTCCTGCAATCGTGCATTCTTATGTTGCAGCGTGTCAATTCTTTTACTCAGTTCTATTAAATAAAGGGTTTGCTCCTCTATCTTCTGCAGCAGCCTCCTGTCCATCTCCCCCAAATCCAGCCCTTCCTTTTCCACTTCCGCAGCAGCCGGGATATCCGGCAGGTGCCTGTGCGCCGATGGTGCCTTTTACGGCAAGTTTGTACGCTCCGGGAGTAGTGGTGCCAATACCCAGGGAGCCCGCATAATAATTCACGCCGCTCCCGTTGAAATAAGCGGTGTTACTATAGCTCATGCCTATTGAGTTAACATAGGGATCTATTGAGGCCTTGTATGAATGCGCAGGTCCATTGACCTCCTGGTAGGGTAATGCATTTTGCACACCGTCATAAACCTTTGGATTAACCGCATAATTTGAACGGTAAAAGTAAGAAGTGTTGCCTCTTAGCCAGATGATTATTGTATAGCTGCCATTATGGAGGGTACCGTCCTGCCATCCTCCGATCAGCTTATTATTGACATTGGTGTACTGCCTGATGTCCGCATCAATAAACTCTGATCCATGTCCCCAATTGGTGACATGAAAACGGAACTTTGCTATCATAGCCCCTCTTACGTTACCATCCAGGTGCAAAAAGGAGCGGCCTATTTCCAATTCAGTAGCAACATTATCGGCCCAGCCACCATCAAAGAACGTTACGGGATAGTATTTATCCAGGTCTCCATTAACCATAAACGAACTGGTGGTTTGTGCATAAACTGCCTGTATGCCGTAAAAAAACAAGCAGAAGATCAGTAAAGCTTTTGCAATTCTTGTCATAAGTATTTAATAAATGAGGTGTCAGAAATTATACCCCAGCCTCAACTTTATCGGGTCCGTTCTCGGCACATGCCGGTTATGCAAGAAATCGTACAGCAGGATGATATTTCCTTTCAGCTTGCTGCTTACCTTGTACTTCTTGCTGATCCCGATCAGGGCACTCCCCTGCCAGTTGTCGAAATTCTGCAGCTGCTCCTCGTTCAGCAGCTGGCTGTTGTAGTGCTGTTCAAAACCGCCATTGATGTAGAACGTGCCTTTCAGCTTCCAGTCCAGGAAAGAGCGCAGCCCTACCCCCTGGTGGGAAAAACGGATATCATTAAAACCTGTGCCCAGCCCCAGCTTGTAGGCAGCGCCGATGCCTGCGCTACCATTTTTGTGGAATTTGTAGGCTACCTGGGCGGCAATGTCGCCGGCGGTGGGGAAATATTGGGAAGACCGCTGGAACTGCAGGTTGCCGCCAAATTCCAGCCGCTGCAAAAAGCTTTTGCTCTTCATCTCGTTGGGCTTGAAATCCGGCATGTCGGCGGCATTATCTACGTCGGGGAATTTATCTTTCAGCTCGTTGAAGCGCTCCCGCGCCTGCGACAGCTGCTGGCTCACTGCTGCCTGCGCATTGGGGCCGCCACCCAGCCGCTGCTGGATCAGCTGCTCCACCTGGGCGCGTGTCTGCAAGCCTTGCAGGTTTTGAGCCGTATTGCCGGCAGCGGAGAGGTTGAACAAACCGGCCAGTTGGGAGTGCTTTTGCAGGAAGCTGTTATAGGCGGGCACCTGTTTTAGCAGCTCCATGGCTTTGGCTTCCGCCTTCTTCTTATCCTTCAGCAGCTCCTTGTACTCGCGCAATTGCTGCCCGTAGTAATAGGCTTCCTTGTTGATCTTTTGCAGGTCTTTGCTAAAGCCGGTATAACGGGCCAGCTGCTCTTTCAGCTGCTGCTTCCGCTCCCGGATATAGGCTTTGATCTGTTCTGCCTGTTGCAGCCTGGATTGCAGCTCCTGCACGTTTTTCAGGGAGCCGCTCACCTTGTCCTGCAGGGCTTTGGATCGTTCGCCCAGGTTTTTGGCATCCTTCAGGAAAGACAGGGAGCTTTGCAAAGTGTCCAGGTAACCGGAGTAGCTGCCGGCAGACTGCTGCAGGCCGGCTGTCTTTTGACGGAGCCTGCTTTTCAGGCTCCCCAGGGAATCTATAGAGCGGGTAAAGATGTTCCTGGCTGCCAGGGAATCGATCTTCGCCAGCCTGGCCTGCATCTTCTTTTCCTGGCGGGCCAGCTTGTTCAGCGCTTTTTCAGAGCGCCTGCTCACCTGCTTTTCAAAACGGCGGGACTTGCTGCTTACCTGGGAAAAGTATTTACCGGGCAGCTGGCTAATGGCGGCCATGGTGCTGTCGGGCGTTTGTGCAGCAGCATGGTGCAGCATCAGCAGGAACAGGGTGGCCAACAGGCAACAGGGCCGGCCAGGGCTTGTCAGCAATGAATTTTCACGGCAGGGCATTATACCTTATTTACAGGATTGCAACATATTCACACCAGCAATGGCATTCTCTTGCAATGTATTACATTAATAACAGCTGCAGAAAGTACGGGTTATCTTTTACGGTCAACAACATAACTTTCTCAGGTATAGCTTTACCCTGCAAAGCAAGGTATTTTTTCCGGTAAAACAAACTCTCTTTACACATAAAAGGAAATCACATACAAACAAACGATCATATAATGTACCGATAATTTAGTTACCTTTATCATGCAGTTCAAAGCCCCCGGATCATTAACTCAAGATAGCCGTATCCAATGCGATAACGCAACTACATACTGTTATGTCTTCCATCAAAACCCTTTCCACTGTGCTGAACATCGGCACCCGGCATGTGGCGGACGACCATGAAAAACTGCTGATCAACAAAGTGAACGGCATTGCCTGCTCACTGATCCTGCTGAGCCTTACTTTTGGCCTGCTCTTCTATTTTATCTCCGGCCACCTGATCGTGCTGGTGGCAACTTCCATTGAAAGCGCGCTGTTTGTGGCTGTGATCGCCCTGAACCATTTCGGGCGGCACAAGCTGGCCACCACCTGCCTGCTGATCGTGCTGCATGCTGCCATCCTTTACTTTGGCCTGTTGCTGGGAAAGGCGATAGACGGGCTCTGGCTGGCACTGTTCCTGATCGTTACCTCGCTGCTCTTCCTGCAGAACAGCACCGCGGTCCGCATCAGCCTGGCGGGGAGCGGCATTCTGCTGGGCATAATAGAGGCCAATAAATTCCATGCATTTGTAATGCCGTTCCCTTTTACGCCCATGGTGCAGCTGGTAGTGCACTACTCCGCCATCGGCGTGATCCTTTTCTTAACGGTGCTGACGCTGCTGCATTACATGCAGCACAACACCTCGCTGGTAAACAAGGTAAAGGCGCATACCCGGGAGCTGGAAAAAGCGAACCGCTCCCTGAAAGTATTCCTGCGGGAGCTGACGCACGAAATACGGACACCCCTGAACGCCATCTACAGCATTTCCCAGCTGAAGCTGATGGAGGGCAAAGCGGATGTGGAACGCACCACGGACCAGCACCTGCATTTTGCCTGCCACCATGTGCTCAGCATCATCAACAACGTGCAGGACAAAAGCAAGATAGAGGCCGGCCACCCTGACGAGATCAAACGCGAGGGCTTTCCTGTACGGGAATGGATACAGGAGATCGCCCATGTCTACCAGTATTTTGCCGATACCAGGCAGGTGCGCATCAGCGTAAAGACCGCTGAAGACCTGCCCGCCGTGATATGGGAAGACAAAACAAGCCTGACCAAGATCACCAACAACATTATCGGGAACGCTATCAAGTTCACGAAAAAAAATACAACCGTTGCCGTATGCCTGCAAAAGCAGGATACCCTGTGGCAGATCTCCGTAAAAGACCAGGGCGCGGGCATCAGCAGGGAAAGGTTGCCGACCCTGTTTGAGGAGTTCACCCGCGAGCGCATCAATTTTGCGGAAGGCACCGGCCTGGGACTGCACATTGCCCGGAAGCTGGCCCACCTGCTGCAGGGGGATATACAGGTGAGCAGCCTGCCCGGACAGGGCGCCACTTTCACCATCAGCCTTCCCCTGCGCACCCTGGAAAGCAATACACTGGCAGCTGCGGGGCAGGATGCGGCAGGCCAGGGATCGTTCAAGGACAAAAAAGTGCTGCTGGTAGAAGACGACCTGATGAGCCGGCAGTACCTGCACCGGTTCCTGGCGGGAAGCGGTTTTACCGTAGCGCTGGCGGAAAGCGGGCAGGAAGGGCTGCACCGCGCCGGCCAAACTGCCTTTGATGTTATTATCTCGGATATGGGGCTGCCGGGGATGGATGGCAGGGAGCTGCTGACGCATCTTAAAGGCCACCGGTTCCTGCAGCGCATCCCGGTGATCATTACCTCTGCAGATACGGCCGTCCGGGAGGAGGTGCTGAAGGCCGGCGCGAGCGGATGCCTCATCAAACCGGTTGATTTCAAATTGCTGCGCGCCCTGCTGAAAGACATTCTACCTGGCGCAGCTTCAACGAATTATCCGTAAATTGCAGGCAGATACGCCGTCTTTTGCAGATTGCATAAAAATGCTTATTTTGATGATGCTTATGGTACAACAAATAATGTAAAGGGCGGGGATAAATACAATTGTTTTTATTTTAACAGCTTGACTGACGTTACGAACTCAATAACCATATATACATTTCATTTAACCATATTTATGAACACCCTTCCTGTTTACACTGGAATTACTAACACTACCCCTTATGATGACTGCAATTAACAAGATCGTACGCACCGGCACCGGACACGTGGATGAGATCACTGAAAACTCCATTACCGCCGTTAACCGTTTCAGCCTGGTAGCTTTTGGGCTGGTATCCATTTTCGGAATATTATTCTTTGCGCTTACCCGGGAAACCCAGGTGCTGATAGCTGCTTTTGCGGAAGCGGTCGCGTTTGTGGGCATGATATGGCTGAACAGGGCCGGGAAGCACCTGGCCGCCGCCTACGGCACCATTCTTACCTTCAATGCATCCCTGATCTATTACAGCGGCATACTGGCGGCCATCGTGGAAGTGCACCTGGCATTCATATTCCTGTTTGGCGCCTCCCTCCTGTTCTTCCAGCAGGACAAGCACCGGATCATCAGTATCGCCATTACGGCGCTGACCGTGCTGGTATGTGAATACAACCATTCCTATCCTTTTATTGATCCCCTGCTGAAAACCACCGGAGAACAGCTGCTGCTGCGCTGGGTGGCCCGGCCCGGTATCATCATCCTGGACGTGCTGGTGATCTGGATATACAAACAGCAGAACGAGGCGGCCCTCGGCAAGCTCCGGCACCGCACCCGGGAGCTGGAAGCGGCCAATATTTCCAAGAACTTCTTTATCCGTGTTACCAACCACGAGCTGAAAGGCCCCCTGAACGCCATACACGAGATCAGCCAGACCATGATGCTGAATGATGATGTAGAGGACAATCCTTCGCTCAAACCGCTGGCAGAGGACCTGTACACGGCCAGCAACACGGCCATGCAGGAGGTGACCAATGTGCTGGACATGTCGCGCATAGAAGCCGGCAGCATCAACCAGATCGACAATGCGCCCCTGCATATCCGGCAATTCCTGGTCAACCTGGCCAAAGTGCACCAGTACACGGCCAACCGCAAGGCGGTGAGTATTGTAACAGAGTTCCAGGAAAAGCTGCCTGCTACCATTATCAGCGACAAGGCCAAGCTGGCGCGTATCACCGGCAACCTGCTGGTGAACGCCATCAAGTTCACCGCGCACAAGAGCCGCGTTACGCTCCGGGCATATGTGAAGGAAGACCGGCTGTACATAGCCGTGAAGGACCAGGGCAAAGGCATTGCGCCGGAAAAGCTTTCCACCATCTTTGACCCGTTTGAAACAGAAAAGAACAGCCTGATAGAAGGCACCGGCCTGGGCCTGTTCATTACCAAACATTTTGTGACCCTGCTGGGCGGGCAGATAGCCGTGCACAGCACCAAGGATGGCACCACCTTTACCGTGCAGCTTCCGCTGAAAACAGCGCAGGAGGCGCCCCCCCCCGGCCCCCAGCCGGCGCCTGCCTCCATTGACTACACGGGCAAGCGCATACTGATCTGCGAAGACAACCAAATGAGCCAGCTCTACCTGGCCAAGTTCCTGGAAAAGAAAGGCTGCACCACCTTCCTGGCAGATGACGGCGCTGCAGGGCTGGAGCTGGCGCAAAAGGAATTGCCCGACCTGGTAATAGTAGATTCGCACATGCCCGTAATGAGCGGCAAAGCCACTATTGAGCACATCCGCCAGCACCCCCGGCTGCGGCACCTGCCCGTGATCGTGATCTCCGGTGATGCCTATACAGGAGAAAGCGAGGAGCTGCTGATGGCCGGCGCTAACGAATACCTGACCAAACCCGTCAACTTCAAAACGCTTCATGAGGCCATGCGCAAGTACCTCGCTTCTCCTGCTGCTGTACATGCAAGCAACAAGGCCATACGGCCACCTGCTCAGACCATCTGATAGCGGGCCGTATCCAGGGTGCTCCAGTCAATATTTCCCCGCATCATGACCGCCAGCGCGTTCACAAACCGCACCAGCTCCCGGTTCACGCCTGCCGAAAAAGAAGGCAGCTGGCGGGAAAGCCGGACAAACTGCTGCACCTTATCATCATGGATGCGGGTGGCCTTGAACACGGCGTCTTCCAGGCTCAGTCCTTCGTGATGCTTCAGCAGCATTACGAGGTTCATCTCATCTCCCTGTTGCAGCTCCTTGCGGTAAGAGAAGAGGTCATTGGCATAACAGATGGTGTCGGAGCACAGCGTGATCAGCGTTTGCACTGTTCCGTGCCAGATCACCTCGTCCGGCAGGCTGATACCTTCCATCACCTCTACCAGGTCTGCAAAGAAATTGGCCCCGCCAAACTGCTGGCGGAACCGCATGTACTCCTCCACGGCAGGCAGGCGGTTTTGCTTCACCAGCTCTATGCGCCAGAGGTTGGCCACAAAGGCCCGCTTCATGCTTTCTGCGAAGCGGGCCTGCCAGCGGGGGCTGCTCAGGCGGCAGATCCTCTCCCAGAAATCGCTGATGGCGGCCAGGGCCGGGCCGTGCTGGGACAATGTTTTCCGCTGGTGGTCTTCCAGGATGCTCCGTACCTGCTCCAGGAACAGCTCGAAGTTCTCCTTTTTGCGGACCGCTTCCGTTGCCGCTGTTGCTTCATCATACTGGTCGTCCAGCACAAAAAGCAGGGTGTTGAGATCGGCGGCTATGCACAGCTCCTCCAAGCCGGCATCCGGGAACATACGTGCTACCATCCAGGTAAATCTCTGTTCCCGGTAATGCTGCCATACCTCTGCGGACCGCACCAGGTCAAACTGCTGCACCCATTGTGCAGTGTGCTCGTCGGCCTGAGCTACCAGGGGGTTCAGTTGAGTAGGGAAAGGGCAATAGAGTGCCGGGGTGCTCAAAGAGCGTTGCATGAGTGTCATAGGAATAAATTTTAGTTTGGGATAATATAGCTAAAATTGACCAATATGGGCCGCTAACCCCAATAGGAATAAGCATTACAGGAGTTTCACTGAAGTGAGGTCGCAGTCATTGTTTCCGGGTGAAAGGAAGGAACGGGGTGTAACGCGGAAATGGCTATACGAAAATGTCTTCTTATTGTTGCCGTGCTACTTTTTCCAGCAGCTCGCGGGCGGCGGGTTCTCCGCTGTCGGCCGCCATGCTCAGCCAGAAAAGCGCACGGGTCTCGTTTTTTTCTACGGCCAGGCCGTTGAGGTAATAACAGCCTACTTCTTTTTGTGCTACGGTTTTGCCGGCTTCTGCGGCCAGCAGGAAATACAGGAATGCCTTGAGGTGATCTGCCTTGCTGGCGGCGTTCCTTTCATAGAACGCTGCCAGGTAGTACATGGCCTCTACATGGCCGGCATCGGCTGCCTTTTCATACAGCTGGAGGGCCATGCGCACATTGCGCGCATCTGCAGGGCCCAGGTGGGGCTGCAGTATGCCGGCGCGGTCATAGGCAAAACCGCCGTTGAGCAGCTCATAGGCCAGGCGGTACTGGCATTCGGAGCCGTTCACGGCTGCGCCCTGGTGCAGGTAACGGGCAGCGGCCTTTAGGTTCCGGCCTTTATGCTCCCCGTAAAAAACGGCTTTGAAAGCGGCATAGCAGCAGCCTTCCCTGTCCTGGGGGTCGAGGTCGGCGGTTTTACAGTACCAGTCTGCTGCAGCAGCGGGGTTGCGGTCCTCCTCATACCCCCGGTCAAAATAACGGGCCAGGCAGGCCATGGCTTTCACATAGCCCAGGGCGGCGCTTTTCTGCAGGTAGTCAATGGCCATTTTCCGGTCGTCGCGGTTGGGCTTGAAGAAGTGGCCGGGCACTATATGCACGCTTCTCCACAGCAGGCGGCCTTCGTAGATACGCTTGCCCACCAGGTAGTAGCAGTGCATGCTGCCGTAATGGATGCCCAGGTTAATATAGTAAGTGGCTCTGCTGTAGTCATGATCGCGGGTACGCGCTTCCAGCTCCAGCTCTGCCAGCCTGGCGCAGGCCCAGCCGCTGCCTTCCTGCGCCAGGGCCTTCAGGAGCCGGATGGCTTTGTCGCGGTTGCGGAAAGCCCCGGTAGCTGCATGGCCCTTCCAGAAAATATGCACCAGCCGCTCCCCTGCTTCCAGGCAGCCTTCGCGCCAGGCGATATGATAATAGCTGACAGCTTTGCGGATATGCTTTTCCTGCCCGTGCAGCCCGTTGTGGTATACATCGCCCAGGCGCAGCCAGGCGGCAGGATGGCCATAGCGGGCGGCCCTTCTGAAATATATTACGGCCTGGGGAGCGGCGGGATCGGCGGTGGCCAGGCAATCGGCATAGTCATACAGCAGCACGGCATCTTCGGGATGCAGGGCAAGAGCTTCTGAAAAATATTGTTTCGCTTTTTCCAGTCCGCCGCTGCGCCAGTAGAACCGGGCCAGCGCCGGTGCGCCCATGGAGGGACAAAGGCGGTGCATG
>Ga0164243_10010698_pt1 | contig 13161 bp, 10 predicted proteins | sample OricompcompostOP_FD_108781 | JGI IMG/M metagenome (GOLD analysis project Ga0164243, IMG submission 108781) | Organic Plus compost microbial communities from Emeryville, California, USA - Original compost - Organic plus compost (OP) | ecosystem: Engineered > Solid waste > Mixed feedstock >... | reverse complement strand
TGCGTTTGGAGCGTGAAAAGCTCCTGCCGCTGGCGAAGCAGTTCGTCACCTTGTCGGATGAACTCACGGCGATCGTGAGCAAGAATGCACAGTTGGCCGTCACCGAGACACAGGAGAAGATGGCCAACGGCGCGCGTCTGGTCTGGATCGTGGGCCTGCTTGCCGCGGCGATCATGATCGGCTCGGCCGTGTTCGGCGCCTTGTCGATCGCCAAGCCGCTCATCGCCCTGACCAAGCCGATCCACGAACTCGCCGGCGGCAACTTCAACGTCAAGGTGGAGGGCACCGGCCGCAAGGACGAGGTCGGTCAGATCGCGAACGCGGTTAGCGCCATGGCGACGCGCGTGCGCGACACCATCGCGGAAATCAAGTTCTCGGCGATGGAGGTGAACAGCGCCTCGACGGAGATCACGACGTCGACCACGGATCTGTCGCAGCGCACGGAAGAACAAGCGGCCTCGCTCGAGGAAACCACTGCGGCGATGGAAGAGATTTCCGCCACGGTGAAGCGCAGCGCCGAGAATGCCGAGCAGGCGAACCGCTCGGCGGCGCAAGCCCGCGAAGTCGCCAATGAAGGCGGTCAGGTCGTGGCCAAAGCGGTGAACGCCATGGCCAAGATCGAGGACTCCTCGCGCAAGATCTCCGACATCATCGGCGTCATCGACGAGATCGCGCGCCAGACCAACCTGCTGGCGTTGAACGCGGCCGTCGAAGCCGCCCGCGCGGGCGAAGCGGGCCGCGGCTTTGCCGTGGTCGCGTCGGAAGTGCGCAGTCTCGCGCAGCGCTCGTCACAGGCGGCCAAGGACATCAAGGAGCTCATCACCAACTCGAACGGCCAGGTGGAAGAGGGCGTCGAATTGGTGAACCACGCCGGCGAGGCGCTCAAGAAGATCGTCGACTCGGTCAAGGACGTCGCGTCGCTGGTCGCGGATATCGCCACCGCCAGCAACGAGCAGGCGACCGGCCTCGAGCAGATCAACAAGGCGCTGCTGCAGATGGATGAGGTGACGCAGCAGAACGCCGCGCTCGTCGAGGAGAACGCGGCGACCGCCAAGGCGCTCGAGACGCAGGCGCAGTCGATGGACGAGCAGGTGTCGTTCTTCAAGATCGACGAGGCGGCGCGGCCGATGCCGTCGGCCAAGCGTGCGGAGCCCGAAGTCCGTGCTCAGCCCGAGCTGCGCGCCGAGCCGGTGGTGGCCGAGGCGAAGCCGGTGCCGATGCGCAAGCCGGCCGCGCGTGTGGCCCGCCGTCCGGCCGGACGCATGCAGACGGCGCTCGCCACGGCGGTCGACACCGATGCCGAGTGGAAAGACTTCTAAAGGCTGCTTGTTTGACGGTGTCCCGAGGGCAGCGCCCTCGGGAGGCGGGCCTTGATGGTGGGCGGTATAGGGATTGAACCTATGACCCCACCCGTGTGAAGGGTGTGCTCTCCCGCTGAGCTAACCGCCCGGCCATCAGAATGCGCGATATAGGGGCTGCCTCGAAGATGTGTCAAGCGAGGCCTGCCCTCCCGGAAAAGAGAGCCGGGACAGCCGTTAAAGCCGTCAGTTCCGCGTCTTCGGATCGTCGCCCGCCGTCACCCGCGTGGCCTGCGACTGCAGGGCCCGGATGCGGTCGGCAAGATTGCCGCTGACCGGCGCTTCACCCGACAGATCCACCGCGCCATGGGTGGTCACGGCGACCGGGGCCCGATCGCGGGCGCCTTCGGTGGCCAGGATGGCGTCGATGGTCGAATTCGGGCCTTCCAAGGTCGAGGCCAGACGCGCCACCTCGGCGGCCACGTCGTTGATGCGTTCGCGCAGCAAGGCGTTCTCGACGCGCTCGGCCGCCCAGTTCTCCTCCGCCTCACGCTTCATGCCGGCCAAGTCGCGGGCGAAGCGGTCGCGCTCCTCGCGCGTGCGCTCGAGCTCGGCGGCGATCTGATCGTTGTCGGCCTTGAGCTGCTTGGTGGCGGCGGACGAGCGGCCGTCGAGTTCGGCGATGGCCGAACGCAGGTCGCCTTCGGTCTTGCGCGCGACATCCATGGCGCCGCGCAGCTGCTTCAGTTCGAACTCGCTCTCGGTCAGCAGGCGCGTCTGTTCGGCAAGACGGGCTTCGAGGTCGTGCGCGCGCCGACCGAGGATCTCGGCCTCCGTCGTCTGGGCGACGAGTTGGTGCTCGAGCTCGCCGACGCGGCGGCCGAGGTTTTCGACCTTGCCGCGTTCTTCGCTCAGTTCCTGGGTGGCGGCGTGCAGTTCGACCCGCTCGGCATCGCGGCGGTCCTCGACCGCCTTGAGCTCGCTGCTGGCCCCGTTGAGGCGCTCTTTCAGCGCTTCGATCTGGGTCTTCAGCGCGACGATCTCGACCTTCTGCGCTTCGGCCGTCTGCGATCGCTCGTCGAGCGCGCCCATCAGCCGCGCCAGTTCGGATTCCTTGTCCGACACGGCGCGTTGCGCTTCGAGCATGGCGCTGGTCTTGACGGCGAATTCTTCCTCGGTCGCGCGCAGTTGATCGCGCAGCGCCTTGTCACGCGCTTCGAGCGCGAAGATGGTGGCGGTCTTCTCGCCGAGCTCGATCTTGAGCCGGTTGATCGCGTCGCCCTTCTTGCCGAGTTCGGCGAGCTGGTTGGTGCTCTTGGCCTTGAGCTGCTCGACACTCATCTCCAGGCGCCGGGTCGACATGGCGAATTCGGCACGGAGCTGATCTTTGTCGGCCTGGATCTCGGCCATCGACAATGGCGTGGCCGCTTCCAGCCTGCGCATGGTCAGGCGGACGGCGCGGCCGTGGACGAGCGGAATAAGGACGAGGCCGATAAGGGCCGCGACGAGAAACCCGACCCCGAAGTACATGATCGGTTCAATCATGGAAACGACGCCTCCAGCTCACCCAAACCCATATACCCCATGGAAACCATGCCATGGGGTTAAGACAACCGCCAGTACAACCCTGGATTAACCTAAACTCGCCGGTGCGCCTGCTTTACCGGCATTTTGTGACGTCCGCTGCGGGTTTTCGTCAAAGTCCAAAACAAACAGAGCGGGCATCGATGAGCGTCGGCCCATCAATGCCCGCGCGCGTAGCCCAAGCGACGGCGCTGGATCAGAAGGGATTCCAGGTCGCGTTCTGGGTGAACTTGAGATAGCCGATGTTGGCGCCGAGCCTTAGGCCCACGCCCGAACGGATCGGCACCACGACGATGTTGTTGGCGGTGAGGGCGGTCATGCCGAAGCCGCCAATGAAGTAGGCGGAGCCGTCGATGCCGCCGAAGCGCTGATAGATCGCCTCGGTCGCCGGGAGGTTATAGACGAGCATCATGGTGCGCGCGCCTTCGCCGCCGTAGTCGAAGCCGACGGACGGCCCCTCCCAGAACACACGGCGGTCGCCGGCATTCTTGGTGTAGAGCTTGCCGTCGCCGTAGCGCAGGCCGACGATGAAGGCGCCGCTGCCTTCCTGTCCGAGGATGTAGCCGTTCGGCTGGCCCCAGCGGGCGACCGCGGCTTCCACCACCTGCGCCAGGCCGCGCGACACCGTGCCGAAGAAGCGATGGCCTTCGCGCACCAGTTCGCCTGGCGAGAACGTGTCCGAGCTTCGCTGCCGCTGCGGCGGCGGAGCGTACTGCTCCTGCGCCAGCGCGGTGCCAACAGACAGCAGGCACGAGGTCAGGACCACAAGGCGCAAGAGCGCGCGCATCGAAAACTCCATGGATGACAGCCCCGCTTAACCGGATGATCACGCCGGCTCCCTAGGGTGACGGGCTAGGGGTCCCCGAATCGAATGTCGCGTGGAACTATGACTGGAGCACGGCAGCCGGAAAAGGCGCGCGCGTTGCGCGGCGGGCTATTCGGCCTCGTTTTGGCGGCCTTCGGCATCCTTTTCGGCTATTCTGCGGCGGCGGAACAACCGCTTGTTGTCAACGCCGATACCGGGCTTGCGCTGAGCGGCGTCGATCCTGTCGCCTATTTCACCGATCGCAAGCCGGTCTTCGGCCGTCCCGACCTGGAGCTCGGCCGCTTCGGCGCGGTCTGGCGTTTCCGCAACCCCGGCAACCGCGACGCCTTCGTCGCCAATCCGGAAGTCTATATGCCGCAGTTCGGCGGCTACGATCCGGTGGCGATCGAGCGGGGGCGCGCCGTTCCCGGGCATCCGCTGATCTGGACCGTCACCGGCGACCGTCTCTATCTCTTCTACAGCGATGCCGATCGCGCGGCCTTTATCGCGGATGCCGATCGCATCGCCGCTGCCGCGACGCGCAAGTGGCCGGACGTGGCGCGCGCCGCGAACCGCTGAGCCGCCGGCCTACGCCGTCATCGCCGCCGCTTTCGCCGGATCGCCCCAGGCGATGAAGGCCGGGACACGGAAGTTCTCTGCGCTGCGGCCATAGGCCACTGGCCGACCATCGGGCGTCGCGACAATGCCGCCGGCCGCGACGAGCAGCGCCTGGCCAGCGGCGACGTCCCACTCGCACACCGTCGCCAGGCGCGGGTAGACATCGGCCGCCCCCTCCGCGATCTGACAGAACTTGATGGCCGAGCCGCCTGGCTTGCGGCCGATTGGCCCGAGCCGCGTGAGGAACGCTTCGGTCGCGGCATCGAGGTGCGAGCGGCTCATGACGGCGACGGCGTCGTGCTGCGGCCATCGCCGGGTACGGATCGGCTCCGCCTGGTCGGCGCTGTCCGCCAGCATCCGCAACCTTTCGGCCTTGGCGCCGACGACGCCGCGCCAGACCAGCCCGCGGTTGGGTGCCGACACCACCCCGAGGATCGGCACACTGCGCGTGACGATGGCGACGTTGACGGTGAACTCGTCGGTGCCGGCGAGAAATTCCTTGGTGCCATCGAGCGGATCGACCACCAGGAAGCTGGCGTCGAGCGGCGGCAACGCACCCCGGGCCGCCATTTCCTCGGCGATCACCGGCACGCCGGGCAAAAGTCGCGAAAGTCCCTCCAGGATCAGGGCCTCGGAAGCCTCGTCGGCGGCGGTCACCGGCGACTTGTCCTCCTTGAGGCGGCGGCTCACCCCCTTTTCCGCCATGCTGCGAATGAGCGTGGAGGCACGGGCGACGAGTGCCGTGAGATCGTCCAGCAGCGCCACGGCCTGGGCGGCGGAAACTTCTGAAGTTACAGCCAAAATGTGCGTCCTCCCGTGCCGTCCTTGGCGCTCGCCTGCCTGCGGTGTATCACGCCAAAAAGCCGGTTCGGCCGGCGATTCGCTTCATTTTTTGCACGCTCCGCGGAGGCCAGTCCATGTCCGGTTCCATCGATGCGCTCGATCTTGCCGCGTTGCTTTGCTCGCGTGTTTGCCACGATTTGATCAGCCCGGTCGGCGCCATCGTCAATGGTCTCGAGGTGCTCGAAGAAGAGAAGGACGAGGAGACCAAGCAGTTCGCCCTCGACCTCATCAAGAAAAGCGCCATCACCGCCTCCGCCAAGCTGCAGTTCTGCCGCATCGCTTTCGGCGCCGCCGGTTCGGCCGGCGCGCAGATCGACACGGGCGACGCTGAAAAGATTTCGCGCGGGTTCCTGGAGGATGAGAAGACCAAGATCGAATGGAATTTGCCGCGGCTGCTGATGCCGAAGAACAAGGTGAAGCTTCTGCTCAATCTGCTGCTGATCGCGGGCCAGGCTATTCCGCGCGGCGGCAAGCTCACCATCAACGGCGTCGGCGAGGGCGATGCCATGGGCTTCAAGATCACGGCCGTCGGCACCTATGCCAAGGTGCCGCTGAATGCGCCGTTGTTGTCCGGCGAGGTCGGCGAGGACGGACTCGACGCCCATCGCATTCAGCCGTTCTACGCCGGTCTGTTGGCCAAAACCTGCGGCATCAGCCCGACCGTCGCGTTGGACGGTGACGCGGTGGTGATCAACGCCCACTAAAGCGACGTCGCCGGAGAGAAGGTGGTTAGCGAGCGGTTAACAACGCGCGATCGCTTACCTCTCCGAAACCAAAATTAAACCCTTCGCGGACACACTGGCGCCGCTCTCCGACAGGGGAGCCGGTGAGACGGCCCTGTGCCCGTCTGCGTAGGCGTTTTCATGGACGAGTTGTTGCGTGAGTTCGTGACCGAGACCAACGAGAGTCTCGACGTGGTCGACGTCGAGCTCGTGCGTTTCGAGCAGGAACCGAATAACGCCAAGATCCTCGCCAACGTCTTCCGTCTCGTTCACACCATCAAGGGTACGTGCGGCTTTCTGAATCTGCCGCGGCTGGAAGCGCTTGCGCACGCCGCTGAGACGATGATGGGCAAGTTTCGCGATGGCGTGCCGGCGACCAAGGAAGCCGTCACGCTCATCCTCGCGACCATCGATCGCATCAAGCAGATTTTGGACACGCTCGAGCGCGACGAACGCGAACCCGATGGCGGCGACGACGATCTGATCGTCAGCCTGAACAACATGGTCGCGCGCCTCGCCGCCGGTCCGCTCGGCGAACCGCCGTCGCATACGGTCGGCACGTTGACGCCGCAGGTTCTCGAGCGCGCCTTGCGCCCCGGCGAAGTGCCGCTCGACGATCTAGAGCGCGCGTTTCGCGACACGGAGGTCGAACCGCCGGTCAGCAAACCGGACAGGCCCGACGCCGTCGCGAACGATGGGCCGGCCAAGGACGACGACATCGGCAAGAACGGCAGTCAGTCGATCCGCGTTACCGTCGAAACGCTCGAACACCTGATGACGATGGTGTCCGAACTGGTGCTGACGCGCAATCAACTGCTCGAGATTGTGCGCCGGCACGAAGACTCCGAATTCAAATCGCCGCTGCAGCGCCTCTCCAACGTGACGGCCGAGCTGCAGGAAGGCGTCATGAAGACGCGCATGCAGCCGATCGGCAATGCCTGGCAGAAGCTGCCGCGCATCGTGCGCGATCTGTCCGTCGAACTCGGCAAGCAGATCGATCTGGAAATGCAGGGCGCGGACACCGAGCTCGACCGGCAGATCCTCGATCTGATCAAGGATCCGCTCACGCACATGGTGCGTAATTCGGCCGACCACGGGCTCGAATTGCCGGCCGAGCGCCGCGCCGCCGGCAAGCCAGAACGCGGCCGCATCCGGCTGTCGGCCTACCATCAAGGCGGCTTCATCGTCATTGAACTGGCCGACGACGGTCGCGGGCTCGACACCGCGCGCATCAAGAGCAAGGCCATCGCGCAAGGACTGGTTTCGGAAGCCGAAGCGGAAAAGCTGACCGAAACGCAGATCCAGAAGTTCATTTTCGTGCCGGGCTTCTCGACCGCGGCGAAGATCACCAGCGTGTCGGGCCGCGGCGTCGGCATGGACGTCGTCCGCAACAATATCGATCAGATCGGCGGCACGATCGACGTGAAGTCGGTGGCCGGTATCGGTCTGAACTTCACGATCAAGATCCCGCTGACACTGGCCATCGTTTCGGCGCTGATCGTCGAGGCCGGCGGCGACAGGTTTGCCATTCCGCAGCTCTCGGTGGTCGAACTGGTGCGCGCGCGCGCCGGCACCAACCACCGTATCGAGCGGATCAAGGACGCCAACGTGCTGCGTCTGCGCGACAAGCTGCTCCCGCTCACGCGGTTGAGCCGGCTGCTCGGTATCGAGAAAGAGGAAGCGCCCGATCTCGAAAAGGGCTTCATCGTCGTGACGCAGGTCGGCAACCAGACCTTCGGCATCGTCGTCGACGCGGTGTTCCACACCGAGGAAATCGTGGTCAAGCCGATGTCGTCGAAGCTGCGCCACATCACGATGTTCTCGGGCAACACCATCCTCGGCGACGGCTCGGTGATCATGATCATCGATCCGAACGGCATCGCCCAGGCGCTCGGCAGTACGGTATCGGCGCAAATGGCACATGTCGACGCGGGCGCGAAGCCCGCCTCGTCCGAGGAAGAAAGCACATCGCTGCTTCTGTTCCGCGCGGGTTCGGCGCAGCAGAAGGCGGTGCCGTTGTCGCTGGTGACGCGGCTGGAAGAGATCGACGCCCGCAAGATCGAGATGTCGAACGGCCGTCACATGGTGCAGTATCGCGGTCAGCTCATGCCCCTCGTCACCATGAACGAGACCGTGCGCGTGAAGAGCGAGGGTGCGCAGCCGCTGCTCGTCTTCACCGACGGCGTGCGTTCGATGGCGTTGGTGGTGGATGAGATCATCGATATCGTCGACGACCGGCTCGACATCCAAGTCGGAAGCGAACAGGCCGGCGTGCTCGGTTCGGCGATCATCAAGGGGCAGGCGACCGAGATCGTCGACGCGGGCCACTTTCTGCCGCTCGCCTTCGAGGACTGGTTCCGCCGCAAGGAGCAGGGGGCGCCGCGGAAGCGATCGGTGCTGCTCGTCGACGACTCGCCGTTCTTCCGCAACATGCTCGGTCCCGTATTGCAGGCCGCCGGTTACGATGTGACGGCCGTTGCGTCCGGAGAAGCCGCGCTCGAGTTGCTTCACGAAGGCCGCAGCTTTGACGTCGCGGTTACCGATGTCGAGATGCCGGAGATGGACGGCTTTCAGTTCGCCGAGGCTCTGCGCGCCGATCCGCGCTGCGCCGCGCTGCCAGTCATCGCGCTGTCGTCGGTAGTGTCCGCCGACGCGGTCGAGCGTGGCCGCCGGGTCGGCTTTTACGATTACGTGGCTAAGTTCGACCGCCAGGGTCTGATCGCGGCGCTCAAAGAGCAGTCCGAGATCGGCCGGGCTGCATGATGGCTGACCATGAACGAAGCCAGCGACCGCACTTTACAGGAATACGTGACCGCCATGATCGGCGGTCAGCTGTTCGGCATGCCGATCCGCAGCGTGCAGGATGTCTTCCTGCCCGAGCGGATCACGCGCGTGCCGCTGGCGTCGCCGGAGTTCGCGGGTGTGCTCAATCTGCGCGGCCGCATCGTGACCTTGATCGACATGCGTGAGCGGCTCGGGCTGCCGCCGCGCGAGAGCGACGCGACGCCGATGGCCGTCGGCGTCGAGCTTCGCGGCGAATCCTATGGTCTTCTGATCGACAGTATCGGCGAAGTGCACAAGCTCGACGAGAGCATGCGCGAGCCGAACCCGATCAATCTCGATGCGCGCCTTGCGCGCGTATCGTCGGGTATCTACCGGCTCGACGGGCAGCTCTTGATGCTCGTCGATGTCGATCGGGTGCTTGATATCGGCACGACCGCGATAGCGGCGTGAACCTTGTCCAGAACGGCAACGGTAGCTGCAAAGAACTTGGTGAGGACTGTGTCATGAAGACATGCTTGATCGTTGACGACTCCAGCGTCATCCGAAAGGTTGCGAGGCGTATTCTCGAAGGACTCGACTTCCAGATCGTCGAGGCGGAAGACGGAGAGCAGGCGCTGGAGAGCTGCCGGCGGCAATTGCCGGAAGCGATCCTGCTCGACTGGAACATGCCCAAGATGGACGGTTACGAGTTCCTGCGCTCGTTGCGGCGGCTGCCGGGCGGCGACGCCCCGAAGGTGGTCTTCTGCACGACCGAGAACGACGTCGCGCATATTGCGCGCGCGTTGCACGCCGGCGCCAACGAGTACATCATGAAGCCCTTCGACAAGGAGATTGTCGAAGCCAAATTCCAGGAAGTCGGCTTGATCTGAGCAAAGTCCGGTCAAGCCTATGGCTCTCGTAGTTGCACCGCATTCGACCGCGTTCGCCGTGGGTCGCCGCATCCGCGTCATGCTCGTCGACGATGCCATCGTCGTGCGCGGGCTGTTCGCGCGCTGGGTAGAAGCCGAGCCCGATCTCGAACTCGTCGCGTCGCTACGGTCGGGCCGCGAGGCGGTGAACCAGATCGAGCGTGTCGCACCGGACGTGGTGGTGCTCGATGTCGAGATGCCGGACATGGATGGCATCACCGCGCTGCCGCAACTGCTCGCCAAGAAGCGCGATGTCGTCGTCATCATGGCATCGACGGTGACGCGCCGGAATGCCGAGGTCAGCTTGCGCGCGCTGGCGCTCGGCGCCGCCGATTACATCCCGAAGCCCGCAACGTCCCGCGAGATCAATGTCGGCGCCGACTTCCATCGAGATCTGATCGAGAAGATCCGGCAGCTTGGTTTGCGTACCCTGCGCCGCCGCAGCATCCTCGCGGCACCGGCGCCGTGCGCCGCCACCATCGCGCCGCCGCTACAGCCGAGCGCCCACGCGCATGCGGATATCGCGTTGCGGCCGATGCCGCTGACGCCGCCGCGCGCGCTGCTGATCGGCTCCTCGACCGGCGGGCCGCAGGCCCTCAATGCCGTGCTGACGCAGGCGGGGCCTGTGCTTGATCGCGCGCCCGTCCTCATTACCCAGCACATGCCGCCGACCTTCACCGCCATCCTGGCCGAACATCTCACCCGCGCCATCAAGTATCCCGTGCGTGAGGCGGTGGATGGCGAGGCTGTCCAAGCCGGCACCGTCTATCTGGCCCCCGGCGGCCGCCACATGTCGGTCGTGTACCGCGACAACGCCGTCGTGATCGCGCTCGACGACGGGCCTTTGATCAACTTCTGCAAGCCTTCGGTCGAACCCTTGTTCACGTCCGCCGCCGCGGTGTGGGGTACGAAGGCGCTGGCGCTGGTGTTGACCGGTATGGGTCACGATGGACTGGCCGGAGCCAAACAAGTCGTTGCCGCCGGCGGGCATGTCGTCGCGCAGGACGAGGCGAGCAGCGTCGTCTGGGGTATGCCTGGCCAAGTCGCGATGGCCGGTCTCTGTTCCGCCGTGCTGCCGCTTACCGATATCGGGCCGAAACTCGCCCGCCTGTTTGCGGGAGAACGCGCGTGAGCCCCTTGGATTTCGATTTTCTGCGCCGGCTGCTGCACGAGCGCTCCGGCCTCGTCTTGCCCGCGGAGAAGCAGTATCTCGCCGAAAGCCGGCTGTTGCCGCTCGCGCGCCGTCACGGGCTGACAAGCTTGGGTGAACTCATCGCCAAGCTGCGCGAGGCCCAGGCGGAAGCGCCGCTGGTGACCGAGGTGGTCGAGGCAATGACCACCAACGAGACCTTCTTCTTCCGCGATAAGATTCCGTTCGATCATCTGCGCGATACCATTATGCCCTCGCTGATCGCGGCGCGGGCCAAGGAAAAGCGCATTCGCATCTGGTGCACGGCGGCCTCGTCAGGTCAGGAGCCGTATTCCATCGCGATGACGCTCAAAAGCATGGGCGCAGCGCTCGCCGGCTTCCGCATCGACATCCTGGCGACCGACCTTTCGATGGAGGTGCTCGAGCGCGCGCGGCACGGTCTTTACAGCCAGTTCGAAGTGCAGCGCGGACTGCCGATCCATCTTCTGGTGAAGTTCTTCAGCAAGGAGGGCGAGATGTGGCAGGTCGCGCCCGAATTGCGCGGCATGGTGCAATTCCGTCCGCTCAATCTGCTCAAGGACTTCTCGCCGCTCGGCATGTTCGACATCGTGTTCTGCCGCAACGTGCTGATCTATTTCGATCAGGAATCGAAGATCGGCGTCTTCAATCGCGTCGCCAAGCAGATGTCGGACGACGGCTTTCTGGTGCTCGGCGCGGCCGAGACCGTTGTCGGCCTCACCGACGCGTTCAAGCCGGTCGTCGACAAGCGCGGCCTTTATGCGCCGAATCCGGCGGCGCGTTTCGCCCCGCGCGGCGCGGCCCCGGGGGCGGTGCTTCGCTTCGCCGCCAAGGGGTAGGGCGAGGCCGCCGTCACCTAGTTGAACTTGTAGCTTGCCTGAAAGAGCCCGCCGAAACGCTCGTACCGGTAGGTGTCGGAGCGATCGGTGAGGGTGCCGTCGTAGATGTCCGAGCCCGCCGTCGTCCACATCGACCAGTAGCGCGCGCCGACGCCGACGCTGAATTGCGGCGTGACGAAGTAGGAGACGATCGCCTCCATCTGCACGCCGCGGCCCGTACCGCTCTCTTGCGCCACCAGCGATTGGCGCCAGTGATTGTCTTGACCGGTAAAGCTCACATAAGGCAGCCAGGCGATGTCGGCGCTGATGCGCCAGCGCGGCGTGACCCACACGTCGCCGGCGATGCCAAGGCGAAGCGACTGCCACGTGTCGGTCTCGGTGATGAGCGGCCCATATCCGACATTGGGACCGCAAATCCCGGACGCCGTCGTGGCGAACTGAACGCAGTCGCTGCTCGCATAGCGCTCGTAAACGCGATTGTAGCCGACCAGGGGCCCGACTTTGTAGCCGGGGCCGCTCAGCAGATTGAGCCCGATGTCGATCGTCTGGTAGTTCATGTTGGTCGCCACCAGATTCGAGAACGTGTTCGAATAGGCGCCTGACAGGTTGGTGTCGGGATTCTTGACGGCCCAGTCTTCGTCGTTCATGTGGCCGTCGGTGATGCGGCCGAGACCGGCGAAGCCTTTCACGAAGACGAGCCAGGGCGTGTCCAGACGCGCGAAGATTTCGCCGCTGTGGCCGGTGACATTGGCGTAGGTCAGCCGCGAGGCCAAAACCGTCGACGTCTTGTGTTCGCTCGGCACGTCCTTCTGGAAACGGCCGGAGCTGTACCAATAGCGGCCGCCGATCTCGAAATTCCAATCGCCCATCGGCGTGACCGCGGCCAGGGCCTGTTCGCCCGGGCCCCACGCTGCGTTCGCGTCGGCGCCAAAGCGATAGTTGAGGCCGAGCTTCACCGTGTGCATCGATTGGCGAATGCTTGTGCTCGAAGCCGGCACGGGCGTGACGGTGCCGTCTTCGGCCGTCGTCACCGTCTGCGGCGTCGCCATCGTGAAGTCGGCGAAGCGCCGGTAGTCGTATTCGAGCTTCAGCGACCAGGCCGGTGACAGCGCCTGTTCGATGCCGGCGCCGACCGTCCAGCCCCACACCGTGTTGCTGCTGTGCGTCGCCGCGGACGTCTCGGCGAAGTTTTCGTTGGTCGTCACGTCGACGCGGTTATGCAGGAACGCGGCGCCGCCCTTGCCGTACAGCAAGGTGCGTCCGGTCGGTCCCAAGGCGTAGCCGATGCGGCCCGTCAATGTGCCGGTATATTGCGGCCGCGCCGTGCACGTGGACGACGTGAACTCGCCGTTCGGCGCGAAGCAGTTGCCGCTGCCGTCGGCATCGAGCCAGCTCAACTCGCCTTCGATACCGAAGACCCAAGGCGAGCCCGCCGGCTGCCAGTTGTAGCCAGCCTGTCCGCCGAGCAAGAGGCCCGGGGTGCGGATCTGATCGCCGAAGATCGACGGGCCATAGGGACTGGAGATGTCGGCGGCGCCGAACGTCGCGCCGGCATGCGCGCCGGCGTAGAGGCCGGTCCAATTCCAAACGAC
>Ga0164243_10010696_pt1 | contig 13161 bp, 16 predicted proteins | sample OricompcompostOP_FD_108781 | JGI IMG/M metagenome (GOLD analysis project Ga0164243, IMG submission 108781) | Organic Plus compost microbial communities from Emeryville, California, USA - Original compost - Organic plus compost (OP) | ecosystem: Engineered > Solid waste > Mixed feedstock >... | reverse complement strand
TGCGGTAGATCGTCCCGGCACTCGGCGCGGCATTGAATGCCTGGTCGACCGTGACGGCCGTCGCCGTGTTGGCATTGATCAGCCGGACCTCGCCGACGCCCGTGCCGAAGTCGAGGAACAGGTACTTGCCCACATGTTCACTGGCCGTCCACGTCGCCGACGAATCGGTCAGCGTCGTCAGCGACCCTGCCGTGGCAACGCCGTCCTCCGCTTCCGGGAGCGTCTCCTTCGAGAGCACTGAGAGCGTGGAATTGAACTTCCAGACGCCATCGGTGTCGGTGACATCGATGACGATGTTGCCCTCGTCATGACGGACCCCACGCGACTGCCAACCGAGGCCGTCCACGCCGTACTGCAGGGTCGCGCTCGCGACGTCATCGACATCGAACGTCGGACTCACGGTGTAGAGGTAGCCCGGGATGTCCGAGCCGTCGGAGACGCCCGTGAAGCCCCCCTTGATCCAGTACTGCAGGTGCTGCAGGAACGACTCGAATGTCAGCTCCTCGGCATAGGTACCGGCGAACGTCGGCACGCCGAGCGTGGGCGTCACCTGACGATCGTAGCCACCCGTGGCCTCTTCCTTGTCCCGGAGATCCTGCGTCTGGGTGATCGAGAGCTCGCCGAGCCACCGATAATCGGGCGCAACCGCCACGCCGGAGACCGATTCGGTCCCGGCAAGCGTCTGCTTGTTCGCCTCCTCGTTCTGAATGTGCCAGGTCATGATCAGGACTCCTTCCCGGTGTCCGCCGTGGCCGGTGCAGTGGCCGACGGCTTCGCGGGCTTGACCGCCACGTAGTCGCCGGAGAACAGCACGGCACGCTTGAGACGCGGGGAGAGCGCATCATAGGCTTCCTGCGTCAGATCCTCAGCCGGGACACCGTAGTGCGCCCCCGGCCCCTTGTAGCGATAGGCGATCGTCGCCTTGGTCTCGCTCATGTCGTTACTCCTGCGGTGTGACGTCCGTCGGCGGTAGCGTCGCGACGGGAACGCGATGGAACTTCGGATTCAGTGCGATGTCGGCCGCGTAACAGAACTCCCCCGAGTACTCGAACGTGTGTCCGCGTGTCACTGTCGCGGTATCCCAGATGCGAGCGACATGCCCCGACAGACCCACAAACATCTCCCGTATTGGTGCCGAAAGCGCATCCAGGATGGGATCAATGAGGGAGTCGATCTTCGTCGCCTCGCGGGGGCGATCCTTCTGCGACTTCACCAGGATGCGCACCGTGATCATCGGCAGGTGCTCGGCTCCCTTGCGCATATCACGGTGGATGACCGTTGGCCCCGCCGCGCTGCCGTCGATGACGAACACGCACGGTGAGACCGGAACCTGATTGAGTGCCGGGTAGTAGCTGCCAGCCACGCCCGGCACCTGCGAGAGACGTTTCGCGATTGCGCGCATGAGCTCTGGCGTGTCCATCACCGGATCCCCATCGCGAGCGCTCGCTGCACGGCGGCGGCGAATGCCGGTCCGACCTTCTTCTCGAGGTCCGACTTCGACCGGCCCATGTATTGCGAGCCCTTCTGATGCACTTCCTCCGTCGCGATCCAGTGGCCGGGCTCGACCTCGAACACGAGGTACGGAGCGTTGCGCGCCCGGATCGTGCCGCCGTACTCGCGTTGGAGTGCGTAGACGACATCGGCCTTGCTCACGCCGTACGACGCGCGGACGTTGGTGCCGACGGAGGCGCGCTCGAGCATGCGAATGGCGTTGCGCAACGTACCCGTATCGACCGGCGTGTATCCCTGCGCAAGCCCGATTCCCTCGAGTGCCAGGGCGTTGGCGGTGTTGGCGAACTCCCGTCCCAGCACATCCGGGACCGCATTGAGCGCCTGCGCAAACGCAGTGATCTCCCCGCTCTCGATGGTGATCCCACTCATGGTTCCACCCCCTCGGGCAGCTCCGGCTCGGTCGGGATCTCGTCAGTCGCGCGCTCCTGCAGATAGACATCGGCCAGGCGATCGTCGATGTCCTCGCGCTTGACGTCGTCCACCAGGAACACGCGCGTCCCGTTGATGACGAGGCGATCGCCTGCCGCAATCGTGGTCGTGGCAAGCGTACGGAACCGATACGGCGACAAGAGGAAGATGACCTCCCCGTCGCTCTGATCGGAACTCCCGCCGTTGGCATAGAGCTTCCCGGTCCCCTCCTCGAGGACGGACCAGCGCTCCTCCTCGGTGCCGGTATCCCACGTGTTCGCCGGCCGATCCAGCCGCCACGCGACATAGATGTCGTCGTGGAACGTGCGAATCGTGGCGAAGCCCCGCTGACGGATCCGCTTGAGCTTGCGAGTCGTGCGATCAGGGAACAGTGGGGTCTCCATCACCGCCACCGCTTCCAGCCACGCCACGTTCGGTGGTACTCGGCATGATGCGAGCCGCCAGGTCGCTCGAGTTGCGACGAGACGATGCCCGTGAGCGTCGTCTGATCCTCCTCGGCCGCCTCAGCCCGAAGACGGGTCGCCACCGCGCGGAGCGATCGCGTCCGATCTCCCCACCCCACACTCATGTCGCCGGTCGCGGTATACGAGGTCGGATCCTGTTCGATCGACACTGCAACCTTCTCGGCCATCTCCGCGGCGGCAAGCTTCCAGTTCGCGTGGAGCTCGATGACCGCGTCGTAGGTGGAGTCCGGGAACGTTTCATCCGTCTCGATGCCGGCGGTGTCGCCGACGATCGAGCGGATGCGGTCACGTATGGTGGGGAGCGTCGGATCGTACGACACGACGATTACCGATCGATTGCCGGCGGCGTGTAGGCGCCGCTCGCCCCGATCGAGATGTTCGCCGCGCCAACACGGTTGTTGACGCCGAGGCCGTACCACTGGTTGATCTGGGCGAGCGCCAGCGGGAAGAGCTCCTTGTCCTCCACAAAAGCGTTCTGGTCCCAGATCTCGCTCCAGCGCCAGGCGAGCGGATTGCGGACATTGTTCGCGCCGTAGGACTTGAACAGCGTCACGTTCGGCCCGCTCAGCTGCTCGTCAGCCTTGCGCACCAGCACGTTGTCGCGATAGACGCCGACGTAGGTGTTGGTGTCGACCAGCGCCTCGGCGACGCCGGCCGCCGGACGGATCAGCGGAGATCCCGCCGGCGTGAAACCGGTGAGCCCCTTGATCGTCTGGATCGTGTCCGGCGTCGCAAGCAGCTCGATCGTGCCGTGGAACCACGTCAGCCAATCGACGAACTTATCGAGCGTCGCCTGGAAGTTCGCCGACGTCGTGCGCTCGTAGAGATTGAAGGTCCCTGCCGAGACGCCCGGCGGCAGCTTGCCCACGTAGGCGAGACCACCGGTGCCGGAGCCTGCGAAGCCCGGCGTCTGACCGGCGCCGTCATCGTCGAGCGGCCACACATCGACCGAGGTCAGGCGATCGAGCACATCAGCACGACGGCCCTTGACGATGCCCTCGATGGTCGTGCGGAGCTCGCCCTCGAACTTGGAGAGCGTGATGGTCTTGAGTGCACGCTCGGTGAAGCCGAGACCGATCCAGTTGAAGTAGAGCGGCAGATACCATCCGCTGCCCTCACCGCGCTGCGGTCGGACGGCGGTGTACTCACCACCACGCTGCCACTTCTTCGCTGCGGTGAAGTCACCGGTCACGCTGTCCTCGGACGTCCGGTAGACCAGCGCCTCGACGAGCGGGTCCGTGTTGGCGTTGATGGCTGCCATCGCTCCGTCAACACGCGCAATGAACTCGGTCACGTTGATGCCGAGACGGTTGGTGAGGTTCCGCAGTCGGCTCTCCGACTGGCCCTCCGCAAAGTCGATGTATTGGGTGTCAATCAATCCGAATGCCACGTCACACCTCCTCAGACCAGCTGGACGCGAATGCGCGTCGGCGTGAGGGCACGGATCTGAGCGTTGCCCGTCGGCGCGGTCGTATCGATCGCACCGGACGCGATGGACAGCCCCGCTCCCGGCGTCAGCCCGGAGAAGCCGTCAATCTCGCCCTGGTAGATGATCTCGGCGGTGCCGCCGGTCCCGCAGTCCTTCGCGGCAACACCATGCGCAACCGCACCGGTGGCCTTCGCCAGGACCTTGTCCCACCGACTGTTCGGCGGCGTCGCGCTCGTGATGATCAGCGGATCGCCCGCAGCGATGTCCTCGCTGGCGTACCCGACGTCAGCGAGCTCGTAGCCCGGTGGCGACACGAGCACCGGTCTCGTCTTGGCAACAGCTGCCATGATGGATGTCTCCTGTTTCGTTGCCGCCACCGGCACGATCGTCACGTCAGCTGCGCGGGAGGCCCCAGTACGCCGGGTCGGCATAGTTGGCCTTGTTCTTCTCTCCGGCCTTCTTCTTCGCCCCGGCTGGAGTGCGCTCCCCGGCGTCGGTGTCCGGCGCCTCTCGCTGCTTCACGTGCTTCGCGAGGGTCTTGGCACTTGCCTCAATATCGTCTTCGCTCTCGCCCTGCAGGAGCGGGATCAGGTCGTCCGGGATGCTGTGCTTCCGTGCGATCGACGCCTTGAGATCAGTCGTCTGTCGCTCGGCGAGCTGCGCCTCCAGTTCGGCGATCTTGTCCGCGCGATCCTTCGCGAGCTTCTCCCACTCGCCCTTTTCCTTCGCCTCAGCCTCTTCGCGATCCTGCTGAGCCTTCTTGAGATCGGCGAGCTCTTTCGTGGTATCCCGGAGCTGCTTTTCGGCGACCCGACGAGCCTCGCGCTCTGCATCGAGTGCCTTCTTCCCCGGATCACCGAGCTTGTCGTCGTGATCGTCGCGATCATCGTCGTCCTGCTTCGGCGGATCCTTGGGCTCCGGATCTGTAGTGGTGCCACTTCCCCCTCCACCCGGCGGATCATCCGGCGCGAGGAACGGGAGCGACAGGGCGAACAACCAACGGAACTCGGGAGGCATCGCACACTCCTGGACAATTCGGCATCGCGCCGAAAATACAAAAAGAGGCCCCGGCGGATCTGTCCGCCAGGACCTCTTGGGGTCTCTCACCTACGGCCCTCGATGGGGCTCTGGTTCTTCGGTTACGTCAACAGAATAGCACGTCCGTGCTGAGAGTGAAACTAGAGCAAGCCGTGATCGCGCAGAACCTCGCGAGCGCGCCGCATTGCGTCCTCTTTCGCCACGTTCCCATCGGCCCCCACGCCTTCGACCATCGGCAGCTTCTCTTTCCACCCACTGTTCGGTTGGATAGCAAAGCTCGTGTTCGGCTTGCCCGTCGAAAGATTGACGCTATTGCCCGGAACGCTGTGGTAATACACACCGATGACGCCGGGAAGGTCATGGAAGTTCTCACTGCTCATGCTGCGCGCTCCGTGGTGGCCGTCACACCGCATTTGGTGCAACGAATCTCGAGTACCAGGGTCCCACGCAATGATAGCCGAGCCAGCAGCCGGCCGCACGTCGGGCAGCGCCACTCCTTCAAGCTAGTCTCAGGCTTTCGGACCGCCACCGGCCTCGTTCGCGCTACCATCACCCTTGATCCTCGAGCCAGGTCTGTGCATGCTCGATCGCCTGCGCCAGGGCCCCCGCGACGTCTTCGGCTCGCCCCCCGCAATCCGCCACCACACGTCCATCGCGTCGGAGCTGCATGATCACCTGGACAAGTCCATCGCCCTCGGAGACCTCGACCTCCCAGCCGGAGAGCTCGTCGGGCAGCAGCACCTCGACCTGTCGCTCGATGTTGTCACTCATCAGATCTGATCCCCCGCCGACACCGGCACCGCCACCGTGCGGACCTCTGACTCCGGCCAGTACGAAAGCGTCGCCGCCTCGCCCGATCGTGCCTTGCACGTCCACTGTGCGATCACCGTTCCGCTGGGCTCATCGACCGGCTCCAACTCGCTCACGCCCCAGATACCTTCGGCGATGACAATCGCTTCTGCTGCCGTCGCCTCGCGCAGGACCGGCAGGCCGTAACTCTCCCACTCGCCCGGGATCATCGACCCGTTGCGCTTGATCACCAGTTCCAGTGTCCCGGCCATGTCTTGTCTCCTATGCGGCCAACCGCTTGCGCTCCGTACGCTCGCGCAGTTCGCGCGCCGTCAACTGATACACCGACTCGCCCCAGATCGGATTGCGTCGAACGCCGACCATCTCGGCGAGTGGTACTCCCTGCGTGAACAGATCAAATGCCGTCTTGGTCCGCAGCACGTGCCGCTGCACGTCTTCGGGTTGCTCCATGAGCCACGTCTGCCCGCTCTTGCGTGCACGGTTTGCGCCAGGCACGATCGAGGGATCTATCAGTGGGCGAATGACGCATCTGCAGGCTACGTGGAACTTGTCCGGATATTGCTCGTACGGGAAGCGTTGACCATCCATCCCGAGGCACGCCGAGCATGTCCGCGGGCTCTTGCTCGCCACCCACTCCCAGCCGGTCATCAGATGGCTCATCGGCTCGAGATCATCCCGGAATGCCCCACGAAACGACCGCATCCGCTCCGTCCGCACGAGCGTCGCGAGCTGCCATTCGGTAGCGGACTCTGGCCCTATGTCGTTACGTATCTTACGAACGATCGTACTGATGCCCTGACCGGTACCAAAGCCCTCGGTCATGCGGCGAGCGATCGACGAGGTGGCCTCGTCCCCGTATCGCTCGATCGACCTCCGCAGCGGTGACCCCCGCTGCAGCACCGAAACCCATCGCTCGAATGCCCGTTCGTTGATCACAACATCGAGCCCGACCGGGACGCCAGCTGCGCGGACGAGATCGCGGATTTCCGAGACCGCCTCGTCTGCGATGCCAACGGAGTTGATCTGCCCATCGCCGAGGAGCGATTGCGCGTCGCCCGAGAATCGCTCGATCTGCACTTCAACCTGCGCGAGGAGCCGTTGATACCAGTCCTGTTGCCGAATCCATGCCTCGGCAGCGCCGACATCGCTCCGAGCGAGTGCGCCTTCGATCTGCGGTCCGAAGATCCGGATCTGCCGGTCAATCTCCTCCCAGACGGCCTGCCAGGCGACGCGCATCTGCATCGTCATCCGCGCTTCGCCGGCGATGAGATCGCGCTTGCTCGACTCGATGATCTCAAGGATGCTGACCATCAGGATGCACTCCCCACGCCGTAGTCCTGCTCGCCGAACGCCCCCGTATCGAGCGCGGCATAGACCGCCGCTGCACGCCGATCGCGGTCGCTGATGATCTGGTCCGCCTCCGCCTCGGTGACGAGCCCGGTCTTGAGCATGAGTGGCTTGCTGAGGGACTCGAGGTCCTTGTAGAGGCCAACCTTCTCGCGGTCGATCTCGGTTGTGGTGCCCTCGTCAAGCTGCTCGGCCGGCGCGTACTCGATCCGGATCATGGCGTCCTCGTCGAGGTCTGCCTCACCGAACGCATTGGCGATCTCGACGTTTCGATGCGCGAGCAGGACGTATGCCGGCGCGAGCGCATCACCGAGCAGCTTGACCATGCCGATCATCGGGCTCTCGACCTTGGTCAGCGCGAGACCGCTCGGCCAGTCGCCGCCGGTCACGAGATGCTCGGCGACGGGAAACTGGTTGGCGATCGCCGAACGAATCGCCTTGTACGAGTCGAGCAGCGCCGTCATCGAGCCCCCCTCGAGCTGACCGAATGCGGCGTTCGGCGAACCCGTCTTCCATACGCGGCCCGGCCCGATGTGGAGACGGTCACTGTTCGGATCCACGCCAGTCGCCCAATACAGGGGGAACGCGGAAAGCGCGCCAGCTGCAACGATGTCGAAGATCGTGCCGTTGAGCGCGTCCTGCAGCGAGAGCAGATTGACGATCGCAGAGACGCCGTACTGTGTATCGCTCGTGACGGAGTTGCCGAAGTGCACGACCGGGACGCCAAGCGGCGTGCCGTCGCGCTTGAGCCACGCCTGCACCGCCTGCTCCTCGTCCGGATACGGACGCCAGCCGCCGGTCTCCTGGATGTACCGCAAGATCAGATTTGGCGTGTACACGGTGCGGCGCTTGCGTCCCTGCAGATCGGTCCACTCCTTGACCGCCCACTCGGCGATCCCCTCGGTATCGACGCTGACGAACATCCCCTCCTCGCCGTCCCACCACGGCTCCTGATGCACGACGACGCGGCCACCGCGTCGCTCGTCGCTCTCCCACGACAGCGACATGGCGTTGTTGCCATCGACCAGGCAGCGCACGGTGTTGACGACGACCTGGTTTGTCATATGGTTCTTGATCGCAAACTCCGCGAGCGCGGTCTGCACGACGTCGTCCGACTCGCACAGGTAGCGACGGAACAGCAAGCGGGACGCGATGGTGTTGACGCAGCGCGCGAGGACGTTCTCGACGAAGTCGCGTTGCGCACGATCCCCGAGCGCCTCGCGCTGCTCCGGGGTTGCCATCGGATCCTGATCGCCCTCGTAGTAGCGGCGGACATCGTCGGGAACATCGACATCAGCATCGGTGCGGAGCTGATCGACTTGCGGATGAATCGCCTGATCGAGATCGAGCTGCATGGTTATCTCCTGCTGCCGGCATGGCGTCGTGATGCGCGCGGATCGTTGGACTTCCAGCCGGATTCTTCGACGACCTGGGCGGTGCTCGGGCCAACGCCGAACGCACGCATGGCCGCGATGGAGAAGCCGTCCGTGATGTCGTCATGCTTCGCCAGCGGGAACGTGGTGACGTTGGTCAGGAAGTCGTCGACCCAGTGGGCGAACGCGGGGACGCGCACCTTGCCGGCCTCGACGGACGGCGAGATGTCATGCACGCGCTGGATCTTTTCGTTCGGTCGGGATGCGGACACCGGGATCACGCTGATGTTGCGCGAGCCGCGCCGGCGCGCCACCTGGATGAGCGATTGCCCCGATCCCTTGTCCTCGACGAGGACGGTGATCGGCACGCCGGGGAAGCGCGAGGAGGCGATCAGGTGCTGCTCCTGAAGCGCGCGCTCGAGGTCGGGGAACTCGATCTGCGCCGAGTAGACATCAAGCACGTCGACGTGAGAGAGTCCGACGCCGAGCGTGACGCACGCCGAGAAGTCGTTATTGACGCCGTCCTTGAAGCCAGTGTCCCAGCCCTGGATGATGCCGAGGTAGTGGCGCTCCGGTTGGTCGTAGACGCCGAACCAGTGGCGCTTGAGGATGCCGCCCTCGTCAGGCGTCGGCTGCCCAAGGTATTGGGCCTGCCAGACGCGCGATCCGACCGACTGCTTGATGCGCTGCAGCGATTCGAGGGGCCAGTACTCCGGCCAGAGCGGATCGCCAGCATCGTCGATGGCCGGCATATGCAGGTGCGTCCAGCGCTCACCGCCACGCTTCTCCTCGGCGAGCAAGCGGCCCGTGAGATCGTCGTGATGCCAGCGCGTGGCGGTGAGGATGATGGCGCCGCCAGGCTGAAGACGCGTTCGCAATGTGCCCTGATACCACTCCCACAAGCCGTCACGGATTGTCTCCGAGTCGGCATCCGCAGCTGAGCGGATCGGGTCGTCGATCACGATCAGGTCAGCGCCATGGCCGGTCGGAGACCCGCCTACACCGACGGACAGATAGCCCCCGCGATGACCGGCAATGTCCCACGCCACGACGCCGCCCTTGTCCGCGGCCACTCGGACCTCCGGGAACGGCCACGCCGGGTGCTGAAGCTTGTTGCGAACACGTCGTGAGAACGTGTACGAGAGCTGCGCGGTGTGCGATGACGCGATCACGCGCCTGTCCGGATTGCGGCCGAGGAACCAGGCCGGGAAGCTCTCCGAGACGTTGAAGCTCTTGGAGTGACGAGGCGGCATCGTGACGATCAGACGATCGATCTCTCTCCGCTCGACTGCCTCCAGCGCCCCGATGAGCTGGTCGATGTGCCGACCGCCGATGTAGGCCGGGAACAGCGCGCGGTTGAATGCCATGAGCGATCCCCGCGCCGGATCTGCCTGTCGCTTGCGCACGCGCAAGGCCGCGAGACCGACGATTCGGGTCACCTGCTCGGGCGTGATCGGGCCGGCCACCATCACGCATCGACTCCCGTGCCGAGGATCACCGCGACCTCGCGCATGACGTCGTCCACGTCCATGCCGAGCTGGTCGGCAACTTCTCGCGCTGCGGTCTCGAACGTGATGCGAATCTGATCCTCGCGCTTGACCGGCGCATCGAGGCCGAGCAGTGCGGCGCGACGGTCCATGACCTTGAGCGCCACTTCGGCGGCGCGTGGTGCCGCCCGCTTGCCCTCGGTGATCGACGGCCACAGCGAGTTCAGCATCACGTCGAGCCGCTCGAGCTCGAGATGTCGCACCTCGTCGGCCGCCTCTTGCCGCGTTTTCTTGAGCGCGGTCTTGACGGCGTAGTGCGCCGAGCTCGGGCCGCTATAGCCGAGCTCGGCGGCGATCCTGCGGTAGTCGACGCCAGCCTTGCGCAGGTTCAGCGCGGCAACCTGCCGCTCGACCGCGGCGATCTGCCGTTCAGCAGCTTTGCGTACAGTGCGTTGTTCAGGGGTCTGTGATTCGGCCATGTCATCCTCGGCAAGCTAACGCCTGCCCGGCTACTGGCACGTCTATGATACCGCATCCTGGGCAAATGCCAAGGGGGGATGACGCATCTCGTCGCTCGACGTCGAGCGATCGACGTCAGCCCATCGCGCTGACTGCGCGAATCGCGTCCGTCGTCCCCTGGGGGACTACAGGGGGACGGTTCCTGACGGTTCTAGGACGGTTCTGATTCGCGCGCGCGTAGGTGTCACCCTTTTGTGCTCCATTTGTCACCCTTTTCCGTCACCAGTGTCACCCTTTATTTCCGGAAACGGTGTCAGTGGAGACACCCTTTTCATCCAAGAAGGGTGTCTATGGTGTCACCCTTCATGGGAGAGAAACCGTGTCACTGGCGTCACCCTTTCAGACACAGAACGCCCCTCCTCCGACTCGCTCCGGGGAGGAGTGCTCATTTGACCTGACGCCGTGCGGAATCCGTACAGATCCCGGTCTCGACGGAACCTGTACGGATTTCTGTCCGGATTCGATCGGTTGGATGCCCGTCCCTCACCGTACCAATAGTCCCGTTAGTCCGTCCCAGTCCTTATAGTCCGGCGAAACGCGAAGGGTACTTCTGGAACGTCGCGAACTGGAACCTCGCCGACGGCCAGTAGATCGCACGGACACAACGTCGGGATCGGATCGGTCCCGGCGTTGCCGTATCCTGCGGATCCTTCACATCCGGAATCGTTGATCGTCACGCCACGGAGGTCCACCATGTCTGATTCCACACCGATCTCGTCGCTTCTCGCCCGATTCCAGCGGGGCGAGCTTTCTCGCCGTCAGTTCGCGCAGGCCGGTGCCGCGCTCGGTATCACTGCCGCGAGCGTTGCCGCCTTCGCCCGCGGGGAGGTTGCCGCACAGACGCCGACGGCATCGCCCGTCGCGTCACCGATCGTCACGAGCGGCGAGCGCCCGGCGTTCGGCACCGAATCGCAGGAGCGTGGCGCGGGTGGTGAGCTCCGGTTGCTCGTCTGGCAGGCACCGAGTGTCGCGGCTCCGCACAGCGGCTCCGGTGACAAGGATTTTCTCGCGGCGGCGCTCGTGGTCGAGCCGCTGTTGCACTTCCTGCCGGATGGCACGATCATCCCGAATCTCGTGACGCAGGTGCCGAGCATCGAGAACGGGCAGCTCGCGGACGATCTCTCGACGGTGACGTTCTCGCTGCTGCCGGATGTCACGTGGAGTGACGGCGAGCCGTTCACCTCGCGGGATGTCCAGTTCACGTGGCAGTGGATCACCACCGAGAGCAATGCGTCGGTGAGCTTCTCCGTGTGGGACACGATCGCGAACATCGAGACGCCGGATGACCTGACCGTGGTGGTGACGTACACGAACCCGTCGGTGACGTGGTTCGAGCCGTTCACCGGGTCGCACATCGGCCCGATCTATCCGGCGCACGTGTTCGGAGACGATCCGGCCAACAAGAACGAGGCGTTCCTGACGAACCCGATCGGTACCGGCCCGTTCTCGATCGAGACCTTCGCCGCGAACGATCAGATCACGTACGTCGCGAACGAAAACTATCGCGAGCCGACCAAGCCGTTCTTCTCGCGCGTGCTGCTCAAGGGCGGTGGTGATCCGGCGTCGGCGGCGCGGGCCGTGTTGCAGACGGGTGAGTACGACTTCGCGTGGAACCTGCAGGTGGAGCCGGAGGTGATCGCGCAGATCGAGGCGGATGGTGGGCTCGGTGCCTACTACACCTTCCCCGGGGTGCTGATCGAGGGGCTGAGCCTCAACCTCTCCGATCCGAATACCGAGGTGGATGGGCAGCGTTCGCAGAAGGACACGCCGCACCCGATTCTCGGTGATCTGAAGGTGCGCCAGGCGCTGAACCTCGCGATCCAGCGCGACGTCATCGCCGAGCGTTTCTATGGTGAGGGACAGCCCGCCACGGCGAACGTGCTGAGTGGGCTGGAGTCGTTCTCCTCGCCGAACACGGTGTGGGCGTACGATCCTGACCAGGCGGCGGCGCTCCTCGATGAGGCGGGCTGGGTGCTCGATGGGGAGGTCCGCACGAAGGATGGCGTCGAGCTTGCGCTGACGCTCGCGGCGCCAGTGAGCTCGGTGCGTCAGAAGGAGCAGGCGGTGATCAAGGAGAACTGGGAGGGGATCGGCGTGCGCGTCGAGCTGCTCCAGGTCGACAGCACCGTCTACTTCGATGGGTCGCCGGGCAACGATCAGAATTCGAGCCACAAGTACTGGGATGTCGATCTCGCGGCCAACGGCCCGACCTCGCCGATCCCGACATCGTACCTGAACGCGTGGTACGCGGGGCCGAATGGCGAGAACATCGCGCAGAAGGAGAACGACTGGCAGCGGGACAACACGTCTCGCTGGCAGAACGCCGAGTACGATGCGCTGTTCGAGCAGCTGCTGCAGGAGACGGATGCCGAGCGTGCGCTGGAGACGCTGATCCAGCTGAACGATCTGGTGGTCGAGAACGTGGTGTCGATCCCGCTGGTGCAGCGCACGGACGCGCCGTACGCGCTGAGCAACCGGATCCGTCAGGAGAACGTGGCGATCGGGCCGCGCTTCGCGCTGAGTTTCTGGAACATCGCGAACTGGAACCTTGCCGACGGCCAGTAGGCTGCCATGCGAAAACCCCTCGGCTCACACTGAGCCGAGGGGTTTTCGCTATCGTGCAGGTGGGGTCATCATGACGATGGCCGTTGCGCGAGGGACCAAGCTTTCAGCAATCTGGAAGGTTCCTTCGTTTGGTGCAAGCCCCTGCAGGATTCCTGCACGACTGACCTTCTGATCGAGCGAGATCGAAG
>Ga0164243_10010695_pt1 | contig 13162 bp, 15 predicted proteins | sample OricompcompostOP_FD_108781 | JGI IMG/M metagenome (GOLD analysis project Ga0164243, IMG submission 108781) | Organic Plus compost microbial communities from Emeryville, California, USA - Original compost - Organic plus compost (OP) | ecosystem: Engineered > Solid waste > Mixed feedstock >... | reverse complement strand
TCCGAAGAGAATCGGCGCTGGCTGCTCTACAAGAACACGGGCAGCGGTTTCTCCGAGACGGCGACGGCGTGGACCCTGCCTGCCGGTTCGCCAAATCCGAACGGCTACACCGTCGTGAGCAGCTCCAACTGGACCACGATGGATCTCGACGGCGACGGCAAGCCGGACCTCGTGGTGCACGCAGGCGCATCCGAGGAGAATCGGCGCTGGCTGCTCTACAACAACGTCCCGTGACGCAGATCTCCCGGGGCACGTGCGGTCGGTCGCGAAACCTACCGACCGCCACGGTTTGACGACGCCAGCTGAGGAAGAGAAAGGCCCGGGGTCGCGTGAGCGCTCCGGATCTCGTGGTGAACGCCGGCGCGTCCGAGGAGAACCGCCGCTGGCTGCTCTACAAGAACACGCCCTGACGTTCCGTGGGCCGGATCTCCAAGCGCTGGAAAAGACAAGGACCCGGATCCGCTCGAAAAACGAAGCGGATCCGGGCCTTTTGCTTTGGAGAAAACGGGGTTCGAACCCGCGACCCTCAGTGGGCGTAGGCGATTGCTCCACCCGGGTTACGCGCAAAGACGAGATGAGGTCTACCGGAGCCGTCGATTGCGAGCCTTGGCTCGTCACCGGCGACCACGACGCTTCCCCGCCACTCGCCGTCGAAGTCCTGGAGATAGATAACCTCGTGCGCCTTCTCCGTGACCGCGACGCGCTCACCGCCGGGCAGGAACGCGACGTCCACGTGGGAGCGCAGTCCACCGAGGTCGTATTTCGCGGTCCACGTGCCGCCGGACCGCAAGTGGATCTGGCCGTTGGTGCCGACCATCACCTCGCCCCCGCGCATCGCGAGCGACCTCGCGGCCTTCATGTCCGTATAGTCGCCGGAGCCCACCTTTTCGCTCGTGTACACGCCGCCCGAGTACGTGCCGAGCGTCAACCTCTGGCCGCCCTCGATGTACAGCACGCCGATGTCCGTGCCGTCGACGGCGGCGGCAAAGAGCAACGGGTCGCCCCCCTCCTCGAGGACGGTCGAGGTCCACGTCTCTCCGCTGCGCCGCAGCAGCTTCAGATCCCCCCGCGACTGCTCGATGATGATCGGCTGCCCCGACGAATCGAGCGTGATCACGGCGCTCTTGCCCTCCGCGTCGGCGACCGAGGTCGACCAGCTGCTCTCGCGCATGGCGTACATCACCCTCCAGGGGTCGATGTAGGCGACGTGCACGACGCCTTCGCCGTCGACAACGAGCGAGCAGCCCTCCCAGGGTCTCGCCGAGGTGCTGATCGTCTCGAAATTCCAGGCGCCGCCATTCGACCGCCAAGCGTAACGGAGCGTATCCTCTCCCTCGAAAAAGCAGACGTGCGGATTGCCTGCGGCGTCGAGAACGAGTTTGCCGAACTCGAGCGATCCGCTCGACTCCAGCGTTTCCGGCGACCACGCGCAGCAGTCTCCCTCACAAGGCCAGAAACCCTCGCTGCACGAGTGCGCGACGCAGGAAGCGCCCAGGCACGCCAGCCCGCTGATCGGCGCGTCTGCGGGACACGCGGCGCATAGCCCGTCGCACAGCATCGCGCCGGCGGAACAGGGTGACGGTTCACAGCTGCCGCCGGCACAAATCTCGTTGGCTGCGCAGCTCGAGCCGCATGACCCGCAATTGGCCGGGTCGGTCTGCGAATCGACGCAGCTGCCGCTGCAATCGCTCAGCGGTGGCGCGCAGGCCGCGCCACCCCCACTGCCACCGGCACCGCCGGTGCCACCCATGCTACCGGCACCGCCCGTGCCACCCGCCGAATGCCCACCGCCGCCGGGCGAGGGACTTTCCGGATCCGACGCGCATGCGCTCGCCAGGAGCAGTGGCACGACCACGGACAGGAAACGGCCAATGCCGAACGTCCCGGAGTTCGATCGGAACTGCATGTATTCCCTCTTTCGTCGAAGCAAGGATGCTTTGTTCACCGGATGTGATATCGCGATGCGACCCACTCTACAAAGAATTGGTGCGCGCGGGGCGATCGCCCGCGCGGCGTGCTCGCGCGTCGCTGACCGCGATGGCGTGGACACAGAAGCGCTTCGGCCCACCGAGCCGATCGTGTCCTGGCTGCAGGGGAGGGGCCTCGACTCTGCACGACACCGGCCCGCGGGGCGTATCCGAGGAGCATCGGCGCTGGCTGCTCTACAAGAACACGCCCTGACTTTCCGCGGGCGGATCGCGAAGCGCTGGAAAGAGAAAGGCCCGGACCCGCTCGAAAACGAAGCGGATCCGGGCCTCTTGCATGGAGCGGGAAACGGGATTCGAACCCGCGACCCTCAGCTTGGGAAGCCCTTCCGGCGGCCTTTTCACCGCTTCCGAGGGATTGCACGGCGTTGCACCAGATGGGCAGGTGCCGGGAAATACTGGGGATTCGGAAGAGGCTGTTTCGCACGGCCTTACGCCGGTCTCACAGGCTCGCACGCGGTTTGGTGCATATTTGGTGCAGCGGAACGCCGCAGGGAAGGGGAGAAAGGCCAAGGTCGTCGCAACCTTGCAGGCGACGGCTGGTGCGCTGCTCTCGGTCCGGCAGGTCGCGGCGTTCCTCGGCGTCTCCACGGCAACGGTCTACAAGCTCTGCGCGTCGGGTGACCTGCCGTCGGTGCGGGTGGGCGCGGCGCTGCGAGTGAGCCGGGATGGGCTCACTCGGTGGATTGCGGCGCAGGAGGCGTGACGCGGAGCGGGCCACTTCGGCGCAAGGAAGCCCGCTCTTCGTCGCCGAGCGTGGCCAGCCCTGCTCCACGTCGCCGACAAAAATCCTCCAGCCGTGTGGCGATTGCCAACACACCCAGCAGGCCCCGAGCAGCGCGCCCCGCCCGGCTGACGCTGAGGTCAGCAAAGGCCACTTGGCTGGAGCCAACTCACCGCGCCTCGGCGAATCTGCCCTCCTCAGCCAAGCGTCATCGGTGGGCGGGCGCACCAAAGCGCCGGACGACCTTCCTGCTCAGACCGTCGATTGAATCGGGGCGGCTGGTGCTGTTTCGTAATCGGCAGACGTACCTCGCCAGCACAAGCGATCTAGCGTGCTGCGTGGACGAACGACCAGATCCGGGCAACCTAGCGAATTTGCGCACTCAAGTAACGCAACCCAGCGGATCTGCGGGGCACGTGACCGTTGCGGCACACCAGCGAAGAGTTTGCCACAGGACAAACGCGTGCGCAGTTGGGCACGGGCGAAATTGACGCCCACTTGATGTGCTTGAGAGATTCACCTAGCACTCACCAACCCCAACTGAAAGGACTCGCCAATGCGTTTCGCGCAGGCTCTCGGAATTCTCCTTGGAATCGGTGTGATCGGCGCAGCTACGCCTGCCGCCGCAGCATATGAGTGGCATGACTGCGTGATCAGCAAGGTTCAGCTCATCGCAGTATCGCCAGGCACGTCCTCGCCGAGAGTAGGTGTCGAGTGTACGGCCTCGACCGCCGGCGGAATCAGCTGGTTTTCGTTCCTGACACAGTCGGACATCGACCACGCCAAGATGCTCCTGAGCACGCTGACGGCAGCGAAAATTGCCGGCCGAAGCGTGACCATCGGGTTCGAGGGTACCGACACCAGCGGCAGCAGCTGGGGGTGTAACGCCGCTGATTGCAGGCCCATCCTTCAGGTGATCATGCACTAGCGGTTCAGCGGAGGAGAGATGCACTCGCACCTGGTTGCACGATGGCCCTTGCGGCTGTTGTTACTGGTTCTCGTCGGTTTACCCGTTCCTAGCTTCGCCGGGACGGTCTACGCACTCGTGAAAGAATCGGCCTACGGGTTTGGGCTGCAGCCTCGCCCGGACGGCGTTTCGGTCTGCTTCGTGGGCGACGCACTCACAGCTCGGCCAGATCGAGTCGCCGAAGTTACTGCCGCCTTCGCTCGCATTGAAGGTGCGGTGAATCTTCGCTTCACCGGCTTCACTGCTTGCGCGCCCAAGAAGAAAGGCATCTGCGTCGACACCGAAGGGCAGGCCAGCCAATGCGAAATGTACCCGGAGGACATTCGCATCGTGCTGGACGGGACGACATTTGACGGGATAACCACCAACCGACAAATCCCGAGTTCGTACAGCGACTGCCTCGATCTGGGAGCTTACAGCAGCTGGGCGCACTTTCCTCATATCGTCGACCACCCGGGCTACAGGGCGTGCCCGTGGAATGCCGCGATAGGAGACGATAGCGACCCCTCGACGACACCTCCGACGCGCTACCTCGATCATCCGCTTCACGAAATCGGTCACGCGCTCGGCCTCGCGCATGAATTTTTGCACGAGGAGTATTTCAAGGTCGAGGGGCCGAACGGGAGCATCTGCTCAAGTTCTTCGGGAACGCCGTACGGCGTGGTCAATCCTGGCTGGATTGTCGAGCTGACGCATGTGGATCTGAAGTCCGTGATGCTCTATCACGACACGTCGTGCGACGTCGCGGGCAACTATGGTTTCAACGGCTATTCGATGCAGGACCGTCTAGCTCTTCATATTCTCTACCCTGAGCCAGTGCTCACGGCAGAACTCTTCGGACGCACTGTTGTGCGCGCTGGCGAGATGGTCCCCCTTCGCATGGTCTGGAACAACCGTGGCGCGAGGATTGGCACCGTAACAAAGTGGATCAAGTGGAACGTCGGCGGCCGGACAAGCACGCAGGACGTTTTCGTGAGCGACGAGTTCAAGACGCCCGGAACATATCCTGCGTCGCTGGAGTATGAGGACTTTCTCGGAAGAGTCTTTTCGCTCGACTTCACTGTCGAGGTTCTCGCTAGCTCGACCTTCGACAACAGGATGGCGGCAGTCGCCGCAGCTACGGGAGTGATGCCGTGACTTTTTCCGCCCTGAAGAACCACTGGGGAAACCGAGCCGCGCGTCTCTTTCTTTTCGCAGCAGCGGCTGTACTCGCAGGGCATTCCGCTGACGCACTCGGCCAACAGCCCTCCGGTCAGGCGGTCAGGAGCTGCCCTGCTGACATGCTTCCGACGGGGGCGACGTGCATGGATTCGACCGAGGTGACACAACAAGAATATGAACACTTTCTCGCGACCAATCCATCCCGACCTCAGGACGCAACGTGCGGGGCCAACTCGTCATTCACTCCGACGCACCACTGGACGCCATCTGCCACGCCGGACGCGCCCGTCGTGGGCGTCGATTGGTGTGACGCTACCGCCTTCTGTTCCTGGCAGGGCAAACGGCTTTGCGGTGGCGTGTCGCAGGCGTCGCCTGATGCCTGGAGGACTGGTGCCGACGAATGGTTCGCCGAGTGCCGCACCGTCGATCCCGCTGCGTGCGCTCCAGTCCGTGGCGCGAGACCGCCCACTGTTGGGTCCTCCCGCATGTGCGTGAGTGCGAGCGGAATCCACGACCTGCTCGGCAGCGTCTACGAGTGGGTGGCTGATTGCACGTCCGGCGAGCCGAACAGCGAGTGCCTTGTGCGGGGAGGTAGCTGGCTGAGCGGCGAGGAGAGTCGAGGCTGTGCAGCGCCCACGCGCCTTGGTAGACTTACCTCGGTCGAGGACGTAGGGATCAGGTGCTGTGCAGACTGATCTACACGAGGGAGGAGGGACGATGAGGCGAGTACTACTTTTCGCCACCGTTTGCTCGGTTCTCGTTGGCTGCTCAGACCCAAAAGATGTAGTGGTGGGCGCTGGCGGAGCGGCGGGCGGTGGCGGAGCGGGGGGCGCTGGCGGAGCGGGGGGCGCTGCGGGCAGTGGCGGAGCGCCAGGCGGTACAGGAGGGACTGGCACTTCGGCCGAGTGGATCGATTCCGATGGCGTCTGTCGAACGTCGCGTCCAGCGGACACAACGGATTGCCCGGCGGAGTACGAAGATGCGGTGGCGCTCGACAGGTGCGGCGGAAGCACTTGTAGCGGACCGTGCGGGGCGTGGCTGGTAGTCCAGGATTTCTGCACTCCCGCGTTGGCATGTGCGTACGACCCCGCGAGTAGGATGCTGATCGGAGCAGCAGTCACCTCCGATACGCCCGACTTCTGCAGTGGAGCCTCACGGACCATCGTCCACGCGCACGGCCCGCACGGCTGCACGGTAGTACCTGGCGATGAGAGCAGAGATTGCCCGCTAGGCGGCGCGACGCTCTAGCGCATCCGTTCGCCGAGAGCTGACTCTCGTTTCTGACACAGCGCGGTAGGTCTTCAAAGCGGGGGGGGGCATCCGGCCGAGCGAGGGCTGTTTGGAAGTTGGCCCACCAAGCGCCAATGGACGACGGCCGGATGAACCTTCACAGAGTTCGCATAGCTGGCCCCGCGACACGACGGCAGCTCATCAGTCGAGTCCACGCTGTGCCCAACAGCAAGAGCTGCCAGTGTTCGTGGGTACGCGAGCTTCCTGATGGCGCGAGGTGCGACGTTCAGCATAGGCGGATTGCACGGTGGAGCGAGGGGCGACCGATGATGTCCGATCATTGGCGGGACCTGCTCGCGCCGGCGCTCAGCCTCGGCTTCCAGCGATCCCTCGCCCCCTCGGCGGATGCGCCCTCCCTACTTGCCTCAAACGAGCCCGAGCTCCAGCGGACTGCGCGGTCGGAGCACGCCAGGCAACCAGGCTAGGCTAGCGCCCTCAAGAGCCGAAGCACGACACCACCAACGTCCTCAATGTTTGCGGTGAGCTTGTTCATACGCTTCGTCTCGTCCGTTTGCTAGCGGATGCAGCTCGACGCACGCCCGTCTCCGAGGGAACAGGCGGGCCTGTGTCGGCACTAGGGCCGCCGGGCTAGCTGCCTGCCGTCCAGTCCAACAATGCCAGCACGATCTCGCGGCTGCCTCTGGCGGCAGCTGGGGCTGTCCCTCCCGGGGTCTGAATGGCACTCTTGCAACGCGGGCATGGAAGGAGGATCGACCGCTTCCCGCGAGCCAGCGTCTCAAGCGGTTGTGATGAGGAGCTTCGCGAGGGCGTGCTCCGCCGTCTCGCGAGAACACGTCGGACTCGCTGATGAGAAACTCCGCGCCTTCACCGTCCCTGCGTTGAGGATGACGGGCACACCGCATCCCGGACACGTGTACGCCACACCTTTTGTTGGCGTGGGTTGGTGCGACCGGGACTCCGCTGGGATCGATGGCGAGCGGGACCCGGAAATTCTCTGACTTCTCGCTCTCCCTCATTGACTACGGCTCGGACAGTAGCGGAGTTACCGGAAGCCTGCATCCGGCCTGCTCAACTGCGTCCGCCACCTCGTCGAACCGGCAGCGCCTCGGCCCGAGGTCCACGAGCGCAGCCAGCCGAATCGATTTTTGTTTAGGCAGGCGCTGGTCGAGGACGGTGGTCGGGACCACGAAGAACTCCCACTGGCCCACGTCGAGGGGATCGACCGTGGCGCGGTCCTGATGGTGGAGCAGCGCGAAGACGTACACCTGCGCCTGCCTCTGCGCCGCACCAGTGAACTCGTTGGTCGCCTCGCTCCACGCGACCGTCGGCGCAATTCCGAAGGACGGCACGGACGGCCCGCGTTGCGCCCAGCTCTGCAGGTAGGCCGACGACTTCACCTCGACCGTGATGCCTGTCTTCGAGGTGAGGTCGAAGGCATCCCACTCGTTCCGCACGCCGTCGGCGACGCCGAGGGCCTTGGCAACGAGGAACTCGGCGACCCGGCCACGCAGCGCGTTGCTCAAGAGGTCGGACGAGGACCACGACCAGAACTCCCTCACATTAAAACAGAGGGAGCGCCCGCCCTCATGGAACGGCTCGTCGCCGCTCCGGCGGACCTTGGTCGCTGGGCGCACGAGCGGCAGGGCGGAAGAGGTAGGCATGGACGCATTCTCGCACGGTCCGGGGGCCAGCGCCTTGGACCAGCGGTGCTGCGGCAGTGACCAGCGCAAGGCCCAATGTCAGACCCTCGTGGCATCCTGACTGCGGCTTGTCAGCGGGTGACCTCCGGTCGGCGCGATGGCGACCCTGCGGGCGAGCCAGCAGGCGCGCTGGATGGGTTGAGGCACGAGCGGAGTGGTAGCGCGGTGGCGGCTGGTTGACAGTCGTTTGGTGTGCGTTAGATCAGCACGGAAGCCTACAGGGCGGGCCATACCTGCGCCATTCCAACCGCGAGCTGCGGGAGCGACAAGATGGAGCTACACGCAGTTACGAAAGAGGCTGAGCCCCCGGCCACCGTCGGGCAGCCGCCGGATCTCTTGGCGGCTGCGAGGTTCACCCACGCGAATTTGCAGGACATGGTCAAGGTGGCCGATGCGAAGGCCGGTGCTCTGATCGCCGCGCAGGCGGTAGTTGCCACCGTGCTGGGGAGCGCGGCTCTCGGGGAAGCAGGCGATGCCCTTGCAAGGTTTGCGGGCGTTCCCGGAGCCGTGGCGCGTCTCGCGCTGCTTCTCCCTTCTGTTGCGGCGATTGGCCTCGCACTCGCTGTGCTGTGGCCTCGTAGGGAGGAGTCCGTCGCCCCGGTTCCGCGTTCGCCCCGACTCCTCTGGATTTCGGCGGAGGATCTCGGTCGCTTCAAGGGCTCGACCTCCGACTACATGGCCGCACTGCAAGGTGCAGGCGAGGCCGACCTGCTCGCCGATGTTGCGTTCGAGAACCTGAAGATACGCGCAATCCTTGCCGAAAAATTCAAGTGGTTGAAGTGCAGTTATTGGGGCCTCGCCGCCGCCGTCGTGAGCTGGTGCGTCACGCTCCTACTCGCCGCCGAGCCAGCCCTTTCCCTCTAGGACCGGAGGAGCGTGTTGTGAGCTGGAACAAGAAGCAGAGTCGTGAACGGATCAAGGCCGCGTGGAGTGAGACCGACGGTCTGGTGGTGCAGGATCTCGTGCGGGAGACCGACCTCTCGGGCCTCGGCCTGAAGAAGGCATACCGAGTCGATGGCGTCCACGTTTTCGCCAGCATTCCAAACGCGAGCACGCTCCTCGAAACTACCGATGCCGAGGGTGAGCTTTGCCACAAGCGTTACCTCCGCTTCTTGAACCTGTACCAGCGGGTCACGCATGTCGCGCTGGGACAGACCGACGCGCAGAAGGTGGATTTCCAGAACGAGCGCCTGCACTTCATGCTCTACAAGCCGTACGGCGATGCTGAGAAGCGGATCGCCAATGCGGTGGTCATCGCGGACGCGCTGCAGCGCCTCGTCGTTCAGGTGAACGACCTCCACGACGAGCTTCCTGATGCGATCTCCCGAATCGGCATCGAGACCGGGAAGTCGCTCGCGGTTCGCAACGGGACGAGGGGGGATCGCGAGCCGCTCTTCTTGGGCGACTGCGTCAATCACGCGGCGAAGCTGTCCGTGGGAACCTCGGCGGGGATCTACCTCGGTCATGCTGCACGGGCGGTGCTCGGTAAGGACTGGGCCGTTGATGAGCCCTCGAAGACGCGCCTGACCGGCAAGCAGATCGCCGACCTGTACGAGAAGGCGGACATCAGTCTGGACGTAGACAAGCTGGTCGAGAGTTACGAGGAGGAGAAGAAGGAATCGCCACTTGGCGAGTTCAAGTTCTTCCGCCCCACGCCCCCGCTCAGCAATCTGGACCCTGATGCGCTCGCCGCCGCGAAGACGGCGCGAATCGATTCGACCGCCTTCATGGCGGACATCGACGGGTTCACTGACTACGTCACCGAGCGGATGGAGGACACGAAGAAGGCCGCCAAGGCTGTCCGTGTCCTTCACGTGGTCCGCAAGGAGTTGCGTGACGTACTCAAGGACTTCGAGGGCCGGAAGATCAGGTACATCGGCGATTGCCTCCAAGGGGTTCGCGCAGATGGACCGAAGTCCACCGAGGAGGCGGAGTCCGTGCGTAACGCGGTCCGCTGTGCTGGTGCGCTACGCAGTTCGTTCGACCTCGTGAAGGAGGAAATTTCGGACGCCGAGTCGCTCGGGCTCGCAATCGGCCTCGAACTTGGCCCGGTGTCGATCACGCGGCTCGGCATTCGTAGCAGCAAGGACCGCGTGCTCATCGGTCGTGCCGTAATTGGTGCCGAAGACGCCCAACGTAGCTGTTCGGGGACTGAGACCAAAATCGGCCCGCTGGCATTCAAGGCAGCGGAAGCGAGCGTTCGGGCGATTTTTGCGAGCAACCGGAAGCGCGCCGATCTGGACTACAACACGGTCGAGCTGGAGCTGGAGTTGGAGGAGCAGAAACAGAAGGACGAGAAGAGGGCTTCTCTCTCAAAGGCCATCCACGAAGCGCCGAGCAGCGTGCCACGTGCCTACGCGAAATGAATGCAGCACTCGGCCTCATCCGTTCGGCCTACCCTGCCAACGTTGAGGAACGCTCGTGCTTGGAGCGAGCGCTCCTTTTTACGTTCGGCCTGAACCTCCCGGACGGCGATACCATTACATTCGATCTGCGAGTGGAGGCCCACGTCGGAGGAGGGATCACGGTACGCGAAAGGCAGGCAAAACGGCTCCCCGCGTTCTGCCCAGAGCGCCACATCAACTCCGATGGGACCTTCTGCCTCGGCTACGGCGACGAAGTACTCGCGTCCGGTCCCCGGACGTTGATGGAGGCCCAGCGATGGTGGGAAACGATGGGCTGGTTTCTCCGCTTGCAGTATCTCGCGGAGGTAACAGGACAGTGGAAGGCGCGAGCTTGGCCGCATGGTGAAGCCGCGAAGTACCAGCAGGAAATTGAGAGCCTTATGGAGCGCCTGCCGCGAGCAGTGCTGGGCGCTCGCGAATCTGCTGCGGCCAGCCGGAATCCGCTCATTCGCCCGCAGTGCCCGTGCCTGAGTGGGAAGTCGTTCGACGCCTGTCATCGGGAGGATCTGCTCAATCTCACCACGTTAGAGCGGCGGCGCGATGCTGCCGAACGAGCCTACTCCGCCTCGCTCGACGGCAGGTCCTGCTGCGGTACGATGCGGCACTGCGTGCTCGCGTCACGGCGGTAGCACCTGCAGCGACCCGCCGCAGCCGCCCGTAAGCTCGATTGGCCGCCGTGGACTCTCGATGTATGGGATGCTGATACGGCTTGGCATCGCTGGTAGGGAGCGTCGTGGAATCGAGCGCAATCGGCAATTTCATCGAACGCTGGCAGAAGTCCGGCGCGGCAGAGCGAGCGAACTACCAGCTCTTCCTCATGGAGCTGTGCGACCTGCTCGGTGTCGAGCGTCCGCATCCAGCGGTCGCGGACGACTCCCAGAACACCTACGTATTCGAGCGTGCCGTCACCTTCCAGAACCCTGACGGCACCACGAGCCCCGGTCGAATCGACCTCTACAAGCGCGGGTGCTTCGTCCTCGAAGCGAAGCAGGGCAGCGATGAACCTGCTCCACTACCGTTCCGCGTGGCCGAGCCGAGCCGTAGGAGGCGCGGAACGGCACGTCGCGGGACGAAGAGCTACGACGAGTCGATGGTGGCCGCGCGCTACCAAGCCGAGGAGTACGCTCGGGCGCTGCCGGATACCGAGGGATGGCCGCCGTTCATTGTCGTGGTGGATGTGGGCCACTCGATTCAGCTCTTCTCGAATTTCGCTAGGTCCGGGAAAAGCTACGTCGCGTTTCCAGATCCCCAGTCTTTCCGTATCACGCTGGGCGACCTTGAGAAGCCCGATGTGCGGGAGCGCCTGCGGCTCGTCTGGACGCGGCCTCTCGCGCTCGATCCCAGCGTGCGCTCCGCGAAGGTTACTCGCGAGATCGCCGAACAGCTCGCGAAGTTGGCGAAGTCGCTGGAAGCGTCAAGGCATGATCCTGCCGCGGTCGCACAGTTTTTGATTCGATGCTTGTTCACCATGTTCGCTGAGGACGTGGAACTGCTGCCTCGCCGCAGCTTCTCCGACCTACTCGAAGGCTTGCGGCAGGCCCCAGAGTTCTTCGCGCAGGAGGTCTCCGCCCTCTGGCACGACATGGCCCGTGGTGGGTACTCGGTAGCAATCAAGAAGCGCGTGCCGCACTTCAACGGCGGGCTGTTCGATCAGCCCGAGGCGCTGTCGCTCAACCGAGAGCAGCAGGAGTTGCTGATCGAGGCAGCACGCGCCGACTGGCGAGACGTTGAACCTGCCATCTTCGGCACGCTGCTCGAACGCGCCCTCGACCCTGCAGAGAGGCACAAGCTCGGCGCGCACTTCACTCCACGCTCGTTCGTCGAACGGCTCGTCATCCCGACCGTGGTGGAACCGCTTCGCGAGGACTGGGCCGCTGTGCAGGCTGCGGCCCATGCGCTCGTGCGGCAAGACAATACGGACAAGGCCGGAGAGGAGGTCCGCAAGTTCCACGAGCGGCTCTGTAATGTCCGCGTCCTCGACCCCGCCTGCGGCAGCGGCAACTTCCTTTACGTCACGCTAGAGCATCTGAAGCGCCTCGAAGGCGAGGTCCTGAACGCTCTCTGTTGTCTCTCACGATCGACCACCGGCGGATTCTCACTTCAGTTCCCCGGTCGCGCTCGTCCTGATCTCACATTCGGGCGTCCGGTGAATCGCCCGATGATAATGGCGCGGAGCGAGAAATGCCGCGGGGGCGTGCCGTGGTAGCAAGCCACGCGGCAGCCCCCGTCCTTGCCGATCAGGTTCAGATCAGCCGGAGCTGCTTGCCGGGATCGGCGTGCTGAACGCGGTACAGCTGCGCCCGGTAGTGCGCGATCCGGGGCAGGCGGGCGGCGATCGCGGCGAGCGCCGCTGCCCGTTGCGGCGGAATCCCTGCAGCCTGTCGTAGCGGCTCGACGACCATTCGCGGGACCGACCAGACGGTGAGCCCGTTGGCGAGCGCGATGCGCGCGAGTGCATCGGCACGGACAAGCACGTCGGGCAGCGCGAGCTCGGCGGCACCCGCCGCGACGAGGTATGCGACCAGGCCTGCGCGCGCATCGTCGTTGCGTGGGAGCCGCACAGCGCGGATGCCGCCGCCGACGTCCAGCGCAGCGGCCGCGAGGCCGCGCTTGCCGGGCCACAGCCCGCAGGAAATCAGGGCGCTCACGACACCTCCGCAATCGCAGCTTGCACGTGCTCGATCGTGACGGTGCGCTCCTTCGCGAACGTCGTCGCGATCAGCGCGTGGTGGCAGAGCAGGTTCACCTTCCGTGGCAAGCCGTTCGTCGCCTGAAAGATGGCCTCGATCGACGCGGGCTCGAAGAGCGGCAGCTCGCATCCGGCCAGCCGCAGTAGATGACCGAGGTATTGAGACAGCTCGTCACGCGTGAGACCAGGCAGGTGGTACCGCATGACGATGCGCTGCCCGAGCGCTTCGTGGACCGCCATGGTCAGCCGCCGCCGGAGCTCGGCCTGGCCGACGAGAAGG
>Ga0164243_10010693_pt1 | contig 13165 bp, 12 predicted proteins | sample OricompcompostOP_FD_108781 | JGI IMG/M metagenome (GOLD analysis project Ga0164243, IMG submission 108781) | Organic Plus compost microbial communities from Emeryville, California, USA - Original compost - Organic plus compost (OP) | ecosystem: Engineered > Solid waste > Mixed feedstock >... | reverse complement strand
TGGGCGTGGACTTCGAGGACCTGAACCACCATACGCCGCTGCTCACCGCCGTCACCCAGGACAACGTGGAGTTGATCCAATTGCTGATGGCGCACGGCGCGGACATCCAGGCCCCCGTCGGATACGACACGCCGCTGCACCGGGCGGCGGAGTTCGGCGCGGAGCGGGTGGTGCGTTTCCTCATCGAGCAGGGCGTGGATCCCCGTACCCCTTCGCCGGGTGGTCGGACCGTCCTGGGGGCCGCGCGCGCGTCGAAGCACAGCCGGGGCGTGGTGGCCCTGCTGGTGGACCTGCTCAAGCCGACGAAGTCGCGACGTCCGCCACCTCCCAAGAAGGCGAAGGCCCTCTCGGAGGAGGCGGTCATGCGCTACCTCGCCACGGAGGCGCCCGCGGGCGTGAGCGCCGGAGCCTGGGATACGCTCCGGCTGCTCATGGACGGCGTCTTCGTGGAGGCGTACTCGGTCGATCTCGAGGAGTTCTACGAGGGCATCCAGGAGCAGGCCTCATTCCACCCGGACCTCGTGTTCGCCGCCATCGGCCTCATCCAAGCGGTGTCCACGCGCCCGCCCAAGGACAAGAAGGTCAAGAAGCTCTCCGCCCCGACGCTGTGCCACCACGGCAACCTGGAGATCGACGGCAAGCTGAACGTCGGCTCCCTGTTGGTGACGGGCAACCTCACGGTGAAGGGCCTCGTGACCAACTTCCAGGGGGCCCCGCTGTTCGTTGGCGGCGACTTCAGGTGCGAGACGTTCCAGACGCAGGGCCCCGTCATCATCGGCGGCGACCTCCAGGCCACACGCGTAGAGGCGTCCTACAACGACTACGGCCTGGAGGTACGCGGCACGCTTCGGACGGACTCGCTCGTGGTCGACAAGCACCAGGTGAAAGCCGGGCGCTTCGACGTCAAGGAGCGCGTCGACAAGTGACGGCTCGTGAGACATGAGAAGAATGTCTCACGGGAATCGAGGGCGACCGAAGTCGCCTGGGCACAGAGGGGACGGAAATCTGTTTCGTTTCCGGCTCGGCGGATGGTGCGGGATGGTGAGTGAGCAGGTGCGTCACGACCTCTCGCGCTCGTCAGCTTTTCAGGGGACGGAGAACCTCCTAGGGTAGTTCTCCACATGGCAACAGAGGTCATCGTCCAGGCCACGTTGTTCGACTCCCTGGTCCGCTGCGCTTCGCCGGACACCACGCTTCGCGCGGAGCTGCTCGCGGCGGGGTATGATGTGGACCGGCCCCGCGCGCTCTATCCGGGTTCTGTGTTCATCGCGTGCCAGGCGGCGGTGCAGCGCGCGGTGTACTCGCACCTGGACCTGAAGGCGGCGCAGCGCCAGCTGGGGCGGGACCTGGTGCGCGCCTACTTCGAGACGCTCGTGGGACGCGTGGTCGGCATGGCGCTCAAGGTGGCCGGGCCGGATCGCGCGATGAAGCGCGTCGCGCTGAGCTTCAGGTCTGTGTTCGAGCCCGTGGACATCGAGACCCATCTGCTCGGCCCCAGGGACTGGCGGGTCGAGTTCCGCGCCTACCCCTTCCCGTCGGAGTCCGCGGCGGGGACGTGCGAGGGAGCGCTGCTCCAGGCCGGCGCGCAGCAGCCCTCCGTCGAGGTGGAGCGGACCCACTCGCCGGAGGACTTCGACCTGCGCATCCGTTGGTAGCGGGCGACTCAGGGCTGGGTCGGCGTCCCCAGCGCGATGGGCTTCTCCGTCGAGGGCGTCGTCACGTTGTCCTGGGGCGTGCGGTCGATGAGCTTGTTGAGCGGATCGATTCCCACCTGGGCGGGCTTCGTCGGCACCGTGAAGGTGACCTTGGACTCGCCCTTGGGGATGCGGCGCTTCTCCAGGAACACGGCCTCGCCCTGCTCGTCGAGCGCCCCGACGTCCATCCAGTCGTTGAAGTCCAACTCCGTCTGGTTGCCCTTGTCGTCGCTGCGGTACTTCTTGGCGAGGACCTCGAGCGTGACCTCCCAAGCGCCCTTGCCATCCTCCCGCACGGTCGCCGACACGGCGCGGTTGTCGTAGAGGGTGATGGTCTCGAAGAGGTCCTCGAGCAGGTACTGGTACTCCGGCGGCGTCTCCTCGCGCAGGAAGCCGAGCAGCTCCGCGGAGCCGGTGTACGGCGGCCCCTGGAAGCGCACCTTCTCCAGGAAACGCTTCAGCGCGCGGTTGACGCGCTCCTCGCCGATGAAGTCCTGGAGCGCGTACATCGCGAGGCTGCCCTTCTGGTAGTGGATGTACGGCTGGTTCTCCACGCGAGACAGGGGGACCTCCTTCTTGCGCTCCGCCACGCGGCCCATGAGGTAGCGGTCCAGCTCGAAGCGCAGGAAGCGCTTCATCTTCGTCGCGCCGTGGGTGTGCTTCATCACCATGAGCGCGGAGTACTGCGCCATCGTCTCCGACGTCATGGTGCCGCCCTGGGCCCGCGCGCCGACGACCTGGTGGGCCCACCACTGGTGGGCGATCTCGTGCGCGGTGATGTAGTAGGGGTAGTCCACGTCGTCGGGCTCGTCGTCACGCACGCGCGCGATGAAGCCCAGGGCCTCCGAGTACGGAATGGTGTTGGGGAACGCCTGCGCGAAGGTCGCGTAGCGGGGGAACTCCAGGATGCGCGCCTGGCGGTGCTGGTAGGGGCCGAAGTTCTCCGAGCAGTACGCCAGCGCGTCCTTCATGCCCCGCATCATCCGGTCCAGCGCGAACGTGTGCGTGGGGTGGTGGTAGATCTCCAGCCGGACGTCGTTCCACTGGTCGCGCTTCACCTCGTAGCGGGCGGACAGCACGGAGAAGAACTTGAGGATGGGCTGGTCCATCTTGTAGCGGAAGAAGCGCCGCCCGCTCTCCGTCCACTCCTTCTCGAGGTAGCCCGGCGCCACGGCGATCTGATCCGCCGCCGTGCTCACGGTGGCCTGGAACGACACGAAGTCCGCGTCCGCGGAGATGTAGTTCTTCTCCCGCGCCTTCGGGTCGTCGCGGTCCGGCAGGCGCTCCTTGGGCGCGAGGCCGTACTCCTTGCGGTCGCCGTCGTTCTCCAGCTCGGCGTCCTCCTGGTAGCCGAGCGTGGGCAGGTTCCCGTGGTTGAAGAACGTGCCGTTACCCACGATGTCCGTGCGCGACCCTCCGTGCTTCAGGTCGTCCGGTGTGAACTCCAGGTCGAAGACGAGGTCCGCGTCCGCGCCCGGGGCCAGGGGCGTGGGAAGCTCGAAGATGAACAGCCCCAGGGGGACATCACGCCGGGCCGGTGTGTCCACGCCCGCGAGGGTGAGCTTGCGCACGCGCGCGTCGTTGGGCAGCTCCACCAGCACCTGGGAGATGGGCTGCGTCGTCTTGTTGCGCAGCTGATAGGTGCCCAGCGCCTCCAGCCGTCGCTCCTCCGGGTGGATGTGGAGGGTCACGTCCACGTCCGTCACGCGCGGATGCGGCAGCGCGGCGAACGACTTGTAGTCCTTCTCGTACCGCGCCAGTCCACGCTCATTGTCCTTCGCGGTGACGTACGGGTTGAGGACGCGCTTGTGGTACGTGAGGAACGCTCCGATTCCCACGAAGCCGACCAGCGCCACGGCCATGCACAGCGTCCACGCCAGGGAGCGCCGAGCGCGCGCCTCGACGAAGCGCTCCTTCCACCGCGTGCCGCGCCCGCGGAGGGTGAGCAGGTAGCCGACGCCCACGAGGAGGATGGCCGCGCAGTACCAGTACAGCCGGTGCCAGACGACGGCGGAGAGGAAGTGGCCGTACCCGTTCATGTCCGAGTACGGCGCGGCGGGCTCACCGCCATAGCGCACCAGCAGCTCCTCCACGCCGAACAGTCGCAGCGCGGCCTGCGCGGCGAAGTAGAGGACCATGACGAGGTAGGCCAGGTACTTCTGGTGGATGAGCACCTGCGCGAAGAAGGCGAGGACGCACAGGAGCACGTCGTGCGTGAAGTCGAGCAGCAGGAGCTTGGAGGCATACAGCCCCCACTCGATGTCGAAGTAGCCCCGGCCCACCTGGGTGACGAGCGCCGCGAGCGCCACCACCGCCTTGAGCGACAGCACCACGAGCAGCAGCGCGAGCAGCTTCGCGCCGTAGCCCACCCAGGTGGGGGCGCGGGTGGCGTCCACGATGTCGCCCAGGCCCGCGTCGCGCTCCTTCCAGACCAGCTCCCCCGCGTAGAAGGTGGTGATGATGAGCACGAACGGCGTGAACATGCCCGTCGCGACCTCCAGCACCTGCCACGTCACCGGCCAGGTGGCCGTGCCGAAGAGCGCCTTGGACACCATGATGCCAATGGGGATGAAGGCGAGCCCCGCGACGACGAAGGACCAGTACACCGGTGAGCGGAGCACGTCCCGGAAGGCGAGCCACGCGCCGCCGAGCGCCGTGGCCACCCAGCTCCCGAAGGTGGGCGCGCGCGCGGTGGTGGGGATGGCGACGACGGTGGGGGCCTCCGGGGCTTCGTCCCGTCGGTCCTTCCCGCTCCGGTGCTCCTCCACCGTGGTGCGGAAGCGCGCCACCGTCAGGCCCAGCAGCGCCGCGCCCACGGCGCTCCACAGCAGGCGGTTGGCCAGCAGCAGATCGGAGAGGGGGACCAGGTCCCGGTTGCGCTCGGCGGGGGTCCAGTAGCGGGTGGCGTGGTCGAAGGTGAGGAAGCCGAAGGGGTCCAGGAGCGCGCCGAGCCGCTGGTTGGCCACGTCATCCATGGCGGCGTTGAGCACGAGGTAGCCCAGCACCATCACCACCACGCCCACGTAGACAGGGGCCATGCGGCGGGTGAGGGCGGCCAGGGTGAAGAAGACCGCGCCCGCCAGGAACACGGTGGGCCAGACGCCGACGAGGTACGGCCAGAGGTAGGCGAGCGTCTGGTGCGGCGCCAGCTGCGTCTTGTCCACCACCCAGACGACGACGGCGCCCACGAGCAGGCCGGGGACGATGGCCAGCATCAGCACCGCGCTGAAGGTGAACGCCCCCAGGAAGCGGCCCAGCAGGTACGGGGCCTTCTTCACGTTCTTGGTGAAGACGAGCATCCACGTGCCGTGGCCGAAGTCCTGGTGCGCGGCCTGTCCGAAGATCGCCGCCACCATGAGCAGGCCGAAGAGGGCCAGCGTGGTGATGTAGTTGTAGATGGAGTAGGGGCTGTTGGCGAGGATGCGCTCGGAGCTGGTGCTCGCGGACATGCTCTTGAACACGCCGCCGGAGGCCATCATCAGGAGGAGGCCCGCGCCGGCCAGCACCAGGGCGTAGACCCAGGTCGAGACCATCTTGACCCGGCGCCGCAGCTCGAACGTGACGAGTGCGCTGAACATGGTGTCGTCGCTCAGGCCTGACGGGACGCGCGCGCCAGCGCGTGGAAGTACACGTCCTCCAGGTCCGCGTTGGCGGGCTCGAAGCCTGCTGGCGCGCTCTCCGCGTAGACGTGGACCCGCCGCTGCCCCGCGACGCGCCGGACGGCGATGACCTCCAGCTGCTTCCCGAGCGCGTCCAGTTCGTCCTGGGCCCCCACGAAGCGCTTCCAGACGCGCCCCTGGAGCTCCTCCACGAGGCGCAGCGGGTGGCCGCTCGCCACGACCCGTCCCTGGGCCAGGACGGCCATGTTCTGACAGAGGTCCGCCACGTCCGACACGATGTGCGTGGACAGCAGCACCACCACGTCGGTGCTGATCTCCGCCAGCAGGTTGTGGAAGCGGAAGCGTTCGGCCGGGTCGAGTCCCGCGGTGGGCTCGTCGACGATGAGCAGCTTGGGGTCGCCGAGCAGCGCCTGGGCGATGCCGAAGCGCTGCTTCATGCCGCCGGAGAAGCCCCCCAGTCGTCGGTCGCGGTGCTCCCACAGGTTCGTCTTGGTGAGCAGCGCCTTCACCGCGTCATGCCGCGTCCGCCGCACCGACAGCCCCTTGAGCTGGGCGAGGTGGTCCAGCATGTCCCACGCGGTGACCTTGGGGTACACCCCGAAGTCCTGGGGCAGGAAGCCGAGCACGTCGCGCAGCCGGGCCTTGTCCCGTCGCACGTCGATGCCGTCGAACGTCATCGCGCCCGCGTCGACCTCCTGCAGCGTCGCGATGCTGCGCATCAGCGTGGACTTGCCCGCCCCGTTGGGGCCCAGCAGACCGAACATGCCGCGCGGAATCGTGAGGGAGACGTCGTTCAGCGCCCGCGTGCCGTTGGGGTAGGTCTTGGACACGCCTTCGAGTCGGAGCTCCATGTCGGACACGCAACCTAGCCCATCCGGTACCATGGGCTCCATGTCCTGGCTTCGCGGGTGTCGCGCCTCCGTCCTCGGTCTCTGGTTGTGCGCCTGTGGCGAGGGGGAGCCGGTGATGCTGGAGGCGGTCGCGGCCGACTGCGCGAGCGCTCCGCCGCAGCGCCTGGGCCGGCTGCCGTCGGGCGGCATGGTGCTCAACGCGTACTTCCTCCAGGAGGAGGCGGCCCGCGACGTGCGCCGGGGGCGCCCCGAGTCGCCCGTGCTGGAGGAGGTCTTCGCCAAGGCCGCCGCCATGGGCGTGGTCGCGCTGCGCACCAACGGTCACAACGAGGCCCCGGAGAAGGTGGGAGACAGCGCCATCCAGGTGGCGCCGCTCCAGTACGACGAGGTGTCGCTGCGCGGCCTCGACCGGGTGCTGGCCCGCGCGAGGGCCCACGGCGTCCGTCTGGTGCTCACGCTGGGCAACTACTGGGACGCGTATGGCGGCACGCGGCAGTACGTGACGTGGGCCGGCCTGCCGGACCCGGTGCAGGGGGATGCGCGCTTCTTCACCGACCCCACCGTCATCGCGCTGTACCGCGAGCACGTCGCCCGGCTGCTGGAGCGCGTGAACACGGAGGACGGCATCCGGTATGGGGACCACCCCGCGGTGCTCGCCTGGGAGCTGCTCAACGAGCCGCGTGGCCGGGGGTTGGATCGCGAGGGGGCCCAGCTGCGCGCGTGGATCGACACCGTGGCGCGCGAGGTGAAGGCGCGCGCCCCAGGCCATTGGGTGGGGACGGGGGAGGAGGGCTTCGAGCCCTCGTCGGAGGGCTACGACGGCGCCTTCTGGGCGCGGGTGGGGACGACGATGCTGCGGGCGCCGGGCTCCAGCTTCACGCGCAACACGGCCTCGCCGTACATCGACTTCGCGTCGGTGCACTTCTATCCGGAGTCCTGGGGGCTCGACGGGCCGGGGACGGCGGAGGCGGGCGCGCGGTGGATTCGCGAGCACGAGGCCATCGCCCGGGGACTGGGCAAGCCGCTGCTCGTCGGTGAGCTGGGGCTGCGCAACGCCGGGGAGTTCGACCTGTCGCAGCGCCGCGCGCTCTACCGGGGCTGGCTGGAGTGCATGCGCGTGTCGGGCGTGGGCGCCGGCGCGCTGTGGATGTTCGCCAACGACGCCCGGCCCGACGCGTGGGACGACTTCACGTTCTACTTCCGCGACGGCACCACGCCGGACGACCCGGTCAACCGCTACGCCGACCTCGTCATCGAAGCGGCGGGCGCCGCGCGGCCCTGAGCGGGACCGCGTCCCTGGCGCCCGGCGCCGGCGGCTACACGGAGATGAGCCCCTTGCGGATGCCCTCCGTCACGGCCTCGACGCGATTGGTCACCTCGAGCTTCCGGTAGATGTGCTCCAGGTGGGTGCGGATGGTGGCCTTGCTGAGGCTGAGCAGGCGCGCGGCCTCGCTGTTGGAGACGCCCTTGGCGATGAGCTGGAGGATCTCCCGCTCGCGGTCCGACAGGGGCTTGAGCGGAGGCTCCTCGGTGGCGGAGGCGGGCTCGCTCGCGGGCGGCGCGGGCTCCGGGGGGGCGGGCGGCGCGGAGGTCTCCGCCAGGGGCTCGGTGGGCACGGGCGTGGTGTCGGGCTCCACGCGGAAGTGACGCAGCAGGCGGCGCGCGAGGTTGGGCTGGATGACGGTGCCGCCGGCGCGCACCTCCTTGATGGCCTCGATGATCTTGTCGACCGGGGAGCCCTTGAGCATGTAGCCGGAGGCGCCCGCCTTCACGGCCTCCAGCACTTTGTCCTCCTCGTCGAAGATGGTGAAGATGAGGATCTCCATCTTCGGATAGCGGGCCTTCACCTCGCGCGTGACGTCGATGCCGCTCATGCGCGGCAGGCCCAGGTCGAGCAGGAGCACGTCGGGCTGCAGCCGGGGGACATCCTCCAGCGCGGCCTCGCCGGACAGGGCGGTGCCGACGATGTCGATGTCCGGGTGCCCTTCGAACAGGCGCAGCTGGTTCTTGAGGATCTTCGTCTGGTCCTCCACCACGAAGACGCGGATGGGCGCCGGCGGGGAGGGGGGAGGAGTCTGCGGCGCGTCCACGGGGGCTCCGGTCATGTCGGGAGGCAGGGGAGGGAGAAGGCCACCTGGGCGCCATTGCCCGGTGACGAGTCCACGATGAGCTGGCCGCCGAGCTTCATGGCGCGCTCGCGCATGTTCAACAGGCCGTAGTGTCCGCGCGGCGTGTTCTGGGGGTCGAACCCCTTGCCGTCGTCCTGGACGATGAGGTGCACGCGGTCCTCGGTGTAGTCGAGCCGCACCTGGACGGTGCGGGCCTGGGCGTGCTTCACCGCGTTGGAGAGGCACTCCTGCAGGATGCGGAAGAGGGCGAGCTGCGCGTCCGGCGACAGCTTGCGCTGGCTGCCGGTGCGCTCGAAGCGCACGGGCAGGCCGGTGCGGTCGTGGAACGTCTTGGCGTAGTCCTCCAGCCCCTGGGACAGCTCGAAGTCCTCGCGCATCATCCGCAGCGAGCGGCGCAGCTCCTCGATGGACTCCTCGGCGGTGGCCTTCAGCTCGCTGATCTCCGAGCGCAGGCCCTCCTCGCGCGCCAGGTTCATGATGAACTCGGCCTGGATGATCATCGACGAGAGCGACGCGCCCAGGCCGTCGTGGATCTCCCGCGCCAGCCGGTTGCGCTCCTCCACCACGGCCAGCTCCTTGAGGTCTCCCTGGAGCGCGACGACCTCCCGGTGGGCCGCGGCCTCGCGCTCGTTCAGGTACACGAGCACGTAGACGATGATGAAGTTGAGTGCCAGGTACCAGAGCAGCGTGAGCAGCTCCACCGCCGTCACGGAGCGGTTGAGCAGCAGGTCCAGCCGCGTGGTGATGGGCAGCGCGAGCAGCGGTGGCAGGATGGCCAGCGGCTTGGGGTAGAGGATGGAGAAGAGGGTGGTGAACAGCAGCTGCGTGGCGAGCAGCGGGCTCTGCAGGCCGCCGCCCACCTGGGGCTTGGCGATGAGCACGACCAGGATGACCAGGTCCATGCACAGCGTGGTGTACGTCACCCAGCGGCCGGCCCGGGGATGGTCGATGACGAGCAGGTTCGCGACGCTGTAGAGCAGCATCGTGAAGTAGCCCAGGAAGGAGAAGGCGCCGGTGAGGCCGAAGTAGCCGCTCCACGTGGGCACCGCCAGGATGAGCAGGCCCAGCGTGAGGAACATCATTCGCGCGTAGAACAGCGCGCGGGCGCGGGCCACGAAGCGATCCTGCTCCCAGGACGCGGCGGCCTGTTCGGCGGAGACGGAGTCCGTCAGCTTGCGGCGCGTGAGCACCTCGCGCACGCGTGCGCGCAGGTCGCTGCTGGCCGGGGTCTCCTCGCCGAGGGCGAGATTCGAATCCATGGGCCCCCCAGCTTACGAGAGCAGCCGGGGGGCCGGGAATCCCGAGGTGGCCTCCCTCCCCACCAGGCAGGCGGAGGAGGCGCTCCGGCGTGGGCGCTCAGCGGTGGCGCGGGGGGGCCATGCAGGCCTTGCGGACCTCCGGGTGCTGGTTGAAGACGTACGTCAGCCGGTCGGTGGACTCGCCGGTGCGCTCGTCGAACAGGGGCGTGCCGCCCGCGTACATGGTGCCCTCCGGGTGGCCGTAGGCGTCGAGGTTCTTCTTCTTCAGCCAGCGGTCCACGCAGGACTCGAGCGTCGCGGCGTCCACGCCCGCGTCCTTGTCCTTCTTCGTCCCGGCGGTGGGGGCGGCGTCGGGTGCGCCGGTGTTCTTGCCAGGGGTCGCCTGGGCGCCCTTGTCGGGGGTGGGCGCGGGGCTCGTCGGCCGCGGTTCGACGGGGGAGGCCTCGGCGAGGGGCGGGGCGGCGGCGTCCGGCGTGGCGGCGGGTGCCTCCTCGGGCGGGGCGGGAGGGGGGGCGTCGGCCTGGGCGGCGGGCGGGAGGGACGACGCGTCCGCGGGGCCGGAGCTCTCCCCGGTGTTCTTGTGGCAGCCCGCTCCGAGCAGGAGGGTGGTGGAAAAGACGAGCACGCCGGTCAGGTTTCTCATATGTCCTGGCACGTGGGGTCCGCCGCGAAGCGGGACGGTGGAAGGGCGCCTGCGCCCGACTGTTGCCTGGTGCGACGCAGGGGACCGTACGTTATTCGCATCCGCCCCGCGGAGCAGCAATCCGATGCACGGCCACGACGAAGCGCACCACCACCCCCGCATCCCCCAGGCCTCCCGCATCGAGCGCGCCCGCGTGCTCGTGGTGGGGGCAGGGGGGCTCGGCTGTCCCGCGTCGCTGGCGCTCGCGCAGGCGGGTGTCGGCCACCTGACGCTCGCGGATCCGGACCGGGTGGACGTCACGAACCTCCCCCGGCAGCTGTGGCACCGGCCGGACGACGTGGGGCGCAACAAGGCGGAGTCCGCGGCGGCGGGCTTGCTGCGGGCCTTCCCCGCGCTCACGACGGACGTCGTGCCCGAGCGCGTGGACGCGGACAACGTCGAGGGCCTGTTCCGCGCGCACGACGTCGTCATCGACGCGACCGACGGCGTGGCGACGAAGTTCTTCCTGTCGGACGTGGCGGTGCTCACCGGCGTGCCGCTCGTCTACGGCGGGGTGCTGAGGATGCAGGGGCAGGCCATGCGGGTGGAGCCCGGCGGCCCCTGCCTGCGGTGCCTCTACGAGGCGCCCCCGCCACCGGACGCGGTGCCCACGTGCGCGCAGGCCGGGGTGCTCGGGTCGCTCGCGGGGCTGGTGGGCGCGGTGCAGGCGCTGCTGGCGCTGGAGCTGCTCGCGGGGGCCGCTCGGCGCGGTCCGGGGGAGTCCACGCTGCACGTGCTCGACGCGGGGGCGCTGGCGGGGCGGCGCGTGCGCGTCACCCGGGCGGAGGGCTGTCCCGGCTGCCTCGTCACCGACGTGCCGCCCTTCCCGGACGGCGCGGGCGAGGAGGCGAGCTGTGCGCGCTGACGAGGGCGGCGAGGGAGGCCGTGGTGGCGCCGAGCGCGGCGCGGGGCCCGAGGCGTCCGTGGACGCCACGCTGGACATCACCCGGGAGGTCTGTCCCATGACCTATGTGCGCACCAAGCTGAAGCTGGAGTCGCTCGAGGCCGGGGCCCTGCTGGAGATCATCCTGAAGGGGACGGAGCCGTTGAAGAACGTGCCACGCAACGCGAGCGAGGAGGGACACGTCGTCGTGTCGCTCGACGCCCGCCCGGACGGGACGCACCGGCTGGTGCTCCGCAAGCAGGGGCGCTGAGCCATGGCGACCATCCGCATTCCCACGACGATGCGCGCGCTGACCCGGAACCAGGCGGAGGTGGTGGCCACCGGCGCCACCGTGCGCGAGGTGCTGAAGGACCTGGACGCGCGCTATCCCGGCCTGGGGGCACGCCTGCTGGACGAGCGCGGCGCGGTGCGGCGCTACGTGAACGTCTTCCTCAACGACGAGGACATCCGGGCCCTGGCCGAACTGGACACGCCGGTGCGGGACGGGGACCGGCTCACCCTCATCCCCGCGATGGCGGGAGGCTGAGGCGCCATGGCCCTGCGTGAAGATCAGATCCTCCGCTACTCGCGGCAGATCCTCCTGAAGGACGTGGGGGGACGGGGCCAGGAGGCCCTGTTGTCGGCGGGCGCGCGCGTGGACGCGACGGGGGCGGCGGGGATGACCGCGGCCGCGTACCTCGCGGGCGGGGGAACGCCGGTGGCGGGGATGGGGACGTTGACGCTGGGGCCGTGGGCCCCGGGCTTCCTCGTGGCGGCCCGGGACGTGGGCCAGCCGGTGACGACGACGCTGGCGCGCGAGGTGCCGGCCCTGAACCCGGACGCGGCCCCCACCGGGCGGGGCGAGGGGCTGGTCGCGGAGCTGCCCACGGCGTGGAGCGGCGAGGCCCCCTGGGTGGCCCTGTGCGGCGACGGCATGCGCGCGGGCGTCGTCTACCGGGGGCCCGAGGGCTGCCTCTGGTGCTTCGGAGAGACGGTGCGGCACCTGGATTCGCCTCCCGACGGCGCGCTGGGCGTGGCCGTGGGAGCGCTGGGCGCGCTCGTCTTCCAGCGGCTGCGGCTGGGGCTGGGGCCGTCGCTGGGGGGCGTGTGGCTGATGGCCCCGGGCGCGCTGGAGGACATGGCCCTGCGTCGCTGCAACCGGTGCGCCTCGAAGGTGGAGCCAGGGCGCCCGTGAGCCCGTGGCCGGGCGGGCGCTGGCCCGCGCCCGTGCGCGAGGCGGTCCTCCGACACCTCGAGGCGTCCTACCCGGAGGAGGGATGCGGGGTCATCCTCCAGTCCACCTCCACGGGTGACTGGCGCGTGCACCCCCTGCGCAACGCCTCCCCACGCCCGGCCACGGCGTACGCCTTCGCGGACGAGGAGTGGCTCGCGCTCTGCATGCGGGCCGAGACGCGGGGAGAGCGGGTCGTGTCCGTCTTCCACTCCCATGTGGATGCACCTGCGACTTTTTCTCCGGCCGACCGTGATTTAGCTGCACCGGGCGGGCAGCCGCTGCTGCCCGACGTTTCCTACCTCATCGCATCCGTACACCGAGGCTGTGTGAGCTCGGTGTCCGAGTACGTCTGGCGGGACGGAGATTTTCGAGTGCAACGGGTCGGAAAAGACCATTTCAAGAACGAAAAAGCCGAGTGACGGCAGGCACTTGACTGCCTGTTCCCCCCACCTGCGGAAAGGTGTGTGTGAATTGTCAAGTGCGTGGGTTTTCGTCTATAACCACGGCCATCTTCGGATCTGCGGCGTCCCAACGCGACGTGCAAGAAGCGCTCCGGGCGCAGGGAGTTGAAAACCCTTATGGCCTCCAACACTGGATTCACCCTCTGGCTGACCGGCATGTCTGGTACCGGGAAGAGCACCACCGCCGCCTACATCGCGGCGCGGCTCCGGCAGGTCGGTCGCAATGTGGAGATCCTCGACGAGGGCGACCTCGCGGATGAGCTGTGGGCGGGGCTGGGCGACTCGAAGGAGGAGCGCAACACCATCGCGGGGCGCCTGGGGTTCGTGGCCAATCTGCTGACCCGCAACGGCG
>Ga0164243_10010691_pt1 | contig 13165 bp, 8 predicted proteins | sample OricompcompostOP_FD_108781 | JGI IMG/M metagenome (GOLD analysis project Ga0164243, IMG submission 108781) | Organic Plus compost microbial communities from Emeryville, California, USA - Original compost - Organic plus compost (OP) | ecosystem: Engineered > Solid waste > Mixed feedstock >... | reverse complement strand
GTCGTCTGCGGCCCGGGTGAGCCCGAGCAGGCGCACGTCACCGACGAGTACTGCCTGGTCCACCGGATCGAGGAGGCCGTCGAGATCTACAGCACCGCACTCGCGCGCCTCGTCTGACCGGCGCGAGCGGCCCGGTGACCGGCTGTCCGGCATCGGACGCCGCCGCTCTGCCGGGGCACCTGCGTGGGCCGCCACAGTCGTGTCCACGACCGTCCACGGCGGACACCGGACGGTTATGGTCGGATTTATGGCAAGGTGATCAACACGCTTCCGGTCCACCCGAGGAGGTCGCGTGCGCGACATGTCCCCGCCTCTGCACATGCGGCGGGACGGATTCCATCCCGCCCCAGAGCTCTCCGCGCTGCGGAACGACGAAGGGGTGGCCAAGATCCGCACCGTCTTCGGCTCCGACGCCTGGCTGGTCACCAGGTTCGAGGACGTCCGTACGGTGCTGAGCCATCCCGAGCTGTACAGCAACGCGCTCGTGCCGCCGCTCCGGCCGCCGGGCGCGCCGCCGCCGAGCCCGGAGGAGGTCGCCGCGATGCGCGCCGGCAACCTGCTCGGCTCCGACCCTCCCGAGCACACCCGGCTGCGGCGGATGCTCACGGCCGAGTTCACCGTCCGCCGGATGCGGCGGCTGGAGCCCCGGGTCCAGCAGATCGTCGACGACCATCTGGACGCCATGGAGCGCGGCGGGCCGCCCGCCGACCTGGTGACCGACTTCGCCCTCCCGGTGCCCTCGCTGGTGATCTGCGAGCTGCTGGGCGTGCCGTACGCCGACCGGGCCGGCTTCCAGGACACGTCCAAGCGGCTCCTCGACGTGTCCCTGTCGCCGGACGAACGCGCGGCGGCGGCGGCGGAGTCCCGGGCGTACATCGCGAGCCTGATCAAGATGTTCCGGAAGGATCCCGGCGAGGACCTGCTCGGGATGCTCGTACGCGAGCACGGCGACGAGCTGAGCGACGCCGAGCTCGCCGGCATCGGCAGCCTGCTGCTGCTCGCCGGGCACGAGACCACGGCCAACATGCTGTCGCTGGGCACGTTCGCCCTGCTGCGGCACCCCGACCAGCTCGCGCTGCTGCGCGAGGAGCCCGACCGCGTGGACGCCGCCGTCGAGGAGCTGCTGCGGTGGCTGAGCATCGTGCATTCCGGCACGATCAAGCTCACCACGACCGAGGTCCGGCTGGGCGGACAGACCATCGGCGCCGGCGAGACCGTCATCTGCTCCCTTCCCGCCGCGAACCGCGACCCGGGGCTCTTCTCGAACCCGGACGAGCTGGACATCCTCCGGGATGCCGCCGGGCACGTCGCGTTCGGGCACGGCATCCATCACTGCCTCGGTGCACCCCTGGCCCGCATGGAGCTGCGCATCGCGTTCCCCGCCCTGCTGAGCAGGTTCCCCGGCCTGCGGCTGGCGGGCGAGCCCCGGTTCCGCTCCATGACCGTCGTCCACGGCCTGACCACGATGCCGATCGCCTGGTAGGCGTCCTGGCAGGCGCTCCGCTCACCACCGAGCGGCCGGCCCTCCGGCGTCCGACGCCAAGGGCCGGCTCTCGCCCGCACCCGTCGAGATCGCGGACGGACCTGGTCGATCAGGTCGTGGGGCGCGGATCCGGCTGCGCCGGCACGGGGCGGTGGGTGCGCAGCCGTACGGCGTGGTCGAGAACGCCGTGGTCATAGGCGGTCTCCGCGTGCAGCGCCAGGTCGACGCCGGACACCTCGTCCTCCTCGCTCACCCGGAAGCCCATGATCCGGTGGATCAGCTTGCCGATCCCGTAGGTGACCGCGAAGGCGTACAGCGCGACCACCGGCACCGCCAGCGCCTGCTTGCCGAGCTGGGCCAGCCCGCCGCCGTACAGCAGGCCGCGGGGGCCGTCGGCGCCGGTGAGGGTGCGGGTGGCCAGCAGCCCGATGAGCAGGGTGCCGACGACGCCGCCGACCAGGTGCACGCCGACCACGTCGAGGGAGTCGTCGTAGCCGTGCCGGAACTTCCAGCCGACCGCCTGCGAGCAGATCATGCCCGCGGCCAGGCCGATGACCAGCGCGCCCAGCACGTCGACCGAGCCGCACGACGGGGTGATCGCGACCAGCCCGGCCACGACGCCGGAGGCGACCCCGAACGTGGTGGGGTGGCCGTCGCGGCGCTGCTCCACCAGCAGCCAGCCCAGCAGGCCGGTGCACCCCGCGGCCAGGGTGTTGAGGAAGACGGCGGCGGCGGTGCCGTTCGCGGCCAGCGCAGAACCGGCGTTGAACCCGAACCAGCCGAACCACAGCAGCCCGGCGCCGAGCAGCACCAGGGGCAGGTTGTGCGGGCGCATGGCCTCGGCCTTGAACCCGATCCGCGGCCCGAGCACCAGCGCCATGGCCAGCCCGGAGGCCCCCGAGGTGATCTCCACGACCAGGCCGCCCGCGTAGTCGAGCGTGCCCAGGCCGTGGATCCAGCCGCCGGGGCCCCACACCCAGTGCGCGATGGGCGCGTAGACGACGAGCGCCCACACCGGGACGAAGACCATCCAGGCCGAGAAGCGGGCCCGGTCGGCGATGGCGCCGCTGATCAGGGCCGCGGTGATGACGGCGAAGGTGAGCTGGAAGGTCGCGAACAGCAGCGTCGGCACCTGGCCGGTGACCGACTCGGTGGTGATGTCGTGCAGCCCCACGTGGGCGAGGCCGCCGATCAGGCCCCCGATGTCGGGGCCGAACGCCAGGCTGTAGCCGGCGGCCAGCCAGACGAGGGTGACGAGGGCGATCGAGACGAAGCTCATCATGATCATGTTGAGCACGCTCTTGGCCCTGACCATCCCGCCGTAGAAGAAGGCCAGGCCGGGCGTCATCAGCAGGACGAGCGCGGTGCAGGCCAGGAGCCAGGCCGTGGCGCCGCCATCTACCTTCACCGGCATGTCATCGCCTCACACTCCTCGGGGTGGTCGTCCGGCGGATCCGCCACGGGCGCACCATGAGACTCACCGCCGGCCGTTTCGCGGCGTTTCCGGGAGTGTTACCGCGATGTTTCTTATTTCGAGGGCATTACCGGCTCCTCACCGGACCTTCGTCCGAGCCGTGCTTCGAGCCGTGCTTCGAGCCGTGCTCGGCCAGTTCCGCGGCCAGCAGCTCCCGCACGCGCCGCCAGGCGTCGCCGGCCGCCGCGGCGTCGAACGTGTCGCGGCGGTCGCAGAGGAACCCGTGACCGACGCCGGGATATTCGACGATCTCGTGGCGTACGGCGGCGGCCCGCAGCGCGTCCGCGATCGCCCGGCGATGGTCCGGCGGCACGACGTGGTCCTCGGCGCCCACGAGGACCAGCACGCGCCCGGTGATGCCGGGGGTCAGCGCGAGCGTCGGCTCCGGGCGGCCGAGGGGGATGTCGGTGCCCGGGATCCAGCCGCCGTAGGCGACGATCACCGCCGCGAGGTCCAGGCGGGTGGCCGCGAGGTAGGCCACATGACCACCGACGCTCAGGCCTGCCATGCCGACGCGCGCGCAGCCCCGCGTACGCAGGTGATCGACGGCGGCGCGCACGTCGGCCAGCGCGTGGTTGCGCGTCATCCGGTGCAGGAGTTCGAAGCCGCGCTCGCGGCCCGCCGCGTCGTGCGGGAGTTCGATCATGGGGGCGTCGCGGTGATAGAGGTCCGGTGCCAGCGCGACGTATCCGTCCGCGGCCAGCCGCTCGCAGACGTCGCGTACGTGGGCGCTGACGCCGAAGAGCTCCATCGCCACGACCACGCCGGGGAAGCGCCCCGGGCCGGCCGGGCGGGCGAGGAAGCCGCCCATCCGCGACCCGTCGGCGACGGTCATCTCGACCGACTCGGTGAGGATCCGGTGGGAGGCAGGCGAAGGTCGTGTGGTCACGCGACGACGCTAATGTCGCCTCATCGCCGCAACCACAGGACGTTCATGCTAGTAACCGCAGTATCAGGATCGTCATGACCGATGCCGCCGATCCCGCACGGCTGAGGGAGCTGGGCGACTTCCTGCGCTCCCGGAGAGACCGCCTGAGCCCGGCCGACGTGGGGCTTCCCCCGGGCGCCCGGCGCCGCACGCCCGGCCTGCGCCGGGAGGAGGTCGCCACGCTCGCCGCGATCTCCCCGACCTACCTCGCCTTCCTGGAGCAGGGCCGCGACGTGCGCCCCTCGCGTCAGGTCCTCGACGCGCTGGCCGGCGCCCTGCGTCTTGACGCCGCCGAGCGTGCGCACCTGCACGAGCTCGTCCATCACGCCGCGCCACCGGCCGCCACGCCGAGCGGGGAGAGCATCTCCCCCGCTCTCGCGGAGCTCGTCGACCGGCTCGACCCGTGCCCCGCGTACGTCACGGGACGGCGCTGGGACGTGCTCGCGGCCGACCGCGCCGCGCGTGCGCTGTGGACCGACTGGCTCGTGCTGCCGCCCGAGGACCGCAACATGCTCTGGTGGATGTTCGCCGACCCGGCCGCGCGCACCGTCTTCGTGGAGTGGGAGCAGGAGGCGTCCGCGCTGCTCGCGCGCTTCCGTTCCGCCGCCGCCCGCCATGCCGGCGACCCCGCTTTCGCGGAGCTGGCCGCCCGGCTCAAGGCCGCCAGCCCGCAGGTGCGCGCGTGGTGGCCGCGGCACGACATCGCGCCGCTGAGCTCGGGCACCAAGCGGTTGCGGCATCCGGTGCTCGGCGAGCTCGAACTGCGGCACGTCGTGCTGCTCACCGCCGACGACGTCGAGCAGAAGCTCGTCGCGTTCCTCGCCTCGGACGCCGACCAGGCGCGGATCGCCGAACTGATCGCCGCCGGTTAGTGCCCGCGGCGTCAGGCCACCGAGGCGGGGAACCGTTCCCAGACCCGGTGGGCGGCCATCAACCGCCGCACGGCGGTGAAGACCTCCGTGGCCGAGTCGCCGGACACCACGCCCGGTGTGCCGGAGACTACCGGGGTTGGCGCGGATCTTCCTCGCCCTGGCGACCTCGACCGGGGTGTCGGTGAACGCGTTCTCGGCGTCACCGGCGACGAACGGGTTGCCGCCGTCCAGCGAGTTCGGCCGGTAGGGCGCGACCCCGGCGTGTACGGCGTGCTGATGGAAGCCGTCCCGGAACATGTCGTTGACCGGGCAGTGCGCCCGGTTGACCGGGATCTGCGCGAAGTTCGGGCCGCCCAGCCGGGTGATCTGGGTGTCGAGGTAGGAGAACAGCCGCGTCTGCAGCAGCGGGTCGTCGGTGACGTCGATGCCCGGCGGCAGGTGACCGACGTGGGAGGCGACGCCTCGTCGACGAGCCGGAAGGTGTGGACGCCGAAGCCCTCCATCATCCGGTAGGAGCGCGGGATCCCGCGGTCGGACATGTTCCACATGGTGTGGTGCTGCGCCTCGGTGTGCAGGGACACGAAGTCCCAGAACGTGTCGTGGGCGCTCTGCGCCTGGGGGATCTCCCGGTCCGGGTGCGGCTTGCCCGCGTGGATGACGTCGGGGAACTTGACGCCGTCCTGGATGAAGAACACCGGGATGTTGTTGGCGACCAGGTCCCCTCGACGGTCGCCGGGGCGCTGCCCGGCGACCCGGGGACGTCCGGCGTCAGGAGGTCGGTCACCTTCTCGGCCGCGTTCTCCACGACATCCTTGACGGCCTTGGCGGGCTTGCCGGCATCCATTCGGCGAAATCCTCCATGGAGCGATCCGGGCACGTCCGCGCCGCGGTACCCGCAGGTAGGAGAGCCGAACACGCCGGTCCGCCCGAGGACCGGCCGCCGCGGCACCATGCGTGCCCGGTGTTACTTCAGGGCGTTCGCGGCGAGCCGGAGATCGGTGAAGGCCCGGTCGAGATGGGCGTGCAGGTCGTCGGCGGGGTCGGCGCCCCACCGGCGGATGGCGGCCGCGTAGGTGTCCATGCCCACCTGGGCGCACAGGGCCGCGAGCGGCTCGGCGACGCCGCGGGCGCGGAGTGCCTCGGTGAGCGCGGCGACGAGGGCCGCGCTCTTGGCCAGTGCCCGTTCCTGCAGGGCCGGCGTGGCGGCGATGACCGGCGCCCGCCGCCTGGTGACCGGGAGGTTGCGTTCGATCAGCGGCACGGCCTGGTGGAACGCGGCCCGCAGGGTGGGCAGCGGCTTGGTGCCGGCCGGCACCGCCGCGACCGCGCCGGTCAGCAGGTCGCGCAGCTGGGCCTCGCCGTCGAAGAAGACCTCGCGCTTGTCGGCGAAGTGGCGGAAGAAGGTCCGCTCGGTGACCCCGGCGCGGGCGGCGATGTCCCCGGTCGTGGTCTTGTCGTAGCCACGCTCCAGATACAGCTCCAGCGCGGCCTCCTGGAGGCGCAGCCGCACTTCATCCCCGTTCCGTGGCACGGCTGTGACCCTATCACAGGCGACAGTGACTGACACGAAGTTGCGTCAGTGACTGTCGCATCGTACAGTCAGTGACTGACGCAAATGCGTCAGTCACTGACGTTAAGAAGGTCATCGTGGAACAGCGATTCACCGGCAGGACGGTCGTGGTCACCGGAGCCGGTTCCGGCATCGGCGAGGGCATCGCACGGCGGTTCGCGGCCGAAGGGGCCAACGTCGTGCTCGCCGCGCGGCGCAAGGACCGGCTGGAGGCCCTCGCGGCCGAGCTCGGCGCCCACCGTGCGCTCCCCGTCGCCACCGACGTCACCCGCCAGGACGAGGTGCGGGCGATGATCGACGCCGGCGCCGCCCGGTTCGGCGGCATCGACGTCCTGGTCTCCAACGCCGGCGTCGGCCTCGGCAAGGAGTTCGCGGACACGACACTGGCGGACTGGCGGCTCCTCATGAGCACCGACGTCGACAGCTGCTTCTTCGGCGCGCAGGCGGCGCTGCCGTACCTGAAGGACAGCCGCGGCAGCATCGTCCACATCGCCTCGGCCTCCGGCCTCGGCGGCGACCGCATGCTCACCGCCTACAACGCGGCCAAGGGCGCGGTCGTGAACTTCACCCGCGGGCTCGCCTTCGACCTCGGCCATTTCGGCATCCGGGTGAACACCGTCGCCCCGTCGCTGACCGGACCGGAAGAACTGGCGGCCGAGCACGCCGACCTCGTCGAACGCTTCAACCAGCGCCGGGCGCTCGCCGGCTTCAGCACCCCGGCCGACGTCGCCGCCGCCGTCGGCTTCCTGGCCTCGGACGACGCCCGTTTCATCACCGGCGTCATCCTGCCCGTCGACGGCGGCATCACCGCCGGCAGCGGCCAGCCCTCCCTGTTCTGAAAGGACCTCCCATGCCCGGAATCAACGACGCGCTCGACCCGGAGCTCGCCACCGCGTTCGCCGCGATGCCCAAGGCCGCGAACGGCACCCTGCTCGACCTCTCCGACATCCCTGGCCTGCGCGCGCGGATGCGCGCGGCCCGCGCCCACCTGGCCCCGGCCCCTGCGGACCCGCGGGTCACGATCGAGACGCTGCGCATCCCCCGGGCCGACCGGACCGAGCTCGAAGTGGTCCTCTATCGCCCGGCCGGCGCCGGGCACGCCCTCCCCGCGCTGGTCTGGTTCCACGCCGGCGCCCAGGTCCTCGGCGACAACGCCCGCGACGACGACGCCTACCACACCGCCCTGGCCCTGGACCTCGGCCGCGTCCTGGCCGCCGTCGTCTACCGGCTCGCCCCGGAGACCCCGGCTCCCGGTGCCGCCGAGGACGGCTACCTCGCCTACACCCACCTCGTCGAGCACGCCGCCGAGCACCGGATCGACCCGCACCGGATCGGGCTCGCCGGTGCCAGCGGCGGCGGAGCGCCCGCCGCGGCCACCGCGCTCATGGTGCGCGATCGGCACGCCGTACGGCCGTGCTCGCTGTCCCTGCTCTACCCGATGCTCGACGACCGCCTGGAGTCGCCGTCGAGCTTCGAGGCCGTCTCCGAGGTCGTCTTCACCCGTACGGACATGGGGCTCGCCTGGGCCGCGGTCCTGGGCGACCGGCTGGACACGGACGACGTGCACCCCTACTCCGCGCCCGGCCGGGCCACCGATCTCGCCGGCCTGCCGGACACCTTCGTCGCCGTCGCCCAGTTCGACGTGCTGCGCGACGAGGGCATCGACTTCGCCCGCCGGCTGACCGCCGCCGGTGTGCCGGTCGACCTGCACCTCTACGCCCGCGCGTTCCACGCATGGGATCGCTTCGCGGCCACGTCGGCCCTGGCCCGCTCGTTCGAGCAGACGTGGCACGCCTTCCTCCGCCGCAGCCTGCACGGCTGAGCCGCCTCCGAGCCCGGCGGCCGCAGGCGTACCCGGGAGTTCACGCCTCCCGGATGCTGACGGCGGCGTCAGGGTGCCGGTCGGCCGTGAACCGCCTGTGACCGGAGGTAGGCGCGCCATCCCCCGTGCCCGGTGATGTCGGCCGCGCCCCGCAGCCCTTCGGGGGCGCAGAGGAAGCCCGGCACGTTCGCGCCGTCGGCCAGCTCGACCTGGCCGAACGTCATCGGGCGGGGAAGGGCCGCGAGCATGTCGCCCAGCCCTTCGGCGGGCAGCTCCCACACCTCGCACTCGATGGCCGCGCCGCCTTCGGCGACCCGTACGAGCCCGGGTTTGGGCGGGTCGGTGGCCAGGGCGTGCAGCCGATAACGCGCGGCGGTCGTGGAGGCGGCCACCAGGCGGGCGCCGCGCGTGGTGAGCTCGTGGTTGAGCGGCTGTCCCGACAGGTGCGCGCCGACCACCGCGAGCCGTACGACCGGCTGGAGCAGCCGGGCGATGGCGGCCAGGTCGTCGTCGGCGTGGGCCCGGCCGACGAGCATGACGCCGTACGGCAGGCCGTCCACCTGCCCGGCCGGTATGGCAAGCGCGCACATGTCGAAGAGGTTGACGAAGTTGGTGAAGCGGCCGAGGTCGCTGTTGACGCCGACGGGGTCGGCCGCGACCTGTGCCGGCGTGGGATGGCGCGGGGTGACCGGCAGGAGCAGCGCGTCGCGGTCGCCCAGCAGGGAGAAGGCCCGCTCCCGCAGCTCCGCGAGCCGTTCCCGGTCGGCGAACAGGCGGTGGGCGGGCAGGTCACGGGCGGCGGTGATGATGGAGGCGACGACCGGATCCAGGTCGGGGCCGCCCTTCTCGACGAACGCGCCGACGGCGGTGTAGCGCTCGGCGACGAACGCCCCCTGGTAGAGCAGCGCGGCGGCCTCCAGGAAGGGGCCGGGGTCGATCGGGCCGGTCTCCACGCCCGCCCAGGCCAGCCGTCCCGCCGTCGCCTCGAACGCCTCGGCCCAGCCCGGGGCCAGCGGGCCGAGATCGGCGGTGGCGGGCACGGCCACCCGCCACGGCCCTGTACGGCGGGCCGGACGGGACGCGGGCCGTGCGGAGGAGCCGGTCATCATGGCCAGTGCCCGCTGGGCCTCGGGGAGCGTGCGGGCGAAGACGCTGACGCAGTCGAGGCTCCGGCAGGCAGGCACCACGCCGTCCGCAGAGATCAGGCCACGGGTCGGCTTGATCCCCACGATGCCGTTGAAGGCGGCCGGAACCCGGCCCGAGCCCGCGGTGTCGGTGCCGAGCGCGAGGTCGGCCAGGCCGAGTGCGACGGCGACCGCCGAGCCCGAGCTGGATCCCCCGGAGATCCGGGCCGGGTCCGTGGCGGCGCGCACCGCGCCGTACGGGCTGCGGGTGCCCACGAGCCCGGTGGCGAACTGGTCCAGGTTGGTGGTGCCGAGCACGATCGCGCCGGCCTCGCGCAGGGCGGCCACGGCGGGGGCGTCGGCGTCCGGGAGGTAGGCGTAGGAGGGGCAGCCCGCGGTGGTCGGCAGTCCGGCCACGTCGATGTTGCCCTTCACCGCCAGCAGGCGGCCCGCGAGGGGAAGGGGTTCGCCGCCCGCCACCCGGGCGTCCACGGCGGCGGCCTCGTCCTCAACGTCGGCCTGCGGCCGCAGGTCGATCCAGATCTCCGGACGGCCGGTCTCGGCGATCCGCGCGTAGGCCCTGCGGACCCGGTCCAGTGCCGTCTCAGCCACGATCACTCCTCAGCACCACCATCGGGACGCCCGCCTCGACCTGCTCGCCGGGCCTGACCAGGACGCGTTCGACCACGCCGTCCTCCGGGGCCAGGACGGCGGACTCCATCTTCATCGCCTCCAGCACGATCAGCGGTTCCCCCTCGGCGACCCGCCTGCCGGGTGTGACGCCGATCTGCCAGACGCTCGCGGCGAACTCCGCCTCCACCACCCGGCAGCCCGGCGGGACGTCCAGCTCGGTCTCGGCCGGGCCCGGTGGCTGCTCCGCGCGGTCGAACTCGCCCGCCGCCTGCCAGGCCGCGCGCTCGGCCGCGAAGGCGGCGGCCTGCCGTTCGCGGAAGGCCGCGATGGAGCCGGCGTGCTCGTCGAGGAAGCGGCGATAGTCGGCGAGCCGGAACACTCCTTCTTCGATCTTGGGTTCGAGGCGCCCGGCCGCCAGGTCGGCGCGCAGTTCGAGCAGCTCTTCGGCCGTCACCGGATACCAGCGGATCCGGTCGAAGAAGCGCAGCAGCCAGGGCGAGCCGGGCTCGAACGCGCCGCGCTGCTGCCAGCTCGACCACACCTGCGTGGTGCGGCCGACGAACTGGTAGCCGCCCGGTCCCTCCATGCCGTAGATGCACAGGTACGCGCCGCCGATGCCGACGGAGTTCTCGGCGGTCCAGGTGCGGGCGGGGTTGTACTTGGTCGTGACCAGGCGGTGCCGGGGATCGAGCGGGGTGGCCACGGGAGCGCCGAGATAGACGTCGCCGAGCCCGAGGACGAGATATTCGGCGTCGAAGACGATGCGATGGACCTCGGCCTCGTCCTCCAGGCCGTTCACCCGCCGGATGAACTCGATGTTCGACGGGCACCAGGGCGCGTCGTCGCGCACGCCCGCCATGTAGCGGGCGATGGCCTCCCGGGTGGCGGGATCGTCCCACGACAGGGGCAGGTGGACGACGCGGCTGGGCACCTCCAGCTCCCCGGTGGGCGGCAGACCGGCCTCGATGTGGAGCAGTTCGACCAGCAGGTCGCGCTGCGAGAGCACGGCCGGGTCGAGATGGACCTGAAGCGACCGGATGCCGGGGGTGAGGTCGACGACACCAGGCAGGTCGCGGGCGGCGACCGCCTCCGACAGCGCGTGCACCCGCATGCGCAGGCCCAGGTCGAGCTCCATCGGGCCGTACTCGACGAGGATGTTGTCGTCGCCGCTGCGCCGGTAGGTGACGGCGGGCCGCTCGCCGGTCTCGGGGAGACGGTGCAGCACGCCGCCGTCGCCGGGGACGCCGATCGCGGGCGGCACGGGGACGAAGGTGACGGTGTCTCCCGGCCGGAGCTGGCCGAGTTTCCAGCGTTCCGAGGTGACGACGGTGGCCGGGCACACGAACCCGCCGAGCGAGGGGCCGTCGGGGCCGAGCACGACCGGCATGTCGCCGGTGTAGTCCACCGCGCCCACCGAATAGGGGGTGTCGTGGATGTTGGACGGATGCAGTCCCGCCTCTCCCCCGTCGAGGCGGGCCCAGCGCGGTTTGGGGCCGACCAGGCGGACGCCGGTGCGCGCGGAGTTGTGGTGGACCTTCCACTGGGCGGCGTAGAAGTCGCGGATGTCCTCGTCGGTGAAGAACTCGGGGTTGGCGTGCGGGCCCTCGACCACGCCGATCCGCCAGGCGTGCCCGAACTCGGGCCGCTCCGCCAGGGTTACGCCACCGTCCGCGCCGCCGTCATAGAGGCGGCCCCCGTGAAGGACGTCACCCGCGCGCAGGGCCCGGCCGCCGTGGCCGCCGAACCCGCCGAGCGTGAACGTCGCGGCGCTGCCCAGATAGGCGGGCACGTCGAACCCGCCCGCGACGAGCAGGTAGACCCGCAGCCCCGGCCCTTCGGCGGCGCCGATGTCCAGCACGCCGCCGGCGGGCACGGTGACCGGCTCCCACTGCGGCACCGGCGTGCCGTCCACGGTGACGGGCGTGGGCGCGCCGGTGACGCAGACGGTGGCGGCGTGGCTGAAGCGCAGCGCCGGGCCCCGCAGCGTGCACTCCAGGCCGGGCGCGCCGGGGTCGTTGCCGAGGACGGCGTTGCCATATCTGAAGGAGCGGTCGTCCATCGGTCCGGACGGCGGCACGCCCACCTGCCAGTAGCCGGCGCGTCCCGGCCAGTCCTGAACGGTCGTGAGCGTGCCGGGGCGCACCACCTCGACGCGCCGGGAGCCGTCGGCGAGCCCGGCCAGGGTGGCGGTGCCGTGCGTTGCCGCCCGTACGGAGGGGTCGCCGGCGGCGGCGCGCAGCAGCCCGACGTTGGTCTCGACGCCGTCGATCCTGGTCTCGGCCAGCGCCGCGGCCAGCCGGTCGAGTGCCTGTTCCCGGTCGGCGCCGTGCGCGATCACCTTGGCGAGCAGCGGGTCGTAGGCGCTGCTCACCTGGGTGCCCGTCTCGACCCAGCCGTCGACCCGTACGCCCGGGGGGAACGCGACGTGGGTGAGCAGGCCCGCGCTGGGCCGGTGGTCGCGGCTAGGGTCCTCGGCGTAGACCCGGGCCTCGACGGCGTGGCCGACGGCCACGGGCGGGGTGCGCAGGGCGGCGTGCACGTGCCCGGCGTCGCCCTGGGCCAGGCGCAGCATCCACTCGACCAGGTCGACGCCGTAGATCGCCTCGGTGACCGGGTGCTCCACCTGGAGACGGGTGTTGACCTCCAGGAAGTACGGCTCGGCGCGCACGGGGTCGTAGATGAACTCGACGGTGCCGGCCGACCGGTAGCGCACGGAGGCGCACAGACCGGCGGCGCTGTCCGCGAGCCTGGCCCGCACGGCCGGCGGCAGGCCGGGCGCGGGTGCCTCCTCCAGCACCTTCTGGTGGCGCCGCTGCAGCGAGCAGTCGCGGTCGCCGAGCGCGACGACGTTGCCCATGCCGTCGCCGAAGACCTGCACCTCGACATGCCGGCCCCCCTCGACCAGGCGCTCCAGGAACAGCCCGGCCGAGGCGAAGCTCGCGGCGGCCGTACGCTCGACGCTCTGCCACGCCTGGGCCAGCTCATCGGCGTCGCGGCAGGCGCGCATGCCGATGCCGCCGCCTCCGCCGGTGGCCTTGAGCATGACCGGGTAGCCGATGTCCCGCGCGGCGTCCAGGGCCGCGTCGAGGTCGGGAAGCAGGCCGGTGCCGGGGAGCAGGGGCACCCCGGCCGCCTCGGCGGCGGCGCGGGCGGTGTGCTTGGCCCCGAACAGGTCGAGCTGCTCGGGAGTGGGACCGACGAAGGCCAGCCCTGCGGCCTCGACCCGGCGCGCGAAGGCGGCGTCCTCCGACAGGAAGCC
>Ga0164243_10010686_pt1 | contig 13169 bp, 11 predicted proteins | sample OricompcompostOP_FD_108781 | JGI IMG/M metagenome (GOLD analysis project Ga0164243, IMG submission 108781) | Organic Plus compost microbial communities from Emeryville, California, USA - Original compost - Organic plus compost (OP) | ecosystem: Engineered > Solid waste > Mixed feedstock >... | reverse complement strand
CCGGATAACCGGGTTTATAGGAATAATTTCTTCCGGTCATTAAACTTTTTACGCCGTTATGCCAGTCTGGGGTGCTGTCCTGTTCCGTTTCGACCTACAGGGGGCTATACATCAACCAGGAACTGTAGCGTTATGGCAAAAGGCCACTGGTTTTCAGTGGCCTTTTCCGTATCATAAATACTCATTTAATCTTCTCTTAATAAAATGGAACGATTTTAAAATCTAACGCTACAAACTCGACTAAAAAACAAAACCCCGCGCCACGCGCGAGGTTTGTGAGTATTCCTGTGATCCCTATGGTACAAAACTCGAACCTTTTTCTGTTTGATTTACGAAAACTGGCGGAAATAACCTGAATCTGTAAAGATTGGCTGAAATACCCCTCACCTGGTCTCCAGACAGTCCTGCGGTTCAAGCTACCTGACCAGCCAACAGGTCCATTATTTCACTCTTGGTGTGGTTGGGTTCTTCTGGAGCTAATACCTTCACCGTTCATTTAGCATTAGAAAGTTGCCCTCCTCAGTTCTCTATTTTTACAATTGACTCTGAAAGTTAAATTTTTCGTTTTTTAATTTGTATATATTTGACATTATTTGTCAAGACAATATTTTTATGCCGATGGCTTACTGCCTGCTGTGGAATTACAACGCTTCACTAATAATAGAGAGTTCCCAAATAGGCTTTTCCATTCATTAAATGCCGCTGCCATACCATCATTCCATTTGACCCAACTACGGTAATTATTGTCCTTTGCGAACGCTTCAGACTTCTCGTGTAACAGCCTGCTTCTAATTATTAACTCATGTTGAAGTGTACTGATCGACTTCTCAGTATTTTCATCAAGGGTATGCAGAAACTTTGTCCACGAGATCGAAAACTTCGCTTATGGATATTTCAGGTTGTCGGAAGTGGACACAAAGGATTATACGGTACAGTAGATACCATAAGAGAGGCCTTTTTCAACCGGGAGATTACAGGAGACCTGTTAATCTATCAGGTCGCGGTCTTTCAAAAAGTCAAAGATCAATTTATCAACCGCAGAGATTTTGTCTTTATCAGCATACTTTAACCATTCGAAACTTTCTATTTCGGAACATGCCTTTAATGCTCCGGTGTAATCCGCCGTGTAGCAGGTCATCTTAACATACACACCATCCGGATGGCTGTCTGCCTGCGCTTCAAACGTTCCAATATACCTTAACGTCTTCACGTCAAGTTCAACGCTCAATTCTTCTGATATCTCACGACACAATGCCTGCTCATCATTTTCGCCTTGTTCTCTTTTTCCACCCGGAATGTAAAACTTCTGCTTTCCAAGAGATCTTGTCGACAAGATTGACTTGTTCTTGATTTCTATCCAGGCAAGTTTGTCAATTACTTTCATGTATTCTGTTTTAACTTTTACAAAGCGCAATAATCGCCGACAGGCGAGAGGTATTCCCCAGTGGACGGAATCATTGAAACGGGATGCAAAGATATAAAAAAAGGGCATCTGTTACCTACAAAAAACAAGAAAAGGGACAAGCCTTTTTAAAAGACCTGTCCCTTTTGTATGACCATAGCAATACCTTCGAAAGAAAGTATCGAACGCCTTAAATCTAACAGAGACTTTATAAATGCAACCTAAGACAATACAGCTGGTAAAAAGAATGTTGAAACGAGGCTTAGGTTGGCGAAAGAATTCCTTGTATAAGTTACCTAATAAAGTTATGACTATAATAGATACCCGATACACAGAAGGGAAATCCCTTATTGAATATTTGATCAATAACGCTCAACTAAAAAACAAAACCCCGCGACTAGCGCGAGGTTTATAAGTTCTCTGTGATCCCGCTGGGACTCGAACCCAGGGCCCATACATTAAAAGTGTATTGCTCTACCAACTGAGCTACGGAATCTTTCCCGTTAAGGGAGTGCAAAGATAGGAATTATTCAATTCCCTCCAAATTTATTTCATTCATTTTTAATGATTTATCGAAGCATGATTATATGTATATATAACAGATCCGCCACCAGCGCCGTTTCCGCCGTTATACCGCTCGTCCAGCATCTTCATAAAATATCCTCCCACTACACTCCTCGCCTGGAAACCCACCTGCCTGCCATTCGTCGTTTCATGCCAGTCCGATAACGGAACGCGTGTAGGCGTTTCAGTTATATATTTATACAGCGGGTCTGTCAGCTCCCGGAACTCCTCCGGAGTGGAAGCCAGCGTCGCCGTCCAGATGATCCAGTCCGATTTCGTATAGGTCTTCCTGCTATCCAGCGGCAATCCATACGGCTGCTGCTGCTTCAGGTACCACGCCACTTCCTGCTCGTATAAACTGGAAGGAAACAGTTTAAAACCCAGCACCCGGTCCCATACCAGGTTGTACTTCTGGCTCCAGCTGCCCGGCCTGTCAAATGCCAGCCGGTAATGATCCGCGTCCGCGGCGCGTTTCAGCCAATTGTCCGCCATCGCCCGGGCACTGTCCGCAAAGCGTTTCGCTGCCGCTTTTTCTCCCAGCATATCCGCCAGCATAGCGTAACTGCGGATGCCGGCAATAGCCTTGAGCGATAGATTTGTGTTATGCGCCAGGTGCCCGGCAAAATCATCCGTGCAAAGCTGGTTCTCCGGATCAAAGCCCGCTTTCAGCAGGTATTCCGCCCAGGTGGTCAACACTTTCCAATGCTCCTTCGCGTAATTGGCATTGCCCTCCGCTTTGGCAATTGCGCCCGTCAGGATCAGCATATTGCCGGACTCCTCCACCGGCATATCCTCCCCATATACCTGCCCGTTAGCGATCGGGTATGTTCCCAGATCATGCGCAGCGAAAGGTTTTTTAAACCGGCCGCTTTCAGAATATTCGAAAATGCCTGTCAGCATGCCTTTCAGCAGGTCGGGATTATACAGCAAGAACAGCGGCGCGGAAGGATAGGTAACATCCACCGTATTAATACAACCATTGCTGAAGTTCTCTTTCGACAAGAACAACAACTCCCCTTTCGGGCCACGTACCAGCGTATGCGCGGCGATCGCCTGCCGGTACGCCAGCTCGCACAGGCGTGCATACTCCTTGCCGCCGGCGGCTGCCGCTTCTTTTTGCAGCGCGTCATCAAACTGCATACAACGGCCCAGTATCCTGGCATAATCCCGCATGGCATTTTGCAGCTCCCGCTCCATCGTGGCGGAAGCGTCGTTTTTCCACCAGGCTTTCAGCGGCTTGCCGAAATATTCAACGGCATACAGGTCGTCATACCCCAGCAGGAACACCCGGGAAGGCATACCCGCCACCTCGCTGCCAACTTTTCCCATAGCCGTTTCCGTTATAAGCGTTTTCGTTTTATCCGCATTGTCCGCTATCCATTGCTTTACGCCGGGGCCCTTGCTGGTAGCCACATACATATAACCCCAGTCAATCCGGATATCATCGCCTTTCTTCTTCAGCACAGGCTGCTCCTTGGTCCCAGCTTTAAGGATAGTAAGGTCCCCGCTGTTGTATTGACTGGCCTCCACCGGCTGCCCCGCCGTATTCACGCAAACCGCCGTACTAACGCCCACCTGTACACGCACATCATGCTCCTTATTGTCTTCGGACAGCGCATGGCAAGCCAGGTATGTCACCGGGCGGGATAACAGCTGCAGGTCGTCCATCAGCAAGGGCGAAATAAAAGCCATTTCCATCAGTACAGGCCCGCACCTGAACTGATATACCGTCTGCGTGGCGTGTACTTCTACCGACTCCTGGATGGCCATACGCGCGCCTGTAGCCGCAGGCCTCACTTTCCTCGCCAGCCCGGCCGAGAGGTAAGCCCCGCCGGCAGTATTTTGTACATGTATTGCCAGCAGATTATTTTTTTGTTGAAGCAAGCCGGCCTCCAGCACCACCGGAAAATATTCGTCACGGCCATTCCAGCCATTCCGGGAAAAAATCTCCTTTCCGTTCAGGTACACTTTTATGTTGTCATCATGATGCAGCTTGAGATACAGCGTATCCGAAGTCTCCTGCAGCCAGTCAAATGTCCTTCTCACATAAAGTTCCTTACTCTTCCATGGCGTTTCGCCAGGGCCGGGCTGGTCACTGAAAGGCATACTACCTTTCTTCCATTGAAGGTCATTATATTGGGGAGAGATCCAATCCCCCGAGGGCGCATTTGTACGGTATTTCAACGTTCCTTCCGCGGGCACTGCCGTCGCATAAGTGTCCGGCAAACGCCCTAAGACGGTATAGGGAACTCCATCGACGGTTACCGTGCCGGTGATAGGTTGGGCCGTGCCCGTCCAATGACGCGTGCTGCTTTGCATGATCGTATCCGAGGACGACCAGATGCTGAAATATGGATGGTGGGTTACCAACGGGTAAGAGGGCGCCTTCTGCTGTGCAGTCACAACACCGGCCCCCATCAAAAGGGTACTCATAATAAAGCGGATATGCCTCATAACGTAACTGGAATGGGTTTGTTAAAGATTTTAGAAAACTATTCAAAAATTATCATGATTAATAACCATTCATCCATTTTGTTTTACATTGAACGAAAACGCTGGGTCAACAATGAAGATACTTGTTCCAACCGCCGCCTTTTTCCTGGCGGCCGCTATCAGCTGTAATCAGCCGCAAACAAAGGTGGCGCACGAACAATGGTTCAATAATACGAAAGGGGAAATCCTGCGGCAGGCAAGTGCAGAGCCCGACAGTACCGCCTATACGAATGGAGACTATCCCGATCAACGCGTGCAGCTGCTCTACAGGGAACGTCGCCTCTTATCCAGGAAATTATTTGACCACGATGTGCTCCGGTTAGAAGTCTTCTTCAGCAAAGACGGTCAGTTCGAGTTCCGGCGGGAATACTTTCCAAACGGGAACAAGTCCTATGAAGGAATTCGCTATAACAACGCAGGTTACGGGATCACCACCGTCTGGCTGGAAAATGGTCAGGAATTCACAAGGGGCGTACTCTTTAACGGAAACCCGGTAGGCGAATGGAAAAATTTTCCGCCAGGCAGCAAGGAAGCCGTTACGGCGGACTATGGCGGCATTACCAGCCTCTCGGAATTCCCCGTCCTCAAAAAGCAATAGGCACAAAAAAGACGCAGACCCGACGTATCGCCTTGGAGGCCCTGAGAAGCCTTGTCAGTACGATAGTGAATCTGCGTGTATCTTCAATATTTTAAATAAATCCAATACGAAGGGAGCGCAAAAATACACATTTACCCCAAATTCTCACAATTATTTGCAAACAAATTGCCGTGGCTGATTGTAGATAGCTGTAAACTATCCAATCACCAAACTCCTGCTTATGAAGCAACCCGATAATTCAGAAAACTTCGTTCCCCGGGGCGCCATCGCCTTCTTCGCATTTCTGATTGCCCTCGGCCTCATTATTTGGTTTGGCATCTATTTCCTCATGCTCGACAGGGTTTAAAAACGGGGGTATTATGATCGACGTTTTTGAAAAAAGAGTGATCGTCACAGCCATCCTCGTAATGGGACTGTTCATTCTCGCCATCTTCTACGCCATGGGCGCCCGCAAAGCCGATGTGACGGAATGCCTCCCCTACGATAAAACCTACGAAACGGCCCGCGTGGAACAGTTGGATAAATCCACCTACCAGATATTCTACGTCGCGCGGATGTGGAACTTCGAGCCTTCCGTAGCCTATATTCCCGTTGGCAGCGAGGTAGACCTCTTCGTTACCTCCAACGATGTGGTGCATGGTTTTAACATCTATAACAAGAACGTGAACCTCATGGCTGTTCCGGGAGGCGTCACCAAAACCACCGTCAAATTCGACGAGCCCGGCGTGTACAAAGTGGTTTGCCACGAGTACTGCGGCGCCGGCCACCAAAACATGCAGGCGGAAATTATCGTAAACTATCCCAAAAAATAATACCATATGCAGGTAAGCAGGTTTCTACGCAATACCATCCTCGTTGAACTGTTCGTCCCCATTTTATTACTGACGGTAGGCATCTACCATGGCCTCATGCAGGTGATTTACCGCGCCGGCGTGATCCACCAGGCCTCCGTAGCCAAACTCGACTACTACCAGGGCCTCACCCTGCACGGTGTGATCAATGCCGTTGTTCTCACCACCTTTTTTGCCGTGGCATTCGGCCATGCCACCATCGCCTTTTACCTCAAACGGGAACCGAATAAGAAAGCCACGGCCCTGTCCATGTGGCTCATGGTCATCGGCACGCTGCTGGCCGCAGCCGCCATGCTGGCCGGGAAAGCATCCGTCCTGTACACCTTCTACCCACCGCTAAAAGCTCACCCTGCCTTCTACATCGGCACCGCCATGCTCATTATCGGATCCTGGGTAGCGTTCTTCGACTGGGTGACCATCTACCTGGAATGGAAAAAGGAAAATCGCGAAACCATTACCCCGCTGGCCGTGATCGGCACGCTGATAAATTTTACCATCTGGTTCGTATGTACGACGGCGGTAGCCTATGAGGTACTGGTACTCCTGGTACCCTGGAGCCTGGGCCTCACGCCCACCGTCAACGTACCGCTGGCCCGCACCCTGTTCTGGTTCTTCGGCCATGCCCTCGTGTACTTCTGGCTCCTGCCTTCCTATATTATGTTCTATACCATGCTGCCCAAACTCGCCGGAGGCAAACTATATTCCGCCACTGCGGGGCGCATCGCCTTCTTCCTCTTCCTGCTGCTCTCTATCCCCATCGGCGTGCATCACCAGTTCGGGGACCCTTCCATTGGCAGAGGCGTGAAACTATCGCAGTCGCTGCTGACCTTTGGCGTGGCATTACCCAGCTTCATTACCGCCTTTACACTGGCGGCTTCACTGGAATATGCCGCCCGCAAACGCGGCGCGAAAGGCCTTTACAGCTGGATATGGAAGCTTCCCTTCTTCCGCAGGGATGTATTCTTATTTGGTTACCTGATCAACGGCCTAATCCTCTTTATCTTCGGCGGACTCACCGGGCTCGTACTGGCCTCCTATTCGCTCAACAACGTCGTTCACAATACCGCCTTTATCCCCGGCCATTTTCATATGACGGTGGCCGGTCCCGTATTTCTCGCCATCCTGGGCATGTCCATCTTTTTACTGCAACAACTGAGCGGCAAAAAGATCTACCTGCCTACCCTCAACGCGATCGTGCCTTACCTGTGGACCGTGGGCGTGATCATCTTTTCCGGTGGCCTGATGTGGGGCGGCCTGATGGGCGAACCTCGCAGGACCAATATGGGCCTCACCTACCTGAACCCTGCCAGCGAACAATACCATCCCTACTGGGTAATTTCCAGTATGCTGGGCCTGGCCGGCGGCGGGATTATGTTTGTAGCGGGCTTTCTGTACTTCATCAGTTTCTTCGGCACGCTGTTCAGCAAGCGTACCATGGAGCCGGCGATAGACCTGCCCGTCAGCGACACCCTGCACGAGGAAAAACGCATTCCCATTTTCGATACGTTCAAACCCTGGCTGGCCGTTATGGCGCTGATCATATTCCTCAGCTACCTGCCCGCCATTTCAGACGCATTGAATAACACGGGTAAAAAAGCGCCGCCCTACCTGCCCGCAGACCCTACTCCGGTAGTTCAAAAGAAATAAGATGACAGTCATGAAACTGGAAAAGTCATATTTACTGACCTCCTGGAAATTCTTCCTGGCCTTGCTGATCGGCATTCCGCTGCTGGCTTACTTTTCCGTGCGGTTGTTGGAGAAAAAATATGGCCGGCTGCCTATCTACGCCAGCAATACAACGCTGGCTTCCGACAACCAAACGGACGGCAACCTGCCCCCATTCGTTTTCACGGACCAGCTGGGCAATACCGTCACCAATTCCATCCTGACCAATAAAATTGCAGTGGCCAACTACTTTTACACCTCCTGCCCCAGCATCTGCCCCAAAATGATGCTGCAGCTGCAAAGGGTGCAGGCCAATACCAACAATGTGATCATCCTCTCCTTTACCGTGGACCCCAAGCGGGATTCCGTGGCAAGGCTCATGAAATTTGCCCTGCAATATGATGTATTACCCGACAGGTGGAAATTACTGACGGGAAATAAAAAAGCGCTCTATCACTTCGCCCGTAAGGGATTATTCATTACCGCCACAGAGGGGGATGGAGGCGATTCGGATTTTATTCATAGCGACCGGTTCGTATTACTGGACACGCGTCAGCGGATACGCGGCTACTACGACGGCACTTCGCCGGAGGAGGTAGACCAGCTGCTGGCCGACATAAAAAAATTACAAAATGAACTCTAGGCATTTTCTGATCGTGGCTTTCTGCTGCATCGCCACCGCAATGACTGCAAGGGCAGCCAACCCGGAGAATGGTAAAATGCTGTTCCAGGGCCGTTGTGCCTCCTGCCATAACGTGATGAAAAAGCTGACCGGGCCGGCCCTGGCAGGCGTAGAAGACCGTCACCCGGAAGCCTGGATCATCTCCTTCGTTAAAAGCTCCCAGGCCATGGTTAAAGCCGGCGACGCGGCGGCGCTCGAAGTCTTCAACAAAAACAACCAGGTAGTAATGCCTGATCATCCGGATCTTTCCGATGACCAGATCCGGGATATCCTTGCATATATCAAAGAAACAGCCGCCCATGCCCCCAAAGAGGACGATGCGCCGTTTTCCAGGCCGGGGCAGAAGCAACCCAATCTCATGCCCCTGTCTGTCTACAACTTCCCTTTTATGATCGCCTACCTGGTGCTAATAGTGGTAATAGTGATCCTGCTAATTTTCCTCGTAAATATTAAGAGTTACGAACAGCATATTCATAAGGACGATTGAACTTCTCCCTAAAAAATAAAAAAAGCCCCGGGCTACCGGGGCTTTAAGCTTATATGCAATAAGTTATTTACGTTTGAACCAGCTGTCCGGCACCGGCTGTATCTTGCCGCCATTCACGCTGTATTCCAGCTTCAGCGTATAACCGCCGCCGCCTTCCACAAAATCCACCCGCATCGGATGCAGGCCCTTTTCCAGCGCTACCTGTCCACTCTTTTGTACCGGCGCATGCCAGCCGTCGTTGTTCACCACTTCCTCGTCGCCGATATAAAGGATACCGCCGTCATCGCAGGTGAGGTAGAAGCTGTAAATACCGGTAGCCGGCACTTCGATGAAGCCGTCCAGCTTAGCGCCGAAGGGTTTGCCGCCTTTGCCCAGCTCCTCGGGGATGGCTACATTCGTAACCGTTACCACTGTATCCGCCTTGGCTTTGATTTTCGTCGCGCTTTTAAACGCGCCTTCGTATATGCCCAGCTGCAGGCCCGCCTGCATAGCAGCGGCTGCCACCGGCTTCAGGTAGTGCTGCTGACGGTATTTCAGGGTATAAATATCCCCGCGGGTACCGGTTGGCGAAAATGCCGATAACTTGATGGTCTCCGGTTGGGTGATGGTCAGCGCTCCTTCCAGCAGCGGGGATTGCAGCGTAGGAATGGAACCGTCCGTGGTGTAATGCACCGCCATATTGGCCAGCGGCTTGATCACCTGCAATGTGCCTTTGTCCACAAACACGTTATCGCCGGCAAACCCGTCCAGGTCCGGCAGGCGGTAATTAACGCCCATCCTGTCGAGCAGCGCATAACTGGAAGTAAGCCGTTCCAGGTAATGATCGTACCGTTGCTGATGCGTCCAGAGCACTTCCGCCAAAGCCGTCATGCGGGGCATATACATATAATCCGCCCGCTTTTCGGAAGGGATCCATTCCGTCCAAATATTGGCCTGCGCGCCCAGGATATTGGCCGCTTCCGCTGCCGTCAGGCCTTTCGGTACCGGATCAAAATGATATACATTGGAAATGGAATTTCTATCCGGGATACCGTCAAAGTACAGCGGGTTACCCGGCGTCATGATTACGCGGTTACCGTTTTTAGCCGCTTCCACAGGGGCTTTGGGCACCCAGGAGCGCCAGTACATCACCACGGCGGTAGGGCTCACGCCACCTTCCAGTATCTCATCCCAACCGATTAGTTTCTTCCCTTTGGAATTAAAGAATTTCTCCATCCGTTTCACGAAGTAGCTCTGTAATTCCTCCACGGTTTTCAGGTTGTTAGCCTTCATCACCGCGGCGCAGGCAGGGGATTTAGCCCAGCTGGTCTTCTCCACTTCGTCAGCGCCGAGGTGAATGTATTTGGACGGGAAGAGGGCGGCGATTTCCGTGAAAATATCTTCCGCGAATTTGAACGTAGTTTCCTCGCAAGGGCAGATAGGCGTGCTGAAAGTCTTTCCCCAGCCGTTTTCACTATCGCAGGTCAGGAAAGGATACGCCTTGATGGCCGCCATCATGTGACCCGGCATATCGATTTCAGGAATGATTTCGATATGTCGCGCCGCGGCGTATGCAATAACGTCCTTGATTTCCGCCTGGGTATAGTAGCCACCATAGAGCGTCTGACCGGTGCGCTGGATGATATGTTCCTGGTCCAGGGCCATATCCGGGTTGTCCTTGGATTTCTCTATACAAACAGAATCCTGATTATTGTAAGTTCTCCATGCGCCTTTTTCCGTAAGGAGCGGGTATTTTTTGATTTCTATTCTCCATCCCTGGTCGTCAGTAAGGTGCCAGTGGAATTTATTCATCTTATAAAGCGCCATCACATCTAAAAACTTCTTCACATATTTCACGGAGAAGAAGTGACGGGCAACGTCCAGGTGCATACCCCGGTAGTCGTACACCGGGTGATCCTTGATGGCCGCGGCCGGGAAGGCAATGGTCTTCAGCTTTTCGTTTGCCGGATGCCCTGCCAGTGGAACCAGCTGGGTAAGTGTTTGGATACCGCGGAAAATGCCGGCGCCGGTGCGCGCACGGAGCGTGATGCGGCTGGGTGTGATGTCCAGTTCGTACTCCTCCTCTCCTTTCACTGCATTATCCTGCACCAGTACAATGCTGCTGGCGCCTATCCTGGTCGACACCGGCAGTTTATAACCCAGGAAGGTGGTCATCAGCTGTTGCAGCTGCTTTACTTCATTAGCAAAAACATTCGCGCTTACAATATTCGTATTCCTGCCTACCACAAATTCCCCCTGCCGGGCTGTTAGCTCCTGTGGATAGGGAATCAGCGGATAGCGCCCCGGATCTGCATCCTGCGCCATCAGTGTGGTACTGTACATGGTTGCGGCAAGTACAGTCAACTTCAGTGATCTAAGCATAGTTTATCGTTAAGTATGATCCAATCCGGCAAATTAAAGCAAATTTTGAGGATGCCAATGGTGCGATATTGTCTAATGCTGCAACTATATTGACTTTGGGGACAGATTTCCGGAATTGCGGAAAATGAATTTTCTTTGCATGTCATGTCACTTTACATTACTTCCCTGAACTCCGGCAGCAACGGAAACTGTTATTATATCGGCAACGATACGGACGCCATCCTGGTGGACGCGGGCATTTCGTGCCGGGAAACGGAGAAGCGCATGGCCAGGCTGGGGCTGAGTATGAGCAAGGTGCGCGCCATTTTTGTATCGCATGAACATATTGATCATATCCGGGGCATTCCCGTGATGGTCCGCAAACATCAACTGCCTGTCTACATCACCGCCAGCACCATGCAGCACGGAGGACTGGACATTCACGAAGCGCTGGTGCGCAGGTTCACCGCCTTTGAGCCGGTGACGATCGGGGATTTGCAGGTCACCGCCTTCCCTAAATTTCACGACGCGATCGAGCCGCATAGTTTCATGGTGAGCGCCCACGGGGTTAACATCGGGGTCTTTACTGACATCGGCGTACCCTGCGATCAGCTCATCCACCACTTCAAACAATGCCATGCCGCCTTCCTGGAAGCCAATTACGATGAAGTGATGCTGGAACAGGGGCGTTATCCCTACTTCCTGAAGAACCGCATCCGCGGCGGGCACGGGCACCTCTCGAATACGCAGGCGCTGGAACTTTTCCGCGCGCACAGGCCGGCGCATATGTCGCACCTCCTGCTGGCTCACCTCTCCAAGGACAATAATAACCCGGAACTGGTGCATAGACTATTTACAGAAGAAGGCACCCCAACAGAAATTGTGGTGGCCTCCCGGTATGCTGAAACGGGCGTCTATCGCATTTCCGCGAGCAACGTATAGCCGTAGCCGTTATATCTCCCCCAAAAAAATTTATAAAAAATTTGGTAGAGATAAAATATTTTCTACTTTTGCACTCCCCTAACGGGAAAGATTCCGTAGCTCAGTTGGTAGAGCAATACACTTTTAATGTATGGGCCCTGGGTTCGAGTCCCAGCGGGATCACAGAAAGAAAATCAAAGCCGCTTAATTCAAGCGGCTTTACTGTTTTAGGTTAAAAATTATCAACGATACGGTAGGAAACCTTATCCACAATCAACCAGTTCCCATCTAACTTTACCAGGTTAAACCGGTCAATGAACCGAAAGGTATCAAAGGTCAATTGCACCTGCGCAGACCCGGTATCTCCATCCCAGCTATAGGACAGCAGTTGGGGCTGGCATTCCTGCAGGGTTGCCTTGGCTACCAGGTCCAGGTATTGCGGCAGCGTCCATTGAACCAGCCTTCCGTCAATCACAGTCCTGATGTAGGCACCGGGGTGAAATGCTGCCCGGAGCCGCTCGATGTCAAGAGCCGGACGCCCGTAGAGATAGTTGTGCAGCGTGCGCAGGATCAGCTGTTTTTCATCTTCTACGCCAACGTTGTTTGCTTGAGCTTTCATATGGTATATCATTTTTTTGATAATACAAAGCTAAAGCCCCCTGTTGTTAGGCAGTTGGTGTTATCAAAGGAATCATTGTGAAAGTCAAAGAAGGCAGGTCATCAGCACATAGGCGCAAAAACAGCCGTCAAGGTACGCTAACGCCATGTCGCATATACGCGCGATGGCCCTACTGCTCAAGTATCCGGGTAACATGGTTCAGCCACTCCGCATCCGGAATACTCTTGTCCATGTAATAATCCGGCATGATCCCTTTTCCGTCAATCGCAAAATCCGGTATCCGCAGGCTCTTGGAGAGCGCGTAAACGAGCTTAAACTGTTTGTCCGGCGACTCCACCGTGTACGTGTTCGAGATATCCAGCACGCCCTGCGTGGTAGTCCCGAACAGCTTCACCTTTTTGCTTTGCCTGGCCGCCAGCAGGAATTCTTCTGACGTGCTGCCATTCTGATCGTTGATAATGATCGCCACATTTTTAGGGAATGGGAAAATGGTATCGAGTTTTAATTCATCCACTATCTTCCCGTTGTTCAGGTTGACAAACTGGTT
>Ga0164243_10010685_pt1 | contig 13173 bp, 11 predicted proteins | sample OricompcompostOP_FD_108781 | JGI IMG/M metagenome (GOLD analysis project Ga0164243, IMG submission 108781) | Organic Plus compost microbial communities from Emeryville, California, USA - Original compost - Organic plus compost (OP) | ecosystem: Engineered > Solid waste > Mixed feedstock >... | reverse complement strand
TGCAGGCCGCTCGTCAGGATGTTGAATGGAAATAGTCATAAAGTTCCCTCCTGGTGATATGCAACATTGCAAACCGGGCTATCAAGCTGATCCGCGAATGATCAGCTCCCATCGACAGAGATGAATGCGTCCTTGACTGCCAGGATGTTCGAGGCGGTCAAATAAGAGTTTGGCGATAATGGTGAAATCCAGTGAGGCAGGACCGACGGTCGTCAGCGGAGGACTGGTAATTTCGCCATCGGCAATATTGCCAGCGCCCACAACGGCAACGTCGTCAGGAACACGTAAACCCAGATCTCGGGCGGCCCAGATGGTCGAAATAGCAGAGATATCAGAACCGGTAAAAATTGCGCTGGGTCGATATGGCTGCTGGAGAAGCTGATAGGCGCTGCGGTATGCTTCTTTGCGGGTTCCAGCTACTCCCTGCAAGATCAGCCTGGGATCTGGCATGATGTTGGCATCACGCAGAGCTTGCAGATATTGTTCGAGCCGTACATCTTTGTCTGCCTGGTTCTCCTTGCCTCCGTATAAAAAGGCAATGCGGCGATGACCCTTATCGATAAGATACCAGACTGCCCGATAGAATGCCTCTTTTTCAGTCGTGCGGACAATATCGAACGCTGTGCCCTCAACTTCATTGTTAAAGGCGACGACGGCAATACCGGCCCGAGCAAGCTGTTCCAACTCCGCGTTCGACGGGGAGCCGTGAATAAAGACAACGCCATCAGCAAGCTGACGTGAGAGCTGCGTAAATGCCTTTTGCTGACCCTCGGCGTTTTCTGCCAGGAGCAAGACGACTGAGTAGTGATGCTGCTCGGCGATGCGTTCTATATCCTGGCAGAGCGCCTCATAATAGGGGACACCAAGTTGTGGCAGCACGATACAGATCCGCTCGGTCCGCTGGCGCCGCAGGTGCCGTGCTGTCTGGTTGGGTACATACCCGAGTTTTGCTACGGCTTGCAGCACCTTTTCGCGTGTCTCTTCATTGATCGTCTTGTTGTCCGGACGCTTTCCATTCAGGACGTAGGAGACAGTCGCGATAGAGACTCCCGCCTGCCTGGCAACATCGCGCAAAGTTGGTACGTTTCTGGTCATTCTCTGCTTTCCGTGTGTGGGTTAAACGTTTCACATTGAGGAAAGAGTACCATATTCCTCTTAAAAAAGTCAATGGTATTCTCTGATATGAGAGCTACCGTCTGGTCGGGCGCGGCATAAGCTGGCAGGGAGGACCAATCTCAGCGAAGCCGTTATTTTGTATCGCCATCACTGAAGAATCAGTGCTATACTATGTTTTTGATAGAGAGTGCTTCCTTTTGTCGCTCTTCTCGCACGGCATGGATTGAGCATTGTACAATAAGAGGGAAGGCTTTTTCCTGTCGCCAGAAGCAGGATATCTTTGTGCTTTCTGGATGTATGTATTTCGTCTATTGAGTCGGGAAGAGCGTTTATAGAGCGCCTTTTTCAGTATCGCTATCATAGGGGTCACTCGTTTTACATACAGTAGGCATTATCCTGATATATAAATTCTATAAACTGAAGCTCTTTCGACAGCGCGGGCCAGCAGTATTTTTCTTTTTGCACCGTCTGCTTGTTGATGAACGCTTTAGTTTGGTGGAATGATGAATACGAGGGAATGAAAGATGCAGAAACAGAAGACCAAACCTGAGAAAACACAAGCCGTCCAGCCGACAGCAGCCGAGAGTAAAGCGATCGAAAAACCTCGTTTTACCTTTCCGGCCTGGCCTACCTCCCGCCCTGGCCCGACGAAAACGCCTCCTCCTCCCGGAATGAAGCCGGTGAACGCGATTCGTCGTGAGCAGGTCACTGAGGTTGGCTACAATCAAGTAACCGGGACACCCTCTGTCGAGAGTGCGGAGCGCCCTGTTGCCGATGAAGCCAAAGTGGGAAGCGTGAGCCCTGACCTTGAGAAGAACTCACCTTATGTCCATAAGAAACCGAAGAAGCGTCTCTAAATCGATACCATGTTGAAAGGTGGGATAGTCTCTCTGCTATCCCATCTTTTTTTTATGCCTTCAAAGTGTCCGGGTAGCCTCTCTGGACCTTCAAGAACCGAGGGCCGAACCAGTATGTAATTGCTTTCTGCTCTCGCGTTTCCATCCATTTCTATACCTTTCACTTCCCTCCTACTCATTGCTCTATCGTTAGTTTCTATATTAAGATACATTTTTACAATGACGTGTATATATTGCCTCTGAGTGAATGTTCTCGATGAACTCACCGATAGATAGCTTTTTAGCATACTGGTGAGGTGAAAGCATTCATGTGCAGGGGTCTGCAAGTTGTTGAATCGAAAGAGGAAACATTGCAAACACGTCGATTACGCTGGAAAATATTCCGCAAGGAAAAAATCGTGCATCTGGTAACAAAGACAAAGCTGATGGCGATGCTAGGAATCTGTACTGTTGCCTGTACGCTCCACTTTGGCAGTGCCGGGGTGAGCGCAGCGGCGACTGTTCAGGAGTGCCACAGAAGCATGTCTCCTGCCAGAAAAATCGAGGCACAAGCGGATTACAGGGAAAGCAGTGTGTGGCAGGAGGTTGAGTTCACGCCTGCCGTCTCTTCATCGGCTTTTTGCGGTGAGAGGTGGGCTTTAACGCCACCGCTTTCTGCTCAAAGTGATGCTGTGACCTACGATATACGCTTTTTGCCGCGTGCTGATCTCCCAGTGCAGAATGCGCAGCTCCCGCGAACCGGCCTCCGCTCGGCCCGGTGGAGCGCGCCTGTACATGATATAGCACCGTCTACCGGCAAAAGGCTGATGAAACCAGAGAGGAGAGTGGCGTTTGCGGAGCAGCTCATTCAGGCGGGAAGCCAGGATGCCGAACGTGACGAAATGGCTCTGATGGAGCCATCTCAGCACGCATCTCCTGTGTATTCAATGTATGCTGCTCAAGGCAATGCTTTCCCCTATGGTCAATGTACATGGTATGCCAATCAGCGCTATCATGAGATGCATGGGTACTTCGTGCCCTGGCGCTGGAACGCTGATGCATGGCAGTGGAAAGATCGAGCGTATGAGTATGGCTGGCACGTATCGTCTCGTCCAAGTGTTGGCGCTATTATGCAGTTGTTGGGAGGCGTGCAGGGAGCTGGCCCCTTTGGGCATGTTGGAGTTGTCGAGAAAGTATTGAACAATGGCTCTGTTGTGGTAAGTTCAATGAATTGGGGAGTGAACCCGCTGGCCGTGTCATACTGGACATTCCAGAGCGGGCCCGGTGTCTACTTTATCAGCCGCACGTGACTCCGCTATTTGGTTGATCTTTACGGTGTTCGCTTGCAACAGTAGTTGTTCTTAGACCCCATGCAATGAGGCCAGAGTATCTGTTTTATCTGGCCTCATTTTGTTTTGTTCTGGTGGCCAACAAATGAGAGAATTCTAGCTGAAATGACGAATCTACTAGAAAGATGCAGATCTTTCTCTGTCTGATAGAGTATAATAGCGATAACAGCCCGCTCCTTTGCTGGCGATGAAACAGAAGGACTGCAAGCCCTTTTCGGAAAGGCTCCGTTATGGGGCTTGGTAAGAGAGTGGACGCTTTGAAACAAAAAAGACAGGTGTCGGCACGTCAGACCTGGCACGCGATTGCGAGGCGCGTCATTCACTTTATGCTTACCGGTGGCGTTGCGACGGCTTCGCAGTTGAGCACCCTCTATGTGTTGGAGGCAATCGGCTGGCTTCCAACAATCGCAAATGGCGTGGCTTTTTTTGTGGGTGCGCAGGTCAATTTCATTTTGAGTTATTGCTTTACCTGGAGAGATCGTCGGATTGAGGGAACGCGCTGGCATAGCGTGTTAGGACGCTGGCTGGCCTATCATGGCGCGGTGATCGGTACATCCTGGGTCAATATGGGGATCTTTCTGCTGGCGCGACCGTTTCTGTCTTCGCTGCCTGCGGCTGTTCTGGGGAGTGGCTGTACTGGCATTGTTAACTTTATTTTGGGCGATACTCTGGTCTTTCGGAGCTGGCTCTCTGTGCCTTTTGCAACAAGATTGCGGCACTGTATGGAGCGAGTCAGTGAGGCGCTGGCGCATATTGATGGCTCGATTCTGCTTTGTCTGGGAAAGATCGGTGCCTGCTTCCGTCTTTTTGTGGGAAACAGCGGTGATGGAAAAGGCAGTAAGTCTCTCTAAGTGGGAATACGCCTGGGAAAGGGATTGAATGAGGTTTGAGATTATGCTATCATTGTATTGCTCGGGGCTGTAGCTCAGTGGATAGAGCGTCGGTTTCCTAAACCGTGCGTCGGAGGTTCGAGTCCTCTCAGCCCCATTCGAGTAACACAGTGGCTTGTAGAGCCACTTCTTTTTTTTGGCGATTCTCGGCGATTCTCAAAGTGTGTCATATCCTCATCTCCATTTCGAAAAACCTTTGCTGTGATAAAAACAACCGACGCTCTATTCACTGAGCTACAGCCCCCATAAAGCAAATCAGCAAGAGCAGCTTTACTGAGGCTTTTTACCAGAAACCGTGTGTCGGAGGTTCGAGTTTCCTCCCTTCTTTTCTGCTGACAGATGGTATTTGATCTGCTGGATTGTCCTCTCTAACTGGTCGTTCCTGTTCCACCGTTGCATTTTCAGGTTTCTCTACGTTCTTAATATAGAAGAGAGTTATTGTCTCTCTTTCTTATGTATTACTTGATAACCGACAATATCTATCTCTGTTTTGCCTCTTCTCGAAGATCTGACAAAGAGCTTGTAGGAAAAATACTATGTTTGAATATATCGGGCGCACTGTCGGGAACTATCATCTGCTGCGCGGTCTCGGGCAGGGAGGCTTTGCGGATGTGTATCTCGGAGAGCACCTTCACCTCGGAACTTATGCTGCCATCAAGATTCTACATACACGTCTGGCTAATGACGCTATTACTCAGTTTCGTACTGAAGCTCGTACTGTCGCACAGCTTCGTCATCCCAACATCGTGCGTATTCTGGATTTTGGCATTGAGCAGGGAGCCCCTTTTCTGGTGATGGACTATGCTCCTGATGCCTCTTTGCGCGAGCGCCACCGTTATGGAGAGCGGGTTTCGCTCTCTGCTGTTCTCGCTTATGTCGGGCAGATTGCTGATGCTCTGCAATTTGCACACGACCGCAAGGTTATTCATCGAGATATCAAGCCTGAAAATATGTTGGTGGGGAGCCGACAGGAGATCCTCTTAACAGATTTTGGTATTGCCGTAGTTGCTCATAGCACCAACTCGGCGAAAACCGAGAATTTTGCCGGGACGCCATATTATATTGCTCCAGAGCAGGCCATGTCGCACCCGCGTCCAGCAAGTGATCAGTATGCGCTTGCCGTGGTTGCCTACGAGTGGTTGGCCGGGCGGCGTCCATTTGATGGCACCTTTACCGAGATCGTTGCCAAACACCTTTCAGCGCCTCCGCCCCCGATGGGTTCCCAAGTCCCGAATGCGGTAGCGCATGTCCTGATGAAAGCGCTGGCAAAAGATCCACAACAGCGTTTTTCCTGCGTCGCTGAATTCGCGGTGGCGTTGCGGGAGGCGACGGTTGCGACCTATCCTCTTATAAGCGTTGCGTTGCAGCGGTCCACTGTTGCTGACGCCAGTACTGTTGTACATATTTCGGCACAAATGAAGACGGAACGGGCAAGTGATGGACTGATGCAACAGCAGCAGCTTGTGCTCCCCGCAACACCCGCACCTAAAGCCGAGAAACCGCTGCCAACGCCCGCGTACACCGAAGAGAAAACCAGGATGGCTTCACACAAAAAAACGCGGCTATGGAAGCTGTTCAGAGCGCTGCTCTGGGTTGTGCTCGGTGCTTGCCTGGCGCTTCTGTTGTATGCGAGCAGGAACAATAGCGGCTCAATGACAGGGGTGGAGATAACTGTTGTGCTGGCTATGCTCCCGCTCTATATCATGTTGACCGGGATTCTGTTCGGCTGGTGGCTTGGTCCTTTGCTGCTGCTCCTTCCATCGCTTGCATTCCTGCCTCTGGGGGCTTATATTGATGGACGATTCTTGATCGGGCTGATTGTCGTGGCCATGTTCTGCTCATGCTTGACCGGATTTCTTGCGTCCCGGAAAGGGCGACCCCACTTCAAACGAGCCTGGATTGGTATCAGCATCCTGTTCCTGCTCTGTTCCCTGCCGCCCACCTGCATCCTATATCCACCCTCTGGGCCTGAGAATCTGCTTATTGTGGTGCTGGTGGGGGTGCTTCTGCCAATTGTACTGGCCCTGCTCCCTGCTGCCTTGATCACGTGGAATCGTTCCAAGCGCGAGACTGCGGCCCAAAAAGAGAAGATGGCAAGCGCTTGAAGCCTTGCCATCGTGGATCGCTCAGGGATGGTGTAGCCGCTGTTTGACCTGCTGACAGGCAAAATGTATGAAGTCCTTTGCCGCGGCAATTGCCGGGAGAGGATCGCGCCAGTCCACATAATCGTAACTCATCGGCTGGAAGAAGGTCAGGCCAAAATCCAGGAATGCCTTGAGGGGAGGTGCACCGTCTGGCCGTCCCTGGCGCAGCATGGATGCAAGGGTTGTGGTAAAATCACCACGCAGATAGCGCATCCATAGCCCCGTTTTGTAGCCTTCTACGTGGGGAATGGGCTCTCCACAGGCCCATTGATAGAGCATATAAGGGAAATCAACTCCTGCCCGAATTGCCAGCTCTATTGATGCTGAGAGACGCGGGTTGATCTCCATCAGATAGGGTGTCCCTCGATCATCGCGGCGAAACTCTACTTCTGAATATCCTTCCAGAGAGAGTGTGCGGACCAGTTGTTGCGCCTGCTTACCCGTATCTGGCGGTACGGGGATACTCTGACGCAGGACAGAGGCTCCGCCAAGAGGGGGATCTGTGCGTTTGGCCCATTGCGCGAAGCAGGCGTAGAACCGCTCATGTGCGTAGAAGACATGAAGCGCTTCCCGGCGTCCTGACAGATACTGTTGAATCAGAATGCCGGTTCCATGTTGCAGGAGCGTGGTAGCGTGGCGATAGGCTTCCTCCTCTGTTATTACCAACTGGCTTGTCAGGCTTTGCGTTGGTTGAGTCTCCCATGTCCATGAGAGGGCAGGCTTCAGGATTGCTGGTAGGCCGATGTCACGGAGCGCCGCTTTGATATCTTGTTCTTGTGTTACGGTGACAGTGCGTGGAACGGAAAGACCTTGCTCACGGGCCATTTGAAGCGTTGCCTCTTTATCCAGCGCGATGCGCAGACCGGGAGCGGGACTCAAGGCGAGACGCACGCGCTTTTCCAGTTTAGCCCGGTAGCGGTTTATGATCTCGGCTGTCGCATTGGAAGAGACGAACAGTACCCTGGGGCGCGTATACTCAATACAGCGCTTGATTGTCTGGAAATAGATCTCCGCGCTGTCGCCTGCCGGGCAGATATAGGCTTTTCGGCACCAGCGAGACTCATAAGCGGGAGCATGACGTGTTTGATCCATCACTGCAACCTGTAAGCCACGCCGACCTAGTGAGCGGACTGTTGCCAGTGCCTGTCGTAAATGCGCTTCCAGGATGAGCGCATCATAGAGATAGGTGGAATGCTCGACTTGTGTTGTCCCTCGGGATGTCTGAAGCAAGGTCTGACTCATGAATGTTGCCCCTTCCCTATCTTCTGAAATTGCCTGACAACATGAGCTGTAACACGTCTGGCGGTGGCATCAGTCCCGAGAACAAAGCGATAGAGCGGGCCCGCGCCCAGAACGGAGCTAAAGCCCACAAAGTAGAGATTGGGAACGCTGCTCTCGAAGAAAGGAGAAAGCAGAGGTGCTTGCTCGTAAGTGCGGATGCGGGAGAGCAGCGCGTTGTTGAGCATTGGCACTTTCCTGAGATCGCAGCGATAGCCTGTCCCGAGAATAATGTGCTCGACCGTAAGTTGCTTGCCGGAGGAGAGGCGCAGTTCGATTCCACGGTCAGTCTCATGCATATCGACAATCGGTTGTGCCTCATGAATGGTAGCCTTATTCTGAACTCTCGGTCGGAGCCAGGAAGAACCCATCGGCCCATAGAGCTTGCTTGTGACGGTTGCTTTCAGCGATTTAGGCAGCTTATAGAAGGCGTACGGGAGCTTTTCCAGTGTCCAGCTTACCCAGTCCGAGTTTATCCCGGCTCTGGGATGAAGAATGCGGTGCAGGAAGGTATCGTCGGGTGTTTCGCCTTTAATCCAGGTCAGCGGACGGCGCGAGATCAGGTGTACACGCGCTCCGCTTTCCTGCGCCAGTGCGGCAGTTTCCAGTGCGCTCTGTCCGCCTCCGATGACCGCGATCTCTTTGTCCTGAAAGCGTGTGAACTGCTTATGGGTCGAGGCATGAGAGACCAGTTCGGGGCTGAACTTTTGAAAGGCCTCGGGCTGATAGGTATAGTAGTGCAGGCCGTGTGCCATAATCACAACCCGGCTGGAGAGCTTCCCGCCATCGTCCCGGGTTAGCAAGAACTGCCCATCCTGCTGTTCTATATCTGTAATGAAGGTTTCCTGGATCTCAGGAACCAGTTGCTCTTGAAACCAGAGTCCATAGCGAATAAAGAGCTCAATCGGGAGCGGCTCGCCTGGCATGTAGCCAATCTCGCGAAAAAAGGCCTTGATACTGCCTTTTCCAGTTGGATCAGAGAGGCTGCTTGCCCACCATTCCGAGCGGAGCCACATGCCGTCGGGCATATAGTCCCGCCAGAGCTGAAGCGGTTTCCCAAAGATCGCTACTCGAAGGCCGTGATGCAACAAATGCGCCGCGATTGAAAGTCCATAGGGCCCGGCTCCGATAACCACCACATCGTATGTCATTTCTGATGTTGCTGATGAAGCCGGTTGTTGATCTAATAGCTGTCTCATATACGTCCTCCTTACAGAAGCTCTTGTGTGATAAAAGCAAGCAGACAACCTGTAGAGACTTCCGCGGCAACCGAGCAGAAGCCTTAAACGCGGCCAGTGTAGACAGCCTCCTGAATGGCGTCGAGGGAGGAATCATCTGATGTGTGGTGCATGGCCTGGTAGACCGTGCGGATCATGAAACATGCCTCGGTGCAGGCTACTGTGAGCCACCCCAGACTCAACCCGACCAAACCTCCCATCCTGGCTCCTAGCGCAGCCGCTCCCAGTTCCACAATGCAGCAGAGAAACATAGGAAGCACTATGTGCAGAATGCGCTGACGCAGACGATAGATTGTGACAAAATGATAGCGTATGGTTGCTGGAAAAACGCTTAAGCCCAGAATTTGCAGACACAGGACGGCCTGCTCATTATGGCGATAGCCAAAGAGAGACATCACAAAACCGGCGCACACAAACAAAACCCCATACGCGATACCACTGAGTGGCACGGAGAGGCCAAGTGTTATCCGAACGTTTGACGTCAGGCTCTCCGGGTGTGCCGCCGCCCGCGCGTTGAGTATGGTGGTCAGCGCAAGCGGGATCATCGTCAGGAAATTGGCGATCATCCAGGCTGAATAGAATATTGCATTGGTTGTTGCCGAAAGACTCATCGTCACCAGCACAGGTAACAGCAGCGGCGTTGCCTGAAGGGTCAGATTGAAGAGATAGTGCTGTCCGGCAGTTTTCCCCGGTTTTTTCAGCCAGTTCCAATCACTCCAGATACGCATTCTGTGTCTGTGTTGTCCCTTTATCATCCAGTATAAGAAGAGCACCATCATCGAGCAAACATTCCCGATGATCCAGGTTACATAAATACTCGCCCATGATTTATGCAGCAGACCAAGTTCAACGGGAAGCAGCGCGAGCAGCTTGATGCAAGCAAACAGAATATTGCGCAAGAGCTGTTGCGTGCCGCACAGCAAACCGAGGAGCGCCTGATCCAGAACGAGTGTACAGGCTGTCAGGCTTACCCCGGTTGCGAAGAAGAGGACGGTCATGATGCTGGTGCGTAGTTCATGAAAGTGAGAGGATAAGGACGGAACCAGCAGGGCGAAGAGAATTCCGGCAAGCGTTCCCATCAGGCTGGCGAGTAGCAGTGAGGCCCCGATCAGGCAGGCACGTTTTTCAGTTGTGCGTGGCAGCTCGCCAATCAAAAAGGTGCCCAACCCTACCGTACTGATGGTACCGAGGAGCATCATGGCGGAGATGATCGCGGTACTGATGCCTACCACGCCCTTTGGGAAACGGAGCGAGACAATCCACCAGTAGATAAAGCCCATGCCCGAGGTTACCACGCTAGTGCCGATAAGTGAGCCAGCATTTGTCAGCAGGTCACCGTAGGTTTTGAACCAGTATTGAAGCTTTGCTTTCATCACCTCATCCTTCCGCATTATCGCCGTGTCCGGGTGAGCGCCGCGCTATAGCTTCGGAGGACCTGTTTTACCGGAATGCGGGCCCTGATATACATCCGCTTCAGTACGGGGGCCTCTTCCTCCTGGTGGAGCAGCAGCCGGAACGCTTCGATACTCATGCCTGGCGTAACCATCAGGCGCTCAAGGCTGAATGGGTGTGAGGTAACGGCACAGGTCGCGAAGTTGACGGCACAGGCCGAGGTAAAACCAAGCTGCTGCACCAGTTCGCGAACATCGGGTGTATAGTAGCCGAAGGGATAGGCAAAGCTACAGATCTCCTGTCCTAAGCGCTGCTCAAGAATCAGTTTGCTGAGCGCGATTTCTTCTCGCGCCAGGGAGAGTGGCAGAAGATCCAGCGCGGGGTGCGTATGGGTATGCGCTCCGCACTCAATCCCGGCCCATCTGATCTCCTCAATCTGGGCCCAGTTGAGCATGGGGCGTTCGGTCTCGTTCTCGGGGCGAAGCCATGTACTGGTTTTTCCGATATAGGCCGTGGTGATATAGAGCGTAGCCGTAAACTGGTAGCGCGTCAGGATGGGCAGCGCATAATCATAGAAATCGGCAAAGCCATCATCAAACGTGATCACAACCGGCTTCGCGGGAAACGGTATCTTTCCCTGCATGGCCTTGAGGCACTGGGTCACGTTGAGTGGCGTATAGCCATTGCGATGCAGGTAATCCATTTGAGCCGCGAACATCACCGGGGCAACAGCGAGCTGCTTGAAGCGCGGGTTCGCCGATTGGGAGATGCTATGATACATGAGAATGGGGATATACCGTTCTGCGGTCTTCATCAACATACCTGATCCTTTCTTCCTGTGGGAACCTGGTGGCCTCTTTGCTGGTACGGCAACAGCATCGGTTCCGGCATGCTGCCATAGAGATAGCCCGTCACGGCAGCACCAATCCCTGCCAGAATTGTCAGCGCCTTTTGCAGTGATACTTGTTCGCAATGAAGCAGCGAGCGGATAAGTAGCGCGGGCACAATACCGAGTAGCAACCGAAAGGTATAGCTTTGCTCGGTCGCCAGACTTGCGTGCTGGCCGACAAAGCGGGCGATCATCGCTTTGGAGATGCCTTCCGCGAAGCAGCGTTGCACGAAGTATTTCCATGCTATGCGGCTCTGAGGCACCCGGTGATAGACCCGGGCCTCGGGCTGATACAGACAACGCATCCCCGGCTGTTGCTGCTGCACGCGGATACATAGTTCGGTCTCCTCGCAGCCAAGCGGCAGTGTTCCGATACGCCCGATATGGCTGCGGAAGCCACCAGAGCGCTTCAATACCTCCTTGCGAAATGCCATATTTGCGCCGATCACATTCCGTACGATTGTGTTCTGTTCGGGCATGCCTCGATAGGTACAGCCAACTACCCAGTAAAACTCCTCCGGGAACCAGCGTGGTGTTTGGCCGGGCCAGAGAGGAAGTATCGAGCCTCCAGTAGCTGCAACTGTGGGATCTGTGAAGCCTTCTATGAGCTGTGCAAGCCATGACGTGGTGGCGATCGCGTCATCGTCGAGAAACGCAATCACGCTACCCCGGGCAACATCAAGACCGGTATTGCGCGCTCCCGAGAGGCCAGGAGCATGGTGGTTCTCCACTACCTGAATGTCCGGCATAGAGGCTTGTAGTTGCTGATAGAGAGTCTGATTATGGTCGCTGACAACGATAATCTCTCTGGCCGGAAGGGTTTGCCGTCGAACCGAGGCAATGGCTTCCTGAAGGGGCTGCCAGCGGTCCAGACTATAGGTGCAGATGACTACTGAGACATCTGCTTTCTGTGGTTCCTCCACAGGCATCGTCCTTTCCGTTTTTATACCGATATCTTTTCTTTCGTGTGAAGCTGCGTAGGAAGCGTCTTGAGTGGCTCTGTATGCACGGTTTCCCCCTGGTGCCACTCATGCACAATGGTACTGAGGACGCGCCAGCCATCGCGGATCGTATGCAGGTTGCTGCGTCCATAGATGCGTAGATTCTCGATACTCGGGATCTCTGCAATGCCAAGACGCGCCTTCAGCATGCGGAGATAGAGCTGTGTTTCCACCTCAAATCCCTCGCTGTCGAGCTGGATCTGATCGAGGCAAGAGCGCCAGAAGGCCACATAGCCATAACAGAGGTCGCTAATATTGGTGCCAAACAGCAGGTTGACGATATGGCAGAAAATGGCGTTCCCCAGGCGGCGGAGCGGCGTGATATCGAAGCTGCCGCCGCCCGGCTTGAAGCGTGATCCTTTAACGCAGTCATAGCCCTCCATCAGGACACTGACGAAGCGCGGAATCTCTGTCGGGTCTGCCGAGCCATCTGCATCGAGCATGATAATGATGTCCCCCCGCGAGACGGCAAATCCAGTGCGGAGCGCCTCGCCTTTCCCTCTCCCTGCCTGGGTAACAATCTGGATGGAGGGGAGAAGCTGTCGGGCTACCTGGATTGTATTGTCTGTGGAATGCCCATCTACCAGTATGACCTCATCAACAATGGATGGGAGTAAGGGCAAAATACAGGGGAGGTTTTGTTCCTCGTTCATTGCCGGGATTATCACACTGACCCGTGGTTTCTGTGTTCTTCCTGGTCGTATTTTCACCTTTTGTATCACCTTTCCAGAGCCGTGTAGCCAGACGTTCAATGCTCTTTGCGCTCTGCGTGCTGGCTCCATCACAGAGCCAGTGATTCTTGCTCGTTGATACAGCTTGTTATGGGCAAAAAAGAACAATTGTTGGCTTTAGTATACGAATACGCAGGAAAGAAATATGTGCGGCTATCTATTTGGAGACTGCATATAATTAGCACGAAGCGTTTCTGCTTCTCCGCATTTAGATGGTGCGTAACCGTTATCCCACCCCTTTGCGATACCCTTGTTGTTGGGTGTGTATACTGGAACTGGCAGAGAAACGCGATGGTGAAGAGATTGCCC
>Ga0164243_10010684_pt1 | contig 13175 bp, 10 predicted proteins | sample OricompcompostOP_FD_108781 | JGI IMG/M metagenome (GOLD analysis project Ga0164243, IMG submission 108781) | Organic Plus compost microbial communities from Emeryville, California, USA - Original compost - Organic plus compost (OP) | ecosystem: Engineered > Solid waste > Mixed feedstock >... | reverse complement strand
TGTAGCTGTCCATGAGCCAGCTCCCTGAGATGTTGCAGGAGGTGAGGACCTGGCGGCGCAGGAAGTCGACCTTGCTGTCGCGGGGCAGCACCGGCATCCCCTTGTGGTTCGGCGCGAAGGACGATCCCATGTAGAGGCCGAACACGGCAAGCTGCACCCCGAGGAAGGCGAAGCCCATGCCGATCGGAAGGAAGTAGAAGACCACCGCGAGATAGAGCACAGCGCGTCCGACGAGCATCCCGATCTCGAGCCCGCGCTTGTCGACGGGGCCGCGGCCGAAGACGTTCCGGAAGCCGTGCAGGTGCAGGTTCAGGCCCTCCAGCAGGAGGATCGGGAAGAAGAAGTAGCCCTGGCGCCGAGTGAACCAGCCGTAGATCCCGGTGGCCTTCGCCGCATCCTCCTCGGTGAAGGAGATGAAGTCGCGACCGACGTCGGGATCCTTGCCGAGCAGGTTCGGATTGGCGTGATGCCTCGAGTGCTTGGTCATCCACCAGGAGTAGCTGATGCCGACGAAGAGGTTCGCGAGGGTGCGTCCCACCCTGTCGTTCGCCTTGCCCGACTCGAATACCTGGCGGTGCGACGCCTCGTGCGCCAGGAAGGCGAACTGGGTGAGGACGATGCCGAGCGCCCCGGCCATGCACAGCTGGAACCAGCTGTCGCCGAGCAGGACGAAACCGGCGATCACCCCGCCCAGGGCGGTCAGGATGAGCGAGAAGACGATGAGGTAGAAGCCGGTGCGCCTGCGCAGCAGTCCGGCGTCGCGGACGCGGTGCAGCAGGGCGGAGTACTCGGTGGTCGGGTTGCTCCTGTCGCCGCCGGGACGCGTCCTGATCAGCACGGAACGTGGGGCGGGAGGTGCGAGCAGATCGGACAACTGAGCCTCGCTTCGGGGCGTGACTTCCCAGCCGGCGGTGCGAGCAAGAGGCTCTGTAGATGCCCCAACCATAACGACGCAGGCTGGACATCCCATGTGCAGCGGGGCCGGCGCGCCGGACGCGGATCAGCCCGCGACGCCGAGGGCCTCGAACGGATGCCCCAGCCGCCACCACGGCCCGGGGCCGTCGAGCGCGCCGTCGAGGACCAGCGGCACCGTGATCCGCTGTCCCCCCGCGGTGAAGACGACGGAGCCGGCCTCATCGCCCTTCTCCGCGACACGCAGGCTCCCGGTCCTGAGCGTCGATGCGACGGGGGCGGACGCCCACAGCACCGCCGAGACGTCCTCCGCCGCAACGGCCATGGCCCTGTCGCCCCACGGCGTGCTGTACTCGGCGAAGGCCTGCCCCGCGCCGGCGAGCCTGACCTCGCGGAATCCGGCCTCCGCGCTCTCGAGCATGGCGCGTGCCGCGGGGAACAGGGTGTCGTGGTCAGGACTGCCGAGGACCACCCCGATCACGGTGACCGTCGAGTCGCCGACCGGCACGTCGGCGGTGAACAGCAGGCAGGCTCCGGCCTGCTCGAGGGTTCCCGTCTTGACCCCGTCGACCCCGTCGATGCCGAGCAGCCGGTTGGTGCTCGCGTAGGTCCCCACCCGAGGCAGGCTCACCGAGGGCAGCGAGACGATCGAGGAGACCACCGGATCGGCGACGGCCAGCTTGCCGAGCTCGATCAGGTCGGCCGCCGTGCTGGTGTTCGCCGGGTCGATCCCGGTGGGCTCGACGACGGTGGTGCGGGCCAGCCCGTGCTCGGTGAGCCAGCCGCCCACCCCGGCCAGGTAGGCCTCGCGCGAGCCGAAGGCCCACTCGGCGAAGGCGTCGGCGTAGTTGTTGGCCGAGACCACCAGCACGACCTTCATCGTGTCGAGCTGGCTGAGGCTCAGCCCGGCCGGCATCGCCGCCACGGTCCCCTGCACAGCGAGGTACCTGGCGTAGAGCGCGGCATCGTCGGCGTCGAAGGTGATGGTCGGTCCCGGCTCTCCCGGCCGGAGCGGCCTGGCCTCGAGCGCGGCCAGCACGGTGATCACCTTGGTGATGCTCGCGATCGGCATCGGCTCGTCGCCCCCCGCAGAATCGAGCACTCCCTCGTAGCCCACCGCGCCGATGGCGGCGGCCCCGACGGCGGGCCAGGCGATCGCCGGTTCCTGCACGGCGACGGGTCCCGGCGCGATCTCGGCCGCAGCGGCGGCGGGGACCGGGGCGAGAAGAGCTGTCGGCAGGTAGACCCCGGCGCCGACGACGAGGAGCACGCCGAGCCCGGCGGCGATCCGGCGGCGCAGGTATACCCGGCGGCGGCCGGCTGGCCGGGGCACTGACTGCATGAGCCCAGGGTAGCGAAGGCGCGACGAGGGCTCAGCGCGGCGAGTGCTCGTGGCGCAGCGCCCAGAGCGCGACCGCGCCGGCGGACGCCACGTTCAGCGAGTCCACGCCATGCAGCATCGGGATGGTCACCACCGTGTCGGCGGCGGAGATCGCCGCTCTGCTGAGCCCGTCGCCCTCGGCCCCCAGCACCAGGGCTATCCGCTCGTGACCGCTCGCCGCGAAGGAGTCGAGCGGGATCGCGTCCTCGGCGAGGGCGAGGGCTGCCAGGTGGAACCCGGCGGAATGCAGCAGGTCGACGGCCTCCGGCCACTCGGGAAGACGGGTCCACGGCACCTGGAACACGGTCCCCATGCTCACCTTAACGCTGCGCCGGTAGAGCGGGTCGGCGCAGCGCTGGCTCACCAGCACGGCGTCGGCACCGAGTCCGGCCGCCGCGCGGAAGATCGCGCCGACGTTCGTGTGATCGACGACGTCCTCGACGACGACCACGAGCCGGGCATCCGTCAGCAGGGTCGCCGGGTCGGGCAGCACCGGGCGCTGCATCGAGGCCAGCGCACCGCGATGCACCTCATACCCGGTGACCGTCCGGAGCAGCTCGGGCTCGCCCAGGTAGATCGGCACCTCGTCCCCGACCATCCCGGAGATCTCATCGAGCCATTTGCCCTGCAGCAGCACGGAACGCGGGCGATGGCCCGCCGCCAGCGCGCGGGCGATCACCTTCGAGCCCTCGGCGATGTAGAGCCCGTGCTCCGGCTCGGTCCGGCGGCGCAGCACCACGTCGGTGAGCGCGACGTAGTCGGCCAGCGCGGGGTCCGCGGCGTCGGCGATCCGCACCAGGTTCACGGCTCTCCCTCCCGAGTCGGAAACATATCCGAAAACTCCGGTGTTTAGTCTGGTGGTGCGGCGGCACGGTCCGCCGCGGATGGAGTTCACCTGATGTCGAGTGCACCGGCTGCAGTGCTGCCCTCCCGCGAGGGCTGGCCGACGGCGACCGAGGAGCAGATCGACCGGGTCGCCGGGCTCATCGATGGGCGCAGCGTCGCGGTGCTCACCGGGGCCGGGGTGAGCACCGATTCCGGCATCCCCGACTACCGCGGCGCCGGTGCCCTGCCCAGGAACCCGATGACCTTCTCCCAGTTCGCCGCCAGCGCCGACTACCGCAAGCGGTACTGGGCCGGCAGCCACCTCGGCTGGAAGCGCTTCGACGGCTCGGAGCCGAACCTCGGGCATCTCACCATCGCCCGGCTCGAGGCCGCGGGCGTCGTCAACGGCGTCGTCACCCAGAACGTGGACGGGCTGCACCTGCGGGCGGGATCGCGCCGGGTGGTCGACCTGCACGGCACGATGGACCGGGTGGTCTGCCTGAGCTGCGGCCAGGAGTTCTCGCGCTCCGACATCGCGGCCAGGATCACCGAGGCGAACCCCTGGCTGGACGAGCCGGACTCGTACGAGCTCGGCCCGGACGGCGATGTCGAGTACACCCAGCTCGACGACTTCGTGGTCCCGGAGTGCAGCGTCTGCGGCGGGGTGCTCAAGCCCGAGGTGGTGTTCTTCGGCGAGTTCATCCCGACCGAGAAGTTCGTCGAGGCCTCGGCCCTGGTCCGCCGGGCCGACGTCCTGCTCATCGCGGGCTCGTCCCTGGTGGTGAACTCGGGCATCCGCCTGCTCGACCAGGCGAGCAAGCGGCACATCCCGGTCGTGATCATCAACCGAGGCGTGACCAAGGGCGACCCCCGTGCGACGATCAAGATCGATGCTGGCACCTCGGAGACTCTGAGCCGGATCGCCGCCAGGCTGAGCTGAGCACGGCTCGCGTGCCGGTTCGTCCCCCCGACCCGGCAGACTGGGGTCATGACACTGCTCTACCTCGTTCGTCACGGTGAGACCGATTGGAACCTGTCCCGGCGCATCCAGGGCAGCACCGACATCCCGCTCAATGACACCGGCCGCGAGCAGGCGAGGGCGACCGGCCGCCTGCTGGCCCGTCGCCGCTGGGACCGGATAGTCTCCAGCCCGCTCGGTCGGGCGCTCGAGACCGCGCGGCTGATCGGCACCGAGGTCGGGATCGACGAGGTCGAGACCCTGCCCGAGATCGTGGAGCGCTCGTACGGCGAGGCCGAGGGGCTCAACGCCCAGCAGCTGGCCGAGCGCTTCCCCAGCGATCACAGCGGCCTCGACGCCCGCGACGTCCCCGGTCGGGAGGATCGCGAGGCGGTCGCCGCTCGGGCCATCTCGGCGCTGATCGCCTATGCGGAGGCCCACCCCGGCGAGAACGTGATCGTCACCACCCACGGGGGTCTCATCCGCGCCGTGCTCAACGCCGTGGCGGCCGGCGCCGGCAGCCACCACGGCCGGCAGATCACCAACGGCTCGATCCACAGCTTCCGGGTCGACGACGGCGGACTCAGCCTGGTCGCCTTCGACGACCCGATCGAGGAGGAGACCGAGGCCGGCGAGGACTTCAGCGAGCAGAATCCGGCCGAGGAGAGGGAGCCGGCCGGCTAGGTGTGTCTCCTGAAACGGCGGGTCCAGGCGACGGCGGCGTTCAGGACGGCTGCTGACCGAGAGGCGGTGGTGAGCTTGCCGTAGCGGGTCGCGATGCCGTGCCATTGCTCGAGGATGGCGAAGCGGCGTGCGATCGCATGTCCAGCCGGTGTCGTGACGAGCTCGCCCCTCTCCCCTGCGTGTCACGGCTGTGGCGAGACGGGATTCAGCTCCCGCAACCGGTCCGGGGCATTACGGTGGGGCCCGGGTATTCCTGCAAGGGAATGGAACGCGGAGGACATATGGTCAAGGCGGCGGAGACAAACCTCGCTGGTGTGCTGGAGGGCAAGAAGCAATACCAGGTGCCCCTGTACCAGCGGGTCTACTCGTGGGGCAAGCCGCAACTCGACCAGCTGTGGAATGACATCGCCGAGCTCGCAGCCACTCGCCGTGAGGAGCCGGCCGCCACGCACTTCATCGGCTCCTTGGTCCTCTCTCAGAGCCCGGACTACTCCATCGTCGGTGTCTCGAAGCTGCTCGTCGTCGACGGCCAGCAGCGCCTCACGACTCTGACGCTCTTGCTCGCCGCGCTGCGCGATCACCTGATCGAGACCGGCGATTCCGAGCGCGCCCATGGCATTCAGGCGCAGTACCTGGTCAACGTATACGACAAGGACAAGCCCACGAAGGTCCTCCCGACCCAGGCGGATCGTGAGTCCTACCTATCGGTCGTGCGTTCGGCCCCGGATGCGGGAGGCAGTGACAAGGTCGGCGAGGCGTACAACCACTTCCGCGCGAAGATCGCCGCGGCCGACGACCCCGATGACCCGCACGACCTCGAGGAGATCGAGAACGCCGTCGTCAACGGCCTAGCCCTCGTGGTTGTCACTGCCGAGTCCCGGGACAATGCGCACCGCATCTTCGAGTCCCTCAACAACACCGGCCTGCAGCTGACGCAGTCCGATCTGCTCAAGAACTACCTGTTCATGCGGCTCGGGGAGCGCGGCGAGGTCATCTACGACAGCGTCTGGCTCCCGCTTGAGAAGAAGCTCAGCGCGGAGAACCTCGAGCTGCTCTTCTGGCTCGACCTGGTCCAGACGGACGAGCGTGCCAAGCAGTCTGACACCTACATCGGGCAGCAGAAGCGCCTGGAGAAGCTGGCGGGGCCGGCCGAGATCGAGGCCGAGGTCGTGCGCATCGCCCAACTCGGCGACGTCCTCGCGACGATTCTCGAACCGTCCCACGAACCCGACCCCGAGATCCGACGCCGGCTCACCCGCATCCGAGCGTGGGGCTCGACCACCGCATACCCCGTCGTCATGCGGATCCTCGACCGCCGGGCCGCGAGAACGGCGTCGGCCGAGCAGGTGCTACGGGCGCTGACCTACCTGGAGTCGTACTTCGTCCGGCGCATCGTGATCGGACGCGCGACCGCCAACCTCAACCGCACGCTCCTTCAGGCAGTGGGTGCGATCGCGGATGCCACCGAGGTGGACGTCGCTCTGCGCGACTACCTCTCGCGTGGGCGCAAGTACTACGGCACAGACAAGCAGGTGCGCGACGCCGTCGGGACTGTCCCGTTCTACTGGCAGGGCCGAGGAGCTCAGAAGAAGCTGATCCTGCAGTGGCTCGAAGAGTCCTACGGGTCCAAGGAAGTCGTGGACCCGAAAAACCTCACCATCGAGCACGTTCTGCCACAGACGCTGACCGACGCCGTACGCGAAACCTTCGCGCTGGGCCTTCCCGAAGGTGCCGACGTCACCTACGAGCATGATCGGCTCGTACACACGATCGGCAATCTCACCCTCACCGGATACAACAGCGAGCTGAGCAACCGGGGGTTCGACGAGAAGCGGACCCTGCTCGCCGAGAGCGGACTGCGCATGAACCAGGAGATCGCCGGCCACGAGGTCTGGGGCGCCGCCGAGATCGCGAAGCGCAGCGCCCACCTGGCCGAGAAGATCATCGCCCTATGGCCCGGCCCCGACGAGGCCGTGGCCGGCGCCGACGTCGAGGAGCCGTCTGCGATGCGCCGACTCGTCGCATCGATAGTCGCCGAGATCCCTGCCGGCCGATGGACGTCGTACGGAGAGGTCGCTCTCGTGGCTGGCTCGTACCCTCAGCCGGTCGCGGCCGTCATCACCAACAACCCGATGCAGGGCGCCTGGCGGGTAATGCAGACGGGCGGGACGATCTCACCCGGCTTCCGATGGCTCGACCCGGATCGGACCCAGGACCCGCTCGAGTATCTGGAGTCTGAGGGCTTGACGTTCGACGACGGCGGGCACGCCGCCGTCGAGCAGTTCCTTGGCGCCGAGGAGCTCGCTGAGCTCGCAGGGTTGGAGATCGACCAGAACCGCCGTGTGGCCCCTGGAGCGCGACCGCTCCTCGGGCAGAGGAAGGCGTTCTTCGAACGAGTGCACGATCTCGGCGAGGCAACATCGACAGAAACCACGTCGTGGGGGAAGGGCACGACGAACAACTACCTCGATGTCCGTCTGGGCACTGCAGGCGCGCATGTCGTCCTCTCGGCCACAACCCGTGAGCCGGCGGTTCACTGCCACTTCTATATCCAGAACGACAAGGCCCTGTTCGCACGCCTGCACGAACACCGCAGCGAGATCGAAGCTGCCATCGGCGCCCCGCTCGAATGGAACGACGGCCCCGCGGTCAAGTCGAGCAACATCGGCCTTCACAAGGACGGCGACTGGCGCGATGACGACAACGCACTGGAGCTTGCGCAGTGGCTGGTCACCATGGCCGACAAGTTCGCCGAGGTCTTCTCGCGATACCTGTGACGCCGACTGGCACGGCACCGATCTCGCCCGGCAGGTCGGCCTGTCTGCATCCGCCTCAGTCGAGCTCCGCGGAGAGCGATGGTCTGTCTCGCCGAGCCCGGCCGGCCAGCGGCGTGACAGCGATCAGCCGCGCTACCGGATGACCGGCGCCTCGCCCTCCATCATCCCGGTGACCAGCTCGTGCAGCCGCCTCGCCGACTCGTCCCAGTTGAACTCGGCGGCGTGCTCCTTCGCCAGCGCGCTGAGCCGCAGCCACTCCCCCTCCTCGTCCATCGAGCGCACCGCGTCGGCGAAGGCCGCGGGATCCTCCTGGTCGAAGAAGACGGCGGCATCCCCTCCCACCTCGTGGAAGAGCGGGATGTCGCTGATCACCAGCGGCGTGCCCGAGGCCAGCCCCTCGATCAGCGGGATGCCGAAGCCCTCGTCGCGGCAGGCGGAGACCATCGCCGTCGCCTCGGAGAGGATCCGGTAGTACTCCTCGTCGGTGACGCCGTTCTCGAACCGGATCGACCCGGCCGGCGCCAGGGCCTCGATGCGGGACCTGGCCTCGTCGCTGATCCGGCTCAGCAGGCGCAGGGTGTAGCCGGGAAGCAGATGCATCGCCCTGGCCAGGGTCTCCACGTTCTTGTTCGGCATGAAGGTGCCCATGTAGACCAGGGTCTTGCCGAGCGCTCCGTCGCCGGGCGGATAGCTCCTGGGGGGCAGGCCGGGATCGTCGACGGCCGGGCGGATGACCGACAGCGGCCGCTTGGTCAGCCTGGCCTCGATCATCTCCCGCTCGCAGTTGTACGAGCCGGTGACCACGGCGTCAGCCCGGTTGAGGTTCCACCGGCCCGGCCAGTAGGTGACGTGATACAGGAACCAGACCAGGCGCACCAGCGGGTTGAACTCGGCTGGCGGCTTCCTGGTGCGGTAGAAGACCATGTCGTGCACGGTCAGCACGAGTTTGTAGCCCCTGCGGCCGGTGGAGCCGATGGTCTGCATCGGGCAGAACACGATGTCGGGATGCTCGCGGTTGAGGGTGAGGAGCGGGATGAACGGCTCGAGCAGGCTGTGGCCGGGGCGAGCCTTGATCCATGGCAGGTCGGGGAGCATCTCGAGCTGCCGCTCATCGTGGATGAGCATGGTGACCGGATGCAATCTTGAGAAGGCGCCGACCAGGCCGGCGGTGTATCGACTGATGCCGTCGTGGCGTCCCAGGCGCGTGAAACGGCAGTCGAAGATGACCTTCACTCCTCAGGTTCCTCCTTCTTCCCCCAGGTGCGGACCGAGCTCGTCGAGAAAGCCTGTGATCGCCTCGGCGGCCGGCGCCGGCGATTCGTAGTGGATGAGGTGGCCGACGCCGGGCAGGACGGCGAGCCTGGCATCCGCCATCCGCTCGGCCATCGCGCGGACCGCGTCGAGCGGGGTGATGTCGTCGAGCTCCGCCGCCACCAGCAGCACCGGGATGCGGATGTCGTGCACGTACTCTCCGACGTTGTTCTCGACCGAGGCGGCGAAGGTCTCGATCACGAAGTCGCGGTCGTGGAAGCGGTTGAAGTAGGTGTTGTGCTGGTCGTGGATCCAACGGCGCATCGCCCGGTCCTTGCTCTTCGCGAGGCTCACGGTGACGAAGGCGGTGGCGATCCTGCTGCGCAGCAGGCGCTCGGCGATCGGGCGCGGCAGCATGCCGTTGAGGCGGTACCAGCCCACGGTGATGAAGGTGCCGACCCGATGCGGCGACTCGAGGCCGGGTACGGCGATCGGGTTGATCAGCACCAGCGCCGGCGTCTTCAGGCCGCTCGAGACGGCCTGGGCGGTGACGATCGTGCCGAAGGAGTGCCCGAGGACGACCGCCCTCCCCTCCAGGCCGAGCTCGCGCACGAAGGCGCTGAACCACTGCCCGTAGCCGGCCGCGGAGTGCGGCAGCTCGGTCATCGGGGTCGAGGCGCCGAAGCCGGGCAGGTCGGGCGAGATCCAGCGGATGCCCGGGCTGTGCGCGACCACCGGCTCGAGGCCGTGGTGCTCGCCCCGGTAGCCGTGACTGGCGACGATGGTGACCGCGGCGTCCGGCTCGCCGTACACCCAGTATCTGGTGGTGCTTCCGAACAGAGCGATCTCGTGCTCTTCGACGGGAATCCGGCTGAGCAGCTCGGCGTAGGGCGACGGTGATGACATCGGGTCAAGTCTAGGGAGTGCCCGGCGTGGTCGGGGCGAGGCGAGCCAGCCTAGACTTGTGCCTGACGGCTCGCGTGGCCACCGAACGGCGTGAGAACACGACCTGAGAAGACGACTCCGGGGAGGGGCTTCGTGAGCTTCACCGCACCCATCCAGCTGCCCGGTCTCAGCCTCGACCCCCGCTGGTACCGCCGGTCGGTCTTCTACGAGGTGATGGTCCGCTCCTTCGTCGACAGCAACGGGGACGGATCGGGTGACCTGCAGGGCCTGCTCGGCAAGCTGGACTACCTGCAGTGGCTGGGCGTCGACGCGCTGTGGCTTCCCCCGATCTACCAGTCCCCGCTGCGCGACGGCGGCTACGACGTGTCCGACTTCACGAGCATCCTGCCCGAGTTCGGCACCCTCGAGGAGTTCAGGGAGCTGGTGACCAAGGCTCACGAGCGCAACATGCGGATCGTGATCGACTTCCCGCTCAACCACACCTCGGACCAGCACGAGTGGTTCCAGCAGTCCAGGGCTGACCCCGAAGGACCGTACGGCGACTTCTACGTCTGGAGCGACACCGACGAGAAGTATCCGAACATCCGCATCATCTTCGTGGACACCGAGGAGTCGAACTGGGCCTTCGACCCGGTGCGCAGGCAGTTCTACTTCCATCGCTTCTTCTCCCACCAGCCGGACCTCAACTTCGAGAACCCTGCGGTGCAGGAGGCCGTGTTCGACATCCTGCGCTTCTGGCTCGACCTCGGTGTGGACGGGGTTCGGCTTGACGCGATCCCCTACCTGTTCGAGTCCGACGAGGGCAACGGCGAGGGCGAGGCGCCGACCCACGAGTTCATCAAGCGGATCCGGCAGCTGTTCGACGACGAGTACCCGGGCCGGATCATGATCGCCGAGGCCAACCAGTGGCCGCGCGAGGTCGCAGCCTTCCTCGGAACCGAGGAGGAGCCGGAGTGCCACATGGCCTTCGACTTCCCGGTGATGCCGCGGATCTTCTACTCGCTGCGCTCGCAGAACGCCGAGGAGCTGAAGCGCATCCTCGCCGAGACGACCGACATCCCGGCCAGCGCCGGCTGGGGGGTGTTCCTGCGCAATCACGACGAGCTCACCCTGGAGATGGTGAGCGAGGAGTACCGCCAGGCCATGTACGGCTGGTACGCCTACGACCCGCGGATGCGCTCGAACATCGGGATCCGACGGCGGCTCGCCCCGCTGCTCGACAACTCCAGGGCTGAGCTGGAGCTCGTCCACGCCCTGCTGTTCAGCCTGCCCGGCAGCCCGTTCCTCTACTACGGGGACGAGATCGGGATGGGCGACAACATCTGGCTGCCCGACCGCGACTCCTCGCGCACTCCGATGCAGTGGACGCCGGACCGCAACGCCGGCTTCTCCAGCGCGGATCCCGGCAAGCTCTACCTGCCCATCGTGCAGTCGCTGGTCTACAACTACACGCTGGTGAACGTCGAGTCGCAACTGGCGCAGTCCCGCTCTCTGCTGCACTGGGTGCGTAACGTCATCCACGTGCGCAAGGCGCATCCGGTGTTCGGGCTCGGCGACCTGACCGTGCTGGAGACCGACCACGACTCGGTGCTCGCCTTCGTGCGCGGCTACGCGGGCTCGGGCAGCCAGTTCGGGGATGCGCCGGAGAACGTGCTGTGCATCTTCAGCTTCGCCCACAACCCGGCCTCGGTGACGATCACCGCCCCCCAGTTCGCCGGGGAGGGCCTCTACGACCTGTTCGGCGGCGGCCAGTTCCCGGCGTTCACCGACGACGGCTCGCTCACCGTCACCCTCGGAACCCAGAATTTCTACTGGTTGCACGTCGGAACCGGCGCGGCACCGGGATTTGCCGGAGGTCGCTCATAGAGTGACGGCGTGGATGGCACGCGCGTCGGAGGCTCAGAGCCGCCGTTTCCCTCGGAGCGTCCGGTCTCCGATGCCGCTGCGGCGTCGGAGCAGGTGATCGAGGTCACCCTGGACGGCTTCGACGAGCTCATGCTCGTCTCGGCCGCGACACCGGATGCCGAGGCCGACGCCGTCATCGCCGCGGAGAGCTTCGACATCGAGTCGATCATCAGGGTGGAGTCCCCGGCTTGGTGCGAGTCGCTCGCCGTATTCGACCTGGAGACCACCGGTATCGACATCGAGACCAGCCGCATCGTCTCGGCGCACGTCGGCGTGATCGACGGCGCGGGTCATCCGGTCGAGGGCAGGTCGTGGCTGGCCGATCCCGGCGTCGAGATCCCGGATGGCGCGGTCGCCGTGCACGGCATCAGCACCGAGCGGGCGAGGGCGGAGGGCCGCCGCGCGGCGGAGGTGGTCGCCGAGATCCTCGAGGCCCTGCGCGAGGTGCTCGGCCGCGGACTGCCGCTGACGATCTACAACGCCCCGTACGATCTCAGCCTGCTGAACCGGGAGGCGCTGCGCCACGGTCTGGAGCCGCTGATCGACCCCTCCCCGGTGATCGACCCCCTGGTGATCGACAAGGCGATGGACCGCTACCGGCCCGGCAAGCGCACCCTGGTCGCGGCGAGCAGGCAGTACGGCGTGCTGCTCGACGACGCCCACGACTCCCGGGCCGACGCGATCGCGGCCGGCAGGGTTGCCCAGGCCGTCGCCCGTCGATACCCGGCCGAGCTCGGCATGGACATCGAGACGCTCCATCTGGCCCAGGTCGGCTGGTGCGCCGATCAGGCCGAGCGCTTCCAGGACTACATGCGCCGGGAGCGCGACCCGGGCTTCGCCGCCGACGGCTCCTGGCCGCAGCGCTGACCGTGTCCGTGCTCCGGATCGTCGCGGCCCTGCTGGTCGATCCGGCCGGCCGCGCCCTGCTGGTGCGCAAGCGGGGCACCGAGCGATTCATGCAGCCCGGCGGCAAGCCGGAGCCCGGGGAGACGGGGGCCGAGGCCCTGGCCCGCGAGCTGGAGGAGGAGCTGGGTCTCGTCGTCTCCCCCGGCGAACTGCGCTCGTTCGGCCGCTTCAGCGCCACCGCCGCGAACGAGCCGGACACCGTGCTCGACGCCGAGGTCTTCGACGCCCCGGTGGTCACCGGCCGGGTGGCGGTCGCGAGTTAGATCGAGGAGCTGATCTGGCTGGATCCCGCGGATCCGGGCGGCGTTCCGCTGGCTCCGCTGAGCAGCGAGCTGCTGCTGCCGCTCCTGGCCGCGCGACGCATGCCGACCCAGTAGGACGGCTTCAGCAGGCACCGCTGCTCGTCGCGTCGGAACGGGGGCCGACACGCCGTGTCGCGTCATCGACACGCCGGAGGTCAGCTCGGGCATCCGACGTCGCGGGTGACTTCGGTCGGGGCCCTGCTGCGGACGCCGCTGCCGCGGAGCGGCTCGGCCCGGACAGCGGACGAGGCGGCTTAACCGCCGATGGCGACCGGCCGGAGCCGATCGCCATCGCGTGGTCGTGCCGCTACTTGCTGCCGCCGAAGTTCTTGTAGCGCGAGTTGAACTTCTCGACGCGGCCGGCGCTG
>Ga0164243_10010682_pt1 | contig 13176 bp, 11 predicted proteins | sample OricompcompostOP_FD_108781 | JGI IMG/M metagenome (GOLD analysis project Ga0164243, IMG submission 108781) | Organic Plus compost microbial communities from Emeryville, California, USA - Original compost - Organic plus compost (OP) | ecosystem: Engineered > Solid waste > Mixed feedstock >... | reverse complement strand
TGATAATCGTCCTGCCACTCATAAGTCATTGAGGTGTGGCCGTGAACAGAGTAAACGACGGTTTATAAAAGCGATGAATATCTTTGCTTCTGCGTCCTAACCAGCGGCCAACTCATTCGAAATATTTCGTGCTGCCGCAATGACAGTAGGAATAATAATTTTTTCCATATTCATGGAGATACGGCTTTGGGGACCTGATACCCCAATTGCTGCGACTGCCACTCCGGTCGCATCAAAGATCGGGGCCGCTACCCCCCATGCCCCTTCTCTCCACTCTCCGGGGTTGACCGCATAACCACTCGCTCTTATCTCTCGCAATTTCTTTTCGAATGCAACTGGATCAATCATACTCCGACCCGGATAGTTACGAACCGAATCTAGACTTGCCTGGACTACAACGGCATCGGAATATGCTAGCAAAGCTTTTCCAGTCGCCATGCAAAATGCGGGGGCCCGCTGACCGACAGGCGCATAGATATGTACGGCCTCGGGGCTGTCGAGTTTATCGATGTAAATAACCTCGATACCATCAAGCACCGACAGAACGATCGTTTCCCGTGTTGTTGCCAAAAGCGAAGCCATAAATGGCGGTGCCACAGTTCTCACATTCAACCCCATCAAGACTGAATGACCGACAGCCCAGATCTTGAGCGAAGCGCGATAAGTCCTGCTCGCGTCATCCTTCAATACATAGCCGTCTTCCACAAGCGCTTGCAATATGCGATGAGCATTACTTTTTCCAATTGAAATTTTTTTTGCAATTTCCGTTATGCCCATAGGGCGCGAACTTGAGGCAAGAATCTCAATCAATCGCAACCCTGTATTGAGGGTATTGTTCATCCGGGCTCCAAGAAAAGCTAACGGCGCACAAGCATTGACCTGCCAATGCGCGCATGATAGACTCTAAAATATAGGATATGCTTTCTATTATATAGAACAATTTAAATTTTTGCAAATAAATAATTTGTCTAACCGCAAGGAGGAAGTAATGAAGGATGAAAAAAAAGTATTAGTAGAAAATTTTGAAGATGGTGTTTCTCTTTTCACAATAAACCGGGAACCCAGACGCAACGCGATCTGTTCAGAAACAGCTAAAACTCTTCAGGATGAATTTGCAAAGTTTGATCACTCTGAACAGCGGGTAGCTGTAATTACGGGAGCCGGCGTCGAGGCTTTTAGTGCAGGCGCAGATGTGGATGATGTTCCTCAGCTCTGGCGCTGCATTCCAACTATAGGCATCAAAACCGAAAAACCAGTCATCAGCGCCGTATCCGGCTGGTGCGTTGGCGGAGGATTGGTTTTGGCGATGATGAGTGATTTGGTTGTCGCAACGACAGATGCGAAATTCTATTATCCAGAAGCGAAATTGGGCCTGGCTCAAGGCGTCATAGCAGGACTTGCAGCACGGATTCCGCATAAAGTCGCAATGGAAATCATATTGTTAGCCAGAATAGTCGACGCTGAACGAGCACATAACGTTGGCTTGATTAATGAGATCGTTCTGCCTGGACAGCACGTGGATCGGGCACTTGAGCTAGCCCGCGAACTGGCTTCCATGGCACCTTTAGTACTAAAACTTCTAAAAAGGTTCGTCGTCAATGGGGTATTGCCGCGCAGCCCTACCGAGCTTTTCGGCCTGGCAAATGCAGATATCGATGAAATCGCTCAAAGCGAGGATATCAAGGAGGGATTTCAAGCTTATCGTGACCGCAGAAAACCTGTTTTCCAGGGGCGATAAGCCTTTAAGGATTATGCAGAGCTATTAAGGGCTCCGAAAGAATACCAAGCTCACACACTGAGCACAATTCAATTTGATAAATATATATGGTGTGACCGACTCTCACCCGGTACACGTTCGCTTGAACAATACGCAAATGATCATTGATTGGAGACATCATGAATTTTCGCAAACTTGTTGTAGGCATTACTGGTTTTTTTTTCTTTACTTCCGCACTGGCAGCCAGCCAATCTTTTCCGGAGCGGCCAATTCGGCTGGTTGTACCCTTTCCTGCAGGAGGAACTTCGGACAGCGTGGCGCGTTTACTGGCCAAAGGAATGAGTGACCGTCTGGGCCAGCCCATTGTTGTCGAAAATAAAGGTGGTGGTGGCACCATTATCGGAACCGATACTGTCGCGCGCAGCTCGCCGGATGGATATACGCTGTTATGGATGACTCCTCCTTTTGCTATCAACGATACTTTATACAAGAAAATTCCATATAAAACACTAGAGGACTTCACCATGGTGGTCGATGTGGTCGAAGCCCCAGTCGTGGTCATTGTCAGAAAAGACTCACCCCTCAAATCAATCAATGACATTGTAGAAATATCCAGGAAGGAGCCAGGAAAATTGACATACGCATCATCTGGCATAGGAGGAACACCTCATCTCGCTACGGCGATGTTCACCAGTATGAAAGATATTAGATTGACGCACGTGCCTTATCAGGGAAGCGCCCCTGCCGTGATGTCGACAATCGCCGGGCAAACCGATCTGGTATTTGACACAATATTTCTGGCAATGCAGCAGATCAACGCAGGCAAAGCACGTGCATTGGCTCAGGCCGGAAAGGTTCGCTCTAAGTTCTTGGCCGACGTCCCTACCCTCGACGAAGCAGGTTGGCCTGGTTATGAAGCAGCTTCCTGGATGTCAGTGGGTGCACCAGCTGCTACTCCTCGAGAGATTATTGATATTTTGTATAAAGCTGCCCGGGAGACAATCAATTCAGAAGATTTCCAGAAACCACTTATCAATCAGGGACTAGTGATTGTAAACAAAGGTCCTGAGGTGGCCGATAAAAGAGTGAAACAGGAAGTTGAAAAATGGGGTGAAATCGTTCGTCAATCAGGCGCCACAACCAACTAAAGGAAATGATCATGTCGAAAGATAAACAACAAATACCTTCGAAGCCAAATGGTCCGCTTTCTGGGATTAGAGTTCTGGATATTGGAACAATGATTGCAGGTCCGGTCGCTGGCACGTTGATGGCAGATTTTGGCGCTGAAGTCATTAAAGTTGAACAGCCAAGTGTCGGGGACACAATTCGCGGAGTGGGTCCGTTCTCAAAAGGCGAAAGCCTATGGTGGAACGTTGATGGACGAAATAAAAAATCCATAACACTTGACCTGCGGCAAACGCGAGGACAAGAAATCCTGCGAAAACTGGTCAAAGAAGTCGATGTAGTTGTCGAAAACTTCAGACCTGGCACACTTGAGAAATGGAATCTTGACTATCCAAATCTATCGAATGCCAATCCAAACCTGATCATGCTTAGCGTTTCGGGATTCGGCCAGAACGGCCCCCTTGCAAATCGGGCTGGATACGATAGAATCGGCCTTGCGTTCAGTGGTGTAATGGGGATGACAGGATTCGCAGATCGCCCCCCGGTGCGTGTTGGCACGTCCGTTGCCGACTATTCGACAGCATTAATGGGCGCTTTTTCCGTTATGATGGCCCTGTATTACAGAGACGTTCGCGGCGGCGAAGGCCAGCAGATTGACCTTGCTCTCTATGAATCCATGTTCCGGTTCAGTGACTCAATGGTTGCTGCTTTCGATCAACTTGGCCTAATTCGAAAGCGTACGGGAAATGTACATTTTGGAGCGGCTCCCGGAAGCACCTTTGAAACCTCTGATGGACGATATACCATTATGACAATCTCGGGAGACACCCTTTTTCGACGACTTTGTATTGCAATGGAAAAGCAGGAATTGATTGACGATCCGCGCTATTCTAATCATGAACTCAGGTTCGAGCGCATCGAGGATCTAAATCAAATCGTTGCCCATTGGATGAGAACTACTCCTGTCCTACAAGTACACGAGGCCTTACAAGCCAATGGCATCCCGTTTTCGACCGTGTTAACCATAGAGGATATCGCAGCACATCCGCAGTACCGTGCACGGGAAAATATTGTGACTATCGATCATCCGAAGTTAGGCCCATTGAGGATGCAAGGCATTGTTCCCAAAATGTCTCGAACACCGGGCAAGATAACCAGTGCGGCACCCGCTCTCGGGGAACATAACCAGGAATTGTACCAAGCGCTACTGGGCTTTGGTATAGCAGAACTGGAACAATTACGCACTGAGCGTGTCATTTGAATTAATCTAGATAGGTCTGCCAGAGGTCGCACTTTGCGATCTCCGCAGCCATTGTTTCTGATAGCCAAAATTTTTCGATCAGACATAAGCGTATTCAGAACCAATCAGACAGCAGTAACTGGGTAGGACAAACTGAAAATGCATCGCCTCAGCGTTTCGTCAACCAGATACGCAGACCAAGTGCAATAAACGCAGTTCCCACGACGCGGTCAATCCAGACACGGATTTTCTCGTTACGCGACACGGCGCCTGCTGCGCTTCCCGCCAGCCAGGCAAAGGCGGCATCACTCAGAAACCCGATTAACGCATAAGCCAGACCCAGTAGCAAAAAAGAAACGGCCTGATTTTCACCACCCACGGTGACAAACTGCGGGAAAAAGGCAATAAAGAACAACAACACCTTGGGATTGGTAATTGTCGTCAGAAAACCGCGCAGCAAGAGCGAATGCGTATTGGCAACCGGTATGGGTACTCTGACAACTGCCCCACCGTTACGACGCTGCATACTGCCTGCAATCATGCGGATTCCCAGCCAGATCAGATAAACGGCGCCCAGAAAACGGACCATCGTAAACAGCATAGGCGATGCGGCCAGCAGCGCGGTCAGACCGACTGCGCTTGCCAGGGTATGGGCACAGCCGCCGATTGCCACCCCGGCTGCAGAAACGACGCCAGCCCGGCGACCATTGGCGATGCTTTGCCCGACGACATATGCCAGATCCGGCCCGGGCGTGACGGAAAGCGCCAGGGCAGAAATTGCAAAAAGTGGAAAGTGAACAATATCAAACATGAAAGCACCCGCAATCGTGATTGCCAATAATAATTGCATACAGCATATCATTTTGCCGCGGTATCTATTAGAGCGCTCGATATTGGTACATTCGAAAAAATCACATTTGAATGAAAGACTGCGACTATTGGGCCGGACCGGGTTTAACATAGGAGATTCTTAACATTCAACGCGAAGGTCTTATGAGCAGCCTGGAAAACGAATTGGTCCGTGTGGTCTCAAAACCCACCGGCATCCCCGCCCCCGAGAATTTTCAACTGGAAAAACAGGTTGTGCCGGAACTGGAGGCCGGTCAATTGCTCATTCGTAATGAATGGCTTTCAGTAGACCCCGCCATGCGCGGCTGGCTCGCCGACGCCAATAATTACGCCAGTGTCCGCGTGGGCGATGTCATGCGATCACTGTGCGTCGGCACAGTCATCAAATCCACCACAGACGCTTTCATGGAAGGTGATCGTGTCATGGGCTGGTTTGGCTGGCAGCACTTTGCGACCATCAAGCCGGCGGCGGTGGTGCAGAAAATCACAGCGACCGATCTGCCTGCTTCTTTGTATCTGGGTGTATTGGGCCTGAATGGCGTCACGGCTGCGACTGCACTGGATAAACTGGGCGCGCCCAAAGCCGGCGAGACTGTGGCCGTGTCCACCGCGGCCGGAGGCGTCGGATCGTGCGTCGGACAGCTTGCCAAAGCACTCGGTTGTCGCACTGTCGGGCTGACGGGTTCACCCGAAAAAGTACGGGCCTGCCTTGAAGAATTCAATTATGATCATGTCATCAACTATAAAACGGATGACATCGACGCAGCCCTGAAAACGCAATGCCCCGACGGCATTGATGTTTATTTCGACAACACGGCTGGCGCGATTTCCGATGCAGTCATGCAGCATCTGGCAATCGGAGCCCGGGTCATTGTTTGCGGAACTGCTTCCATTCCCAGCTGGGATCCACCACCTGTCGGGCCGCGTGTTAATCGCATTCTGCTGACACGTCGGGCGCGCATGCAGGGGTTTATTCTTTTTGATCACAAGGATACTTACCCGACGTACGTCAAACAGCTTGAAGATCTCATCAGAGCGGGCAAGATGAATTATCGTGAAGATGTCACAGAGGGTCTTCATACCGCACCCGGCGCGATTGGCGAACTGTATCGCGGCGATAACCTGGGTAAGCGGCTGATTCGGCTGTAAGGCAAGTGCGAAAGTTACGCATCCGCCAACGGTTGCGTAACTTGCCTGTTTCATAGCTACAGGACTGAAATATGCACGGATTAGCCGTGCGGCAACAGAATTTGGCGAACCACTTCGCCGCGGTCAAGCAAATCAAGATTGTGATTGAGTTCGTCAAAACCCATCGTGCCGCTTTTGAGTTTGTCGACCGGCATCTTGCCGTCCTGAAAAAACTTCAGGTAACGCGGCAAGTCCCGTTCAGGAATGCAGCTTCCCATTAACGATCCCCGGAACACTTTTTCTTCGGATACCAGAGAGGCATGATCATATTGATACATGTCACCAAAAGCCCCCAGCCCTACGCAAATAACCTGCCCTCCCTTGCGGGTCAATGCAATCGCCGACTGCATGGCATTTTTGTTTCCAGTCACTTCAAAGGCAAAATCGACCCCGCCATTCGTCAGCGCCCTTGCCTGTTCAACCAGATCTGGAGCAGTGGCGGACAGCGTATGCGTACAACCGAGTTCCTTGGCAAGTGCAAACTTACTTTCATTAATATCGATACCAATAATTTCTGATGCTCCTGAAATTCGCGCAGCCATTACGGCGTTAAGACCGACCCCTCCCAAACCGATGACCGCAACCCGTTGCCCTGGCCTCACCTGGGCCGCATTAAAGACGCTTCCCGCACCCGTCAGGACAGCGCACCCAAACATTGCGGCCACATCCAGAGGCACTCGCGGATCCGCCTTGATCAGGGAACCTGGCAGCGTGACGGCGTACTGCGCGAAAGACGACACCCCGCTATAGTGATAAATAGGCTGTCCGTTTCGACTCAGCCTGCGCGCACTATTGGCAAGCAGCCCCTGCGAACGGGAGGCGGTCACCCCGTTACAAAGCACAGGGCGCTGCTCAACGCAAAAATTGCAGCACCCACAACCGGCCACCAGGGTCATCACAACGTGATCGCCCTCCTTGAACTGAGTTACCCCCTTGCCCACTTCGCGCACAATACCCGCCCCTTCATGGCCACCAACAACAGGCAGGGTACGTTTGCGAAGGCCCGCGACCTGAGACAGATCCGAATGGCAGAGACCCGCCCCACGCACCTCGACCAACACTTCCCCTTCTCCCGGCCCTTCCAGATCTACTTCTTCGATCCGAAACGGGCCGCTATTGGCATACGGTGTGGGTAATCCCTGCTCATACATCACTGCAGCGGTCATTTTCATTCAACATTCTCCTCATTCACATATATCAATTGAAATACGACTTTCTGCCGTCAGTTAAAGACGACAAAACGCTCTTCGGTCATATCCTGCGTGGAATAGCGCGATCCTTCACGGCCCATGCCGCTGTCCTTGACGCCGCCATAAGGCATCTGATCGGATCGCCAGCGCGACGTACCGTTCACAATCACGCCTCCGGTCCGGATATTCCTGACCGCCGAGAGCGCCAGATCAAGCGAATTGGTAAATATTCCGCACTGCAGCCCGTAAGGGCTTTCGCTAATCGCCCGGAAATGGGGTTCAATCTCCCGATAAGGCCGGATAGACATGGCGGGACCGAATATTTCCCTCGCAATAACATCCATGGTGTCGTTCACATTCGCCAGCACCGTGCCCGGCAATTGTGAGCCATTGCGCGGTCCGGTACGTAAAGGCCTGGCCCCCTGACCGATGGCGTCATCAATCATGGTCTGCACACGCACAGCTGCTGCCTCGTCAATCAACGTACCCACATCGGTATTCATATTCATGGGGTCGCCAAAGCGAATCGTATCCAGTTCCCGGCATACCGCCTCTGAAAAAACCTCGTAAAGGTCCTGGTGAACAAAAACGTTCTGGACCGACACACAACTTTGCCCGGTGACCGCCACGGCATTGCGTGCACATGTCCGCGCAGCCACTTCCATGTCAGCATCCCGGTGTACAAATGTAGGACCGATGCCCCCAAGTTCCAGCGTCACCCGTTTCATACCGACTGAATTTCGAATCAACTTGCCTACCGCAACAGAACCGGTAAAACTGACAAAATCCACCCGTGGATCTTTGACAATCTGCGCAGCGGCGTTGTCACCATATACCGTGTTGATCGCACCTGCCGGAAATCCGGCTGCGGCCACTGCTTCCACAAACAGATGGAACGACAGCGGCGCCTTGGGTGAAGGCTTGAGCACAATACTGTTGCCCGCAGCCAGGGCCGGCCCCAACTTGTGGGCGGTCAGATTGACCGGTGCATTAAACGGCGTAATGGCGGCGACCACCCCCACCGGAAACCGTAATAGCATCCCCAGCTTTCCCGCGCTGATCGCAGTGGCATCCATGGGAATATGCTCTCCCTGTATGCGCACCGCCTCTTCAGCAAACAGCCTCAGTGTATCGGCAGAACGCTTGACTTCGACCAGACTATCCTTGAGTGCCTTGCCGCTTTCACGCGTCATGGCCCGTGCCGCCGGCTCAGCAATTGCTTCGACATTCAGCGCCGCCTGGCGCAATAGAGCCGCCCGCTCATGACCAGGCATAGCCGCCATGGCGGTTTTGGCGCGAAATGCAGCTTCAAGCGCTGCATCACAGTCAGCATCGCTGCAAATGGGGGCGTAGGCCACGACGTCGCCACGATAGGGATCGCGGACTTCATGTTGTTGCTGTGATTCCCTGCGCTCATGTCCAATGATCAGGGGAATGAACTGTGGTGCTTCCCTTGAATCGCTGTTTCTGAGTGGGTCTTCGTGTCTGGCATTGCTCAAATCAATCTCCTGATCGGGCCGCAGTTAACGGCAACATGGCGGCAACATAGGGTCCGCACGGACAACGGACATGGACAGGCGACCGATGCCTGCGCAGGTGGTTAGTGGTTAGTATTTTTGCTCGGATTACTGCACCTTGATATTCGCTTCCTTGATCAGATTCTTCCACCGCACGATTTCAGAACTGATCAATTTGCCGAGCACATCGGGACCGCCCGGTGTCGGCGTGGCGCCTTCATGCTCCAGCATTTTCCGGACTTCTTCGCTTTGCAGCACGGCATTGAGTTCGTGATTGAGACGCTCAACAACTTCGGCAGGCATACCCGCAGGCCCCAGAAGTCCAAACCACGCTTCCAGCTCAAATCCCGGCAAGCCGGCTTCCGATACAGTTGGCAGTTCCGGGAGCAAAGGCGAGCGTTTGGCACCGGTCACCGCCAGACCGCGCATCCGCCCGTCGCGGATCTGTTGCACTGAAGAGGCGACCGTCGGCAGCAGCATTTGCAGTTCGCCGCCGGCAAGATCGGTAAACGCCAGCGAGATGCCTTTATATGGAATATGCGTCAGCGTGATTCCTGCTTCGTGCGCAAGCAGTGCCGTGCCAAGGTGATTGATACCGCCAACCCCGGCCGAACCGTAGTTGATACTGCCCGGTTTGGCACGCGCCAGGTCCACGAATTCCTTAAAGGTTTTTGCCGGTACGCCATTGGCAACTACCACGGCAAACGGACTCGTGGCAATGGTGCCTATCGGTTCGAGATCTTTTTCCAGGTCATACCGCAGCACTTTGCTGGTCGCCAGATTGGTGGTGATGGAGGTTGAGGCAAAAAGCAAGGTATAGCCGTCCGGCCTGGATCGCGCGACGTATTCGGTACCGATTGTTCCACCCGATCCACCCTTGTTTTCGACGACCACCGAGGTCGACATGCGGGGACCCAATTTGCTTGCGATCAGGCGTGCCATGATGTCATTGCTGCCACCGGGCGCAAAGGGAACCACTATTTTGATTGGCTTATCCGGCCATGCGGCCTGCGCTCGCGCGCTAAACAGCACTGGCAAGGCAACCGTCACGGCGGCCAGTATCCGCAATATTTTTGTTCTGCGATACGTACCTGCACGGGCAATATCTGTCATGTCTATGTCTCCTTTATGAGGTCTTCTTTTTGATGGCTCTATTGAAACAGGCCATTTTTCATTAATAAATTCAGGTTGTCTGCGTCACAACGCTCAATACCTTTTCTATGTCATCCACGGCATCCAGATCGTTGATCAGGCGGCTCAAGGCATCTGGCGCATTGTCCGCAAGTGGACAGGCAGCCGCTTTGAAGCAGTCGCGCGCTTTTGCCGCCGCTATCGCTTCCGACATGGGTCTGTCCGGATGCCCCAGAGGAATATCAACGCGCTGACGACTCGTACGCCCATTGGCAAGTTCAACATCAATGACAACCGGCGAGACATTACGTCCGTGGGAGCGTTCGATTTCTTCGTCTACATAGGGTTCCACTTTTTGCGCCAGGGCAATAATGTCTTTACGCTGATGCAGGTCCGCAGCAAAATGTCCGAGGCCGACTTGCCCGTCTACCAGGGCAGCGGCAACGGTATAGGGAATGCTGAACTGGGCCTGCACCACGGTCTGGGGTGACCGGCGCACCTCAATAGGCGTGCATACGGCCTGATATGCCTGTCGATTCAAACCGACCCGGATACGCACGATCTCCTTGATACATTCGCCCAACTCTTCACGCAGTTCTAGCGCTGCTTCGATGCCGCAATGGTTGAAACGGCAGCATGGATAGGGCTTGTAACTGAGCCGGGTAAACGCATATCGCGCGCCAAGACCATCGCGAAGGACGGCAGGATCGTATTGATCATGCAGGTAGACACGGAAAAAGCCGTCAATACCTTCGAATGTCGCCTGTGCGCCCCGAATGCCCTTTTGAGCCAGTTGTACTGAGACCAGTGCAGCCATTGCGGCAAAACCCGGCTGCATACGCTTGGTGAGCGCGGCATCCCGCGTAACCTGGTGATTGCCCGCCACTTGGGAATAGCCGATGCCCAGTGCGTTGATAATCTGACTGCGATCCAAACGCAAAATCGTCGCCGCAGCCGCGGTTGCCGCAAAGTGGCCAAAAAGGGAGGTGTACATAAAACCACTTTCGATAATGCCCACTTTCGTCGCCATGCCCAGCCGGCTGATCGTCTCCAGGCCAGCCGCCACGCCTGCAATGAGTTCGGCACCGCTGATCTGACCACGGAGCTGCGCTGCGGCCAGGGCGGCAGGAACCACAGACACACCGGCATGCAACACCGCCGCATCATGTGTATCGTCGTAATCGCGTGCATGCGCCATCATGCCGTTAATCCACGCAGCCTGATGGGCAGGTATCCGGTTGCCAAATACCAGGACAGAAGCCTGTGGCGCCCCGCCCCAGCCGGTGACCAGATCACGGACCTCTTCGACGCCCTGAGCACTGGAGCCGGCGACAGCACACACCAGCGTGTCAAGAATATTTGCCCGTGCCGCCCGCCTGACATCTTCCGGCAGGCTTTCAGGGTTCAAACCACAAATGAAATCAGCAAGAACCGAAGAAAAGTCACTTTCAACTTGTTCCGCAAGGTGAGGATCGCTGGTACGCATTTGCTTTAATACAGTTGTCATTTCTCTCTGTCTCATGAAATCAGAATGTCAGCGCGCGACCAAATAACACATCGGGAACGCTACCAAAAACAAATAACCATGCACTCAGGGAAAATCAGGCCACAGGGCAATCAATGTGCTGCGGACGCAGAAATTCACGCAAGCCGTCTTCCCCCCACTCGGATCCGATACCACTATGCTTATATCCAGTCATAGGCGCATCCGGTCGCAATGGACTGCCACCATTGATCTGAACAGTACCCACGTTCAGTTTTGGAATAATCTGCAGACATTGCGCAGTCTCGCCAAACACATACGCCTTCAGCCCCAGCGGCGAATCATTGGCAATGGCAATAGCCTCTTCCACATCCCGATAGGTCAGCACGACCGATACGGGGCCGAAGATTTCCTCTCTGGCTAGTGTTGCCGTGTTATCCAGACCACCGATCAACGTCGGATTCACATACCATCCTTTCGCGATGTCGGGGCGTCCGCTACCGGCAATGACTTGCGCGCCTTCCTGCACTGCGGCCTGAATACCTGCTTCGATCCGGTCACGCTGCGCAGCGTTGATCACCGGCCCCAGCAACGTTTCCTTATCACGGGGATTCCCTACTTTAAGACGGGAATACGCCTGGCGACTGATATCAACAAACTCGTCATACCGTGACGCTTCCACCAGAATGCGTGTGGGTGAGCCGCAACCCTGCCCTGCGTTGCGCGCGTAACGGGCATGCAGGGAATAGGCGTATTTTTTGAAATCCACACCGGGTAACAGAATGGCTGCAGATTTTCCACCCAACTCCAGAACGACACTGCGCAGGCCGTCCGCTGCCTGCTGCATGACCCGACGTCCGACATTGACCGAACCGGTAAAACTGACTTTAGCCACGCGCGGGTGTGTGGTAAGCCTTTCTCCTACTTCTGCCCCCCCTGCCAGAATATTGATCACCCCCGCAGGAAAACCGGCGCGGCGAACGAGTTCGCCCAGTTGCAGCACAGCCAGGGGAGCCTGTGGCGAAGACAGCAGCACGGCAGTGCAGCCCGCTGCCAATGAAGCGCCCAGTTTTGTCAGGCCGATCAACAGCGGATAGTTGAACGCCGTAATCGCGGCAACGACCCCCACCGGTCGGTAAACAACCGTACTGACTGCGGTACCTGTCACATTGAAACCCAGATGACGGGTGCGATCGCACACGGCCTGGTGTGCAAACCAGCGCAAAAACGCCACCGGCGTATCAATGTGATTGGATGTCAGATTCACCGGCGTTCCGATTTCCTCGATGAGCGTATCCATGAGCGCCTCCCGATTCTCCTCTACCAGATCAGCGAAACGCAGCAGAACCTCTTTGCGAAACTGAGGATTTTTCCAGCGTTCATCTTCAAAGGCCACCGCGGCGCTGTCGACCGCCTCGTCCACCTGGGCAGCAGATGCACCGGCGACTTCGGCAACAAGCGATTCCGTTGCCGGGTTGACGACCGCTATAGACTCGCCTTCCCCCGTCCGATCCTTGTTATTGATAAAAAGCGCGGTATGAACAGTATTTACTGCCCTGATCTGCTGCTGTTGCGTCGACATGTTCAATGTTCCTCCTGGCTTATCTGTTTTGTTGAGTTTAAGAATTCATGACAGCGACGTCCATGTCAAATTTCAGTTGACCGTATCCCGATTACCGAAACACAAGAATGATAGGGGTTTGATTCGCAAAACAGGACGCCGCATCCCGGAAAAC
>Ga0164243_10010680_pt1 | contig 13176 bp, 15 predicted proteins | sample OricompcompostOP_FD_108781 | JGI IMG/M metagenome (GOLD analysis project Ga0164243, IMG submission 108781) | Organic Plus compost microbial communities from Emeryville, California, USA - Original compost - Organic plus compost (OP) | ecosystem: Engineered > Solid waste > Mixed feedstock >... | reverse complement strand
TTTGGCAACTTCTTAACTTAATTGATCCTAAGAGATTTTCTGGATACTGGAATTTTGTCGAATATTTTTGCAATATCGTGGATACTTTTTTCGGCAGAGATATTGCTGGAGTTAATAAGGCAAGATTAGCTCAATTACAGTTCGTATTACAACCTTATCTAATAAGAAGATTGAAGAGGGATGTTGCACCTTGGTTACCAGAGAAAGTTAATCAAATTATTGAAGTCGAATTGGAAGGAAGGCAAAAAACTTTTTATCAGCGAGCGGAGAAAGAAATGATCTTGGAGTTGCAGAATGGTGGCATTGAAATCATTGACACGGTAATCGCTCTCAACATTCGATTGCAACAGGCTATTGCAAACCCTGCTATACTTGGTGGTGTTGATGAAAGTTGTGTTGAAAAAGCTGCAATTGAATTGATTGCTGATCTTTTTGATAGTGGAGCAAAAAAGATAGTTGTAGGACTATGGTTCATAGAAGCCGTACGATTATTCAGCCAAAAATTGGCCAAGAAAAATATGAAGCACTATATTATAACCGGGGAAATTAAGGCAGAAAAACGAGATGAAATAGTAGAAAATTTTAAATCCGATAAAGAACCTTGCTTGCTAATCGGTGGAATAAAAGCAATGTCTGAAGGATTGAACATTGATGAGTGCGATCACATAATCTTCATGGACAAGTCTTGGACTCCACTTGATAACGAGCAATTCGTGGATAGAATTCATCGAATGACTTCTACGAGAACAAAGAACTCTTATCACATCGTTGTTAAGGATTCTCTATCTCAAGATAGAGAGGAAATTCTACAAGAAAAAGCTGAAATGATTGAAGAGGTGTTATCAATGCAAGCTGTAGCGAGAAAACTTCTGCAACGAACTACGAGACAATAATAATTATTGATTTTCTAGGAGAAATACCTTATAATTAATTATAGGTACATACAGGAGGTGTGAGAATGGATGTTTTTGATCAGCACGTAATGATGATGAATGATCGACTCGAAGCTTTGGAAAGAGAAGGCGTGAAAGTGTTTAAGATGTCTACTACTGAACGTGAAGAGTTCAAAAGATGTCGTAGAAGATGGGATTTCGCTTCCCTTTCGAGGCAAGGACTTGAACCCAAAAAGCCTGCGATTCAATTGTGGTTCGGAACAGGTATTCACCGTGGATTAGAGGTGTTTTATCGCGAACAAAAGAACCCTGTAGAAGAATTCGAACAATGGGCGAAGACTGAGGTGGAGAGGATTCGACAATCTCAAAATGGTTTATGGGATGAGCAAGTTCAAGAACTAGAGAATACTATTGAGTTAGGTAAGAGGATGTTAGAAAATTACGTTGCTTGGGCTTCAATCGAAGACAGTACTTCTGAAAATGGGTTTACCGAGGTGTTGTATACAGAAAGAGAATTTCAAACTCCTATTCTAGATCCTAGTGGAAACCCAGCAAGATTTATCGACAGAAATGGCCAGGTTTGGGAGATGCATTTAGTAGGTAGACTTGACATGGTTGTTCGTGATCACTATGGCAAGATTTGGTTAATGGACCATAAAACATCTAAAGATAAGTTAGATCCACAAATATTAATTCTCAACGATCAAATGACGGTATACCTATGGGCAGCTCAACAAATTTTTAAGATGCCTTTCGAAGGAGCATTTTACAATGTGCTTAGAAAAAAACTACCAACAGTACCGCAATTGCTAAAGACTGGAAGTTTATCAAAGTCAAAGCAGATTGATACCACGTATGAAGTATATCTTGCGGAGATCGAAAAGCATGGTTTCAATCCTGAGGATTATCGAGATATTTTGGAGCATCTACAAGAGAAACCAAATACTTTCTTTCAACGTGAAAAAGTAAGGAGGAATCAGCACGAAATAGCTACCGCGGGAAGGTTGCTTTTTCTCGAAGCAATTGACATGTTAAACGATCCTTTTATCTACACTAATATGACTTGGGATTGTCGTTGGGATTGTGATTTTGCACAACTGTGCAAGGCAATGAATCGTAATGATGACGTAGACTGGTTGTTAAGAGCAATGTATCAAAAGAGACAATCTGAAGGTGTTTACGACAGAATTCAAACTATTGAGTAGGAGGTAAAAGTATGAGTGAAATTATTTTACATCCCGAAGAAATTAGTAAAATGACATCTTGTATTTGTGAAAATCCTGTGCCTAAACTTGAAATTTGGGTTACACCTTTTATTACACCAACCATTATTTACACTTGTATTTGTGGCAAGAAATACAAAGTAATGAAATCTCAATACTTTAAATATGCTATTTTTGAGGAGGTAAGTGAAGATGAGTGAATCTAAGTCAATAGTAGCTAAGCAACAATATATAACCGTTGAAGGTGGATTACCTGGTGAAGACCCAAGAGATAAATTTAAATATTTAAACATTCTACTGCATTCTCCAGGCGGGCATGGCAAAACTACCTTTATTGCTACCGCATGCGAAGATCCAAGGACATCACCAATTCTCATACTTGATATGGAAGGTGGAGCTCCTATTCGCTTCGCCAAGAAGGATCCCAGAACATATACCATTCGAAAAATCCGGTCCGTCAACGATATCAATCAGATCTACGACTATTTGGCTAGAGGAGAACATCCTTACAAGTCAGTTGCGATAGATTCACTGACGGAAATTCAAAAGTTAGGATTGTTCGAATTTGTTTATGGTACAGATGCCTCTAAAGTATTCAAGGGAAATTTACTAGAAATCAAGTCAGCTGAGATTCAACACTGGGGTAAGAGCCAAACTCAAATGGCTATGATGGTACGCTACTTCAGAGATTTACCGATGCACGTATTTTTCACTACTTTAACTCAAACCTTGAAAGATGAGATTACTGGAAAGATTTCTTATACCGTTGCGCTTCCAGGAAAGCAGGCAGATGAGATTCCAGGTATTCCGGATATCGTTGGATACTTAGGAATTACAAAAACAAAAGATAATCCTAATCAACGGATACTAATCGTACAACCAGACAACAAGATTGTATGTAAAGATAGAACTGATGCTCTTGGAACTGTTGTAGAAGAACCAACGGTAACTAAGTTACTAGATAAAATATGGAGTACTTATGGAATCACTGAATAGGGCAAAATTCGTAGGCAAACAAAGATTTTCTTGAAAAGCACTTGATTTTTACAAGTTAGTACATTATAATATTTACATAAGGAGGTGATACATATGAGTGAAGCTATGCAAGATACCGCGAGTGATGTGCAAGAGTCTTCTTCTGGTCGTCAAACTTCTCCAGAGTCTCGTGCTAGGCAAGCAGAAGCGATGAAACAACGTTGGCAAGATCCAGAATATCGTGCTCGCGTTGCGGAGGGTCGAGCTAAAGCAAAAGCAGCTCGGCAAGTAGAACAGAGTGAAGCAACCGAATAATTAATCTCAAAACTGCTCTTAAAATTTTGGGACAGTTCCAACGTTCTTAATCATCTGATTCACACTTGTTTTCCGCCGATAGGACGTAAGAGAAAAGGTTCTTGCGTCCTTCTAATTTCTTATGAGAGGAAGAATATTTATGGGGATCTCTGTTGATTTTACCAATGTAGGAGATGGTGGTTTTGAACCTCTACCGGAAGGTATGTATGAAGCTACTGTATTTGAAGTTGAGCAGCGTATTGGAAAGGATTCTGGCAAACCATATTTAAATTGGCAGTTTAAAATTCAAGGTGGAGATTATGATGGTCGCAGAGCATTTTATATGACTTCATTAGCTCCTAATGCGTTGTGGAAATTAAAGCAAGTTCTGATTAACTTAGGTTTTGATAAGGAAGATTTGGTAGGCAATTTTGATTTGGATATTACAAGTTTGCCAGGCTTAGATTGCACTATCGTCATTGAACATGAAGCGTATAATGGCGAAATGCGAGATCGTGTTATTAACGTTTTACCGGCTGGAAATGCAGACACCAGTGATGTAAATTTGTATCGCTAAACTTAACCTTGGTTTAGGCTAAGATGATATGGCCCGTCAGCTTAGCCTATTATTTTGTTCATTTATCGCAGACAAATTTTTCTCTTGATTTTTACCGATTTTTCACGTATAATTATTATATCAAGAAAAGAAAGGAGTTCATTATGGCTAACGAACTTACAGAAATGATTTCAGTTGTCTTCAGTGTAGAGCAGGTCAGAGCGATGAAGTATGAAGCTGATCGCGACAATCGAAAACTAGGAAACTGGATTAGAACCACAATTGATAGGCATTTAGAAGCTCTTGGTACGTACGAAAAATTAAGAATCGAGGATCAAGCTCGTGAAGAAGCCGCAGCTAGTCAATCTCAAGAATAAAAGTTTTACAATGTCTCTGAGACAGCAGCATTATGATCAACTAATTTCTCTTATGAAAGAGTATAATTCAAAAAGTCCAATTGGAAGAAGTGTCTCTTCCGTTCAGGAACTGATTCGTCTTATTATCAAAACATATCTGTATAACTCTGAAAACAGAGAAAAAGTAAGAGAAAGGATAGTTGGGTTCTTTGAGGTAAATTTCATTTTAGGAGAATGTCCGAATTGCAAACTTATATTAGATTGTACGGATTTTCCCGTTCTTGTTCAGCGAGGTGAAAATTGGAAATGCCATGTTTGTGGTGCAACTGGACTCATTAATGATTTGGGGTGTCTAGATGAAGGTAGAGAGATATCGTCGGTTTTACGAGATGTATCTGGGGCCACTACCAGAAGCGAATGAATCAGGAGAAATTCAAGTATCAAGCTGTTTTAGACATGATCCAAATCCCTCTATGTTCGTCAACTTAGAAGATGGTAGATACAACGATTTTGGAAGCGATTATGGAGGTGATGCATATAACTTTTACATGGTTATGCATAATGCTTCTTTTGCAACAGCCAAGAGAGCTGTTGATGAAATTGTAGGAAATGAGACTAGTGAAGGAGTACATGTACCTGTTCCTATAAGTGAAGAAAATATCGAAAGATGGCATCAAAATCTTATGGGAAACTTTGCCCAAAGAAGATATCTCTCCGAGAAAAGAGGTCTCTCAGAAGAAGTAATTAAACGTCGTAAAATAGGCTTCGATGGTTACAGATATACAATTCCAATCTATAACGATTATGGAGTTTGTGTTAATGTACGTCGATACCTACCCACAGCCTCAGCCGGTAACAAAATGGTTAATTACGATAAGGGATATGGTGCTGCTAGATTATATCCGCTTGATGCCTTGAAAAGTAAAGTCATCTTTATTCATGAAGGCGAATGGGATACTCTGCTACAAGAGAGTCGAGACTTTAAGGCAATTACTAATACCTCCGGTGCAGGTTCTTGGCGGTCTGAATGGAATGAGTTATTTAGGGGTAAAACAGTTTACATCTGTTATGATAAAGATAAAGCTGGTAGAGAAGGATCTCAGAAAATAGCTACTCAACTCTATCCTGTAGCGGAAAAGGTATTCATTGTAGATTTGCCTTTACCTGATGATTCGGGAGAAGACATAACTGATTACTACATAAAACATTCGAAAACTTCTGATGACTTCATACAGCTTATTTCAGCTTTAGAGCCTTTCAAAGTAATACACGATGAAAATACTGCCAAAGATACAGTGCATAGAGTTGATATTTTTACAGCTAGGAACAGTTATTATAAAGACAAGCTCGTTGAATTTGATGTTATGATTGTAGGTAAAGATACCGCTCCGTATAACATTCCGAAGGATATTAAATTTACTTGTAGTGTAGTGGGCATTAATGAGAAGATGTGCAATCAATGTCAATTGGGTCGGTGCGGTGGAGAGATGAATATTCGAATTCCCGAAGATCCCGGAATGCTAGATTACATCAAAGCTTCTAAGCAACAACAGCAAGGGTTGATTAAGAAAAAGGCAGGCATTCCACAGAATTGTAATTTATTTCAGGCAAAAGACACCAAAAGTGTCAACATTGAAGAAGTGTTGATGGCTCCACAAATACAGTCATTTAGTGAGTGGTCTGCTAGCGGTGAGAAGTATCTTATTCAAAATGCTTTTTTCGTTAACAATCAGATTGATGCAAACAGAAGTTATAGGGTACGTGGAGTAATGACTCCAGATCCTTGGCAGCAACATGTTACCTTTTTAGTTACCCAAGCTGAACCTCTACAGGATAGTATTTCCTCGTTTAAGATGACTCCGGAACTTTATGAGCAACTTAAAATTTTCCAAGCGGATGATATTGCTGCAAAGTTCAAGCAAATCCACAAAGATTTCGAAAGTAACATTACACATATCAAGGGAAGAGAAGATCTTCTTACTGGAATCGATCTCACATATCATTCTGTTCTTGCTTTTCAGTTTCAAGATACTCTTATACAGAAAGGTTGGGTAGAGTTTCTCTGCATAGGAGACACTAGGACTGGAAAATCAGAGACAACAGAGAAAATGCTGCAACACTACCAACTAGGAGAAATCTCTGTAGCAGAGAATACTTCTTATGCGGGACTTGTAGGAGGACTTCAACAGACCGGGGATAGGAGATGGTTTTTAACTTGGGGAAAGTTACCTTTGAACGACGGCAGGCTTTTTGTCATCGATGAAGCTTCCGGACTTAGTCTGGATGATATTGGAAAAATGTCTGGTATTCGTTCATCTGGAATTGCTGAAGTTACTAAGATTCACACAGAAAGAACAACCGCACGTACTCGACTGATATGGCTTTCGAATCCTCGTAGTGGAAGACACATGAGTTCTTATAGTTATGGAGTTTTAGCAGTACCTGAGCTAATTGGTAGATCAGAAGACATATCGAGATTTGATTTCGTTGTTTCAGCATCTAGAGACGAAGTGCCTATTGAAGGTATTAATATACGAATTACAGATGCGGATAGAGTACCTCATATTTTTACGTCAGAATTGTCAAAGCAACTTATTTTATGGGCATGGTCAAGAAAAGCAACCGACGTTGTTATTGAGGAAAATGCAATTGACGCAATTCTCGAGTACGCTATTAAAATGGGCAAAGAGTATTCTTCCAATATTCCCTTAGTTGAAGGTGCAAATCAAAGGATCAAGCTTGCTCGGCTTTCAGTTGCAACTGCTGCAAGAGTATTTAGTACGGATTCTACCGGAGAGAAGGTGATAGTCAAAAAAGAACATGTTGATTTTGCGTATCAGTTTCTTGAGTATATTTATTCGAAGCCTTCTTTAGATTATGTTGGTTATTCGGAGAGAGAACTTGGAGATATAAGAATTGCCGAACAATATAGAAATGAGGTTTTAGACTATCTTGTTTCTTTTCCTGGATTAGGAGATGTGTTCGATCGACAAGAATATGTTTGGCCGAAGCACATCGAGGAACAACTCAATTGCTTGCGAGAGTCTGCGCAAGAACATATTTCTTTTCTCACAAGTTGTAGGATGATTAAAGATTCTAACAATAGAGGTTATCGCAAAACACCAGCGTTTATTCAGCTTTTACGAGATTGGAAGATTAGAATGCGGGAGGTTAAAAAATGATTATTGTGACAAAAGAATTTACGTTTGATGCCGCACATCAATTAATGTATCATGACGGTAAATGTGCTAATGTACATGGACACACTTATCGGTTAGAAGTTGCTTTAAAAGGAAATCCCATTCTAACTAAAAACGTATCAGATGAGGGATTTGTATTAGACTTTACACATTTGAAAACGATTGTGAAGAGTATAATTGTTGATAAGATGGATCATGCGTTTTTAGCTTGTGGAAATGAACCTATTTTACCTACTTTATTACAAACCAATTCTAAGGTTGTAAGATTAGGTTTTCGCACTACGGTTGAGAACATGGCTCAATTTATTTGCTGGAAGTTAATAAAATTAGGTTTGCCAGTTTATTATGTTAGAATGTGGGAAACGCCTACAGGATCTGCAAAGGTCGAAGCTGCTGATTTAGAAGCAGCTGGTGGGCCTAAATACAATACAATTGGAGGATGTGATTTAGAATGACATTTGTTGCAAGAATTCCGATAGTAGAGATCTTTGGACCCACTATACAAGGTGAAGGAATGATGATTGGTAAGAAAACTATGTTTGTACGTACCGGGGGATGCGATTACAAGTGCTCTTGGTGCGACAGTGCATTCACTTGGAATGGATCTCAAAAGCCCACAATGATGACACCGCAAGAAATAGTTGATCGTCTGTTTGAGCTGGGTAAAGATCTTTTTCAACACGTTACTATTTCTGGAGGTAATCCTGCTCTTATTGGAACAGTGATGCGGGATCTAATCATGCTACTACATGGCCGTGGAATACGCGTTGGCGCTGAAACTCAAGGTTCACGATGGCAGGATTGGTTCTTGAGAATCGATGATTTGACAATATCTCCTAAACCACCAAGTTCTAAAATGGATACTAATTGGGATACTCTTGACTTTATCATTCATAAACTTGAAGATGCATGTGCCATAGCGCAAGAACCCTATAATTTCAGCTTAAAAGTAGTAGTGTTCAACGACCGAGATTTCGAATATGCAAGAACTGTTCATAAAAGATATCCCGATGTCCCCTTTTACTTATCCGTTGGAAATGACGACATTATATCACAAGAAAATATTTCTAACAGATTATTGAAGCAATTAGATTGGCTAGTTACTAAAGTTATGCAAGATCCTTATATGAACGATGCAATCACTCTACCACAATTGCATGCCTTACTTTGGGGAAATAAGAGAGGAGTATAGTAATGGAGAAGAAGCATTGGCAAAAGTTAGCACAAATGATAGGCTATGAAAACGTCTTTTCAGAAGATGGAGAACTTGCAGAAACTTCTGTTATCCACAATGTTGTAGAAGCTATGCGTGGCATCGAAGCACTTATACGCTTGTGTGGAGATATTCCTAATCGAGAAGGACTTGAAGAAACACCATTTAGAGTAATAAAAGCATTTCTCGAATATACAGAAGGCTATAGAGAAAGTCCTGAGCACCACTTGCATAAAACCTTTGAAGTAAATCACCAAGAGTTGGTCTTAGTTAAGGATATTGACTTTCACTCTATATGTGAGCATCATTTTGCTCCATTCTATGGAATTGCTCACGTAGGTTACATTCCAGATCAAAAAATTACGGGTCTGTCCAAATTGGCGAGAGCTGTAGAGGGATATGCTCGCAGATTCCAAGTTCAAGAGAGACTAACGAATCAAATTGCGGATGCAATTGAAAAGATTCTTGAACCTAAAGGAACCATGGTGGTCATTGAAGCAAAGCATATGTGTATGTGCGGCCGGGGAATTAAGAAGGGAAGTGCTTCTACGACAACCTCTGCTGTTAGAGGTGTGTTTCTTAAAGAGCCAGATGCACGTGCTGAATTCTTATCGTTACTTAAAAAATAAATCAGAGAAAATCCTTGAATTACTGGAGCATATATAATATAATTAAATTAGGAGGAGATGTTATGAGACGAAGCGAAGCTGAAAGAAAGGAATTAGCAAAAATTTTCGATGCATATGTCGAAGACGCATTTGAAAAAGCTTTTAATATTCGTGAAGAAAGGGGGAAAGGATATAACAATAGCGTTATTATTCCAGATTACTTTCCACATGGAGAACAAGACATTGTATACGAAGTTACCAAAAAATTAATGCGTTTCGAAAATACAATGTTGGCAGAAAATTGTGGCCTTGAAGTTGATGCTTCAGCTGAAGATAGTATCATTGATAGCATTAACTATTTAGCATTTCTCTATGCATATCGCAAAATGAAGAAGGAGGAATTGATTTGAACATTGCGGTGATTTCTCCTACTGCATTTCTTGATTCTGTTGGAACATTGACTAAAACTCACCTAGTACTCGCACATATTTATATGGAAAGTGAGAAGTATAGAGATTTCTATCGAAATCGAGTAGCAGAAGGAGATTTCGTGATTCTTGACAATAGTGCGTATGAGTTAGGAAGTTCCATTAACATCACTGACCTAAAACATTGCGTAGAAGATTTAAAACCTACAGCTACATTTCTTCCAGATGTTAGATTTCATGCTTTTAAAACAATGGATCACATTGAAAAGGGAATCTCCATACTTAAAGAGTATGATACTATGCTCTTAGCAGTTCCCCAAGGAAGTGACTACCAGCAAGTAATAATGTGTTATCATTGGATATCCGGTATCAAAGAAATTTCCGGATTTGGCCTCTACGAAGAGATTGGCCAAGTAACTGGTTTCAAGAATCGAAGACAATTCTTGCAACACTTAGAGAATATCGATAAAGTATACTCTGACAAGTATTATCACTTACTAGGGATGGAGGAAGATTTATCTGAGATACCGAGATTGGCTCAATTTTCTTGGGTGAACAGTATTGATAGTGCTAAACCTGTAGTTTATGGGCTACACGGTATAGCTATCCAAAATATTAATTCTTCTATTCAGTATCCTCATAGACCAAATAACTATTTTAATATTCGTGCTACAACTTATATGAATTTAATTCGGTGGAATATTATTTGCCTTCAAAATTGGGCCAATAATTCGCAGAATTAATATGTTGCTCTAAATTTTTCACGGGGTTATAAAGGTAATTATACTTGGAAGAATTTTCAAAATAAAGGGAGAGATTTCACAATGTGTAGTATAACAGGAATAATACTTCCTAAAAATATGAAAGAATACTACTTACAAGAAGTATCTTCACTTTTAAGAAAGGTTGTTATTGAAGCTGAAAGTCGGGGAAGAGATAGTTTTGGCATATCACGTATTTATAAGACTTCGAATATCGAAACTATTAAAAGAATAGGCAGACCTTCTCAATATAAGCATGAATTTCCGGCACTAACTAAAGAAGATTCTATTGTTCTTAACAATAATAGGGCGGAACCTACAACAGAATATGTAGAGAATAAACAAGAGAAAGATATTCAACCTTTCATAGTAGACGATTGGGTAGTGACTCATAATGGAATTATTGCCAATGATAAAGAGCTCATCTCTCAATTTAATCTGACAGTACCAACTAGTATCGACAGTGCGGTACTTCCAGCACTACTTAAGAAAGTATTGGGAGATTCCTTTGATACTATAACTATTTGTAAACTCTTGCGTGAATATGTTGTAGGATCTTACGCACTTGCAATAGCAAATGCAAAGTATCCGAATAAACTGATACTTGCTGCAAATTATAAACCCCTATATTTGGCATATCACGTTGATGCTGGGTACTACCTATTCACAAGTTTAGAAGAATATCTTGCAGAAAAAAGTCTAGAATCTAAAATTCACTCACCTTTTAAAGTAGTGCAAGTACCTCCATACTCTCTAATAGAAATATGCGAAAATGAATATGGAGATTTATACCTTAATGAATATAGTTTGAGAGAACAGTTCAACAATAAAGCGCTTGTTGTATGCTCAGGAGGACTTGACTCTACTGTAGCAGCTACGCTTATGAAGCGATACGGGTATGATATTACCCTGCTACACTTCAAATATAAGTGTCGGGCAGAAAAGAAAGAAGTTGAAGCTGTTGAGCAAATTGCTAAAAAACTAAACTGCGATTTTCTTTTTGTTGAAACAGATGTTTTTAAGAATGTCATTCGTGGAAGCAGACTTACTGAAACCAAAGAAACAATTGCGGATACTATTTCTGGTGCAGAATTTGCACATGAATGGGTACCAGCTAGAAATCTCATTATGCTGTCTATCGCAACCGGAATCGCTGAATCTCAGGGATTTGACTATATTGTATTAGGAAACAACTTAGAAGAATCTGGGGCCTACCCGGATAATGAAATGGAATTCATTCAAAAGCTCAATCAAGTGCTACCATACGCTACTGCTGCAAATAAACACGTTAAAGTCTTAATGCCCGTTGGAAACATGATGAAACATGAAATAGTTAAGCTAGGTCTTGAAATTGGTGCACCTTTAAATTTAACTTGGAGTTGCTATGAAGGTGAAGATAAACATTGTGGAAAATGTGGACCCTGTTTCATGCGAAAGACTGCATTTGAAATCAATCATGCTGAAGAAGTAATTGAATATCAAGAGTAGGGATGAAAAAATGCTACTGGTTATAGAAATATGGCTTATGTTAATAATGACATTCTGTATAGTGTCTGTAGCTGGAAGTAAAGACAATCAAGTAACTAGCGTATCGGGACTTGCAATTATTTTCACAGTTTCAGCTGCTTTACTTTTCTTATTCTATCTTCTTTAGGAGGGATTATGTGATATACGGAAAAGGAAATTTTTCTCCTACAATGGTATTTGTAGGAGAAGCTCCAACTCAAATTGAAGCGCGTATGAAAGATGTATTTCGTGGAAATGGTGGAAAGCTTCTACAGGCGGTTTGTAACGCTGTAGGAATATCGATGAAAGAGGTCTTTCTGACTAATGTAATGAATGAGTCATATGTTGGAAAACAGCCTACTGTTGCAGAAATTAAAAAGCATGCACCAAGACTTTGGAATGATCTTCAAGAATTACAACCCAAAGTTATAGTAGCTATGGGAACACACGCTTTTAAAACTTTGATCGGCGGGGTTGGAACAATTGGAGATGTTAGAGGATATACTTACTGGTCTAGAGAACTTAAATGCTACATAATACCAACGTTCCATCCTAATGCTGTAGTATACAATCCAGGATTTTTCGATGACTTTGCGAAAGATATAGATAAAGCAGCTAAAGCAAGAGATCTTCCTGCTGGAGGAATTAAGGAAAAACCTATTCAATGGATTACTGTACGATCAACTAAACGAGCAGAGAGAATTTTAAAATCCATGTTGCGAATGCGAAATGTAGTAAGCTGTGATATTGAAACCGACGGATTCGACTATTGGACACAGGATATTTTATCAATTGGTTTTAGTACAAGTGATAATTCTGCTATTATCTTTGGAAAAGATATCATTGAGAATCAAGAGATTTTAGACCTCTTAATAAAAGTAATGTCGAATCCGAACATTATTTGGGTATATCAAAATGGTAAGTTTGATACTCAGTATATGAGAGCACCAATAAAGCCTGAATTATATGAAAAGACGAAGAACATTGTTATTCCAACAGCCAGATGTGATTATGATACAATGTTAGCACACTACTGCATTGATGAAAGAACAGGAACACACGGATTGAAACTTTGGGCACGAGAGTTATTTGATGCTCCTGACTGGGAAGCTGATATTAAAAAATATCTCCCTAACTCGAACACTCCTTACAGCACTATCCCT